>Ga0335397_10012122_pt1 | contig 10568 bp, 13 predicted proteins | sample MAT04_FD_205740 | JGI IMG/M metagenome (GOLD analysis project Ga0335397, IMG submission 205740) | Freshwater microbial communities from Lake Fryxell liftoff mats and glacier meltwater in Antarctica - MAT-04 (spades assembly) (version 2) ...
AAGCCTCTGGCCCCCTCGACCGCCGGCGACTCGCGATCGAAGTCCTTCACGCTCAGGATCAGGCCGCCATCGGCCGACATCATCGTGCAGTGCGCCGCCTGGGTCGTCGTGTGGCGCAGCACGTTGGCCAACGCCTCGTTCACGATCTCGAGGATGCTCGAGTTGATCTCGGCGGGGTAGGACGGGCCGTCGGTGAGATCGAGCGTGATAGTGAGGCCGAGCTGCTCGAACCGGAGAATCATCTCGTCGAGTGCTTGACGAAGTGGCAACGTCGTGGGTTGTGGATGGTCCAGGACGGTCTGTAAGCGAGGTATCTCGCGATCGATCCACCCCTCGAGCTGCTCGTCGCTCAGCTCGTCCTTGCCGATCCACAAGAGGAGTTGGGCCACACCGTCGTGCATGAACGTCTGGTACCGAAGGCGGGCGGTATCGAGCTTGCTCTGTTCGCGTTGCAGCGCGAGTGCGGTGGACATGTCGGTGAGCCGCCGGGCCTGGTCGAATCCGGCGTTCATCACATGGCCCGCCAGCTGACCGGGAACGGCCAACCAAATGAGGTCGTCGACGGCGGCGAAGAACCGCGGGCGGACAGGACCGGTATCGGTGATGCGGAGAGCGGAACGTATGGCGCCGGCGAGTACACCCGTCGCGAGGGCCAAGGGCCGGTTACGGCCGAGCGACCCGGCGGTGGCAGCGCAAGCAATTGCGTAGCCCTGTGCCCAGCTCGGCGTGCCGCTGGTGCGGGCGGTGTCATGCTCGACGAGGGTGACAGCGGCGACCGTTGCGAGGTCGGCAACCGCGAGCGCCTGCTGTCCCCGACTCGATGGGCCGGCGGGGCGCAACGCGAGTGTCGCCAGAGCGGTTCGGGCGAGGATCGCGAGGGAGGGCCAGCCCCGGGCTTTCGAGCCGTTGTGGGCACGACTCGACAAACGCGTGAGCGCGATCACATCGGTGGAGATCCGCCAGCCGAGCTCGGCGTAGTAGGCGATGCGCTTGACCGATGCTTCGACATCGGCGACATCTCCAGAGGTGTCGAGCGCTGGCTCGCGATCGTAGAAACCGAACGACGAGCTGGCGTCGAGCCATCGTCGTAGGCGGAGCTCCTGCTGCTCGGCGAGCCTGCGGGCATGCTGGCGGTCGCTGCGGATGAGGGGACGTATGGTCTGCAGCGCCGCAGTGGTTCCCTCCATGAGCTCGCGGTGCAACGCCGCTTCCTCGGTGGCGATGGTGATGCGCACCCGGACCTCGGCCATTTGCGTTGCCCGCTCGTCGATGCCACGGGCGCGACGTCGCGAAGCGTTCACGAAGAGCACACCACCGGCCAGGTGCAGGGCAACGTCGGGGAGCAGGGATCTGGCGAGCTGGCGGTCGGCCGCGGTGCGACGCCATCCCACGAGGTAGGGCGCGAGTTGCAGCGCTCCGTTGGCGAACGCAACCTCCGGCCTCGGGCCGGTGACTGCGCCGCCGAAGGACCTCCACTTGGTGGTTGTGGCTGTCCAGGCTGTCCCGTTGGCCCAACCCTGCTGAGTGAAAGCGCTCCGGCCGAGGGCCGCAACCGCTGCTCCGCTGATCATCTCGGACCAGGCAACCGCCGGGATCGTCGAGGTCTTCCACAGCTTGCGGCGGTGCAATGCGTACGCTGCCGTTCCGGCATCGATGGCCAGGGCCGCCCAGGCTCGGCGGGGTCGCCGCACATCGGCCGGCCGACCCAGCATGACGAGTGCTCCCGATGCCACCGAGGCGGCGCGGTACGCCAGATAGCTCTTCGAGAGCAGGTCGTCGATCTCGAGTTCGGCCACGCCGACGGTGAGATCTGGGGTCCAACGGGTCTTCATCAGAGGGTGCTAAATGATATGCCGATGGTTCGGCTGCTCGTCGGATCGTAGGGGGTTAACGGTGATCATCCAAGACGACGCAGTGGTTCGAGCGCAGTGATGTAGTCGGTGAGCCGGGTGGCAATCTCCCAACCAAGGTTGACGTCGTCGAGGTTTGGGTCGATCCAGGCCTCGGAAACGCGCTGCCATTGGTCGGGTCGACCCAGGAAGCCGCCAGCGGTGGCCTCTTCGCCGAGCACTGTCCGCCACGCCACTTCGCGGTCGAGGAGCGCCGCGATGACGGCAGCGTTGCGCTCTGGTTCGCGGTGTTCGGCATGGAATCCGATCTCGAGACCGAGGACTCTGGCGCCGGGTACGAGCGAGCTGCTGATGACTTGGGCCTCGAAATGCTCCTTGCCCGGATCGGCGGTTCCGAACCACGCCTTCACTCCCCAGCGCCGGGCCCGGAGGTGCAGCTGGCCGACGTCGGGGGGAACGAGTCCGCGCACGGCCTCGGCCACCTCGTCGAACAGGCCGTCATCCATCGATCTCACCTCGGTCGATCTCGAACCTACTCATGGCGCTCAGATCTCGACGATGAGATGTGAGCGCACCGCTGCGTCGTGGAGGTCGAGCACGCCGTAGGTGCGTGACGGTGCCCGGCGACGTTCGGTGCAGCTGCCGGGGTTGAACAGGAGTTGGCCGCCGGCCTCGCTGTTGTCGCTGTTGTCGGGCAGGTGGGAGTGTCCATACACCACAACGTGCGCGTCGGGGAACCGGCGCTGCATGCGGGCCGGGCGACCGGCGCGGGTGCCGGAGTCGTGGATCATGGCGATACTCACCCCGGCGAACTCCAACTCGAGGGTCTCGGGGAGCAGGTCGGTGAGGTCGACGTCGTTGTTGCCCAGCACCGCGTGTACCGGCGCGTAGCGGCCGAGGTCCTCGAGGAGACCGGCGGTCATCACGTCGCCGGCGTGGAGGATGGCGTCGGCAGAGCGCGCCGCTTCCCACACCTCGTCGGGCAGGGTGCGCGACCCTCCAGTGCGTATGTGGGTGTCGGCGAGTACGAGGAGGTGCACTGCGCCAGTCTGGCCCGCCCCGCGACTCGGGTCTTGAATCAGGCCAGCTTGCCCATCTCGTCGGTGAAGGTCTGCATGTCGAAGTAGTCGCGCCACAGGCTGACCTGGCCGGCAGCGTTCACTTCGAAGACTCCGGCGACCGGGAGCTCCATCCATTTGTCGCCCACCCGGAAGCGATCGTTGCGTTCGTTCATCACGATGTTGCCGGTAGCGGTCTGGCGGTGGATGACGAACTGCACCTCATCGGCGCCGGCCATCTGGGCGAGAAAGGCGCGCACCTGGTCGGGGCCGATGTTCTTGCCGAGGGGCACGTTGTCGTACTCGATGTCGTCGCTGACCATCTCGAGGGCGGCATCGATGTCGTTGCTGACGATGCGGCGGATGAACTCGTCGACTGTTGCTTCGGGGGTCATCGGGTCAGCCTTTCACAACGGCGTTGCGGCTGGCTCGCGGAGTCCGGCTCGCGAAGTCTGGCTCGCGGAGAGCATGTAGATGAATATGCCTCGCGAATGCAGACTGTGGTGATGTCCACCACGACGATTCGCGTCGACAAGGCCACGCATGCTCGATCGTCCGAGTTGAGTGAGGCGTCAGGTGCCACCTTGGTCGAGACCATCCGCGACGCCGCGGAAGCCCTTGGTGCCAATGATTCGCCAGCCAGGTCGCTACAGAACTGGCCGAACTGGCGTCGAACACGGCGGCGTGGGACGACTACGCCGGCGACGTAGACGTCAGCTCGGTGGCTGACGGCATCCGCTGACGAGTTCTGGCTCGCCGATTTCGGAGACCCCTACCCTGGCGAGCCAGCCTCCTTCCGGCCGGCCCTCGTCATCGGACCACTAGACACCTTCGGGTCGGCCTTTCCTTTGGCCATCGCCGTTCCCGGAAGTCTCGCCGTGTCCGAGATCATTCGGACACTGCTGAACTATTGAAGAGGACTTCGGCGCCGGTCAGGCGACGGTTACGCATTGTCATCCGAGTCGCCGACTTCTGCAGTCGCCAACGGCCCGTAGCGGTCAGTTGGTGACTGCAAAACCCGCAGCAGTCGAATGCACGGCCGTACAGGCCACGGTCGGCACGTTCCAAGCGGCTTTCCGAAGCGTTCGTAGCGGCCGGGGCTAGTTCGGCCGAACGGCGAGGATCTGGTCGACGCTCGTTGTGCACGATGAAGCCGGTGTCTACGGCGACGGCTTGACCGGACGCAGTCGTGAGGCCGTGGGTGTGGGCGTGGCCACCGATCCGGTCATCGGATTCGAAGAGGGTGACCTCGTGGGTGTGTCGCAGCACGTAGGCGGCGGTCAGCCCGGCAACGCCACTGCCGATGACGGCCACGCTGCGTCGAGCGGTCATCGGAGGTTCTCGGCCGGGAGCGACAGCATGGCGAGCGTGGCATCCGCGGCGAGGCGGTTCCAGGTGCCGGGCCGTCGCAGCATGGCGTGGCCGTCGCCGGTGACCTCGATGAACTCGGCGGAGATGGCGGTGTCGCGGGCGAGGTCGACGTAGCGTCGCGACGAGCGGGGATCGGTGGTTCGATCGGCGGTGCCATGGGCGATGACCAGGCTGCGACCGCTGAGGTCGGCCATCGGTTCGCCCGATGGCAACCACGGTGCCAGTCCCACCACGCCCACCACGTGGGGCCGGGCAGCGACGCGCAAGGCGGTGCGACCGCCCATCGAGTGGCCCACGATAACGACCGGGGCGTCGGATTGGGCGGTGATGGTATCGAGCGCCCAACGGGCATCGGCGACCGGCGAGGCCGACTCGCCGTTCCAACCCCGCACCGAGAATCGCAGGATGTGAACGTCGACGCCGTGGGGTGCCACCAAACCGCGCACCTCACGGGCGAGGCATTTCACTCGCAGGACGGGCAGATCGAGTTGGCTGGTGGCGCGCCGACCGCGGACCCTTCCGCCGTGCAATACGAGCACGGCTCCGATCGTCGGCCCCTTGGCCTCCATCGTCTCGAGATGGCGGCCCGAACTGGTGCATGGAAATCGGCTCACTCCATCTGTTCGGAGTCTGAGCCCGATCGGATGCCAGGTTCAGCGGAGATCGATGGCGTCGCGTTCGTCGTACTCGTGGTCATCGGCCAAAATGGGTGTCCGATGGCTGAAGCGGGTGGCAGGGCGGCGCTGGGGGAGTGCCAGCTGATCCTCGACGGAAACCTCCGCAAGATTGGCCCACCACTCGGCGAGTCCGGCGTCGAGAGCCACCGGCATGATGATCGGCTGGCGACCCGGTGCGGGGTGCTCGAGCAGGTCGGGTGGGACGGTGTCGGGGGGGACGGGGTCGGGTGGGACGGCCGCGTGGGGCGCGGCGGCTGGCTCCCTTGCCGGCCACAGCAGTCGGGCCACCGCGACGCCGATCACCAACGCGAACAGGAGCGGCAGGATGAACAGAGTGCGCGTGAGGAGCGGCCCGAGGTTCAGCAGCGGGACGCCGCGGAGGTCGCCGAGGCTCGGACGAACGTCGTCGGGGGCGGACCGGTTGTCGCCGCGTAGGACGAAGCCGCCGTCGGCGGTGCGCCCCGTGATGCGGTGCACGACGAGGATGCCGCTACCGGGCTCGCCGTCGGGGGTTTTGTAGACAGCGATCTCGCCCTCGTCGTATCTCGAGGGCGTCCGTACGTAGAGCAGATCACCGGAATGGTAGATGGGCTCCATCGACCCGCCCCGCACGACGATGAACGAGCTGGCACCACCGAGTCGGGCGGGCCACAGCGTCGCGGCCGCGACCACCAAGATCAACAGCATCAGGGCGGAGCCGGCGAGTCGACGGATTCGCGGCGATGGGATCAACCGGGTCATGGGGTCTCCACGTGATAGTTGTCGAAGGTCGAGGTTCCGTCGAAGTAGGTGAAGACTCCGGCGTGGCGGTGCGTCGCGTTCTTGAACACTGTCTGCTCCGGTCCGGTGAGGGTGGCCGAGACGACTGGGTTTCCATTGATGTAACCGCGCAGCACCGACGTGGTGGCGGGGAACACCGGCGCAGGCACTTCGAATCGCAGGACGATGCTGGCAGGAGCGGTGCCGACTCCGCCGGGGTACAGATTGGTGACGAGGCCGATGTTGGTCCACCCGCCGTTGAACGCCCACAGCTCGAGGCTGCCGTTGCTCGCCGCGGTGTATTCCGCCGTGAGGAACTGCGTGGCGGCGAGGTTGCTGTTCACGATGAGCCCCGCGTCCCAGGTTGTGGAGCCGTTGCGCGAGACCGTGACCTCCGCCGAGTAGTTGAACACGCCCGGGTCGCTGATGAGGGGGCAGTCGCCGACGGTGGAATCGGCCTGGTTGGACTGCACCCTCCAGGTGCATCGTGGAACAACCCAGGTGTCACCGCCGCCATCGGTGACGGTGCCGTTGATGTTGGTTCCATTGGCGGCGTTGAAGTTCTCCCACGCCAGCACCACGGGAGCGCCGGTGACCGAGGCCATCGTGGCGGCGGTGAGCGCACGGGTCGTCAGCCCGCCGAGGCTGGCGGCCGAGGCTCCGGATACGGCAGAGGCCCCGACCACGGCGATCGTGGCCAGGGCGGCGGCAAGTCTGAGGAACCTGGTGCGTGCCACTCGCCGCAGGAGGCGGGTGATGACTGCTGGCGGCGAGCTCATGGACGATTCCGGCGGGGAGACGGGGGTGCTCCGGGGACTGGACCGGAACACCCCGCGATCAGCCTGGGCTCGCTCAGCCCGAGATGACGACGGCAGCGCCCGTGACGGCGTTGGCGTTGGCTCCGGGAGCGGTCAGCGTGACCGCCGCGCTGGCACCAACGATCGAGGCCACGGTGCCCGTTCCGAGCGACGCTCCTGCCGCATCCTTGAGCGTGACCGACAACGCCTTGCCAGCGCAGGGGACGGCGATGCCCGAGACCGTGACGACGGTGGTCTGGTAGCGGCCGAGGGTGGCGTCGTAGGTGTTGGTGTAGGCGAGGGTGACGCCGTCGGTGTCGCAGCTGGCGATCACGCCGACGTCGGCACCGAGGGTTGGGCTGGTGATACCTCCGAGGGTTGCCGCAGCGGCGCTGGCGAGCCCGAACGCTGCGACACCGGCGATCACGGCGGCGACTCGTCGACGACGGTTGGCCGGGCGGCGAGGGACGATGGGTTCGGACATGTCGTTCATTGCGTGAGGTACTCCTGCGTGGGACCGCCAGGCAGGAGGGATTCCCGATCCGGCACGGACGTGTCCGCAATTCCGATATCGGCCAGATGCGGGAGGAAGATGAGCAGCTAGTGAATTTTACTCACGGCCGGATATCGCGATGCCTATGCCCTGAATGTGGGATTGCGGCGGCCGCGAAGTACCCACGGGGGTTCGACCGCCGGCCGACCGTTGTGCAGTGAAACGTCGAGGGCGGCGGCGGAACGCCGGACCGCACGCGTGACGATGGGGTGGTCGCCGCGCTCGAAGATGACCCGATGGGTGGCGGTAACAGTGGCGCAGAGATGACGGTCGCGATTCATGACATAACCCTCTTCGGCCGCCGGGGTCCGAGGCGACGGAATAAAGATAGTCAACGAGTTAGCAATATTACTTGGATGCTCTACTGAAATCACCCAGAGAGTGAGGTGGGGGTCGGACCTCGCGAGTGCCGGCGAGGCGATGCTTTTAACCCGCCGTTCTATGAGAGAGATCTCGCCCAAATGGGCGAGATCTCTCTCATAGAACGGCGGGTGCTGCGACCGTGGGGGAACTCCGTGGCGTCAGGTGACCCGAGATCCAGACCATCGCGAAAGCATTGCGGATGATCGAGGTATCGTGCTTCTCGAGGGTCCCGAGGAGCACGAGAACGATGATCGTCGATTGCGCCGTGTACGAAGACGGAGTCCGTACCCACGGCCACCTCGATCTGGACGACGCGGCCCGGGCCATGAAACAGGACGGCACGTTTGTCTGGATTGGGCTCAAGGAGCCCTCGGCCGCCGAACTCGCCGAGGTCGCGGCCACCTTCAATCTCCACGACCTCGCCGTCGAGGACGCCGAGCACGCCCATCAACGGCCCAAGCTGGAGCGCTATGGGGCGAGCACGCTGCTGGTGTGCAAGACGGCCCGTTACGTCGACCACGACGAGATCGTCTCGCTCGGCGAGGTCCTCTTGTTCCTCGGCGAGGGATTTGTGGTCAGCGTCCGTCACGGCGACGCCGGTGACATGGGCCAGGTGCGTGCCGCTCTCGAAGCCGATCCCGAACGCCTGGCGCAAGGGCCCGGCGCCGTGGCCTACGCCCTCGTCGACCGCGTCGTCGACGAGTTCGCCGAAGCCCTACGCGGTGTCGAAGAAGACATCGACGAGATCCAGGCCCAGGTGTTCGACGGGCCGAGTGCGGCGCACGCCCAGCGCATCTTCAAGTTGAAGCGTGAAGTGCTCGAGTTCCGTCAGGCCGCAGTGCCGCTCGGTGAGCCGCTCGACCAGCTGACACGAACCTCGCCGCCGGGATTTGGCGAGGAGCTACGGCCCTACTTCCGCGATGTCCACGACCACCTCATTCGCACCACCAGCCGCCTCACCGCCATCGATGAACTGCTCACCAGTGCCCTCGATGTAAACGTGGCCCAAGTGGGCATGCGCCAGAACGAGGACATGCGCAAGATCTCGGCCTGGGTGGCCATTGCGGCCGTACCCACCATGCTGGCCGGCGTCTACGGCATGAACTTCAAGCACATGCCCGAGCTCGAGTCGACGTGGGGCTACCCCGCGATCCTCACCGTAATGGTCGGCGCGTGCCTCGCGCTGTATCGCAACTTCAAGCATCGGGATTGGCTCTGAGCGACCGAGACCATCGGGATCAATCGAGGTCTACGAGGTTGACGTGGCCCTCTTCGGTCTTGATCTCGCGACCACCGTCGAAGAGCGCCACGGTGATGCCGTCGCCGATCAGGTTCTTGTCGGTGATGGCGCCCTGTTCGCCCTTGAAATCACCTTGCGTGATGATGATCCGGTCGCCGACCTCGAACTTGCCCATGGCTGAATCCTTCCGACCGCTAGCCCGCTAAACGGGTGGCTTCATATGAAGCCAGCGCGGCGCCCACGATACCGGCGCGGTTCTCCATTGTGGCGGGCACGATCCTCGCCTTGACGTCGGCGAGGTACGGCTCGAACTGGTCGAAGTCGTCGCTCACGCCCCCGCCAATCACGATGAGGTCGGGCCACAACAGTCGCTCGACCTCGGCCAGGTAGGCCTGCACACGGTGGCCCCAGGTCATCCACGACAGGTCGTGCTCCTCACGAATGCGGGCAGCGGCGCGCTGCTCGGCCTCCTCACCGTCCATGACCAAGTGACCCAGCTCGGTGTTGGGCAGGAGCACGCCGCCCGAGAACAGTGCGGTGCCGATGCCTGTGCCGAGGGTGACCATCATGACGACGCCCTCGACGTCGCGGCCGGCGCCGAAGCGCACTTCGGCCAGGCCGGCGGCGTCGGCGTCGTTGATCACGTGGGCGTCGGCACCGAGGCGCTCGGTGATGAGTGCGTCGGCGTCAAGGTCGACCCACCCCTTGTCGAGGTTCACCGCCGTCTTCACGATGCCGGCCTTGACCACACCGGGGAACCCGGCGCCGACGGGCCCGTCCCAGGTGAAGTGTTCGGCGAGCTGCTCGATGACATCGAGCACCGCGTCGGGGGTAGCGGGCTGGGGGGTGGGCACCCGGGACTTCTTGGCGAGCAGCTCACCGGTGATGGTCGATACCGGTGCTGCCTTGATGCCGCTCCCGCCGATGTCGATGCCCAGGATGTCGCTCATGATGCTCCTTGTGTCGGTGTCACGGTATCGGTGCCTCGCTGCGTCAGGCGTCAAGTGATGAGATCGCCTGGCTAGGTTGAGCGGATGGAGCATCCCTGGTCGACGGCATTGGTGACGGGCGCATCGAGCGGGATCGGCGAGTCGTTCTCCACGCTGCTCGCCGAGGGTGGTGTCGACGTGGTGCTCGTCGCCCGCCGGGCCGACCGCCTCGAAACGCTGGCCACCACGTTGCGGTCGCACGGCGTCACCGTCGAGGTCCTCGCCGCCGATCTCGGGGAGGCGGCCGGCCGCGACCTCGTCGCCCAACGGTTGGCTGATCGCGAACGGGTCATCGACCTCCTGGTGAACTGTGCCGGAATCGGCGCGGCCACAGGCTTCGGCGACGGTGATCTCGAGCGGTACCGCCAGATCATCGATGTCAACATCGGTGCCGTCGTCGATCTCACCCACGCAGCGATCAAGCCGATGGCGAAGCGGCGCAAGGGTTGGATCATCAACGTGTCGTCGCTCGGCGGCCACGCCCCGGGTCCGGGCTTTGCGGTGTACTCGGCTAGCAAGGCGTTCGTCACCAGCCTCAGCGAATCGCTCCACGAGGAGTACCGCACCAAGGGCGTGGTGATCACCGCGGTGTGTCCCGGTGCTACCCGCACCGAGTTCGGCGCCGACACCGGCGCCATCGATCAGGACCTGCCGAGTGTGCTGTGGCAGGAAGCGGCCGAGGTGGCCCAGGAAGGCCTGACCGCCGCGGCCGCTGGCCGAGCGGTACGGGTCACAGGCTGGCCGAACCGGCTCGCCGCCAACTTCACTGCGCTGGTGCCGCGCCTCGTGCGCCGCCGCGTGGCCGGCATGGTCACCGCCAAGCTCTCGTCTTGATGGCCTCGATTGCTTCGTCTCCGGCTCGCTGCGCTTCGTCGGCTGCGCTCCTCGGCTGACCCCTGATGGCCTCGGTC
>Ga0335397_10012123_pt1 | contig 10567 bp, 14 predicted proteins | sample MAT04_FD_205740 | JGI IMG/M metagenome (GOLD analysis project Ga0335397, IMG submission 205740) | Freshwater microbial communities from Lake Fryxell liftoff mats and glacier meltwater in Antarctica - MAT-04 (spades assembly) (version 2) ...
ACAGCGATTCCGCCTTCTCGCGAGGTCGCAGGCAATCGAGGTAGCGATGCTTGTACTTCCGTGGGCAATTGCGAAACGTGTTGAGCGCCGAATAGGTCAACGTCATTTTGTCGTTGCCGGGCACAGCATCGGTCGTAGCGAGAATTGTGGAATTCACGGTCATCTTCTATGGTTAAGGCGATGGATAAACTCGATGCGATCACGTGCGTTTGCCGTGCAACTAACTCCCGACACCGTCGGCGGTCTCATCGATGACGAGACCGTTGTGTCGCTTAACGCCTCGTTGCTTGGCGAGCACTTCCTCCGAAATAAAGCCGAATTTGGCGTTAATCCGCGTGCAGGGCTTGCAGATTCGGTTGCCCGGACCTGTGGACGGAAAATCTTTTCCGCACTTCAAACAAACGCGCGTAACGCGTCCCGACAGCGTGGTGGGAGTTGTCATGTTGTGGCTCCTCGATTGCATGCGTCCCTATTGCTTACCTACCGGACGCAAAGCCGAGTTAGCCAAAATCGGTTACAAATATTCGCGCATTTCGCTCCCTTCGAAGTGCGGACGAAGCCGCCGGAGCAGATGACGGAGCGTGCTCTGAGGAATTCCCAATTCCCGCGCAACTCCAGAGACCGTGTTGCGTTTGAGACGCTGGCAGATATCAATCACCTCGGGGGGAAGTTCGGTGAGTAGATCAGCGACATCGGCGGCGAGTGCTTGCAGTTGCTCATCACTGCGAAACTTCACGCCCGTACGGAGAGCGTGTTGATCCTCCGTGAGCGTTGCCCCTTTTTCGATCTGATTGCCATCGCCGTCGTCGATCAGTCGACTGAGCGACCCGCCGCTACGTTCGGGGGCGCGACTCTCGGCCTCCCGATGCTCGATAATCGTGGCCGTAAACCGTTCGAGAACCGTGGTGACGAAGACGTTGTAGTGCGCCACGGACGGATCGAACTTGTCGAACCGGCGGATCAGCACCAGTCGCAGATCCTGTTCGATGTCCTCGCGATCCGCAGGACTGAAGCCCAAGCGAGTAATCAGCTCCCGCGCTTTGCGGCGGATCAGTCGATCCGCGAATTTGTTGAGGGGTTGTTCCGGCGACACGCGGTCGCCACCAAGATGCTCGGCAGTGGTCATTGCAAGACTCCGCGAAGGACGTTCCTGGCAGCACCACGTTGGCGCTGCGACGTCCTCCGGCCGTCTTGCAGATACGGCGCGAAAAAAATACCCCGAAAACACAAGTGCTTCCGGGGCAGTGATTTACGTTGACGAATTTCTTTCTTGCACTTGCAGCAAAATGGTCAAAGTGCAAGCGACGGTCAGTTCTCCCTGAAAGTGAGAATGCGATCCAAATCAGCGGCCCACTCCCACATGAGCCGCAGTTCCGCCCCCGCTTCGTCGTCAAAACAGCGAGTTACGGCCGAGGGAGAGACTTTGGCACGTTGGCCGAGTTCTTCCTTCGTGGGACGGGGTAACAGTTTGGCTTCGCCCGACAGATCGCGACTGGTAACGGCATGGTCGCGAGCGGTGCGGAGGTGCTCTTTGAGTTCACGCTCCAAGGCCTCGATATTGGCCACTCGACCCGCTCGGCGTTTCGGCTTGATGATTGCCGTTTTCACACCGAAGTGATCGGCAGCGCGGGATTCGAGTAGGCCCACATCGAGTTCGATGCCAAACTTTTGTACCGAGACGAGCGACTCCAGCGCTAGAACCAGATTATTGGTCGCGCTGCCCCACCGAGTTACACCAACTTCACTCGGCATCAAGAGCACGGACTTGGATCGGCCGCGCAGCGTTTCGATCACGGCGGTACCCGTGGATGTTCGATACCCGCAGGCAAGAAAGATCTCGCGAGGTTGGCCGGCCAGCGTGACTTTGCCGATGCGCCACAGGCGGCCAGGCACAATCTCCGTGGGCACACCCAACGTGGGAAACAGTCGCCGCAACGCAGCTTTCGCCACGGCCACAGGATCAACACGCCAGCGTTCCAACTGTTCGCTGTCGATTTCGACGGGCCCGCACTCGGGGCAAGCGATGTAGGCGTGGTTTTTCTTCGTGAGCTTGTTCTGGATGAATTCGATGGTCAGGAGTCGCGAGCCATCGCATTCCGGGCATGGCAGTGCGCGCGCAGGCTCGGCTTGGCGAAGCAAGCCGAGCGCGAGACACTGAGACAGGGCACCGCCGAGTTCAAGCTTCGTAATCTTCGGCGGATTGCTCTCCAATCGCCTCAAGATCAAATTTAAGGGCTCTTCCACCATCGATGTTCCAACGCTTCAAGTATTTCAGGGCAACCTCAATTCGTTCCGGACGCTGATTTCGTAGGCCGCAGGAACTGGGCCAAGCCACATCGAACGTGAGCGTTCCGGCTTTGCGTCCTTCCAGCGCCAAGAACTCCAAGGTGAACGTGACCAGCGTGACATAGACGTCTTCCATCGCGGCATGCTCGCGGTTGAGACACTCAGCGATCATGTCGTGAATATTGTCGTGGCCATCTTCGGCTTCGAGCCAGATGCGCCGCCCGTTGTTCTTAAACGAGAAACGCATTTTGCGGATGTAGACGCGGACGCAATCTTCCGGGTCGGTGGCCAACTCGAAGTTGCGATCCTTCAGGTGGTCGAGTTCGTAGGCCGCCGCCGGCTTCCATGTTTCCAACTCCGTGTCGAGAATGGCACGCGCGAACAGGTTTTCAATCTTGGTCTTCAGCTTGGCAGCGACGCGGGCAAAGAGCTCCAACGTTCCATCATCCGCGTTGTAAGCGAACACGATCACAAAGGTCTGGCGAAACGTGCGCGGTGTCAGTACGCCATCGTCATCATGCGCCGTCACGTTTTGCACGAAATCATCGGGATGCGCGAAGAAGTAGTTCGTGCCATCCGCCCTCGCAAAATGCTCGACCGTGCAAGACTGTCCGCGTCCCTGTTCCCACAGCAACAAGTCGGAAATCGCTTCGCCTAATCGCCGGAGCGCCGCGGGGCTCGTGTTCGCAGCTTTCTTGGGCATATCGCAACGCTTGCGCCACCAGCTCAAGGTGTCGACTTGGTGAATCAACACCGCCTTGTCGAACGAATCGCTCCGATTGAGCCAGGCCCACATTGCCTTGGCGTAGGGGCCTGTCTCCTTGGGCATGACCGTGGGCAGGTCGAGATCACCACACTTGGTCGCCGCTTCAAAGATGGCATCAATGCCGGTGTCGCAGGCCAGATCGAAGACACTCCGCAGTGCTCCCTCAATCTCGTCCTGCTGCGTGCGATTCAGTTCGCCGATTACCTTGAGAATCGGATCGATCTCGCGCTCACCGAGTTCAGCCCACGCGATGCCGAGATCACCCAGTTGCAGTCGCGCGAAAAACTGTGCCAAGAGCTCGTTGGGGATCATTCGTAGAACGGTCGGAATTGAAAACTGTCGTGCCATGTTAATTACCTCCACGCCATCACAAACGCCGAATGCCAATTACTTTGCCAAGGATGCGTAAATCGTCGTCCGGTCCAATTGGCATAGGCGCGAACGCAGGATTTTCAGGTCGCAGTTCGATCACATGGTCTCGGATCGATAACCGCTTGACGGTGGATTCGCCGGCCAACTGGGCCACGACGATGTCGCCGTTTTCAGCGACGGGTTGCTGCCGCACGACGACCAAATCGCCATCGTTGATGCCGGCATCGCGCATGCTTTCGCCAGTGATGCGCAGCGCGAAGCAGCGTCCGTTGGCGGCCAAGCGCCGCTCGATCATTACTTCGCTAAGAACGTTCTCTTCCGCCAGGATCGGATGCCCCGCGGCCACACTCCCCAACAACGGAATCGAAACCAGATCGGCGGGTGTGTGGTCGTCTTCCAACGGACGGGCCAGTCGCAGGCCGCGAGCCTTGCGTGCTTCCCGCGTGAGGAACCCCTTCTTCACCAACTGGCCCACCTGCTCGTGCGCGGTGGCGGTCGAAACTCCCAGCAGTTCGGCGAGCTCCTGGGTGGAGGGCGGAAACCCGTGCTCGACCATGAAATCGCGCAGTTCCTGCAGTACGCGGCGCTGGGTTTCGGTCAGTTGCTCGACCGGCTTTCGGCCACGTTTTTTGGGCGCTTCAGTCATTGATTTGCCGCCTGGCGGGAAGTGTTCGTGTGTTTAGTACCTGATGCAATTCAGGTCGATTGGAAAAATATACATTTTCGGAACTGCTAGCACAATCGGTAGGGTCGTTAAATATTGCCAAAAAGACGTAAATGGCTGTCGCCATTGGCCTTGCAGTGAATGACCTGAGACACGGTTGGTCCCGGAGGCGGTGAGCTCATCGATTGCCAAAGCCAGATTTTTCCTCGGACGCTTTGGCTAAATGGCGGCTCCGACCGGTAGGTAAACAATAGGGGGCCGCGCTCGGCCCATATCTATCCGCCTCTCACGGAGATTCGCCCATGGACAACTGCGCTGATGGTGCGCGCGGACCAGATCAGTCGAGGCTTGTGGAGATCGCCCGCATTCTGGCGGCCGGCATCTTGAGGCTGCGCCGGCAGCCGACCACGTCGGATTCCGACGACAGCGAGAACCCGGACGATTCTTCGCTCCCACGCCTTGAGGTTTCGGAAGAAACCGTGCTCAGTGTCCACACGGGTTAACGGTTTCGAAGTCTCAAACCAAAGGAGCAAAAAGCATGGACTTGAACGTTGGAAAAGAACTGGCCGAACTGCGGCGCGCGTCCGTCGATGGGCTGCGGGCGCGATATGCCGAAGTCTTCGGCGAACCGACGAACGGCCGCCACAAGGACTGGCTTGTAAAACGGATCATCTGGCGAATGCAATCGCTCGCCGAAGGTGATCTCACCGAACGCGCTCGCCAGCGCGCCGCAGAAATCGTCAACGACGCCGACGTGCGGCGCAAGGCCCCGAAAATACCTGCGGCGGTTGCCGCTGCCGCTCTCACAGCAGATCAAACGCAGATCGTGCTTCAGTCAACCAACGGAGATCGGCGAGTGCCGATTCCCGGCAGCGTGATCATCCGCGTCTACAAGCGGAAAGCGCTCGAGGTCCACGTCCTGGCCGATGGCTTCGAGTTCGAAGGCGAGAAATACAAGTCGCTCAGCGCGGTGGCCAAACAAATCACCGGGACGCATTGCAACGGCTACCACTTCTTCCGCCTGAAGCAGGTCGGAGGTGCCAAGTGAGCAAGCCCCGCAACCAACTGAAAAATGGCGCAGCGCAGACGATGCGGTGCGCCATCTACACTCGCAAAAGTACCGAAGACGGGCTTGAGCAAGAGTACAACTCGCTCGACGCCCAACGTGACTCGGGCGAGGCGTTCATCAAGAGCCAACTCAATGAAGGCTGGACCTGCCTCGCCAATCGCTACGACGACGGCGGGTTCACCGGCGGCAACATGGATCGGCCTGCGTTGAAACGACTCATGACGGATATCGAGGCCGGTAAGGTCGATTGCGTGGTGGTCTACAAAGTCGACCGACTCAGTCGCTCGCTGCTCGACTTCGCCCGGATGATGGAGACGTTCGAAAAGCACCACGTCTCGTTCGTCTCGGTGACGCAGCAGTTCAACACGGCGTCGTCGATGGGCCGCTTGATTTTGAATGTGCTGCTTTCGTTCGCCCAGTTCGAACGCGAGATGATCAGCGAACGGACCCGCGACAAGATCGCCGCGGCGCGGCGCAAAGGGAAATGGGTCGGGGGCCTGCCGCTCTTGGGCTACAACGTGGTCGATAAGAAGCTCGTCGTGAACCTCGAGGAGGCATCGCAGATCCGTCAAATCTTCCAACTTTATCTCGATTTCGAGAGCCTCGTAACCGTTGCCAACGAGTTGACTCGTCGCGGCTGGGTGACGAAACGCTGGACGACCAAAACAGGCAACCAGCGCGGCGGACGACCTTTTGACAGAAACAGCCTGTGGTATCTGCTGACGAACATCACGTATGCCGGCAAGTTGCGTTACAAGGATGAAGTCCACGATGGCGAGCACAAGGCGATCATCGACGACGAACTCTGGAAACGCGTGCAAGCAAAGCTCAAGCTCAACGGCCGATGTGGCGGAACGGCGGTGCGGAATAAATTCGGCGCAGTGCTGAAAGGCCTGCTGCATTGCGTTCCCTGCGGCTGTTCGATGACGGGAACACACTCTTCTCGCAGCGGCAATAAACGCTACCGCTATTACGTGTGCCTCAATGCCCAAAAGCGGGGCCGGGAAGCGTGTCCGTCGAAAACACTACCCGCCGGCGAAATTGAGAAGTTCGTGTTGGAGCAGATCAAGCAGATCGGCTGCGACCCGCTCGTACTGGCGGAAACCGTGCGGCGAGCGCGAGGCCAGGAAAAAGAACGCCTGGCCGAATTGGATAGCGAAGAGCGGCGTTTGGATCGCGAGCTGGTGAATCACCAACAAGAAATGAACAACCTCCTCGTGCAGCCGGTCGACGCGTATTCGCGAGGCGTCGCGACATCGCTGTTGGCGACGATTCACGAGCGGATGCAAGCCAACGAACGACGACTGACGGAATTGCGACAGGAACGCGAGCGATTGCAGAGTGAGCTGCTGAGCCAAGCCGATGCCGCCGGCGCGCTGGCTGCGTTTGATCCTGTCTGGGCGGAGCTTAGCCTGCGCGAGCAGAGCCGCTTGTTGCAGCTCTTGATCGAACGCATCGATTACGACGGGCGCGACGGAAATATCTCAATTACCTTTCACCCCAGCGGGATTAAGGCGTTGGCCGACCGCACCATTGATGGAGATGCAGCATGACCGGGGGACTCGTTTTTCAGACCAAGATTCATTTCCGCGCCGGCCGCAGCGGGCGCAAGCAATTGGTGCGCGGCGAGAAGCCAGCCGAGGTCGCGAAGCCTGGCCGCATGCCGTGGGTGTCGAAGCTTATGGCGCTGGCGATCCGGTTCAACGGCCTCGTCCGCGACGGCGCTGTCACCGACCAAGCCGAGCTGGCTCGCCTCGGGCACGTCACCAGGGCTCGGGTCACGCAGATCATGAACCTGCTGCATCTGGCTCCCGATATTCAAGAAGAACTGTTGTTCCTGCCGCTGATCGACCGCGGCAGGGACGCTCTCTTGGAGCGGCACTTGCGCCCCATCATGGCCGAGTCCGATTGGCGAAAACAACGGAAGATGTGGAGAGAGCTGCGCCAAGCGCTCAACATAGTAATCTGACTTTGGAGATTCTCTCTATGTGCAGTCAGCGCGGTTGATGCGAAGTTCCAGGTCAGCCAGGGTTGCGAGTATTTCATCGAAACTGGCCGGCTCCGTCAGGTACATGGCCCTCATCGCCTGATAATCGCGTCGCAAAGCGGGCAATCGCTCGGCGAGAGGGACCAGTCGAAAGCTCCCAGGTTTGGCCAGGTCGTAGTTCGCCCATGAACTGCCAAAAAACTGGCTCTTCCACTCAACGACTCGGACTCGCAGATCGTCTCGGTCGACGGCCTTGTTCGCGGTTGGATGCTTTGCCAGCGCCGCCGTATCGGCGTAGTGGCGGGAGAATCTGTCCGGCGTTGGTTTGTCGGCCGGCCGGTGGTATTCCGTGTGCAAGATGGTTGCCTTTTCCCAGAAGCTCCGCTCAACTTCCAAGGCAACGACTTCGCATCGCCAATCGGAGAATGCCTCGGGAAGAACTTCAGCAACCCACGGTCGGATCGGGTGACGACCGACGGGTTGCTGGTCGGTAAGCGAGCCGAATTCCAGCTTGACTGAGCGTGTGAGGTAATCGAACCCTGTTGGCTGCGACGACGGGTAATGAAAAAGCAATACCGGCGAGTTGGTATGGGGGTCCGTCACAAACTCGAACCACGCCCGGTCACTCTTTCCCAGCGTGTTTTCAACAACTGTTTCGAGCGCGGGCCTGATTTGATCTCGCACCGCAGTTCCACATTCGGCCTCGGCTTTTGTCATCCACTTGTTCGCCTGATTCCGGCTTGTACCCACTTCAGGCAAATTCAGAAACGCTGGCGAAAGTGACAGGTCGATGTCTTCCGAAAACCGGTCGATCACGCCGAACACCTTCGACAGTGACGTTCCGCCCTTGAACACCAAGCTGTCGGCGAACTCCGATTCGTACAAAATGCCGAGCAACCAGCAAACCCAGAAGTCCTTTTCAAGGACCACTGGGGATACGTTCCTCTGAACGGCGGCCTGCTCGATATACAAGTGGCGTTCTTCGGCAGGCAATTCAAGAAAGCCTAGCTTCATGCCTACTCCTCGGCGAGTTCGCGAAATATCGGGTGCATCCATGCCGGCGCGAGCCGGAGGTCTCGGATGAGCTCGCGGCGCTTGTCGGCAGGAAGTGTTCTCTTCAAATGCTCTCGCCGCTGGGGAGTCACGTGTTCCTTGCCCAGTTCGCGGAGAGCCTGGATTAACAGTCCGCTTAAACGCCCAGCTGCTGCCATGTTCCGCGCAGTTGTCCGGCGGAGTTGAATTGTCATTGGGCCGATCTTTACCGTGCGGGTTGGCCCATCCGTCAGGAACACGGCTTTCGCCGGTACTTGCTCGGAAAGACCAAGCGCGTTGGCCGCATAGGCACCGGCTGGCTGAAGCCGCGTGTAGTCGCGGCCCGCAAGGGCCTGCGCTACTTTGTCGGCGGATGGCTGCAGCGGCCCCAGCTTTGGGTGTTCTTCCGGGAAATCGTACACCCCACGGGCAAGGCGTCGGATGGTCCCCTTCCGGACTAACCGGTGGAGGACGATATCAACTGCCTCTCGGCTGCCAAGGCCCAGGAAATCGGCTGGAACAAATACGAAACCACGCCCACTGCTTTTTATGGCAGCAAGTATCTGCGAATCAATGCTTTGCGGCTGTTTTCGAGCTGATTGCATGTAAGAAATAGTAGCCTATTTTTCTTACATCGTCAAGCGATTGTCGTTGGGACGAATGGCGATGCCTGGTTCGCTGCGAACCGGCGACAACATGGCTGCAAGCTTCGGCAATGGACTGCTTTCTAGCCAAGAATTCCCATTCCTCACCCGGCAGAATTGCTAGCCAGAGGCTATTTCGTGTGTTACAAATACTATGCAGTTGTCGATTTCGTACTAGGTTATGTAACTCCCGATGTCTGCACCCCCAAAAACGGATTTCTCGCCTCGCGAGCGCGTCCTTCGACTTGCTAAATCGCAGGGCATTCTGCGCCCTCAAGACCTTAAGCAGATTGACGTTCCCCGTGAGTATCTTCGACGCCTCCGCGATGAAGGCGTACTGGAGCAACCGGCGCGGGGCCTGTACGTGATCGCCAATTCGAAGCCGACGGAGCACCAGTCCCTTGTGGAGGTTTGCAAGCGCGTTCCCCAAGGCGTGATCTGCCTGGTTTCGGCGCTCCAATTCCACGAACTCACAACTCAACTGGCCCACGAAGTATGGATCGCGCTTCCGACTAAAGCCTGGGCACCAACATTCGATTCTCCGCGGCTACGCATCGTGCGCTATTCGCCAGCCACGCTCGCCTATGGCGTCAACGAGCGGCGCATCGGAGGCGTGGTCGTGCGAGTCTTCGACCCCGCCAAGACGGTTGCCGATTGCTTCAAGTTCCGCAACAAGATCGGACTGGATGTAGCGCTGGAGGCGCTGCGCGACGCAATCAAGCAGCGGAAAGCGACTCGCGATGAAATCTGGAAAGCGGCACAGGTCTGCCGTGTTGCCAACGTCATGCGATCGTATATGGAGTCGCTGGAATGACGAAAGGCAGCCCCAAGAATGTTGCCGAATCTGCTGGGCCCCTGGCGATGATCGGTGGCCGATGACGATGTTCACCACTACATTTTGTGTTCCGTGAATACTTCTCAACGGAATAACGCACATGTAGGATTAAGATGTTCACCAAAGCTGCCAGCTTGCAGTGGAACCCGGTTGCCGCTCCGTGATCGCGGCCATCTCCGAATAGGAGGATGATCTATGGTTACTCTCTCTGTCCAGCTCACTCATCGCCAAGCCGAAGTACTGGCAACTATCCGTGAATTCGTAGAGACCAAAGGCTACCCGCCCACAATTCGGGAAATAGGCCTGCGTTTGGGGATCGGTTCACCCAACGGAGTAGTAGGCCACCTCGCTCAACTTGAAGCCAAAGGTGCAATTTCGCGTGACCCACTCGTCGCTCGCGGAATTCGATTGCTGAAGGATTTCACTTGCCTGCCGGAAGCAGAGAATGATCGGTTCAAAGGGTTTGCGCGTGATGATTTTGAAGCCTGTGCATGATCCTGTCGCGATTCGGGGTCGGCTGAATGCGAGTCGATTCAAGAGGTCGTTGCACGGTGGCCCGAAACTCAGCCACCGTCTTGTTAAATCCGCCGGTCTGTTCAACCGAGAGCAGTGAGAGTTTCATGCCGAGCAATCGGGGTCCGAGACCAATTGTCACGGTTGGTTCCGCACCCCGCTCGATCTCTCCCAAAACAGAGAGCGCCAAGCACCCCTCGGGAATCGACGTAAACCCTTGCCAGAAAGGCAAGAAACGCAAAACGCCGAGAGGTTTTGGCTCTCGGCGATGGGCGTAAACCGGCTTGGCGGTCAGTTTCGCAATGAAAAAATCAGCTCCCCGACAAGGACTCGAACCTTGGACCTAGCGGTTAACAGCCGCTCGCTCTACCGACTGAGCTATCGGGGAATGAAGCTCCA
>Ga0335397_10012124_pt1 | contig 10566 bp, 11 predicted proteins | sample MAT04_FD_205740 | JGI IMG/M metagenome (GOLD analysis project Ga0335397, IMG submission 205740) | Freshwater microbial communities from Lake Fryxell liftoff mats and glacier meltwater in Antarctica - MAT-04 (spades assembly) (version 2) ...
CCATCGTCATGCCGCGGTCCTTGAACGACCCGGTCGGGTTGGCGCCCTCGACCTTCAGCCACACCTGGGCGCCGACCGCCTCGGACAGCCCGCAGGCGTAGACCAATGGCGTGCTGCCCTCGAGCAGCGTGACGACGGGCGTGCTCGCCGTGACGGGCAGGCGGTCGCGGTACTGCTCGATCAGCCCGCGCCAGCCGGCCCACTGCTTGGTGCCACGGTCGGAGACCACCGTCATGCCTCGCCCTCCACACTCATCACGGATCCTGCCTGCTCATCAGGGACCCTGGCTGCCGCGCGACCTCCGGGAGCCCCGACCTCACGGCTCCTGCCCCTCGACCCGCATCACCGAGGCGACGGCGCGCACGCTGTCGATGCCGCGCAGCTGCTCGACGACGCCCTGCAGCGCCGCGTCGGTCGCGGTGTGGGTCACCACGACCAGGCTCGCATCGTCGCCGTGGCCCTCCTGGCGGACGGTCCGGATCGACACGTCATGGCGGGCGAAGGCGTTCGCGACCGAGGCGAGAACGCCTGCCTTGTCGGCGACGTCGAGGCTGATGTGGTATCTCGTGACGACCTCGCCCATCGGGCGCACCCTCAGCTCGGCGTAGTCCGACGAGCCGGCGCCGCGCGCCCCGGACAGCGCGTTGCGGGCCACGGCGACCAGGTCCCCCAGCACCGCGCTGGCGGTCGGCGAACCGCCCGCACCCGGACCGTAGAACATCAACCGCCCCGCGCTGGCGGCCTCCACGAACACGGCGTTGTACGCCTCGCGGACGCTCCCCAGCGGGTGGGACCGGGGGATCATCGCCGGGTGGACGCGCACGCTGACCGCGTCCCCGTCCTTCTCCGCGATGGCGAGCAGCTTGACCACGCAGCCCATCGCCTTGGCGCTCGCGACGTCGGCTGCGCTGACCTCGGTGATGCCCTCGCGATGGACGTCGCCGGCCACCACCCGGGTGTGGAAGGCCAGCCCCGCGAGGATCGCGGCCTTGGCCGCGGCGTCGAAGCCCTCGACGTCGGCGGTCGGGTCGGCCTCGGCGTAGCCCAGCGCGGTGGCCTCGTCGAGCGCCTCGGCGAAGCCGGCCCCGGTCTCGTCCATGCGGGTCAGCACGAAGTTGGTCGTGCCGTTGACGATGCCGGTGACACGGGTGATCTGGTCGCCGGCGAGGGACTCGCGCAGCGGGCGCAGCAGCGGGATGGCCCCCGCGACGCTGGCCTCGTAGTAGAGGTCGGCGCGGTGCTCGGCCGCGGCGGCGTGCAGGGTGACGCCGTCCTCGGCGAGCAGTGCCTTGTTGGCGGTCACGACGCTCTTGCCCGAGGTCAGCGCCGACAGGATCAGGCTGCGCGCCGGCTCGAGGCCGCCGATCACCTCGACGACGAGGTCGACGTCGCCTCGGGCGACCAGCCCCGCCGCGTCCGTGGTGAACAGGTCCGTCGACACCGGCAGGTCGCGCACCCGGCCGAGGCGGCGCACGGCGATGCCGGCGATCTCGAGCGGCGCGCCGATCCGAGCGGCCAGGTCGTCGGCCGAGGAGTGCAGCAGTCGGACCACCTCGGCGCCGACGGTGCCGCACCCGAGCAGGGCGACCCGCAGCGGGGCGGGGGTGGCGGGAGCGGACATCAGACGATCCTGACGGGGTCGTGCTGCGTGGTGGTGCAGCAGGTGCAGGTCCGACCGGCGGGGGCCGGCGGCGGCGCGAGGGCGCGGCGGGCACGGACACCGCCGACGAGCAGGAGGGCCACGACGACCGCGGCGTAGGCGAGGGCGGCGACACCGCCAAGAGCGGACAGCACGACGAGCCCGACCGACAGGGCGATGCCGATCAGCGCGAGGCACAGCAGCGCAGGCAGCAGCCGCGACCGCCCGGGCTTCACGGCACGTCCAGGGCCAGCAGGTCGGCCTCGGTCTCACGGCGTACGACCAGCCGGGCCGCCCCGTCACGGACGGCCACGACGGGCGGACGCGGCACGTGGTTGTAGTTGCTGGCCATCGAGCGGTGGTAGGCGCCGGAGGCGGGCACCGCCACGAGGTCGCCGGGTGTGAGGTCGCCGGGCAGCGGCACGTCGTTCACGACGATGTCGCCACTCTCGCAGTGCTTCCCGCACAGGGTGACGTTGGCCGGCTCGGCGGCCGACAGCCGCGAGGCGAGGATGGCGGTGTAGCGCGCGTCATACAGCGCGGTGCGGATGTTGTCGCTCATGCCGCCGTCGATGCTGACGTAGGTCCGCAGGCCCGGGAGCTCCTTGACGGTGCCGACCTCGTAGAGGGTGACGGTCGTGGGGCCGGAGATCGCGCGCCCCGGCTCGACGGCCAGGCGCGGGACGGGCAGACCCACGGCGGCGCACTCCTTCTCGACGATCAGGCGCAGGCCCTCGGCGTACTCACCCACGTCCATCGGGTCGTCTGCCGCGGTGTAGGCGATGCCCTGGCCGCCGCCGAGGTCGAGCTCGGGGAGCACCACGCCGTGCTCGTCCCGGATCGCCGCCAGCAGCCCGATCATGCGGTGGGCGGCGAGCTTGAAGCCGTGCACGTCGAAGATGTGCGAGCCGATGTGGCAGTGCAGTCCGACCAGCTCGAGGGACGGCAGCGACAGCACCCTCCGGACGACCTCGGCCGCCGCGCCGCTGGCCAGCGAGAACCCGAACTTCTGGTCCTCCTGCCCGGTCTGGACGTACTCGTGGGTGTGCGCCTCGACGCCCGGGGTGACCCGGACGTAGACCCGCTGGCGCACCCCGGCGGCCTCGGCGACCGCCGCCAGGCGGACCAGCTCGTCGAAGCTGTCGACGACGATCCGGCCGACGCCCGCCTGCACCGCCCGGACGAGCTCGTCGACGCTCTTGTTGTTGCCGTGGAACAGCAGCCGCTCGACCGGGAAGCCGGCGTTCAGAGCCACAGCCAGCTCGCCGCCGGTGCACACGTCGAGCGACAGCCCCTCCTGCGCGACCCAGCCCGCGACGGCCGTGCACAGGAACGCCTTGCCGGCGTAGTACACCTCGCCACCGGCGAACGCCTCGTGCCACGCGCGGCAGCGGTCGCGGAAGTCCTGCTCGTCCAGGACGAACGCCGGGGTGCCGAAGTCGGCCGCCAGGTCGCGGACGTCGACGCCCCCGAGCTGCAGCGCACCGTCGGCGGCGCGGCCGGCCGTGACCGGCCAGACCGCGGGCTCGAGGTCGGAGCCGGGCAGGTCGTCGACGTGGCGCACGGCGGTCACATCCGCTCCGGTGCGCTGACACCGAGCAGGCGCAGGCCGTTCTCGAGGACGATCCGGGTGGCCCGCCACAGCAGCAGCCGCGGAGCCGTCAGCTCGGACACCTCCTCGTCGCCCTTGGGCAGCACCTGGCAGTCGTCCCAGAACCGCTGGGCCGACTTGGCGACCTTCTCCTCGAGGTAGCGCGCGACGCGGTGCGGCTCGCGCAGCTCTGCGGCGGTGGCGACGACCTTGGGGAACTCCGCGAGCGCGAGCAGGAGCTCGACCTCGCGGGGGTGGCTCAGGAGCGCGAGGTCGACCGACCCCGGATCCGGCTCGGCGATGCCCATGTCCCCGGCGTTGCGCAGCACGCTGGCGGCGCGGGTCGCGGCGTACTGCACGTAGAAGACGGGGTTGTCGCTGCTCTGCCGGGTGACCAGGTCGATGTCGAGGTCGAGCGTGGCGTCGACGCTGGACCGGGCCACGGTGTAGCGGGTGGCGTCCGCGCCGATCATCTCGACCAGATCCTCCAGGCTGAGGTACTGGCCCTTGCGCTTGCTCTGCCGCAGCACCTCGCCGCCCTGCACGACGTTGACGAGCTGCCCGATGAGCACCTCGAGCGTCTGCGCGGGATCGTCGCCTGCGCAGGAGGCGATCGCCCGCAGCCGCCCGACGTAGCCGTGGTGGTCCGCGCCCAGCAGGTAGAGGCAGCGGTCGAAGCCGCGCGCCCGCTTGTCGAGGTAGTAGGCCGCGTCGGACATGAAGTAGGTCGTGGAGCCGTCGCCCTTGACGAGCACGCGGTCCTTGTCGTCACCGAAGTCGGTGGTGCGCAGCCAGACGGCGCCGTCCTGCTCGTAGACGTGGCCCTGCTCGCGCAGCGTCTTGAGCGCCTGGCCCAGGGCGCCGGTGTCGGCCAGCGACTTCTCGCTGAACCACACGTCGAAGTCGACCCCGAAGCCGGACAGCGACGACCGGATCGCCTCGATCGCGAGAGCCAGCCCCTGCTCCCGGAAGACCTGCCGCGCCTCGTCCTCGGGCAGGGCCAGCACGTCCGGCACCTGCGTGACGACCTGCGCGGCGTACTCCCGGACGTAGTCGCCCTGGTAGCCGTCCTCGGGGAGGGGGCGGCCGGCGGCCACGGCGTGCAGCGACTGCCCGAACAGGTCGAGCTGGTTGCCGGAGTCGTTGACGTAGTACTCGCGGGTGACACTCGCCCCGCTCGCCTCGAGCAGCCGCGCGAGCGCGTCCCCCACCGCGGCCCAGCGCACCCCGCCGATGTGGATGGGACCCGTCGGGTTGGCGCTGACAAACTCGAGGTTCACCGACTGGCCCGCGGCGACGGCGTTCGTGCCGTACGACGTGCCCTGCGTGAGCACCTGGACAGCGGTCTGGCCGAGCGCCGCCCCCTCGAGCCGGACGTTGAGGAACCCCGGGCCGGCGACGTCCACCTCGCTCACCCCGACGGTCTGGCGCAGCCGCACGGCGAGCAGCTCCGCGACCGCCCGGGGGGCCATGCCGGCCGGCTTGGCCAGCTGCAGCGCGACGCTCGTGGCGTAGTCGCCGTGCTCCGGGTGACGAGGGCGGTCGACGACGACCTGCTCCGGGACGGCGACGGAGATCTCGCCCGCCTCGACGGCGCTCGCGACGGCGGCCTGGACGGCAGCGCCGAGCTCGGTGGGGGTCACCAGGCCAGGCTATCGCCAGTCCCCGCCTACACTTCTGTCCGCTCGGCGCCACGGGGCCACGGGGGAACGCCCACCGCGTCCCGCTCGTCGCTCGAGAGGACGCTGCTGCGCCCCCTCACCGCTCAGACCAGGACGGAACCCGCATGTCGAAGTCCCCCACGCCTCCTGCTCGGGGGGCCTCCTCCCGCCGGGCCGCCCCGACGAAGGTGTCCAAGCCCTTCCCGTGGGGCACGGCGATCGGCTCGGCGGTCCTGGCCGCCGCCCTGATCGGCGTCGTGGCGTACGCCGCCCTGAACCAGGGGACCGGGGTCAGCGATCTGCAGCGCAACCCCGACGCGGCGATCGAGGGCGTGAAGGTGGTCCCGACCGCCGAGCTCAGCCGCAACCACGTCGCCGGCCCGGTCGACTACGAGACCCTGCCGCCGGTCGGCGGCGACCACAACGCCGCCCCCCAGCAGTGCGACGTCTACGACGCAGCGATCGCCCCCGAGCACGCCGTGCACTCGCTCGAGCACGGCGCCGTCTGGATCACCTACCAGAGCTCGCTGGCCGCCGACCAGGTCGAGGAGCTCGAGGGCCGGGTCAGCGGTGACCCGTACCTGATGATGAGCCCGCTCGACGAGCAGGACAGCCCGATCGTCCTGTCGGCCTGGGGCCGCAGCCTGGCCGTCGACAGCGCGTCGGACCCCCGGATCGGCGACTTCCTCGAGGCCTACACCAACGGCCCGCAGACCCCTGAGCGCGGTGCGGCCTGCGTCGGCGTCACGACGACCGGGCCGCTGCAGGCCGCTCCCGTCGCGCCGGCTCCCGCCCCGTCGGCACCCGCTGCGCCCGCCCCGGCGCCGTCCGCACCGGCAGCGTCTGCTCCGGCGCCGAGCCCGGCCAGCAGCTAGCTGGGAGGCAGGCCGGCCAGCCGCCGGACGACCTCGATCAGCTCGTCGGGGTCGAACGGCTTGGTCAAGTAGGCGTCGACCCCGAGCCGGCTGCCGCGCTCGAGGTCGGCCTCCTGCGCCCGGGCCGACAGCAGGACGACCTTGATCCCTGCGGTGGCGGGGTTCGCGCGCAGCCTGGCCGCGGCCTCCCAGCCGTCGAGCCTGGGCATCATGATGTCGAGGGTGACGACGTCCGGCGCCGCCAGGGCGACCTGGTCGAGGCAGTCCTGGCCGTCGACGGCAGTGGTCACGTCGAAGCCCTCGAGCTCGAGGTTCACGGTGATCAGCTGACGGATGACATCATCGTCGTCCACGACGAGAACGCGACCCAGGCTGCTCGGCATGGGGAGCGACGCTACACAGGCCTGCGACCGGACGGCGGCAGGATCGCGGAGCGCGTCCGGCTGGTAGCGTCCTGGGCCCCGGAGCCCCCGTAGCTCAGGGGATAGAGCACTGCCCTCCGGAGGCAGGGGCGCAGGTTCGAATCCTGCCGGGGGCACATACAAGAGCGCAGGTCAGACGGGGTGCAACCACATCCCCGACAGGCCGCGAAGCGCGTCTTCCAACATTCTTCCAACACCCTGGCCCGCGCTGGACCGGCCTGGCCGGTTCACACCGCCCAGGCCTGCTCACCACGGCTGTTGTGTGTCCTGCGCGCGCGGCACTCCGGCGGGCGTCTGCTGCCCGACCCAAGAACCCGAAGCGCCGGACACGTCGGTGGCTCCCGGCTGGGGCCGTAGCGCGCCTGCCGGGCACGAACCCGGATCGCGGTTCACTCAGCTAGTCCACAGCTAGTCCCCCCTCGCCCCTTGCGGGGCGGCCCGTTCCGGGCTGAGGAGTTGGCGCGGCTGTGCGTTGACGTCGTCTTCCTATGGTCGCTGAGGCCGTCAGCTAGTCGGACGCTGGGTGCTGCGCTATGGGCCCTTCGATGTTGCTTCGCGCACGAGGATGAGATTCGTTCCTGCCCTGGCGGTTCCTACGGACAGCCGTTCGTGATCACAGCGACGGAGGAGGGTGGTGCTGGAACCGGATGCGGACAAGCACGAGATCATCGAGCGGGTCGCGGCGTTGGACATCGGCAAGGCCACGCTGGTGCGCCGCACCCGCATCCCAGGTCAGGGCCGGTCGCGGGCGGGCTCAGGAGGTCACCGCGCACTCGACGATGACCCGTCGTTGCAGCTGATGATCGATCGGCTGCTCGAGCTCGGGGTGACGCGGGGCTGAGTCCCTTGGAGTGGTGTAGCTCCGGCCCTTGATCGTGACCGTGTTCGTGTCGGTCACCGACGTTGAGGGGCCACCGCGTGAGGCTCTGTGAGAACCCGCCAAGGAACTCACAGATGAGGATCAAACACGCGATGGCCCTGGATCAGTCTGCCCTGCTCGAGTTGAACGAGATGATGCAAAGCGCCGACGAGAACACGTTGATGCGTCGGTTGCTCGGAGTGATCATGCAAGCCCTGGTCGATGCCGAGGCGACGGCCGTCGTCGGTGCCGAGAGGCACGAGCGCACCGACGCCCGCACGACCCAGCGCAACGGCACCCGCGACAAGCTCGTCACGACCGCCGCGGGGGACCTCACGGTCAAGATCCCGAAGGTCCGGACCGGGTCGTTCTTCCCGGCGCTGCTGGCCCCTCGCCGGCGCATCGACGTCGCGCTGCACGCGGTCGTGATGCAGGCCTACGTCGAGGGCGTCAGCACCCGCCGCGTCGATGACCTGGTCATCGCGATGGGCGGCACCGGGATCAGCAAAAGCGAGGTAAGCCGGATCTGCGCGCAGCTCGACACCGAGGTCGCGATCTGGCGCACCCGGACCTTGGACCACCTCGCGTTCCCGTATGTGTTCCTGGACGCGACGTACTGCAAGGTCCGCCTCAACGGCCGGGTGGTGTCCCAGGCCGTCGTCATCGCGACCGGCGTAAGTGCCGACGGCAGAAGGGAAGTGCTGGGTTGCGCGACCGGCGACAGCGAGACCGAGACGTTCTGGACCGAGTTCCTGCGCGACCTACGCGACCGCGGCCTGAGCGGCGTCCAGCTGGTCATCAGCGACGCCCACAGCGGTCTGGTCAAGGCCATCGCGACCGTGATGCAAGGAGCGAGCTGGCAGCGCTGCCGGGTCCACTTCATGCGCAACGTGCTGGCCAAGGTCAGCAAAGGCCACGACGAGATGGTCGCCGCGACGATCCGTACGATCTTCGCCCAACCAGGTCAGGCCGAGGTCCGCGCCCAGGTCGACCTCGTCGCGACCATGCTCACCGGCCAGTTCCCCGCCGTCGCCCAGATGCTCACCGATGCCAAGGCTGACCTGACCGCGTTCGCGGACTTCCCGCACGCCCACTGGCGCAAGATCTGGAGCACCAACCCCCTCGAGCGCCTCAACCGCGAGGTCAAAAGAAGGACCGACGTCGTCGGGATCTTCCCCAACCCCGCAGCCCTGCTCCGGCTGTCGAGCTGCGTACTCATCGAGGCCCACGACGAGTGGCAAGACAGCGACCGCCGCTACCTGTCCGAACAGTCCATGGCCCTGCTCAACCCACCCGCACCGACCGTCCTGGAGCCCAAGACCACCACCCCGCGCAAGGAGGTCGCCGCTACGGCATAATCACCCTCACTCGCAGAGCAACACGCGACGAGCTACACCACTCCCAGGGACGCGACCTGACGCGGGTGGCGATGGAGGCGACCAGTGACTACTGGAAGCCGCCGTCCTACCTGCTGGAAGCGCACGGCTTCGAGGTGTGGCTGGTCAACGCCAAGGACGTCAAGCACCTGCCCGGCCGGCCCAAGACCGATCGGCTGGACGCGGTGTGGCTGTGCAAGGTCGCCGAACGGCAGATGATCCGGCCCAGCTTTGTGCCGCCGGCGCCGATCCGCCGCTTGCGGGATCTGACCCGCTACCGGGTCGCGCTGATCTGCACCTCAGACCACAGGCCCGGGCTCAACTGGCGACTGCGCGCAACGTGCCGGGTGACCCGCCGCACCGCGGCCACAACCAGTCCGGCAGACAGATCCGGGTGCTGTCGCATCAAGCTCTGCTCGACGTCGGAGCGCTGCAAGGCTCCGCTCCGGTCGACACCGGCTACGGGCACAGGACTCGGGCCGCCACGCCGATCCGCAGCTGTTCCAGTTCCTCGGCCTGGCTCCGGGCCCGCTCCGCCAGGCACTCGAGCTCGGCCCGGTCCAGAGCGTCGTAACGGTCCGCGACCGCGGCCAGCGCCCGCCAGCCAGCTTCCTTGCCCTGCACCCCCAGCCGCAGCCCCTCCAGCTCGACGAGGTCGCTCAGCGGTGAGCGGGAGACCAGCCGGCCGTTGGTCTTGATCCGAGCGAGCTTCTCCAACGTCCAGCCCACTGCCACCTTGTAATAGCGCACCCGAACTCCGAGCCGACGCATCACCGCCAGCAGCGCGCGCCGGTCCTCCGCGACCTGCACCGCCAGGCGATCCAGGGTCGGCCCCGCTGGAGTGCCACGATCCGCTCCGGCGGCCCGCTCGAACAGGTCCACACCCCCGCTGGCCCCGAGCAAGTGGTCATTGAGATAGATCGAGAGAAGCCGCTGTCCGTCCATGACCGGCGTCCTTCCCCGAAACCAGTGACCATCCCCCACTCCGGAGCTGCGGCTGTCGGGCCTTCGTCGAGAACATCCCGTAAGCCGATCGACAAGCGGAATGCGATCGGGGTCCGTCCGGCGACGTGGATAGGGGGTTTGTCTCGTTGTGACTACAGGTCGAGAACGAGGGAGAGCGCTTCGTCGACGCGCTGCATCTCCGCCAACGTGAGGAAGCCGGCGGGCTCGGCGAGCCGGTTCAGGTCGACGGTGGCGATTTGGTCGCACATGACCAGGGTGCGGTGCTCCCGGATCGCGACGGGCGGCCGGAAGCTTGTCTCGCGGGCGCTGGTGCTGGTGAAGGCGACGACCCAGGTGCTCAGCGTGAGCCAGTCCGGTTGCAGGACCACGGCGTATCGCGGGCCCTGCTGCTCGTGGCCTTTGCCGCGCGCGGGCAGCCGGTAGACCTCGCCCCTCACGTCGGTGCTTGCAGCGCGGCCAGGTCCTGGTGGATCGCCTCGATCTCTGCACGGTCCTGCGGGTCGTCCTTGATCGCTCGGGCCTCGGCTGCTGCGACCGAGCGCCGTTCGTCGCGCTTCATCGCCGTCAGGGCGGCGCGGATGACCTGGTCGGCGCTCTGGCGCCGCGCTGCCCCGATCTCCAGGAGCAGATCCCGGGTGCTCGTGTGGACCTTGACGGTGGTCGTGTCAGCCATCTGCTGAGTCTACCGATGGTAGACAAGCAATGCTTGGGGGGGTTCGACTGAGCAGGGTGCGCCGCGGCGCACCGCCGGCGCCCGACGCGTCCGCGCCGGACCGGCCTGACAAGGAGGTGCGCCATGACGGCGCTTCTCGTCGGCTGCGCACGATGCTCCACCGAACAGCAAGACCTCACCGCCCAGCGCGAAGGCCTTCTTGGCCTGGGCGTCGACCCACTTCGGGTGTACGTCGACCACGGACTGACCGGCAGCAACCGGGACCGGCCCGGGCTGCGCGAGGCCCTCGTGGCCTGCCGTGAGGGCGACACCTTGGTGGTGACCAAGCTGGACCGCCTGGCCCGGTCGCTGCCCGACGCCCGGGCGATCGCCGACGAGCTCACCGCGCGGCAGGTCCGCCTCAACCTCGGCGGGTCGGTCTATGACCCCAACGACGCCGTCGGTCGGCTGCTGTTCAACGTCCTGGCGATGGTCGCGGAGTTCGAGTCAGACCTCATCCGGCTC
>Ga0335397_10012125_pt1 | contig 10565 bp, 7 predicted proteins | sample MAT04_FD_205740 | JGI IMG/M metagenome (GOLD analysis project Ga0335397, IMG submission 205740) | Freshwater microbial communities from Lake Fryxell liftoff mats and glacier meltwater in Antarctica - MAT-04 (spades assembly) (version 2) ...
AATCCTTCGCTGCTGTTTTCTATCAATGCCCTAAAACGCTTTTCACTATTTACCAGTTTTAGTTCTGCTTCTTTTCTTTGCGTTATATCTACGGTAGCACCTATCAGTTTTATGGGTTTACCTTCTTCATTTCTTAATATAAATGCACGATCATGTATAAAAGCATAGGTTCCGTTATTTCTTTTTATCCTGCATTCTAGTTCAAAATATTCTTTATCTCCGGCGTCTAGTGTATGTTGCTTAATAAGGTTTACATTTTCTTTATCATCCGGATGAATCCTGTCATCCCATGCTGACTCGCTAGTAGGAATATCATCCTCGTCCATCCCGAGAATCTTTTTCCAGCCTTCTTTATTCCGGTTTACAATCCCTGTAGTAAGATCCCAATCCCAAATCATGTCATTGGTAGCTTTGCTTATTATATCATATCGTTCATTACTTTCTTTAAGGGCCTGCAGGCTATTACTTCTTTCAATACTGTATAGAATCGTTTTAGCCAATAATTTTTCATCAAAATCGCCCTTTATCAGATAATCCTGTGCCCCCATAGTAATGGCATCCAATGCCACACTCATATCAGATAAGCCTGAAAGAATAACAACCGGCATTTTGTGTGTATACTTTTTTAAAGCAAGAAAACTTTCAACACCAGCGCTGTCAGGCAGCGTAAGATCCAGCAATATAATGTCAAACGTTTGATGTTCCAGCACAAAAATTGCCTCTTTGGCTGAAGCTACAACTGATAATTTTCCATTCTTAAAGCCTGCAGATTTTAACAGCTCGGAAAGAAAAAACTGATCGCCGGGATTATCTTCTATTATTAAAATGTCAATATCGTATAAAGGATGCATGTGGTTAATTTCTTTGTGGTAGTTTAAAGGTATGGCTACAAATATTTTCTATTGAAAGCAATGCCAAAAAACCATTTTTATATTTATAATGGGTATCAACTATTTTATTTTTTTCTCTTGTTCCGTTAATGATATTTGGCTTTCGGGATATTATATTCATATCTTAATTATTGATGTAAATGATACCCTTAATTCTTATATCCGCTGGTATAGTAAAATCCTGCACCAAAGAATAAACTTAACATCCATAAAATATCTCTTATGGCATTTTGCTGTTGTATTTTTTCAAAATTTTTCGTAGATAAGGTTATTGGTGATTTTAATAAATTTAAGCCTATTTGCTGATACTAAAATAAAAACAACTTCCTTTACCGGGAGCTGTCTTTGCCCAAATTTTTCCATGATACCTCTCTACAATTTTCTTGCAGATAGAAAGACCAATACCTGTGCCACTATATTCACTTTTGTTATGTAATCTTCTAAAGATGATAAATACTTTTTCTGCAAACGCTTCATCAAACCCTATTCCGTTGTCTTTTACAGAAATTATCCATTTATTATTTTCTTCTATAGCATTAATACTAATATGTAGCTGGTTGGCCCCGTGATATTTGAACGCATTACTTATCAAATTTTGCATAAGCTGAAACATTTGTGTTCGTCGGGTTAGGGCAAGCACGGGCAAAGGGCCTACTTCTACTATTGCATTCAATTCTTTAATTTTACTTTCCATAATATGCAATATTTCCTTTGTTACTGCATTCATATTTGTATCGCCTGTTGCATCATCATTGGTATTTACCCTTGAGTATTCCAGAAGATCCAGTATTAATTTTTGCATCCTGCCTGCACCATCTACCGCATAATAAATGTATTTACTGCCGGTTTCATCCAACTGATCCTTGTACTTTTTTTCCAGCAACTGCAAAAAGCTACTCACCATTCTTAATGGTTCCTGCAAATCATGCGAGGCCACATATGCAAAGCGTTCCAGTTCTAAATTCGATTCAGCCAGTGCCATTGCCTGATACTTCAACTTTGCATTGAGCTTCTCCAGTTTATCCCCGGATATTTTCAAAGCTGTTATATCATGCACTGAACCTAATAATTGTAAACATGCTCCCTTATCGTTCAATATGGGTGTTATAGTTACAATGCCAGTTTTTTCACCCGTTGGATATTGGCTGCTTTCTTCCCACGAAACAGGTTGCCCTGTTTGAAGCGCCTTCTGATAATTTTCCAAAACTACCGGGTACGAATTGACAGGAATTACATCTTCAATATATTTATTTAGTACCTGTTCTTTTGGAAGCCCTGTGCTATTTAAAAATGATTGATTTACAGATTGAAAACGAAACCTGTTGCCCTCTTCTACATCAATTAAAAAAATAATTTCATTGACTGTGTTATAAATAAGCTCCTGTTCGCTTTGTTTTTGCAACAGCGCCATTTGAGCAATTTTTTTTTCTGTAATATCAAACCCTGATACAAACACCCCTATTACATTACCTGTATTATCCCTCAAGGGTTTGTATTTTAAATAAAAGAAAACAGGCTTATCATTATATATGGGTATTTCCAATTCTGTTTCAATGGTTTCTCCCTGTAATGCTTTTACATATAATTCTTTTAAATCTTGCTTTTGATCATCTTTAGAATAATCAAGTATACAGCCGCCTATAGTGATTTCTTTGCCTAAGTACTTTTTGTAAAGCGTATAAAATTGTTTATTAAAACGAATAATAGTAAGGTTATTATCAACCATCACAAAACACTCTTCACTATAATTGATCAGGAATTCCAATGCTGCTTCCGCCAAATTATTCTCCTGATTACCGGCTGTAAGTGGTTCATTATTTCCAGGCATTTTATTCAGGGTAAAAAATCTCAACGCATTGCCATCGGCATTTACAATACTCACAGCATTTATCCACACAGGAATGATGTGCCCGTTTTTGTGCAGCAGGTGATATTCATCTGCATGTTCTGCCCCGGATATAAATGAATTTAAATGCCCGCACAAAAGCTTCTCCTCAAATGTCTTTGCAAATATTTTTGTAAAAGATTCACCAATTAATTCAATAGGAGAATAGCCTAACCATTCATTTAAATTATTGCTCATGTGCTGCAATAGCCCATCTCCGTTAGTTATAAAAGATCCGGGTATTTTAGATATAGTAGCGGATAAATTCAATATAATAAATTAAAGATGTATGCTTGTATGCATTTGTTTTATAAAAATGACCGGTTAAATATATATCTTATAGCCGCTTGTGTACTTATAAAAAAGAATAAAATAAATTCAATGGCTTAATTTCCATATTCCTGTTGCACAGGTATTTAATAAAAATAAACAGATCAAATCTTCTTGTTATTCAGTTTGCCGAAAGGTAGGATATAAAAAACGTATTGGTTTTAGTAAAATTCATTAATTTGGTGGGATACTTTACTACAAAAACATCTTAGCCAAATGAAAAATTTTTTACTGATAGACGACCATGAAATTGTACGTTCTGGTGTAAAAACCGTTTTATTAGAATTATTTAAGCCCTGTGAGATATTTGAGGCAAGTAATGAAAAGGAAGCATTAGACCAATTCAAGGCTAGAAAATATGATCTTATTATTATGGATGTACAGATGCCGGATACGGACTCTGCGGGTTTATTGAAAAATATAAAAATAAAAAGCCCTGATGTGAAAGTGCTGGTATTTTCTATGAGTGCAGAGAACCTGTATGCCAAACGTTTTATGAAATTGGGGGCTATGGGATTTGTTACTAAAAATTCCGGGCTTTCAGAATTAATCAAAGCCATCAACCTGGCACTTAACAACCGCAAATATATAAGTGAGGCATTTGCTGAGATATTGGCTGGTGAGGTTGGTGATGAAAAATCCAGCAATCCTTTTGAAACCCTTAGTTCCCGGGAATTTGAAATTGTTTCGCTTATCATCCATGGCAAATCACTGAATGAAATTTCTGACCTTTTATCTATACATTCCTCTACAGTGAGCACCCACAAATCAAGGTTGCTTGAAAAATTAGGGGTTAAAAATTTACCGGAACTGTTGGAATTAGCCAGGGCATTTAATCTAAACTTCAGCGTATAAATAATCAGTTCGTTTTTTATATTAATACAAAGCCCCGGAAAAACCGGGGCTTTGTATTAGCACTGGGCTATAATATATTACCATTCCATATTTTTTTCATTACCATTTAATTTCAATATTCCTTTATCAATTAACTTCGCCGCATGGTTTTTTCTTCTTCTCTTTTAGAAAATGCGGTAAATGAATTTGCTAAATTACCGGGCATTGGCAAAAAAACAGCTTTGCGTCTGGTATTGCATCTTATAAAACAGGATGTGGCAGAAGTAGAATATTTCAGTCATATTGTTGCTAAAATGAGAAGCGAAATAAAATTTTGCAAAAAATGTTTTAATATCTCCGACACAGAGCTGTGCAATATCTGCAGCAATAAACTTCGTGGCAATGACACTATTTGCGTAGTAGAAAATATAAGAGATGTAATTGCCATAGAAAGTACACAGCAATTTAATGGCTTATACCATGTTTTGGGTGGTATCATTTCTCCTCTGGATGGTATTGGTCCCGATCAGCTAACGATAGATGCATTAACAGAACGTATAAAAAAAGAAGAGATAAAAGAAGTAATTTTTGCACTCAATCCCAATATACAGGGTGATACCACCATTTATTATATCGGTCGTAAACTAAAAGACATCCCTGTAAAGATCACTACCATTGCCCGTGGCATAGCTTTTGGCGGCGAGCTGGAATATGCCGATGAAATGACACTTGCCAAAAGTATCAGCAACCGCATTCCGGTAGAAAATTATATCAGCGCCATTAAATAATTATCAGCAGGGTTTTAACAATGGGGGCATGATAGTATTGCCCGGGTCCAAGTATTTGGTATGTTTTTCACTATTATTTCGGCAATGTGCACATTTTGGTGTTACGGCTTTGTTGTTATAAATTTGCACCCATACAGGGAGGATTTGTTTATTGTTCAGGCCCTGTGGTTAATAAAAAACTTTTGAACTAATAAACGAATCGCATTTCCAACATACTCCACGGATTTGAAAATCGTTTATAAGTTTTAGTATTTTTTGTTAGCCGGCGGCAACAGCTATGTTCAGCATCGTTGTGTCACTCACTTTTACTATTAACAGCTTTATTCAACAACAGGCGGCAAGCCGCTTGTTATAAAAATAAAATAAAATGGCAAAAATTAAAGACGAAATAAAAAAGCGTATCCTCATCATAGACGGTGCAATGGGTACGATGATTCAACGTTACAAGTTAGAAGAAAGCGATTACCGGGGCGACCGTTTTAAAGACTGGCATACCGATGTAAAGGGCAATAATGATTTGCTAAGCATTACACAACCACAAATAATAGAAGCCATCCACTCAAAATACCTGGAGGCAGGTGCCGATATTATTGAAACCAATACCTTCAGCAGTACCAGTATTGCACAGGCAGATTATGATATGCAGGCCCTGGCCTATGAATTAAATGTAGCATCGGCAAAGTGTGCCAGAAAAGCAGTAGAATTATCCGGCAAAACAGCCTGGGTAGCCGGGGCCATCGGGCCCTTAAATAAAACATTGTCCCTATCACCTGATGTAAATAACCCAGGCTATAGAGCAGTTAGTTTTGATGATGTTGCAAACGCCTATACAGAACAGATAAAAGGCCTCGTGGATGGTGGCGTAGATCTTTTATTAATAGAAACCATTTTTGATACCCTCAATGCAAAAGCGGCTATCTATGCTATCAAAAATTATTTTAGAAAAAATAATTTGCCGGAGCTTCCCATCATGATCAGTGGCACTATTACCGATGCCAGTGGCCGAACCCTAAGCGGGCAAACACTCGAAGCATTTTATACATCTGTAATGCACGCCAACCCTTTAAGCATTGGCCTTAATTGTGCTTTAGGTGCAAAAGAAATGCGCAGCCACATTGAAGAACTTTCCCATATATCCAGTTGTTTTACATCTGCCTATCCCAATGCCGGACTTCCCAATGCCTTTGGTGAATACGATGAACAGCCACACGAAACAGCACATATTATAGAAGAATGGGCTGCCAACGGCTGGTTAAATATTGTAGGTGGTTGCTGTGGCACTACCCCAGATCATATCAATCATATAGCACAGCAGGTAAGTAAATTTAAACCAAGAGTATTACCGGTGCTGGAAGAAAGTTTGTAGATATTTTTATTAAAAAAACGAATAATTTTATGAGAATAGAGCACATTCATTATAATGAATAAAATAACAACCATACAACTTTTTAAAAATATCAAAAGCCTTGTGCAGCAAAGCAGGCAGGAGTTGTATGCCATTGCCAACACTACACTTACCGAAACCTATTTTCATATTGGAAGATCAATCGTAGAATACGAACAACAAGGAAGTAAAAGAGCAGCTTATGCAAAAGAAATATTAATCAATTTATCTGCTAAACTTACCGGAGCATTAGGCAAAGGATTTTCTACAGACAATTTAGAAAACATGCGTAAGTTTTATGCACTTTATAAAGATGATTATTTAAAACATATCAGCAAAAACAAGAAATCCGAGGCACTGCCTCGGAAATTGAAAAGCACATTAAAAACAGGGGCCGCATCTAAAAATATTCAGATAATTTCAATTTCCGAGGCAGTGCCTCGGAAATTGAAATTATCGCCATTTAAGCTTTCGTGGACACACTATGTATTCTTATTAAAAATTGAAAATAACTTAGAAAGAAAATTTTACGAGATAGAATCTTGCAGCGAAAACTGGAGCACAAGAGAATTGCAAAGACAATACGAAAGTGCTTTATTTGAGCGCCTTGCCTTAAGCAGGAACAAAGCAAAAGTATTAGAGCTTAGCAAAAAAGGGCATGTGATTGAAAGCCCTTCGGATGCCGTAAAAGACCCATACATACTGGAGTTTTTAAACCTGCAGGAAAAAGAGTACTACTCCGAAAGTGATTTAGAAAAAGCCATCATTAATAAGTTAGAACATTTTTTACTGGAACTGGGCAAAGGATTTTTATTTGTAGACAGGCAAAAAAGAATAAAAATGGATGGCGATGATTACAAAATTGATCTTGTTTTTTATCATAGAATTTTAAGATGTTTTGTATTGATAGATTTAAAAATAGGAACCCTTCAGCATAAAGATTTAGGCCAACTGCAGATGTATGTAAATTACTATGATGAAGAAATAAAAGCCGAAGAAGAAAATAAAACCATTGGTATTATTCTTTGTAAAAACAAAAAAGAGAGTACCATAAAATATACTTTGGGCAAAGGCAATAAACAAATATTTGCAAGCAAATACAAAATATTTTTTCCTGAAAAGCAAATTCTAAAATTAATCAGAGAGCAGTAAATGCTTAATTAAAATAAACAATGAACAGTATCAAACCATACCTAAGATTATCAGGCCTTGAACCTCTCGTCGTACGTCCTGAAACAAATTTTATTAATGTAGGCGAGCGTACTAACGTAACCGGTAGTAAGAAATTTGCACGCCTCATCAGGGATGGTCTTTATGAAGAAGCGCTTTCTGTAGCAAGGCAACAGGTAGAAAACGGAGCGCAGGTGCTGGATATAAATATGGATGATGCCCTTCTGGAGGGTGTAACTGCCATGACTACTTTCCTAAACCTGCTGCAGGCCGAACCAGACATTGCAAAGATCCCCATTATGATTGACAGCAGTAAGTTTGAGATCATTGAAGCGGGCCTTAAATGTGTGCAGGGCAAGTGTATTGTAAACTCCATCTCTATGAAGGAAGGAGAGAAAAAATTCATAGAGCAGGCTTTTATCTGCAAAAGCTATGGAGCTGCTGTAATCGTAATGGCTTTTGATGAAGTGGGCCAGGCCGATACCAAAGAAAGAAAAGTAGAAATTTGTCACCGGGCATATAAAATACTCACAGAGCAGGTTGGTTTCTCTGCACAGGATATTATTTTTGATCCCAACATTTTTGCCATTGCCACCGGTATTGAAGAGCACAGTAACTACGCCGTAGATTTTATTGAAGCCACCCGGGAAATAAAAGCACTTATGCCGCTCACCAAAATTAGTGGTGGTGTGAGTAATGTTTCTTTTTCCTTTAGAGGCAACGATCATGTAAGGGAAGCCATTCACAGTGTGTTCCTTTATTATGCTATCAAAGCGGGTATGGATATGGGGATTGTAAATGCAGGCCAATTGGTGGTTTACGACGAAATAGAACCAACGCTGAAACAACTTTGTGAAGATGTTATACTCAATCACAACAACGCCAATAACGAAGCCACCGAAAGTTTAATACAGTTTGCAGAAACTGTAAAAGCCAAAGGAAAAGAAACCATTAAAGACGAAAAGTGGAGAGATGAAGCCGTAGAAAAGCGAATGGCTCATGCACTGGTAAATGGCATCACAGATTATATTGATGCAGATACAGAAGAAGCAAGATTAAAATATCCTAAACCATTAGATGTAATTGAAGGCCCCCTGATGGACGGAATGAATATTGTAGGTGATTTGTTTGGTGCAGGAAAAATGTTTTTACCACAGGTGGTAAAAAGTGCAAGGGTAATGAAAAAAGCAGTGGCCGTGCTTACTCCTTTTATCGAGCAGGAAAAAGAAGACAGAAAACAGGCACATATTACTGCCGGCACCGTAAACGAAGAAAGCGCAGGAGCACCCAAAATATTACTGGCTACTGTAAAAGGCGATGTGCATGATATAGGTAAAAATATTGTGGGGGTAGTATTGGGTTGTAATGGTTATGACATCATAGACCTTGGCGTAATGGTATCTGCCGATAAAATTTTAAGCGAAGCAAAAAAACATAATGTAGATATCATTGGCCTTAGCGGCCTTATTACACCATCGCTGGACGAAATGGTACACATAGGCAGGGAGATGAAAAGACAGCAAATGGATATTCCTTTACTAATTGGTGGCGCCACCACCAGCCGAATGCATACTGCTGTAAAAATTGCACCTGAATATGATCTCGGTGTGGTGCATGTGCTGGATGCCAGCCGTAGTGTAACCGTAGCCGGTAGCTTGTTGAACAAAGATACCAAACCAGTCTTTTTGGAAAGCATAAGAGCAGAATACGATAAGCTGAAGTTGGATTTTGGCAATAAAAAATCAGTGAAACAATATTTACATTTTACAGAAGCACAACAAAACGGAGCTCCAATAAACTGGAGGAAATTTACACCAGTTAACCCAACTTTTACCGGCACAAAAATTTTAAAAAATTACGCTTTAAAAGAAATTGCTGAATACATTGACTGGCAGCCATTTTTTATTGCCTGGGAAATGCATGGCAAGTTTCCGGCATTGCTTACCGATGAAGTGATTGGAGTGGAAGCCACAAAATTATACAACGATGCGCTGGCACTTCTTAAAAAGATCATTGATGAAAAATGGTTAACGGCCCAGGGCGTAGTTGGTTTTTGGGAAGCCAATAAAACAGCCCCGGATTCTGTGCATATTCACGATAACGGCTCAGTAATTAAATTAGAATTTTTAAGACAGCAGATAAAAAAAGCACCGGGCCAACCCAATCTTAGTTTGGCAGATTTTATTGCACCTGCAGCACATTACTCACAGGATTTTATGGGGGCATTCTCTGTAACCATACAGGGAATAGAGCAACATATTAAACGCTTTGAAGAAAATTTAGATGACTATAACAAAATTATCCTGCAGGCATTGGCAGACAGACTGGCTGAAGCCTTTGCAGAATTATTGCATAAAAAAACACGGACAGAATACTGGGCGTACGTAAGCGAAGAACATCTTACTACAGAACAATTAATTAAAGAAGAATATATGGGTATTCGCCCTGCACCGGGTTATCCTGCCTGCCCCGATCATACCGAAAAGTATAAACTATTTGAATTGCTGGGTGGAGAAGAAAGTACCGGAATTCATTTAACAGAATCCCTGGCCATGTATCCTGCATCCTCTGTGTGCGGCTGGTATTTTGCACATCCGGAAAGTAAATATTTTGGCGTAGGCAAAATTGAAAAAGACCAGTTGGCAGATTATACTAACAGAAAAGAAATGAGCCTGGAAGAAACAACCAGGTGGCTGCGACCTGTTTTAGAATAAAATAAAAAATTAAAGCGCCAGCATAAATAGTGGCGCTTTTTTATTTTACTTAAGCCTGTTAAGCTCCAACTTTTTTATGATATTAAATACCAGCAATATAGTATAAAAATAATTCCTGATAGCTTCCTTATCCTTAATACCATTATGAGTTGGCTCAAGCAAATTCTCATTAAACGGCACTGCTACATAACACCTGCCTGCTACAAATGAATAAACAATTTCCTTTTTTAGTTTTTGCCTGAGAAGCAACATATGATCCAACATAGTGCCGGTAAGAATTGCAGATGCTTCTGCTGCATTGGTTGTATAAACGGAATAGGCTTTATTAAAAAGATCTTGCCCGGTTTGATACTTTTTAACTTCGGGCAAGGCATACATCCTGTAATGTTCATCTGCAATACTTCCGGGCAACTGCACATTATCTTTTGCCCAGATATAAGTGCCTCCTCTAAATACTGTATTCAGTTTTACGGTAAAAAATAATCCTTTAAATATAGATTCGCTTCCGGTAGAATCACTGTATGACGATTCAATTTCGGAGCAATGAAATGCCACTCCGTCAATTACAGA
>Ga0335397_10012129_pt1 | contig 10564 bp, 7 predicted proteins | sample MAT04_FD_205740 | JGI IMG/M metagenome (GOLD analysis project Ga0335397, IMG submission 205740) | Freshwater microbial communities from Lake Fryxell liftoff mats and glacier meltwater in Antarctica - MAT-04 (spades assembly) (version 2) ...
AAAATTATGCTGCTCGCATCAACATTTCTACTAGCCAATCTCGCAATAAATATCTCAGCTTCTCATCCTGTAGTTGAATTTTTACGGAAGGGTCTGAAAACTCCTTCCTGAGAAATAAATTACCCCTCCATATCGTGACTCGAACGGCTTTCAATAAATCCGAAAAAGCAACCCCCTTTTTATCGTACCAAGCTGTTTTTTCTGGAACTAGAGGTGCTTCTTCGTTCAGACGATTTCCGATTAAACACACCATTGTATACAGAGCCATGAGTATTGGCGTCGTTCTAGCTATTTCTTTATCAGACCACTGTTTTTGAGTTTCTACTCCAAGATGTTCACGTGCCTCCTGAAATGTCACTCCAAGCCCCCAACGATCAACATATAATTCCATCATCTTAATGGCTGATAAGTTAACTTCTGTACTCATTAACGGGAGAGGGTCCATCTCGCCTGTAGGGTCTCTTACTAAAACCCATCTGATTGCAATCGGACAAAAACCACCGGCACCCCACATTGAAGTGTTTGTTAAATATTGCACCTTCTTCCTTTTCCCATCATATCCTTCTATTTTCACCTCTTTCGAAGGTAAATCCTCCATTTTTAACATCTCCTTAAACGAAATAAGACGTATTCCTTTTTTTGGTTTCCTTCCACGTTTACCGGGAGGAACTTCACCGGCAAGTGAATAAATACTAGGATTCATCTTCAATCTAGAAACAAGGGCAATATTATTCTTAAAACATGTCCAAGCTAATTTTGCGCATGCAAATCCTCCATCACCCACTAAGATAAAAGGAACAGCCAGGGCCCACCGAACGAGTTGCATCACCATTTGGGTGCTCCAATCGAGAGTTGTTTTATGACGCTTCCCCTGCTTTTTTGTGGATTTTCCTGAAGGTTCTACAACAGTAAAGAAGGGTAGGGCAAATGCTCTTTTGGCAAAATTAAAACGCAGGGATAAAGCCATTACCAACCATTTTAGTCCCGTTTTATTAACGACGTGTGACCGTGAAGAACGCACAGCATCTCGATAATAACCCTTTGCTCGAATCTTTTTTCCTTTACGACGCTCTAGAGTTTCGTCGATTAGAATGACTGGCCTTTCTTTACCAACCATCTTCAAAAGCATCTTTAAAAGAATTTCAGATCCACGCTTAGGAGACCAATCTAATGAATTGAGAATGCCGTGATATTTAGAAAATCCTTTATTCTGACTTGAACCGGTGGCTCGCAGAATTCCGGTTACTGTTCGCTCACCTTTACAAAGAATTGCTCCTAAAAGCAGTTCTAACGAAGTTAGCCAAGAAGAGTGAGAAAAGAGTACAGAAAATGGCCATAATATGGCTAAAATGGATGGTGACAGAGAGTAAAAGTTCATCTATGGACTCCGATTTATCGATTCTGGTGTTTTGAAGAACCAACAGTATCAATAATTCAAGACTCTCTATCAACTTTTTTCTATCATCATATCTCAGATTTTTTCTCCTATCTTATTTTCTTAAATTTATTGCCTGAAAATTTACAAAATTTTCCAAAAATTTTGGAAAGTCGAAAATACATAAATATTAAATAATTAGGTTATTTGATACAATCGTTACAAATCAAATTAAAAATTTAGATTCAACTTAACTTGCAATTAATTTAATAAATTTTAATCTCGACTTTGCAAAATTTTGAGATTATGTTATTGTTTATTTTTTAAAATTATCTAAATAAAGGATTTTTATATGCAACCTTCTTCTCAACCAGTTCATCTTGATATTGAATTTTATCTAAAAAATCCGGATCAGCAAAGGCACTGGGCATATGAAATTGCTTTTCCTCCGGGTCCCGATCATACCGATATCGAAAATGATGGGAGGCGTGGTTTTTCACACGCGACGCCCTATATGAAGTTTTCTCGCGTTTCGACATGTGATCCGAAACTGGGAAAAGTCACCAAGCAAATTCATGAGTATACTATTAAATTACTCTGTTCAGCTCACAAAGTAGCTAGCGAAATTTTAAACCCAACCTCAAATGAAAACCTAAAAGAAATATCTAAAGAATTTGAGGAATTTGTGAATTATTATTGGGAAGAACACACGAATTGTTATATGTATCTTCCTACTTATCAATCGAAAGTTGTCAGAATAGTGGATTTAACTCAAAAAATTATCAAAGCAAAGCCGAACTGTCTTAAAAAGAAGATCCGTATAGTTGCCTTAACCCTTTTAATGGGCAGCGGTTTGTTATTATTCGGGTCGGCAATAGCAGTTGCTTCGCTAGCCGGTGCTATATTAGTCGGAGGATCAATGCTCGCGGTCGCGGGAGCTTCCTTAGGGGTAGTAGTAGGGGTTCAATTAGCTAGAAACGGTTTATTGCTCTTATTCGCTCAACGACGTGAAGGAACGTCCAAACTTCCTCAAGATCCCGTTATTACCGAACGGGAAAGAATAGCCGATTTAATTATCAAAAGAATTACGAATATACAGCTTTATTCCATTCATGTTAATTGTGCAAAATATTTTGGTATTTCACCGGCAATTCCCGCTGATAGTCTCGGGGTTTAGACTCATTTTCCTGAAGTGCCTTTTTGTTGACAGGCTTTTTCACTGAAAAAGCCTGTCAACAGTTTCCTAGTGATGTGAATTTCAAATCATTCTGAATTGAAAGCCTGCGACTCGGCGGAAATTCCCGAAATCTTACCTCTTATTTATCTCTTTTGAAAGTTTTTTCTTGCGTTTTTCTAAGTAGCGGTTATTTTAACGAGGCTTTAGAACGTGTTTAAAAATGCTTCTTTCTACAAACGAGAATAAGCAAGAGCGATGATTCCATTTTTTGAAATAAAATTCATTCCATTCATAGAAAGTCTTTTTACCTTTAAAAGATAAGGAATACAATTATCGGTTAAACTTGCGCAATAAGATATATCTAATATTTGTAATCCCTCTTTTTTTGCAAGCCATTCAATCTGTTCGTCTTTTAATTGCCGAAACTGTAAAAAAATAATTTTTTTAGATTTAACTGCTTTGTCTTAGATAGCCGGTTAAATTCCATATGACATTGAGATAGATCTAAAGTTTCTAAATCTTTAAGATTCACAAGCTCATTAAACACTTGATCCGTTAAGTTAGGGATCCCTCTCAAAGAAATATTTTTAATTCCAACAGGCAACGTTTTTATTCCTTCGTTAGTCAACAACGTACATTCGGAAAGATCACACACTAATAGATTAGGGCTGGGGTGTGACAAACTTGACTGCGTCCCTGAATAAACGTTGAAAAAATTCCAGCCAATTTATGTTATACCAATCTCAGACATGACTGTAGATACTAGTGTACAGGAATTAGCTGGATTTTTTTCGACGTCCGCGCACAGAGGCGTCAAGTTTGTTACACTCCAGATTAGGGCAGTATGACATCAGTATTATTAAGTCTTTATCAGTGAAAGGAAGTCCCTCAAGATAAAGCTTAGTTAATGAGCCTGTCATGACTTCATCCAACAACTCCCCCGAGATTGTTTCAGATAAGAAAGGGGAAAGACGAAATTTCAAATTTTCAACAGATTCTTTATTAGCGGAATTCTCTATAAAGGTATAGTTGTTGATCTTAATCACATCGCTCCAATTTTAATTAAAGATATATTTTTCATAAAAAAAACAATATATTTTTTAATTAATCGACAACGATTGTTATGCTAATTTACAAATTCTCGACAAAAATGAAGAAAAAAGTTAATAATTATGCACTGAAAATTTTAATAGAATTGTTGACCAATTATAGTTGCTTTTAATATTGTTTTTGTTAACTATTTCTTATTAAGATTGCATGAAAAATCGGTGAAAATAGCCCGGTCATTTCTTGAATGTAGGTTTGACCTATCGCCGAAATGAATATAACGGAGTTTTGTTGTCTCAGGACTATGTAGCTGTAAATTTACAAAATTGAAAAACTTTATAATAAACACATGTTTCTTTAATAAAAATAAATACAATAGAATCGTATTATAGGGTTAACTTTTAAGAATAGTTAGGTTTTATTATGCAAAATTCAAATTTAAATCCTCAGGTTCCTTCTCATCAAATACCCGATTCGAATCTTTCTGTTAGTTTATTGCGAGACCACATCGATAATTTTATGGGGCACAGATATTCTTTACTGTCCGTTCTTTATCAGCAAAATCAACAAATTGTTTCGAATTCTCATGAGAAAACAGACCGATTGAAGCTGATTTATGAAAGTGCCCTCGATAAAATAGGTAACCTTTATCAAAAATTGGCATGTGAGAGTCGATGCGAAAATCTTGATGATTCTTCATTAACAAGAGATTTAACCTCCTTAGAAATTAAAAAGCTGAAAAGCAAACTAAAAAAAACTGAAAAGCAAATAGTAAAAATTATCCAAGAATCTCAAATTCAAACTATTTCATTGTTGGTAGAAAAAGAAGAGCTAGTGAATCAAGTTGTCACCTTAGCTAAAGGGGGCTTAAAAGCCAAATGGATTCATTTTATGGCTTTGGTTTCAAAAACAAATCAAGCCAGGAAAGCTATAGAAGCGTTTAATAATGCTCATCAATCGATGATCGAAAAGAGTACCCCAACGATTGATGTTGAAAATTCTATTAATCTTGACACACTTAACGAAGATAGACAAACGGAAATCAAATCAGGAAATTTACATCGGCGAGATGGAGTCATTGGTATCCAAGGAAACTACCAGGTTCAAGTGACATTTTCTAAAAATAAAATTAAAAATCAGATTAAATCTTTTGTTGCTCAAAGGTTAAGTGATAAGGAGCGCAAGACAATTAATAAAGAAATCACAATCGATGATTCAGGGGTTAATGAGAAGTTTGTGAGCCAAGCCATCCCTTTTAATGAAGAGTTTGATGCGAATTTACAAAACAGAGGAACATCATCCAGTGTTTTTGGCTCAATCTTTGGCAATAAAGGCATCGCGAGCGCTAACCGACAAGAAGCCCACTTGGTTAATGGTTGGGAAACTAATCTTATTTATCGAGGGAAAATTCTCTTTCAAGCATTACGCCATGCAATTATTTCAGATAAACATGAAAAAAACCCCTTGATACGTCAAAAAAATTCCAAACAAGCTGCGGAGGAGCTTCTTAAAGCAGCTCTTTTGCAAGAACTCGCCGGCCAAGGACTTACATTAGAAAAAGCAGCTCAACAAGGATTAGAGAATCCCATTCAGCTTAATTTGAATTCCGTTAGTATTGTGACTCCCGATGAAGTCAGACCGATAATGAATCGTTTCCCTAGAATTTTACGATTATTGGGTTTGAAAGCTCAAGCCGATGAAAAAGCATTATTACACGATCAAATATCTGCTTTAAAAAGCCTGAATGGAGCACAAACATTTGAATTGGACGGATATCAAATTCCGGTTTTAGTTAAAACAAACAGCTTTAATTTTGGAGTAAATGGCGTTTCAGTCGGTTATAAAATCGGTCCTCTAAAAATTCATCTCGGATTGAAAAACCAATATCGCTATAACGTAGAAGCGTGGAAAGAGATGAGGCTTCAATTAAAAAGTCCAATCATTCGAGAGATTAGAAAAGAGGTTTTGGACTTAAAAATAGAGCTTAAAGCATTGTATGAAGAGAATAATCCCTTGAAAAAACAAGAAATCGAAGTAATCCGAATGCGTTTAGCCGAGATAGCCCTAGCTAATAAAAACACTCGACAGCTCATTAATGATATTGGAGTCATGATGAGGGACAGAAAAGCTTACCTGGAAGGGAATAATCAATATGAAATCGGAGCCAAAATCCTTCTTTTGACTAATACAATTAATCAAACTATCGATCTCATCAATGCAAATAAAGAAATCGGCGAAACGCGGATGGCCGGATTGAAAAGTGCCTTTAACTGCATGAGCGGAAAAGATCGGACAAGTATTATCGATGCAATGACTAAAACATTTGCAATGATGACAACAAGGAATCAAGGACTTTATCATTCTCATCAAGAGGTGATGAATGATCTTCAGCTTCAAGAAGAATTTAGAAAAGTTTTTCTTAACCTTCTTTTAAAAGGTACCGGTCTAGAAATTACAAAAATAAATACACAAATCAAAGGATATAAAGTAGGGGAAGAAACGCGTATATTCGGAATGTCACTCAAAGAGTTTTTACAAATTGAAGGACTTTCCAGCCTGATTTAATTATTGTTCAGCCTATTTTGAAGTAATATAATTAAATCTTTCATAATATTGTAAGATTCATCGAGTTGTAGGTCATTAAGACCGAAATTTTCGCTTTTTTCGGGATTCATCTCATCTTTTTTTCTTAGTTCTTTTAAAAAATTTTGATAATTCAAGCCTGTATTAATCCGATGGTCAGAGTTCTTTTGCAATAAAGGAATGCAATCTTTATAAAGATCTGTTTTTTTCTGTAGATTATTTCCGTACTTTTCTCTTATTTTCCCTTTTTTTGATTCGGACACATCAGATAAATTATCTTCGAAATTTGGGGAAATTTCATCATTTTCGAGCGGATACTTACTGTATTTCTCGCCGACTTCTTTTTCACAAAAAACTCCCGGAACACAAATATCTGAAGAGACTCCCACTAATTGTGGAGTTTTTCCGGAAACAGTGTAATATCTTCCTCTTGTGACTTTGAACTCGCCTTCAGGATTGATATGCTCTTGTTCATTTGTAGATAAAGTGAATGTTTGAAAAGAGCCTTTACCGAAAGTGTGCTTATCTCCAACAATAACTGCCCTCCCATAATCTTGTAAAGTTTGAGCGACAATTTCCGAGGCCGAAGCACTCATGGGACTCACTAATATCACTAAAGGACCATCCCAAACAATTTCATCCTCGATCACTCTTAAATGCTGCACACGGCCGCTTTCATCTTTAATCGAGACGACTATACCTGTAGAAATAAATAAACCTGCGACATCGACTGCTTGCCCTAATAAACCACCTGAATTGTATCTCAAATCCAAGATGATGCCTTGAAGGTCATGCTCATTTTTTAATTTCAGAATTTCTTTTTTTAAGTCTTGCGACGAAGAACTATCGCGGTCTTCATAAAAGGAATAGAGCTTTAAATAACCGATTGCTCCAGCTCCATACGGCTCATAATTACTATTATATCTCATCTCATTGATCACGACTTCACCACGCAAAATGGTGATATCTAATTTTTTCTCCTCTTTCAATCCTTCAGCATTTGTGATTTCGCGCATAACAGTCAATTTAACTGGCGTATTTTCCGGACCTCGAATCAGTTCAACTGTCTGAAACATATCCATCCCCACCACAGGCTCACTATCGACAGCAATAATTCGATCATTTTCCATTAATTCTTTACCAGTTTCAGCCGGACCCCCTTTAAGGATTTTAACAATCGTTATTCCATTCAAATCATCTCTTAGTTGAGCGCCGATTCCACAAAGACGATGCTGAACATCAATCATAAACTGTGCAGCTTCACCAGGAGTAAAATAAGCACTGTGAGAATCCAAAGAGGCCGCTGTAGCTTTGAGAATATTCGATAAAATCAGACGTTCTCTTTCTTGTAGATTTGGATTCATTGCCTCTTCTTCAAAATTTCTCTGAAGCTTAGAAATACGCAATAATGACTTTTCTTTTAATTCCGGACTTAATTTATTTGTTGTTTGAGCTTGCAGAGCACGAATACGCTTGATCTTATTCAATAGTTCTTGTTCATCTGTTACCCATTTCATCTCTTTAAATTCACCAGATTTTACATCCACCGGAAGATCATGAAGATCGACTTGTTCATCGATTTGACGACGTCTTTGAATGGCTGCAATAAAACATTTATGAATTTCTTCAAATGTAGAAAAGTTGTGTTTGTAATAATTTTGAATCATCAAATCTGAATTAGATGAAGAAGAATCTTGCCAGACACTGATATCGGCCTCAATGAAATAAGTTTTATTTGGATCAAGAATCTCAAGATAATTAATCAAGATCCGCTGCATCAACTCATTTGTCAATGTTTTATGAGAAGCATGCGATTTCATAAACTCTTTAGCTTTAAAAGTCACATCTCGTGGAGCGATTTCCGGCAGTTTGGCTTCAACCAAAAAAATCATGAAAGAAAAAAGAACCCATACCCAATTTTTCATACTTAACCTAATTTTATTTTTATACTCAGATTAGGATATAACAACCAATTAAACTAGTCAATCCATAAAAAAAGTTTGTCCAAATCCTATTGATTATAATTCCTACTTACGAGTTTAAATTTAAATTCTCAAAGAATTTTATCCCTTTCCGTCAATAAAATATGAATAAATATTTGCAATAAAATCCACATTCAAATATTATCTCCCTATTCAAAAGCATGTTTTTTTCCTAATTGACAAATTGCAACCGAATCACTCTTATATTTTCTATTCGACTAGGATTTGTCCACGAATAAATTAGATAAAAAATAAATTACCGACTTTTTTAAGCAAAGATTTTTCCATGCTTTTGACAACAAAAAATGTGATTCCTTAACAAAATAGATAAGAAAAATTAAACCATTTTTAATCTGAAATATTTATTATTTTAAAAAAACTTGATTTAAATTCTTTTCTATGTGAAAATATATATTTTAAGAGTAGATTTATTATTAACTAAAATAAAAATCTTTAATTGATTAAATGTGTGCATGGAGGTAACAATGACACAAACTGAAGGAACGGAGAAAGCTGTTGTTTCTATTACTGAAGCTGCTAAGCTCAATAATGTAACAAGACAAGCAATATATGTTGCGATTAAATTAAATAAATTAAAAGCTACAAAGAAAACCACGCGCTGGACAATTAGTCTAGAAGATTTAGAAGACTATCGTCTTCAAAAATATTCAAGAAGTAAGTCTGTTTTTGGCGGAGAATTATTGTTTGATAACCAAAGAGGTTATTACTCCATTAATCAAGTTGCTAAAATATTGAGCGTACCGGCTCAAAAAATCTATTACGCTACGCGTATTGGAATATTAAAAGCTCATCGTAAAGGAGCAGCTTGGGTCATCCACACGGAAGATCTACAAGCTTATCAAGATCAGCACTTGCAGAAAAAAAGTCATCGTAGACAAGCAGTTTGATTGGACGTGATTACTCCCCCGACTTAAGCAGGGGGCTTGTCCTAACCTCGGTTTTCACCGGTGGTTAGGTTCCTGCATTGAGACTATGTAAGATTGCATAGTCAGGGGCTTTTAAGGATTGTTTACCTAAGCTACCTAATCCGAGAGCTGATACAAAGTAACGATTTGTTTAGAAGAACTTGTTTCAGAGTGTTTCGTCAACACTGCTAGGAACCATATAATAGTTAGTAATTTAAAACAAGTCGAATTTCATGCTGGACATTAATGATCGGGTTTTTATTCGTCCAAAGGATAAAACTCGACTTTGCAAATTTTCGGTTGCATCTTCCGAGAGAACCTTTCTTCGGCTAATTAAATTTCTCGGAAGAGGTAAAATACCTCTTCTGTGGAAAATTAATAGGACGGAGTTTGGTTGTCTCGGAATATGCAATCAAAAATTTGCAAAGGCGAGTTAAAGGGTTAGGGATAAAATCCCTGGTTAATTTTTAAATTTTTTTTTATTAATCTTTAAACTCGTCTTTTTCTTTTTTTTTGTAAGAAAATATGCTATGAGTGTAGCTTGAATTATTATTATTATTTCAAGACAGGATTAATTTATGGACAGCTCTCTCATCGCCACAGCTAAAGCAGAGATTAATGCAATAAGGGGTCTGGAACAGTCTGCGACCGGTCGTATTAATTTAGCGATCAAGTTAGCAGGAATTATGTTAGAAGAAGCCCAGCTTATTCAAACTCCGGCAGAAAAAATCGTACAAAAACAGCTATCGGGAATGATGAATGACCCGATAGGGAAAGTATTTACAACTGCTATTACCGACCAATGCTTCCGGTGCCATGATTCACGTCGAACAGCGAATCAAATTCGATTTATTATTGATAAGTACGGTATTCCGGCTTATTTTTCACTTTTTAAAAAACTTTCTTTACGCGCTTTTAAAGTAAGCGGTCGATTTATTTCAGGATTATTTGTTCCTCTCGTAAAATATTTGATTCGCAAAGAAACTTCTAATGTCATTCTGCCGGCTGAAGAAAAGCCGCTTCAAAAATACATAGATTTAAGAAAGCATGAAAATGTCCGAGTGAATTTGAATCATTTAGGTGAAGCAATTTTAGGTGAGGAAGAAGCCCTCAACCGTTTGAAAATTTATTTAGATGATTTGTCTCGACCCGGCATTGACTATATCTCGATTAAAATTTCAACTATTTATAGTCAAATCAATTTGTTAGCATGGGAAGAAACAATCACCGCTATTGCAGCGAGATTACGTCAACTTTATAGAGCTGCTATCAAAAACCCTTATCTTCGTGCTGACGGTCAAATGTCTCAAAAATTTATTAATCTGGATATGGAAGAATACCGTGATTTGCACTTAACCATTGCTGTTTTTAAAAAAGTTTTAGACGAGCCTGAATTTCACCATTTAGAGGCAGGAATTGTTTTACAAAGTTATTTGCCCGACTCTTATTTATTTCAACAAGAATTAACAGTTTG
>Ga0335397_10012130_pt1 | contig 10563 bp, 8 predicted proteins | sample MAT04_FD_205740 | JGI IMG/M metagenome (GOLD analysis project Ga0335397, IMG submission 205740) | Freshwater microbial communities from Lake Fryxell liftoff mats and glacier meltwater in Antarctica - MAT-04 (spades assembly) (version 2) ...
GGCAGCCGCACCGACGGCAGTCGTCTACGGTCGCATCGGAACCCACACCACCCGATTCGGGACGCTTGCTTCGTGGTTGGCTGACGTCATCTCGACGGTGACCGGGAACTTGGACCGCCCCGGTGGTGCCATGTTTCCGCTGCCCGCTCATGGTCGACCACCGATTCCGGCCAAGCCTGGGCTCCTTTCCCCGGCCAAGCCTGGGCTCCTTTCCCCGGCCAAGCCTGGGCTCCTTTCCCCGGCCAAGCCTGGGCTCCTTTCCCCGGCCAAGCCTGGGCGCGGCTTCCGCAGCGGGCGTTGGGCCTCCCGAGTCTCGAACCGTCCGGAGATTCGCGGCGAGCTGCCCACCGGTGTGCTCGCTGAGGAGATCACGACACCGGGGCCGGGACGGATCCGAGCGCTCATCACCGTCGCGGGCAATCCGGTGAGGAGCTGCCAGGATTCGGCGGCGATGGACGCTGCACTCGGAGAACTCGAGTTCATGGTGAGCGTCGACATCTACCTGAATGAAACGACCCGCCACGCCGATGTCGTGTTGCCGTCGCCGTCGGCCCTCGAGAAGTCCCACTTCGACTTCGCCTTCTACGGGTTGAGCGTTCGCAACGTCGTGAACTTCTCGCCGCCAGTGTTCGAGAGCCACGGTCCCGACGAGATCGACATTCTTGCCAAGTTGGCGCTCATTGCATCGGGTGCCGGAGCGGACGCGTCGCCCGACATCGTCCACGACATGCTGCTGAACGGTGTGGCCGAGGCAGCTTCCAAGCTGAGCGGTGGTCCAGCAGAGGGCGGAGCGATCGAGGATCTCACGGCGCCGAGCGTCGGGATGCGACCCGAGGAGCGCATCATCGACGTGATGATGCGTACCGGCCCCTACGGCGGGGGCGACACCGACCTCTCGATGGCGACACTTCGCAATGCGCCGCATGGGATCGATCTCGGCCCGTTGCTGCCCAACGTCGTGAATGTTCTGCGTACCACGGACGGAATGATCGATCTCGCGCCCGCCCCGCTCCTCGATGATTTGCATCGACTCGCTTCGGAGCTCGCGACCGACCCGGCAGAGGGATTCCTGCTGGTGGGTCGTCGACATCTGCGGTCCAACAACTCGTGGATGCACAACATCGGTGTGCTCGTGAAGGGCAAACCACGGTGCACCTTGCAGGTTCACCCCGACGATGCCGCCGATCTGGGCGTGACCGACGGCGGAACAGCACGGGTGACTTCACAGGTCGGCGAGCTCGTCGCCACTGTGGAGGTCACCGACTCGGTTGCGCCGGGAACGGTCAGCCTCCCCCACGGTTGGGGCCACGATGTTGCGGAGACCCGGATGGGTGTCGCCAAGGAACACGCCGGCGTGAACTCCAACCTGCTGACCGATGGGTCAGTGCTCGATCCGCTGTCCGGCAACGCCCAGCTCAACGCCATCCCCGTCACCGTCACGGCGACCTGACAACCGGGTCCGAGTGCGCGCTCTGCTTCCCCAGCGCGCGCTCTGTGCTGTCTCAGCGGGCGTCGAGCTCGCGTTGGATCAGCGCTGCCAATTCCATCGGCCGGTCGCCCTGGATGGAGTGGCCTGCACCTTCGAACTCAACGACGTTGGCATCTGGCCGGACCTCGCGCAGCTTCGCGACGTCGGCGTCGTCGACGACTGGGCTGTCGAGCCCCCGCGCCAGCGTGTACGGCATCTTCGTGGCCGCAATGTCATCCCAGAGGGAGCCCATCGGCGCCATGTCGCCCGCCGTCATCGAGCGCCGGTCATAGTTCCACTCCCACGAGCCATCGTCCATGCGGTGGGCATTGTGGAGAATTCCCCGCCGAAGCGACGCGGCGGTGCGGGTCGGATTGAAAAGCACTGTTCGATCGAAGATCTCCCCGAACGATGCGAACGATTGCGGGCCCGCAATGAAATCGTGGATGTCCCTTGCCTTGTCCCGATCGACACCCGGCGTGACGTCGATGACAACTACCCGCCGGAACAGGTCGGGGTGCGTCGCGGCCAGAGCGTTGGCCGTCAAACCGCCCAGTGACATCCCGACCAGCACTACCGGCGCCATGAGCTCCGACAGCAACACGCTGGCAATTGTCGCGGCGTTGGATCGTGGGTCATACCTGCCGTCCGGGGAACGAGCACTGTGACCGTGGCCCGGAAGGTCGAGGCACAGCGCTGACGGACACCCGAGCGCCAACAACACTGTGTCCCAGGTATGCGAGTTCTGCGCGCCACCGTGTAGGAACACCAGCGACTCGCTGCCGGCGCCCCATCGAATGCCCGAGAGCCCATCGCCGAAAGTGACTCGCGCCGCGGGAACCGATTCCGGAAGCACGACGTCGAACTCGCTGCAGTTCTCACCGAAGAACGACCATTCGTCGTAGTGGAAGTCTGGGTCGTCGGGATGAGCCATCCCCGAATCCTTCCACGTCGGTGGTCGTCGCTCGCGTGTCGCCTGACATGTGAAGCGTGTGTCGTGGCCAACATTCGCACTCCTCTCCGGCCGGGCTAAGGTCACCGCACTCGGCGGGGGCCGATGAGGGCGGTTGGCGCCGCCGAACAGATCTTCGAGGTGGGAAATGCGTTCTCGTGTGCTGGCAACGTTGGTCGTCGCGGGTTGTCTCGTCAGCTCGTGCGCTGACGCAAAGACCACCGAGAAGGGAGCCGACGGCGTAACGGTCGCATCGAGCACCGCGACGTTTGCAGTACGTGGCAGCGTCAATCAGGTCGGAGTGACCGGCGCCGAGAAGGGCGCAGAGCTGGTTCTGGTCGACTCCGGTTCGGAGAAGATCGCCACTGGAACCACCGACGCTCAGGGTTCTTACGTCTTCCGGTTGGTTCCAGCCGGCGCGGGATACCGGGTCCAGACGACCGCCGACACGGCGTCGACGTCGGATCCCATCGAGGTGAAGGACGCGGGAACTTCGCTGCCTGACCAGTCGTTCTACGACACGCAGTCGATCATCGAGGACGACAAGTCGTTCAACTTCACCTACATCACCACCCGAGACGGAACCACGTTGTCCGCTTCGGTGTATTTGCCTGGTCCGGCGTCGGATGGCCCCTACCCGACGGTCGTCGAGTACTCGGGGTACTCGCCATCGAACCCAACGAACGATTCGCTGAAGAAGACGCTCCAGCCGTTGCTCGGTGACAACCTCACCGAGGTCTGCAAGACCTTGCCGATCGCATGCCAAACGCCGGACCAGCCCGCGTCCGAGCTCGCGTCCGCCATGGGATACGCGGTCGTTGCGGTGAACCTCCGCGGCACCGGTTGCTCGGGAGGCTCATATGACTTCTTCGAACCGCTGCAACTACTGGACGGCTACGACGTCATTGAGACGGTGGCCGCGCAGCCGTGGGTGCTGAACCACAAGGTCGGCATGGTCGGGCTGAGCTATCCGGGCATCGCCCAACTGTTCGTGGCGTCGACGCAACCACCGAGCCTGGCGGCGATCACGCCGTTGTCGGTGTTCGATGACACGGCTCGCGGCATCCTGGCGCCGGGCGGCATGTTCAACGAAGGTTTCGCGCTGCAGTGGGTGAGGAAGGTCCTCGAAGAAGCGGAGCCGGAAGGACAGGCGTGGACGAAGGGGATCATCGAAAAGGGCGACACCGTCTGCGCGGACAACCAGAAGATGCGCCTGCAAAATGTGGATGCCGTGTCGAAGGCGAAGCAGAACCCCTTCTACACCGACGAGGTTGCGGGGCCTCTCAACCCGATGGTGCTGGTCCAGAAGATCAACGTGCCCGTGTTCGTGACCGGCGGATGGCAGGACGAGCAGACCGGGTCACGTTTCGCTCGCCTGTTCCCGCAATTCACGTCATCGCCCGTGGTCAAGTTCACTGGCTTCAACGGCGCCCATGCCGACGGCTTTGCCCCGAACGTGTTGACCGAGTGGAAGGCATTCCTCGACATCTATGTGGCCGGAAAAGTCACCGGGGTGCCCGAGACCGTGAGGCAGTTCGGCCCGCTACTCTTCCAGGACGTCTTCGGTGCCACGTTGAGTTTCCCCAAGGATCGTTGGAGCACAACTGATCCGTTGGCCACCACCAAGGCCGCATTCGAGTCCGAACCCGGCTTCCGCGTGATCTTCGAGAGCGGGGGCTCAACGCCAATCGGTGGCCCAGTCGGCCGTTTCGAGCATCGGTTCGAGTCGTATCCGTTCGAGGGCACCGAAGCCACGTCGTGGTATCTCCAACCCGATGGCAGTCTGGGAGCGGACGCCTCGACGGCTACCTCGGCAGGGTCGGATTTCCGCTTCGACAAGGAATTGGCATCCAAGGTGACGCTTCCTGGCGACAGCGAGAACGACGCCTTCAAAGCGCTCCCCAAGTTCCAGTGGGATCAGGATCTCCCGGGCGGCGCTGCCGTGTTCGAAACCAAGGCACTCACGACCTCGACGGTGATGGCGGGGACGGGTTCCGCCGACCTGTGGATCCGTTCCACTGCCGACGACGCTGACCTGTCGGTAACGTTGAGCGAGATCCGACCGGACGGCAAGGAAACCCTCGTGCAGAGCGGGTGGCTGCGAGCGTCGAATCGAGCCCTCGCCGAAGATGCCACAGAACTCGATCCGAACATCTCGGCCTACGAAAAGGATGCCAAGCCGCTGGTTCCGGGTGAGTGGACCGAGGTGAAGATCCAGATCCATCCGTTCGGTCACATCTTCCGAGCCGGATCGAAGATCCGCATTTCGGTGCATTCACCGGGCGGCGACAAGCCCCGATGGGCGTGGATCACGAAGGACTATCCCGCTGACACGACGTTTGCCGTTGCGCACGACGCTGAGCATCCGTCCCGAATCATCCTCCCGGCGATTCCGTCGCTCACTGGATTCCCGAAGGACCGTCCCAAGTGTCCGTCACTTCGAGGGCAACCGTGCCGAGACTCGTTCTCCTACTCCAATACGCCAGCGAAGTAGCGGTGCGCGACTCGAAGTGAGCCGCTGGGGCGCCCTCATCTGCTGACGAGTCAGTTCGAACCGCTACTGATTACCTCGGGTCAGCCGCCGCTGTACGCCGCGACGACGGGCGCCATGTCGAACGCCGATTCCTGTTGGATGACGTGGTAGCTGAAGCCCCACCGCTCGCGTCGTTGCTCCAACTGCTCACCAATCCCCGCCACGGTACCGACCATCGTCATCGGCGAGCCGAGAGCCTCGCGGGCGGCGACACCAAAGGTCGGTGCAATCAGTTCAGCGAACCCGTCCGGATCATCGGTGATCGACGCCACGGGTACCCAGGCGTTGAACTCGAGATCGTCAAAGCGGTCGCCTGCGCCTTCACGGACCCACGAGAACTTCTCATCCATTCGGTCGGCCATGCCGTCGCGGGCGGCGGCGCTGTCGATGGCGCCCGAGTGAACCGACGGGTTCACTCCGACGATGTCAGCGTGGGCGCCAGCGAAGCGGAGCATTCGTTTGGCACCGCCAGCGATCAACACCGGTGGACCCCCGGGGGTGAATGGCGAGGGGGTGCCGTCGAGTTCGGTGATCGTGTAGTGCTCGCCATCGAAGCTGAACGGGCCGTCACCGAAGAGGCCTCGCAGCACGGCGACGCTCTCCATCATTCGGTCGACGCGAACCTTTGGCCCGTCCTCGACGATGCCCGATTGCTCATAGTCGGTGCGCATCCATCCAGCGCCGAGCCCGAGTTCGACGCGACCGCCCGAAACGACGTCGAGCGTGGCCATTTCCTTGGCGAGGACGACCGGATGGCGATAATCGTTGTCGAACACCAATGCACCGACGTTCATGGTGGTTGTCACCGTTGCGGCCACCGCCATGGCAACGATTGGGCCGAACTGATCCTCGAAATGGTCCGGCAGGAACAACGTCGAGTATCCGATGTCCTCAACGGCCTTCACGGAATCGATCCAGGTCGTCCCCTCGAAGGGTCGGTTGAGCTGGACCCCGAAACGGAAGCGACGTGCATGAGCCATGGAGCGAAGCTAGCGGCGCGGTGGGTACCGGCACGCGCATCGCGACCGGCTACTGAGTCGCTTCCATCAGCTCGATTCTGTTGCCGAACGGATCGTCGACGTACGCCCGCTCGTATCCCTCGAGGGGCTGATCCTCCGACGTCGGGAAGCCGGCCGAGAGTAGAAACGCTCGGCAGCGACCTCCCCTCCTTGAGGCATGGCCAGCTGCACGTGGTCGATGCGAAGGACCTTCATGGCTCCAATTCTGCAGCACGGCAGTCCCGACAAGCCGTCGAATAGCGTGGTGACGTGTCGCTCGATGTCGATGCCCAACGGTTCTACGAGCGCCACGGCTACTCGGGCACCGAGATCACGACGGGCGAGCGAGCCTTTTACTACTTCGAAGAACTCGCCGAGGACATGGGGATCTAGAGCCGGCCGGAGCCCCCCTGTCGCAAGGCCCCCTGCGCCTCGGACAAGGTGAAACGACCGGCACAAAGTGCCTTGCCGACGATCGATCCCTCCAGGTTGGCTCCCGACGCCGCAATCTCCGCCAAGTCGATCAGATCCGCGATGGAGGAGATCCCACCCGACGCAATCACCGGAGTCTTCGTGGCGCTGGCCACTGCCCGGTAGAGCTCAATATTTGGGCCGCTCATGGTGCCGTCCTTGCGTACATCGGTGACGACATATCGGGCGCACCCCTCCTGGTCGAGCCGGGCGAGTGTCTCCCACAGATCTCCGTCGTCGCGGGCTGCCCCGCGGGCGGCGAGCCGGTGCTGCACCGAGCCGTCCGGGGCCTCGACGACATGGACGTCCAAGCCGACAGCGATTCGCTCGCCGTGGGCCGCAATCGCCCGCGCACACCACGCCGGGTTCTCCAGTGCCGCCGTCGCGAGGATGACACGCGTGCAGCCGGTGGACAGCGCTTCCTCCAGCGACGAGTCATCGTGGACACCTCCCGACAACTCGACCTTGATGTCCAGCTCCGCGATCACGGCCGCCAACAGCTCGGCGTTGGAACCACGACCGAACGCAGCGTCGATATCGACCAGGTGGACCCACTCTGCGCCACTCATCTGCCATGCGATCGCGGCGTCGCGTGGGTCACCGTGGGCGGTCTGGGTGCCGAGCTCACCCTGGGCAAGCCGGACGGTTTGACCGTCGGCCACGTCGACGGCGGGGAGCAACGTCAAAGTCACGGCCACAATCTACCGACGAGGTGAAGGTCCCCCGTTCTCATCGACGCATCCCTCGGCGAGATCGTCAACGCCAAACGTCGCATCAACAGCCGCGCCGGGTGGGAGCGTTCGGGCCAACACGATCAGCGCGCCCCACGAGACGACGACGATCTCAGCGCTGATCAGCAGCGGGCGCAACACGGAGTCAACGACCCCGGCTCAGCAGCAGGCGTCGTCGCCCCTCCAGACTTCGCGGCCTTCGATGACCGCGAGGACACTGCAGCGAGCACGATGCCCGGAATCGACGACCCAGGCCGGGAGCGGGTTGCCAGGTCGATGATTGATTGGATCGTGGCGTAGGCGGCAAGCGCGAAGAACGAGATGGCGATTGCCCGGAGGGCGGTGCGTTCGCGGGCTTCATCGTGACCGCCCCGGAACTGCCCCACCACGATGGCGGCGGACGCGACCTCGATGGTCGAGTCGAAACCGAAACTCAGCAGGCCGACCGACCCCGCGGCCGCCCCGACCGCGATCGCGACAATCGCTTCAATGGTGTTCCACGCGATCGTGGCGTAGGCGAGCCACAGCGCCCACCGGCGGAGCTGGTCGCGCCGTTCGCTCGGCGCCAGCGAGGTGACCATCAGTGGTTGTGTCCGGCGTGGAGTTCGGTCTCGACAAGTTCCATGTCGCAGCCCGGTCCGTTGTCCTCACACGTCTCGCATTCGAGTTCCAAGGTGGCGTGCGCTATGTCGAATTCCGATGCGATCGTGTGTTTGACCCGGTTGCCGACGACCTGTGCTTCCTCGAGCGTTGGATGGCCGTCGATGACAACGTGTGCGGAGAGCGCTCGGACTTCGCTCGACAGCGACCAGACATGCAGGTCGTGGACGGCTTCGACACCATCAACGTCGGACATCACGGCGTGGAGCGCGCCAAGGTCCAAACCGTCAGGTGTGCCCTCGAGGAGCACGGCGTTGGATGCTTTGAGCAGTTTCCAGGCGTGATGGGCGATCAGGAACCCGATCAACAACGACACCAACGGGTCGAGCCGGGTCCAACCCCCGGTCGCCAACATGACGGCACCGGCAATCGCGACTCCGAGCGATGCCAAGGCATCGCTGGTCAGGTGCAACAACGCCGAGCGCATATTGAGGTCACCGGAGCCGTGTGAGTTCTTCTCACGGACGACGAGCGCTGCAGCGGTGTTGCCGACGAAGGCGATCAGAGCGACGATCAGCACGATCCCGCCTTCGACCGGTGGCGGGTCGATAAGCCGGGTGACTGCTTCGTAGGTGATCCACACCGTCAACACCAGGATCATCGCTGCGTTGGCCTGCGCAGCGAGGATCGTGCCTCGATGCCACCCGAACGATCGGTCCGACGTCGGCTTTCGCCGGGCGACGCGAACCGCGATCAGGGACAAGCCGAGGGCGGCGACGTCAGTCAGGTTGTGGCCGGCATCTGACAACAGACCCAAGGAGTTGGCGACGAGCCCGAGCACGACCTGGGCGGTCACGATGACCGAGTTCAGGACGAGCGCGATCAGCAGGCGTCGCTCACGCCGGACCGAACGCGCGCTTCCCGTCCCACCCGTCACGCTCAGATCGTCGTGGCCGTGATCGTCGGCACGGTCGTGGGCGATCACAGCTCACCCCCGGTTTCGTGGCGAAGGTGTTCGCGGGAGAGGTCCAACAACAGACGGACGTGGGAGTCGGCGAGGGAGTAGAAGCTCATACGTCCCGCCTTGCGGACCTTTACGATCCCGGCGGACCGGAAGAGGCGCAGACCCTGCGACACGGTCGGTTGCGCAACGTCGACGGTGGCGGCGAGGTCGCACACGCACAGCTCGCCAGCTTCGAGCAACGCGTAGAGGATGCGGGCCCGGCCGGGTTCGCCGATCAGCTTGAACACCCCAGCGATCGATGCCGCCTCGTCAGGCGACATCAGGGCCTTCCGAGCGGCGGCGACCCGGTCGGGGTCGACCGCCTCGATCTCACATTCGTCCAACATCGACATTCCTGCATCATATGCGCAGATATGCATATCACAATGGGTCAGACAAGCGAGGCGAAGAGCGCCGTCGAAAGGAGCGAATCTCGTGCGATTTCATGCACGTGCGACAGGCGGAAAAACCCCAGAATTATTGAGTGGGCCGTGCGGGATTCGAACCCACGACCCCCTGCGCGTCATTCCGCTCAGGCGGCCTGCGGCGCACTGCGACGGATGCCAAAACGGCCGAAACTGCGGAGATCCCGTTCGCATCAGTTCGGAGGCGTCCGGCACGAACCGCACCGAATGGCACCCCCAATGGCTCCCCCAGGCACATAGATGCCCGCCTCGACCACACCCAGCGAACGCTGTCCGACCGCCGATGATGGTGCCGGTGTTGTCGGTGGTCCCGTTTGAATATGTCGTTTTCGCCACCCGACCCAACGTGTCATATGTCAGCTGGGCCAATACCACCGGTGTCGCCAACGGGGCACCCATCGTGATCGATCCAACCTGGTTCACCCCACCACCCGTCGTCACGAACGTGTACGACATCGTCTGAACAACCGCCGGGGTGAGACTCGTAGTGACGGTCTGGGTGACCCGACCGGCCTGGTCGTAGGCGGTGACAGTCGTGAACCCCCACTCGTCGCGAGATGCCACTACCCTGCCCAACAAATCGACTTCGGTCCGAAGGCTCTGACGACCCGCCTAACCCTGATCGTTCGTGAGATGTCTGTGGGGGCGGGTCGGGGCATGGATGGGAATGTGGTCGGCGTTTCGAGTTTCATTTCGGTGCTGTGATCGTTGCCGGCATGGTTCTGGAGCGGGGTTGGGGTGCATGTTGGGCGTTGTTGGGGTCGGCGGAGCGGGCCGGCGGAGCCGGCTGGTGCGCTTCGGGGAGTGGGTTGTCGTTCAGCTGAGCGTGGCGATGCGCTGGTGGGCGCAGATGATGTCGTCGGTCCATGGCCAGCCATCGGCGATACGCAGGATGCGGCGTCGGGCGCGGTTCACGATTCGTGCGGGGGCGTGCCAGAACCGCCAGCGCATTGTCTTGGGTGCAGCGACCGTGAGTGCGCCGTGACAGCACAGGAGTTGGAACCAGCGGACAAGGTCAGCGGACCAGCACACGATCTGGAGCCACGCCGAGTTGGCTTCGAGGTCGGTGAACGGGAACCGTTCCAGTCCGGCGTCTTTCAGTCTGGCGATGTGGTTCTCGACGTGGGCGTGAGCGCGCATCGTGGTGTCGAGGTCGACGGGGTCGCCGGCCTGGTCGGTGTAGTGACCCCAGAACCGGTAGTGCAGCGACGGGAACAGGGAACGTTGCGCGCCGGGATGCAACGGTTCTCGACGGATGATCAACCGGGTTCCTTCAGGCCAGTCGCTGAGATCCATGTGGTCGGTGACCTCGCAGACAGCGGCACCGGATCGTGGTTCGCCGGTCTGGGTGAGCGCTTCTGTGTCAGCCGTCATGGATATCC
>Ga0335397_10012131_pt1 | contig 10563 bp, 10 predicted proteins | sample MAT04_FD_205740 | JGI IMG/M metagenome (GOLD analysis project Ga0335397, IMG submission 205740) | Freshwater microbial communities from Lake Fryxell liftoff mats and glacier meltwater in Antarctica - MAT-04 (spades assembly) (version 2) ...
AGTCCTCGTCATTGGAGATCGGGTTGTCGCCGCGTCCCGACGCGAGCCCGCCCATGTGATTGGCAACGGCCGTTCCACAGTCACCGAACTGATTACCGAGACGAACAAAGACCCGCGCCGCAGCGACGGTCACTCGACCTCGTTGAGTTGGATCAAACTCGACGCGGTGGCTCGTGTCATACTCGCGGAGCAAGGGTTCAATCCAGAGTCCGTCCCCCCCGCAGGCGTGCAAGTATTGATTCGCCGCAACGGGAACTTGAGCACGGGGGGAACGGCAACGGACGTCACGGACGAAGTTCACCCCGATGTCGCCGCGAAGGCAGTTGAGGCCGCCCGGGTAATCGGACTCGACATCGCCGGCATCGATGTGGTGGCAGTGGACATCGGTCGGCCAATGTCGGAACAGGGGGCCGCTGTCGTCGAAGTGAACGCCGGTCCCGGTTTGCGGATGCACCTGGATCCCTCGGAAGGCAAGCCCCGTCCGGTGGGTGAAGCGATTGTCGATCTGATGTTTAAGCCGGGCGAAGATGGACGTATTCCAATCGTCGCCGTGACAGGCGGTGACGGAAAGCTAACCTCTTCGCGCTTGCTCGCACACCTCCTTCGCGGCGCGGGCAAGCGAGTGGGGTTGGCCTGCGCCGACGGCCTCTCTGTCGAAGGGCGACGGATCGAAACACGCGATTATGTTGGATCGCAGAGCGTCCGTTCCTTGTTGCTTCACTCCGTGGTCGAAGTCGCCGTTCTCGAAACGTCACCCACAGGGATTCTGCGAGAGGGGTTGGGGTTTGATCACTGTACGGTGGCGGTGGTCACGAACATCGGTGCGGAAGAGCTGGCCTGTGCCACTCGCGTGGTGGTCGAAGCCGTTGCAATCACCGGTACCGTTGTGCTGAACGCCGAGGACCCGCTCGTGGTTGAGATGGCCACGTCCTGCCACGGATCGGTGGTGTACTTCGCGAAGAACAGGAACAACGCGGTCGTGCAGAAGCATGTCGCGAACGGTGGACACGCCGTCGTACTCGACGCCGATGCGATCGTCGCCCTCTGGCCCAACCCTGTGTCGATTATTCACATCTCAGCTTTCCACCGCACGCATTTCGGTCCGGTCGAGAATGTACTTGCGTCTGTCGGCGCGGCTCTCGAGTTGGGATTATCCCCTGAACTGATCGGGAACGAGTTGGGGACCATTGAATCTGTCCAACAGCGAGCGACCTCGTGACATCACCGACCGACGTATGGGACACCGTACCCGTCGCGATGCGGGAAAAGGTCCGGGGGCAACTCGAGTCTGGGGAACTGCTCGTCTCTGCGTGCGAACACGATCTCAACACTTCGCTGCAATTCTGCCAGGGGCTGCTGATCCTCACTGATCGCCGTCTCCTGGCATGGGCCCCGCCGAGCGATCAAACAAATGCGGATGGTTCCGGTTGGCGGACCTGGACATTGACGCCGGACGTAAACCTCCGTGCCTGGGAGCGTGGAAGCGTTGGGACTCTTGAATTGGTGGGGCAGGACTCACGGCTCTGCCACTGGCGTTATACAGCCGGTTACGCTGCGGCGGTTCACCGTGTGGTGCAGAAGCTACAGGAACTGCGAACCCCTCGCGAGGACAGGCTTACCACTTCGATTTGCCCGAGTTGTGGGGGCCCGCTCGATGCAACTACCGGCGTATGCCCGGCGTGCGACTCGGTGGCGAAAACACGGACCTTCGCTGGTCTCCTGCGGCTTGTGGCGTTCGCCCGACCGCGAGCACGACTGATCGGCCTGGGGTTCCTGCTGACCCTCGCTGGTACCACAGCCGGACTGGTCCCACCATACCTGACGATGCCGCTGCTTGACCGTGTCCTGATCCCGCACCAGAACGGACAGCCAGTCGACTTTAACCTGGTGGTTTGGTATCTGAGCGGGCTGGCCGGTGCCGCTGTTCTGGCGTGGCTGCTGGAGTGGCGGCGGGCGTTCGTCATGGCCCGGATCGCGGAGTACATCAGCGCCGACCTACGGTCACGGACCTACGCCCACTTGCAGAGTCTGTCCATCGAGTTCTTCGGCGGCAAGCGAACGGGCGATCTGATGTCGCGGGTCAGTAGCGATACCGACCGAATCTGCAACTTCCTGTCGTCGCATCTTGTCAGCTTCTGTAGCGACATCCTCATGATTGTGATGACGGCCGCGGTCCTCCTCACGATTGATCCGTGGCTCGCCCTCGCTGCCTTGTGCCCATTCCCGCTCATCATCTGGTTGGTCCACGTTGCCCGCAAACGACTGTATCGCGGGTACGGGCCCGCCGGAGTCGCGTGGGCTGAGATGCACAACGTCCTGGCCGACACCATCCCCGGTATCCGCGTGGTTAAGGCGTTCGCACAAGAAGACCGCGAAGTCGAGCGGTTTGATGCGAGCAACGACCGTGTGGTCGCGACGAACGACAGGGTCAATCGCGTCTGGGCGTTGTTCGCCCCGACGGTCACGCTCCTGACCACACTCGGCCTGCTGGTGGTGTGGGCGTTCGCCTCCTGGCAGGTGTTTCAGAACCTCATCACCGTCGGCGTGTTGACCGCGTTCCTGGCATACGTGGCCCGTCTGTACACCCGCATGGAGTCGATGATGTACATCTTCTCATCGACACAGCGAGCCGCCGCCAGTGCCCAACGAATCTTCGAGATTCTCGACCGTGTGCCGAGCGTGCCCGACCCGGTTAACCCGTTGCCGATCGGTCGGGCCAGCGGCGAGATCACGTTGGAAGGGGTTCGGTTCAGTTACGGCTCGCGTGAGGTGCTCCACGGGATCGACCTGCGGATCGGCGCGGGGGAGATGATCGGTCTTGTTGGGCCAAGCGGCGCGGGTAAGAGCACCCTCATTAACCTGATCTGCCGGTTCTACGACCCGGCGTCCGGTTCGATCCAGATTGACGGCCGGGACATCCGGGCGTTCAAAGTGAACGACTACCGGCGGAACATCGGCATGGTGTTGCAAGAGCCGTTCCTCTTCTTCGGCACGATCGCGGACAACATTGCTTATGGTCGCCCGGGGGCGACTCGGGCTGAGATCGTTGCCGCAGCGAGGGCGGCACGGGCTCACGAGTTCATTCTCCGGTTGCCAGAGGGTTACGATTCCGTGGTGGGCGAACGCGGGCAGTCGCTCTCCGGCGGCGAGCGGCAAAGAATTTCCATCGCTCGCGCACTGTTGATTGACCCACCGGTCTTGATCCTTGATGAAGCGACGTCCTCGGTTGACACGGAAACCGAGCGTGACATTCAGGCGGCGATCGAGACGCTGATCCGTGGGCGCACGACCATCGTGATCGCCCACCGTCTCAGCACGCTGAGACGGGCCGACCGACTCGTCGTTCTCGATCACGGCCAACTCGTGGAATCGGGAACACACAACCAGTTACTCGATCAGGCGGGAGTCTACGCCCGTTTGCACAAGGCACAGATGGATATGCTGCAAGACCATTTCGTGTAGGCCCAATGGGAGCAGGCACATGACTCCGGTCGATTCAGCGAAACCAGCAACCGATCCAGCCTCCACACCGATGTTCTCACTCCATTACGACGGGTGGGGTCGGCTGGTGTTGACCGATGCCAGTGGCCTTATGCATGTCGGCGTGGAGACCGTTCGGAGTTTTCCATTGTCTGATCCGAATCGGGGCATCGCGGTCTGCGATTCCTCGGGTCGAGAACTGGCTTGGGTTGAGGACCCAGCCTTATTACCGGACAATGTGCGGTTGTGTCTTGAGGATGATCTGGCTCGCCGGGAATTCGTTCCCTTGGTGCTACGCATTGTGTCGGTCTCCGCGAGTACTGAGCCTTCGGAGTGGGACGTGGAAACGGATCGAGGTCGTACTCGGTTTCGCCTCAAGAGCGAGGACGACGTGCGACGCCTATCCGGTGATCGTGCCATGATCACCGACGCGAACGGGGTGCGTTACCTCATCCCGAACTTGCGAGGGTTCAACTCTGCGGCCGCAAGAATCCTCGAACGCTACTTGTAGCGTCCTGAGGAAGTTGTTCGGAGACAGGCCGCGAGAGACACTAGCAGTGTTGAAATCCCCGGGACTCAGGTGATTCAGACCCCCCAGAGGAACAATCGTAAGAACCCCCTCTGTTGCTCATTTCGCCATCCCCCAACTGGTCCCCGCTCTCTAATCCTCCCAATCGTTGGGTATTCCCGCCCACTCCCATCTCTGCCTCAACACGCCCCAAAACGACCGACTCCTCAGTAGCTTCTGAGGGAAAGTCTCGCCGTGTATAGAAATGTCTGTTTTCATTGATCCGTACGCGCTAACAACGGACATTTAACTCCCCCCATACAGGCTAAAGCCCCATTCGGGGGAAGAAAGTGACAAAATTCGCCTCGAGTCGGTTGACAGGGTTAGTGAACGGGCGTATAAATACATGCGTCAGGTGTAACTGAGGAGTTGAGACACCGACTGGGTGAGACGCAAACGACCGGCGCAAGCCGGAAAAGCTGGAGGAACAACCATGGAAAGCTGGCGTTTGGTCTGGCGTGAAGGGTTTGTCCCCGTCGTTTCGACGAGTGGTCTCGAGTCGCTTCGCGCGGCGCTCAAAAACGACGATCCGCGACTGACCCAGGGGAGCACCACCACCCCACCCCCTCTCATGTGCGTGCAGGACTGGCCGGTCGAGGCGGCCTGTGCTCTCGGGTATTGCGGCTGGCAAGGCGACGATCTGGAAACGGTCGGTCAGGTGGAAGAGTTCTTCGCCCGCCTTTGCTTCGAGGCTGATCAGCGGCTCGGCGAACCCGCCGCGTGCCGGTGGTTCCTGAACTGGTTTGACGACACGCCCCGTCTCGAAATGCGGCGCGAACTGCTGGCCGAAGTCGAATTGGCGCTTTCCGAGCGTGTGCCAGTCGAACGAGCCATCCCAGCAGCCGAGGTTCACGAGACCGAAACCGCAGCCGCCTAAACCCACAAACCATCATCCAACATCAATAATTGAAGCGGAGAGAGAGACATGATCGCCACATGCCGCCATTGCTCGAAGTCCAAGGTGAACCGTCCTCGGGGTCTGTGCTGGAGCTGCTACTACACCCCGGGCGTCAAGGAGTTGTTCCCTTCCACGAGCAAGTATGCCCGGCGTGGCGTCGGCAACTTCACCGGGAATGCTCCGCTACCTTCGGCTCCAACAACGGCCGCGCCGGGCACTCCGGAGAAACTTGCGGTGCTCGAACAGCGAGCGAAGCTCAAGCAGGCATTGTTCCACCCGGCAGATGCGCGATTCGCGGGGGATTCGCGCCCACACGAGTTCCTGAGCAGCCAGTTGGCAGCGGCGTGAAAACGTGGCCACGCGATACAACTGGGGTCGCAGGAAGCGGCGACCCCAGTTCCTGACCGCCTCCCACCCCGAGAAGGAGTGGGAGGCGGTTTTTTGTGCTGCGACAGGCCATTGTCATAGTTGTCCTGAACCCAAAGTGTCCGGTTGCAGTCCGTTCAACGGGGTTGTATCGGAAAGATGGGCAATTTGATGCCTTGAGCGTCGTCCGGCTTCGATTCTCGTGTAAAGCGCGTCATAACCCTCACCCTACCCTGCGATTGCGGTTCTGAGCCGTTTTCAAGGTGGGAGTGCGCCCGTTGTGACGACAGTGCGCTCGCCGTGTCGCTCAACATGGCTTGCATTTTGCTTCTCCGCCCCAAACTTGCGCGATTCGTGGCGTAGAATTGAAAAGCGTTTTCAGGACGACTGGCGCTCAACGGAGGATACCCCCATGCTGGTTCTCAGTCGCAAGCTCGGGGAAAAGATTTTTATCGGGGACAACATCTGTATTACGGTGGTCGATATCGACCGCGGCAAGATTCGCCTAGGAATCGAAGCCCCGCGGGACGTACCGATCTACCGTCAAGAGTTGTTGCCTCTGCATCAACAGAAGACGGAAGGTCAGACGAATCTGCCGGCTGTGTCCTGAACTTTGGACTCATCCCTATTCTCATCAGCCGGCTCGTAGTCCTGACCGCGGGGGCGGTATGTGGATTCGCCGGAGTGATTAGTCGTCGAATACCTTCCGTTGAGCCAAGTTGGCGGACGCGCTTTCCCCGGCGCGCCCGCCAACTTTGCTTTGGTGTTTGGAGTTTGGTGTTTAGCGTTTAGTGTTTAGTGTTTGGTAACAGGCGATTCCAGAGCCAACACCAAACACTAAACACCAAACTCCAAACTCCAAACACTAACCATGCCCGATCCCGTCGTGATTGCTACCTGGCCATTTGGAAAAGTTGCTGCGGAAGCGGCGATCAAGTCTCTCGCACAGGGCGATGCGGCCCTGGACGCAGCACTTATCGGCGCTCAGGCCGTGGAAGACGACTACAGCGTCCGCACGTCCGTTGGCTTCGGCAGTCTTCCTGACAGAATCGGTCGGTTGACGCTCGATGCCTGTGTCATGGATGGCAAGACGCTCTCCTGTGGAGCCGTGGCGGCTGTCGAGCATATCAAACACCCGGCCGCGCTCGCCCGGCGTGTCATGGAGAAGACGCCACACATCCTTCTCGTCGGTGAAGCAGCCAAGTGGTTCGCCTTGCAACAGGGCTTTCCGCTGGAAGTGCCGTACACCACTGAGGCGATCAAGGAATGGCTTGAGAAGCACCCCGACTTCAAGAAGAAGGACAAAGGCGACGCGAAGCAACCCATCCGGTACGACAATCCATCCGATATCAATGTCGATGAGCACAACCACGACACGGTGACGGTGCTGACCCGCGACAAGAAGGGGAATCTTGGCGGCGTCTGCACCACGAGCGGACTGGCGTTCAAACTCCCCGGGCGAGTTGGCGATTCCCCGATCATCGGTGCGGGTTTGTACGTCGATGATCTCGCGGGAGCAGCGGGCGCAACTGGGGTGGGTGAGGAGATTATCCGGATCAGTGGAAGCACGTTCGTTGTCGAGCAGATGCGGGGCGGGAAGACGCCACAGGAAGCTTGCGAGCTCGCGTGCAAACGGGTGAACGCGACCGCAGCCCGACGCGGAATCCACCCGGCAGCGGTTGCGTTCCTCGCACTCGACCCCAAGGGAAACATCGGCGCGGCCTGCACGTCGAAGACGAACTTCAAGTATGCTGTCGGTCGCGGTGAAAAGGTCGAGATGGTTCAGGCAAAAGAGATCGAGCCTGATCTGTGACGCTCATTTCCAACCCACATCCCAAGGAGCCTCCATGTTCACGAGAAGCACAATCCTGCTTGGCATCCTGCTCACGCTGGTCGGCACCTCACCCGCGCAGGCGGATGATGCCGCGGATCGGGCGAAACTTCGCGACACGCTCATGGAACGCGAGATCGAAAGCTGGGGAATGATGAAGAAGAAGGATGTCGCGGCAATGAAAGAGTTCCTGGCCGATGATGTCGTGCTGATCTTCTACGATGCAGTTCGGTTGAGCAAACCCGAGATGCTCAAGCTCACGGCCGAGTGCAAGCTCGACAGCTTCACCGTTGAGGGAAAGCCGGACATCGTGATGCCCACGCCCGATGTCGCGACGATTCTCTATCGCATTACCTATACCAGTGCCGCGAAGGACGAAAAGCCGCGAAAAGTGACCGTGGTGTCGTCGAGTACCTACGTTCGTCGCGGGGGAAAGTGGAGTAACGTGTTCTACCAGGAAACGCTGGTGAAGTGACTCCGCTCCAGAGGGCTGGGAAGCATGTCTGAAGCCGACGCCTCTACTGGATCTTGGTTCAACCGCACGGTTATTGGCGCGGGGTTGACCAGCTTCCTCGCGGATGTCGGCTACGAGATGGCCACTGCGATTCTCCCGGGCTTCCTCCTGCTGATCGGCCTCTCGCCCGCTGATGCGGGCCGCGTGCTTGGTGTCATCGAAGGCACGGCCGACCTGCTGTCGAACGCCGTGAAACTCACCGTCGGCTGGTATTCCGACCGCATCGGTAAGCGGAAAGCGTTTGTTGTCGGAGGCTACGCACTCACCGGATCGGCGTTCGCGCTCTGTGCCCTCGCGGTGAGTTGGCCGCTGATCTTGGTCGCGAAATCGCTGGCATGGATTGGTAAGGGGCTTCGTGGTCCGCTCCGCAATGCAATCCTCGCGGATTCGGTCACTCCCGAGAATCACGGCAAAGCATTCGGCTTCCACCGTGCCGGCGACACGCTCGGAGCGATCCTCGGGCCACTGATCGGTGCCGCCCTCATCGCGTGGTTACCACTCGAGTGGTTCGACACGGAAGCCGGCCCGTATCGCTTCGTGTTCCTGGTGACGCTGATCCCTGGTCTTGGGGCGGCGATCGCGTTCGCACTGCTGGTTCGCGAACAGCGATTCACCCCGAAACCGGGCTTGCGGCTCGGGGCATCGCTGAGGGCACTGCCTGTTGCATTCCGCCGATGGCTAGGCCCCGTGTTCGTGTTCGGCCTGGGCGACTTTTCACACGCATTGCTCGTCCTCGCAGCCACACTGCTGCTGTCGCCCGTGTACGGTGCCCAGCATGCAGCAGCGGTTGCTGTGTCACTGTATGCATTGAAGAATGCCGCAGGCGCACTTGCGGCGTTCCCGGCCGGTTCGCTTGGCGACAGATGGGGACATCGCCCTGTGCTCATCGCGGGCTACCTACTTGGTGTCATGACGATGCTCGGCTTTGGAGCGTTGTTCGTAACCGAAACGCGGAGCATCGGCTGGCTCGCGGCGTTGTTCGCGCTGGGGGGGATCTACATCGCGGTGGAAGAGTCGCTCGAACCGGCCATCGCGGCTGATCTTGTTCCCGATAAGGCGGTACGAGGAACCGCAATGGGCTTGCTGGCGGCGGTCAACGGCATTGGCGATTTCGTCGCGAGCGTGGGAGTTGGTTCATTGTTTGCGTTTGGGCCTCAGGTCGGCTTTGCAGCAGCCGCAGGTTTGATGCTCGCGGGGACATTTTGGCTCGGATTCCTCACACCCAAGAGATAGCGCCCCGCAAAGATGCCCGATTCCCGGGCGATCGTGTGGAAACCGCGGGCACGAGATGCTATACTCTCTCTGTCCGTTGTCGGAATGGGCCGAATTTATGGCTTCCTCTCCCGGAAGCGACTGGTTGATGCCCAAAATTGAGCATGTCGAGCCGCCCCTGCCAGAAATCGTGGGCACGGCTCCGGCGATGCAGGATGTCTATCGCATGGTGCGGCTTGCCGCACCTCGGTCAGCGAACGTCCTGCTCATCGGTGAGACCGGCACCGGCAAAGAAATCATCGCCAAGGCGGTCCACAAGCTGAGTCGACGGTCCGACGGACCGTTCATTCGGGTGAACTGCGGCGCACTGCACGAAAACCTGCTCGAAAGCGAACTCTTTGGGCACATCAAAGGTGCGTTCACGGGTGCCGTCGAGAACAAAACCGGCCGCTTTGAGGCAGCGCACGGCGGCACGATCTTCCTTGACGAGATCAACAGCACCTCGCCCAAGCTCCAGGTGAAGCTTCTTCGAGTGTTGCAAGAGCGCGAGTTCGAGCGGGTTGGCGAAAGCCGTACCATCCGCGTCGATGTGCGTGTCATCGCCGCGACCAACGCCTCGCTCGAAGAACTCATCGGCTCGGGCGACTTCCGCGAAGACCTTTACTACCGCCTGAACGTGATCCCCATCGTGCTGCCGCCGCTGCGGGAACGCCGCGAAGACATCGCACTGCTGGCGCAGTTCTTCCTCCGCCGATATAGCGAGCAAAACAAGTGCATCGTTCCTGAGTTGACGCCCGCCGTGATCGAGGGCTTGAAAGCTCACGAGTGGCCCGGGAATGTGCGCGAACTGGAAAACGCCCTTGAACGGCTCATCGTCCTCTCTGACGGCGGACCGATCACGCCCGAGTTGCTCCGATTCACACGGCCGAAGTATGCGTTACGATCGTTGAAATCACAGGCCGGCAACAGCGTCGGAACGGATGTACCCTCGCTGATCCGGGCGCTGGTTCGCGCCGGGATGCACGCGCCGCGACCGGATGGGTTGAAGCTGCACCCATTCCTTGTCGATGGCCTGGAGCGGGCACTCATCGAAGAAGTCATGCGAGAGTGTGGTCGAACTCAGGTGAAGGCTGCCGACCGCCTCGGCATCAACCGAAACACGCTGCACAAGAAGTGGGAGCAATACAAGGTCGACGACGCATCCTCGCCGGTGCCAACAACAGAAGAACCGCCAACCAGCGAGGCCGTCGCAAGCTGAGAGAGGCAGTCGCGTGTTTCCGGTGATGCTAAACCTCGCCGGCCGCGTCGTTGTTGTGGTCGGCAGCGGTGCCGTCGGAACGCGGAAGGCTGCTGCTGCGACTGCCGCCGGCGCAACCGTGCGAATCGTGGACCCCGTTGCGTACAATTCGCCAACACAGCTCGCCGAAGCCTATCGTCCTGAACATCTCGACGGTGCATTCCTCGTGTTCGCGTGCGCTACGCCTTCGGTAAACGCTCAGGTTGTCGCCGACTGCCGTTCGCGTGGCATCCTGGTGAACTCCGCCAGCGATCCCACTGCGGGTGATTTCACGCTGCCATCGGTGGTGCGCTCGGGTGATCTCACGCTGGCAATCAGTACGGGTGGCGCGGCCCCGGCACTCGCTCGACGCTTACGAGAAAAGTTCGAGGCCGAGTTCGACGCCGCATTCGCGGAC
>Ga0335397_10012132_pt1 | contig 10562 bp, 8 predicted proteins | sample MAT04_FD_205740 | JGI IMG/M metagenome (GOLD analysis project Ga0335397, IMG submission 205740) | Freshwater microbial communities from Lake Fryxell liftoff mats and glacier meltwater in Antarctica - MAT-04 (spades assembly) (version 2) ...
CACTATCACACCAACCAATACGCCCACCAATACACCAGTGCCTCCCACTATCACACCAACCAATACGCCCACCAATAGACCAGTGCCTCCCACTATCACACCAACCGACACACCAACCAATACGCCCACCAATACGCCCACCAACACGCCAACTAATACACCAACCGACACACCAACCAATACGCCCACCAATACACCGACCAACACGCCAGTGCCTCCCGCATTGATTTTCGTTGGGTCGAATGAAAATGGCAAAGTCCCAGGCCTCAAGTATCGCGATGAGGACATTCTTGTCTACAACCCGGCAACCCAGCAGTGGACGATGTTCTTTGACGGCTCGAATGTCGGCATGGGCAACACGGACATCGACGACTTTGTCCTGCTGCCCGATGGCTCCCTGTTGCTCTCGGTGGAGAAGGACTTTACCCTGGCGGGTTTTGGGCCAGTGGGAGATGAAGATGTGCTCCAGTTCACCCCCACATCCTATGGCCTTGATGCTACGCGTGGCAGCTATAGCATGGTGCTCGATGGCTCGCAGTATGGTCTTGATCCCAGCAAGGACGATGAGGATATTAAGTCGGTTGATGTCAATGTGGCCGGCGATCTGGTGATCAGTGTGCGCGGCAAGTTCGATGCCCAAGGGGTGAAAGGCGACAGCAAAGACCTCTTTGTCTTCACGCCTGGTGCAGCCCCCAACTGGTCGGTGCTCTTTGATGGCTCGGATGTCAAGCTGAGCAAGGCCTTGCGTGCCCTGTGGCTGGAACCAAACAGCAACAAGCGCTATCTGACCACCGATGGCAGTTTCTCGATCCAGGGCACCAACCAGAAGCTGAGTGGCGATGGCAATGACATCTTTGTCTGCGATCAGACCAGTGTCGGGCTCAACACCACCTGCACGGTCAGTCTCTATCTGGATATGGGTGCACTCGGCATGGGCAAACACTATGTCGATGGGCTCTATATCGGAACAGTGCCCTCTATTCTGTTCCCAGCGCAAGTACAGGCCCTAGCAATCCAGGATGACACTATCGAATTCGCGGGCGATGATGCTGACGAACCAGCGCTCGAAGAGAGCGAACAGGAGGCCACAGAGCCATCCATCCAGAATCTCCGTCTGTTCCTGCCCCTCGTGCAGCAATAAGCAAAGCTGATACGTAGCTACGCTAACGGCTGTTTCCTATAGCTTCTGGCAAACAAGACACAAGAGTGCCCGGCAGTACGCGTACCGCCGGGCACTCTTCAAAAGTCCGATTAGGGACTGACGGCTTTCAAAGTATGATATTTACTCTGGAAACTGCTACACAGAACTATAAAAACAGAGTGGCAACGAGACTTGAACTCGTGATAAGTTTAATTTTATCAATCGCTTTTATGTCATAGAATGAGACATTTGCAAGAATGAATTTTTGGAAATAACCTGTTTGGGTAGCCTCAAGAAGCTTGGGCACGCTAGGTCGCTGTACTTAACTATGCCCATCGACCTAGGCGAACTATTCGTTGTGTTTGTGGATGCGCCCGATATCGATCCAAGATAACTTTCACAATTGTAAGAAATTGCTTATTGACTTACATATAGCCTGGTGCGAAACTAGGATCCTCATTCAACCAATTCGATACTGAAAGGATTCCCCATGCCCCGCGTCATTTCCCTCTTTGCTGGCTTCGCATTAGCGGTCGGCTTATTTTTGTTTTCAGTTAGTCCGCATACTGCATTCGCTCAATCAGAAAATGTAGTTTGGTTAGCCCATGGTTCGGGTGATGATGTCGTTCAGATTCCGGACTTGGACATGGGCGTCTTTCTTGTCGCTCGTATTCATGGAAACCCTTTCGGTAGCCACTTTGCCGTAACAAGCTACGACAAGCTTGGTAACTACACGTACCTCTTAGCAAACACAACTGAGTCGTACGCTGGGATTGTCCCGTTCAACTTTGACGCATACGACATGACCGATGTCAGCGAAGGCATTCTCGAAATAAAGGCAGAAGGCGCATGGAGTATTGAAGTGATCACTTTGAGTACCCTCGTGTCTGCGCCAAGCAATCAGCTGATAGCGGGTCTTGGCGACTTCACTGGCTATGTGAAAGGGAGTTCGCTGACTGCTACCATATACGGTAACGAAGCTCTTAGTCATTTCGCTGTTTTTGCGATTGGTATAGATAAAGATCAGGGAGATGGAGACTTATTGGTTAACACAACATCCCTGTACAATGGACGTGTTCGCCTGCCTAGCAACAAGGAAGGTTTTGTCTTGATTGTGAAAGCATCCGATGCCTGGATAATGGGCTTTGACAAAAATGATTTTGATAACACCTTTGACACGAGATCCGTGGCACTTCAGGCGAACCCTTATTCACCATTCAAAGGCGAGTCGGCCAAACCCACAGCCACTCCTACTATTGCCGGTTCGGCATCAACCCAGCCGTCAGTCGGCACTGTCAACCGTGATGCCAATCTTCGCTCTGGTCCTGGCACAACCTACGCCATTGCTGGTAGCGCAAAGAATGGCGACACGGTTACGATTGTTGGCGAAAACGCTGATGGCTCGTGGCTAGAACTCGCAGACGATAAATGGGTTGCAGCGTTCCTCGTTGATAGAAAGGTGGATTCGTCTTTAACGCTCGTTGCGACGCCATCCGTAATAAAGAATGCTCATTTGACACCAACTGCGACTTTAGCTAATCCCTCTCCTGCTTCTGCGACTGCTTTGTTTACGACTACTGCCATATCAGATACCAACCTTCGCACCGGACCTGGCATAGCTAACAATGTAGCTGGCACAATCAGCACTGGCGATGTCTTGTTCGTCATTGGACAAAACGGAGCTGGCGATTGGCTAAAACTAGAAGATGGCAACTGGATTGCTGCCTCCTTTGTGGATGAAGTACCAACCTCCTTGCCTGTCCTTGGTGCAGTATCTGCGCCGATCCGAGCGACACCCACTGTAACACCGCGCGTTGTGGCGACTCGTGCGCCGGTGGCTATAGTCACGAGTGTGGCAAGTTCTGCTAGTCTTATAACACCTCTTGCAGAACTTAACCTTGAAGCGCTTGTTGTGCAGCCAGGTGACTTGCCCATTGGTGTAAATGCTGCCCAGGTACTGGATGTGGCACCAGGGATGTTTGATGGTATGGCGATTGCTGATCAGACATTGATACAACAACTCTCTGTTAGTGATGAGCAGGCAGGCGGTATAGCTATATTTCTGTATGAATCAATTTTCGATGCTAATGAAGCCTATCGGTTTATCGAATCGGGCATGAGTACTAACCTTGAAGAGGTTAGTAGTATTGGCGAAAAGGCCATTGTGACTTTTATGGAAAAGCAAGTTATCAAGGTGCAAGGGAATTCTCTCGAAGTGGGTTCCGATTCCTCCGATCTGCTTTTTTCGCGTTGCCATGCTGTAGTTCATATCCGTATCAGTGTAGATGGGTTGACCAAGACTAAAATAGAAGCTTACGCTAAACGACTCGACAAGAGATTAGCGCCGGTAGTTTGCGGCTCTTAGGCTTTTGCGACTTCACTCTAGGCAGGATCATCTACGAGCCGATAAGCCCAGCGCCGAATCCATAACGTTGCTGCACCCCAGGTTACAACCTAGAGGCTTTGACTATTCGGTTGCGGCCGTTCATGACGACTGCTCTTTTTGTCCTACCATACTCGTGTAGTGCCCTGACAAACCGACACTATAAAAAAGGGGTATGAAGGACAGTTGACGGACGCAATTTGCACCTATGGCGATGAAAATCATCTTGACACACTTGACACCCAAAAAAGGGGTGTGAAGGACACTTGACGGACGCGTTCACCGCTTAGAGAGGTGACAGAGTTGACACCTAAAAAAGGGGCTCGGATAATGTCTACAACACGGTAAGCCATCACGTTGATAGTATCACCACCCGCCAGCGCCATAGATTCAGCATTGTTGTAGATGCGCGAACGTGCCGGTAGTGAAACAATCTCGGGACCAGTCTCACCTACCCATGTCAGCCCACCGCGCCAGTTGCTGGTGCCGACACATCTTGCCCCGGTGGATGAAAAGATAGAAAGTGGCATTAGCCAGCTACCTGTCAGCAAAACGTCTTTCTACCTGTTGCTTTACTCAGGTAAGGACTGATATGCACTTCAAAGGCGGCTTCTGTTATACTAACTGGGAGGGTGCTCATTCAGCTTATCCTGCGGGATGGTTGGTGAAGCTCTATCCTGCGCCATCTTGCCTTTTTTATCTATTCCTGTTCCCGACAAAAGTCTCTTTTAGTTCTATGTAACTCAACAGGATCTCAAGGAGTTGACAATCGTTGGCTCGTTCGTTGGTTCGTCAGCCAACCAACGAACGAGCCAACAAACGAGCTAGCTAACCATCATTGTTCCCATTCGTTTTTCAGCATTTCTTGTTGTAATAACAGGAGAAACACCCATGAAATCAAAATTCAAAGAACTGACTGATTACCTCGTCGCCCTCGGCACCGCCGATATTGGGCACACGGAGAAAAATTACCTGGCCCATGCTATTGGGGTCTATAATGATATGAAAGCCTGGGGAGGATCTGACGATCTCTGCTATGCCGCCCTCTTTCATTCGATCTATGGCACCCAACAATTTCAGGGCTTTACGCTTCCTTTGGAGCGACGACCCGAGGTACAGGCACTTATTGGCGACTATGCGGAAAAGATTGCCTTTGTCAACTGTTTCATGAACCGTGCATCACTCGACGCGCAAGTCGCCGAGATCAAGGATAGTTATCCCATCATTCATCGCGTGAGCAGTGAAACTATCATGCTAACTAGGGATGAGTATGACGATTTAGTCCGTCTCCACCTATGCGATTTGCTGGAGCAAGTTGAACGCGCCAATGCCTGGAACGCGCGTCGCGCTGCCTACCGCGGTATGGCAGAACGACTAGGTGGGGTGGCACTCGACGCGTATGACCGCATCTTTGCCAAGGAACCAGCCTATAATTAGGTTCTTTTGACATTTGACAAGATGAGTCTAGTTATCTATCGGAGGATAACTAGATGTCATCAGTCATCACATTAAATGAGAATCAACGGACAAAGATGCTGGCATTTTTACGAACATGCCGCGGGATCTATGTTGGTCAGGAAGCAAAAACGCTGCGCTTCGTGGAAGCCATCTTATGGATAGTGCGCAGTGGCGCACAATGGGAACTGATCCCGGAGCGCTATGGCAAATGGAACAGCATCTACAAACGCTTTGCTCGATGGTGCGATCGCGGCGTTTTTGAGCAGATGCATAGGCACTTTGCTGACGACGCCGATTGTGAGTACTTGCTGCTGGACAGTACAATCATTCGGGCGCATCCTTGTGCCGCCGGGGCACCGGACAAGGGAAAACAGGCACTGGGACGCAGTCGTGGCGGCTTCAGCACCAAAATCCATGTTGTCGTCGATGCGTTGGGTAACCCACTTGATTTCGTACTCACCGCAGGGCAAACCCATGATGTCACCCAGGGGCCAACCCTGCTGGAAGGGCGTCATACCGATTATGTGATTGCGGATAAGGGCTATGATTCGGATACCTTTATTGAAATTGTCGAAGCCACGGACGCGATTCCGGTGATTCCGGCCCGAAAAAATCGTACCGAGCCTCGCTATTATGATGTACATCTCTACAAGGAGCGACACCTGGTCGAGTGCTTCATCAACAAAATCAAGTGGTATCGCCGCATCTTTTCGCGTTTTGATAAACTGGCTAAACGTTTTCGCGGTTTCTTAGCTTTTGTCTCTGCACTGATCTGGTTGCGCTAAAATGTCAAAAGAACCTAGAGAGTCTGAAGGCTGATTATTCTCTGTCATAAATTTTCCGAAAATCTTAGCTTTTGATGGTAGAGAGGAAGTCAAAGTTATGGGAGCAACGCTTGCAAGCAAGTTTAAGGGTGAATGACTATTCTGTCAATAGATTTTTATCAAAAAACGAGATCCATCTACAGATGAAATAGAGATATACTATCTAGAGTCATTTAGTTACGCTAAATGTGTTCGTCATGTGTAACCAATCGCCAGAAAATAAAAAGCCGCCAACTTGTAATAAGGTTGACGGCAATAATTTATTCAATTTACACTGGTGATATTACAAATAACAAAAGCGGGCGACGAGACTCGAACTCGTGATAAGTGCTTGGGAAGCACGTGTGTTACCGCTACACTACGCCCGCAGGTAAGCTTCTGAAAGTATAAGCAGTTTGGGGGTAATTGTCAAATTAAAAGGTGTCTCTCGCCCTATATAAACAAGCCAGTATTCCGTAAGCATTGGTTTCCACCTTGCATCAATTCGATAAAATGTCAGGTTGCAATCCCATCAAAAGACGGTTGACTTGCAAAAATTCTTGTTCATAATGTCATATGGGCAAGTAAGGTGTTGCTCTTTCCTGATATTGATCCAACAAGTGAGGCTGGTCTTTCCGCTCCCCAATTGTATTGATTGTATGATTCTTTGATAAAGCGATAGACCTACATGATTCTGGCATATCAGCACAGGCTACGAAATGCGCTCCTACAGACGGCGGCCCTATTCTTCGCGCTGAGTGGAATCGTCGCTACCCTCCATGTTCTACTCTGGTTCGGTTGGACCTATTCGATCCAAGCCGCGGCTTTTGGCAGCGGGGCCCTGATTTTGCTAGGCTGCTGGCAAACGCTACGCCATCATCCTACACACATGCTTGCCCAGACGGGGGGAACAGTGTGCGTACTCCTGGTACTTTTCGCCGTAACAGCGACGGTGGTGCCAGGGCTATTGTTGATGAGTGTCATCGCCTTTACTTTTGCGCTCTTTCTTTCTGCCCTTATTGAAACGCCTAGGCGGGCTTGGTGGTGGTGCGCGTTGAGCCTTGTGCTCTACTTTCTTGCCCTGCTCATCCGCCAGTCGTTTGTTCTGGTACGCCCCGCCTATACGCTTGAATTCATTGCGACCATTTATTTGTTTCCCCTGCCTGCCTTTATCGTTGCAACGCGCCTGGGCACTACCTTGGCAACACAGTTTAGGCAAACACTCGAGAGCAACGAACGGTTGCAGCAGCATTTGCATCAGCGTAATGAAGAGTTCCAGCGCTTGTTGCAGACCATGAATGAGGGCTTTTTAATCTCTGACGAAAATGAAGTTTTTCTCTATGTCAACGATAAATTTTGTGAGATGGTTGGCTACACGCGTACACAGCTGCTAAATCGCCGCAATGAGGAAACTTTGCACTACGATGCGGCTAGTCTGGAAATCCTGCGCCAGCAAACGGCGATCCGTGCCCAAAATCAGCGCTCAAGTTATGAAGTGCGCGCGCAACGCAAAGATGGCGCAGCGGTGATTATGCTCGTCTCTGCTATGCCCAAGTTTGATGACAAGGGGGTCTATCGCGGCGCAATCTGCGTTGTGTTGGATATTACGGAACGCAAGCAGGCCGAAGAAGCATTGATCATCGAACGCGCCCAATTAAGCCAACGCGTGGATGAACGAACGGCGAGCTTGCAAGCCGCAACTGCCACATTGCAACAAGAATTGGCCGAGCGTAAGCAGATCGAAATTGCACTGCGCGAGGCGGAACATAACTATCGTACGCTGTTTGACAATGTGCCCATCGGTCTCTACCGTTCCAGCTTGGACGGCCAGCAATTTCGCGCCAATCCGGCCATGGTCGTGCTTAATGGGTATACAAGTGAAGCAGAGATGGCCAACGCTATCAAGCATACGGCTGATTGGTACGTTGATCCCACCCGCCGGGTTGAATTTCAGCGTGTATTGGCGGCTGAGGGCAGCGTCTCCAACTTTGAATCAGAAATTTTTCGCACCTATGGCCGTGAACGCATCTGGATTGCGGAAACTGCGATCTTGGTCCGCAATCAACAGGGACAGCCCCTCTATTACCAAGGAGCTGTACAGGACATTACAAAACGGCGGCAAATCGAAAACGAACAGAAACGGCTGATCGTACAATTTGCCCAGGTTGCGCGGCTCAAAGATGAGTTTTTGGCGAGTATTAGCCATGAGCTACGCACGCCACTGAACAATATTTTAGGTATGACAGAAGCTCTTTTAGATGAAATTTATGGCGGTTTGACCGCGCGCCAGAGCAAAGCATTGACCACGGTGGCGGCCAGTGGGCGTCATCTGCTAACGTTGATTAACGATATTTTGGATCTGGCGAAGATCGAGTCTGGGCAAATTGAATTAAGTGCGGCGCTGCTTGATGTCGAAGCACTCTGTCAGTCGGTGCTGCGGCTGGTCCAGGCTACTGCACAAAAGAAACGGCTCACGGTTGAATTTACCCTGGACCCTGCGACGCGTATCCTGGTCGCCGATGGCCCACGTCTCAAACAAGTGTTGCTCAATTTGTTGAGTAATGCCGTGAAATTCACGCCTGCCGGCGGTGCGATTGGGCTAACCGTGATTGGCATCAAAAGCGCGGTCTCTGTGGTGCAGTTTGTGGTGAGCGACACCGGGGTGGGGATTGCGCAAGACGCGATTGCCCAGCTTTTCAAACCCTTTGTCCAGTTAGATAGCCGTCTATCGCGCCAATATGATGGCACTGGATTGGGATTGGCGCTTGTCGCGCGCATTGTGAAGTTGCACGGCGGCCATGTCTCTGTCCAGAGTGAGGTTGGCCAGGGTAGTCGGTTTACGGTGACGCTACCCTGGATTGAAGCCGATACCCCGGCCATGCTGGCTGACGACGGGCTGGTTGTTGCAGCCCGTCATCAACCAGTATTTTCCTCCTATCGTAGCTAGAACTTCCCCGGTCGCTCTCCGGTATTGCCTGAATTGTAGACCCCATCAGCCTATCGTGTTGACTCTCGCGCGTTCACTGGGCAGAGTTAATACTTGCCGCAATGAACTTGGTCAGATCAACGCTGAGTTGGGCGAGCGAAGGTTCGTGGACATACATCATGTGCCCTGCTTCATAATAGGTCATGACAATGTTGGCGCGCAGGGTCGGATCAAGCGCCAAGTGATTCATGGTATATTCTGTTGCAAAATAGGGTGTGGCTAGATCATAATAGCCGTTGGCCACCAGCACACGCAAAAACGGATTTTTGCTCATGGCCTCGCGCAAGGTTTCGGCGACATTTACATACTGATTTTGATGCTTGCTATAATCCCACTGTTCATAGAGCCCACTGAGAATTTCGTAGGCAATGTCGCTTTCAAAATGCAATTGGTTGCGTACATAGTCATTCAAGGTTGCTGTATAGGAGCCCTGAATCGCCGAATAGCTGGGATCGTGTTCAAAGGTTTCGCCAGCGGTGTCGCGATCAATGCCTTGAAAGCGCGTGTCCAACCGGCCCACTGTGCGCCGCTGGTCGCGCAGCAGTTCTTTGACGAAGCGATGAATATGAATGCGTAGATTGGTCTGCTCGATATAGCGTTCGGATAGCCCTGTATACGCAGCTAGCTGTTGTACAATTTGCTGGCGTTCTGGCGCGGGCAGCGCATCGCCTTTCATCAGCGCCAACGTATAAGCGTGCAGGGCAAACTGTTCCACTTCTTCAAGCCATGCCCGCAGCGTCTGACCCGGATTGAGCGTGACTTGGCCATGATAGAGCGCGGTGGCGGCATAAGTTGGTAGAAAGAGAATAAACGGCAGATCATTGCCCAGATCAAAGCGCGCGGTCTGAAAATTCAAGATAACCGACACCAGCAGCAGACCGTTCAGGTACATCCCATGTCGCTCCTGGAGATAGCCGGCCAACCCCGCCGCGCGCGTTGTGCCATAACTTTCGCCAATCAGAAATTTGGGCGAGTTCCAGCGTTTATAGCGTGTGGCATAGAGCCGAATAAAATCGCCAACCGACTCAATATCTTTTTCCAGGCCATGAAATTGTTTGGCCTCTTCGCCGGGGGCTGGCCGGCTATAGCCCGTGCTAACCGGATCGACAAAAACCAGATCGGTGACATGCAGCAAACTGTATTCATTGTCCGTCAAGCGATAGGGCGGTGGCTGAATTTGATCCACATCGCCACTGCGCACGCGTTTGGGGCCGAGCACGCCCAGGTGCAACCAGACCGATGAGGAACCAGGGCCGCCATTAAAAGAAATAGTTAAGGGCCGCGTGCTCAGATCCTTCACATCTTGCTTGGTATATGCAATGAAGAAAATCTTGGCTTTGGCCTTGCCTTCCTCGTCCTTCATCACCATGATCCCTGTGGTGGCCGTATAGCGGAGCGTCTGGCCATGGATGACAAGTTCATGTTCGGTATGGACAATTTCATCCTTCAACGCCGCGTTTGCTTCCTGGATGCGGGCCTCGTCCACCTGTTGCTTGGGATCTTTGCTTTTCTCATTCGTCATGGAAATCCTCTATCTATCGATTGGCCTATTGGCTAACCTGCGTTGCCTGTCAATATCAATCAGCCGTCGCTCAGCGATAGCGCTGGCCAATGTCGCGGCGATATTGGGAGCCGTTAAAGTGGATGTAGCGAATGCTGCCATAGGCTTGCCTGCTCGCCAGTGCCAAATTCTTGCCGAGTGCGGTCACGGCCAATACTCGTCCACCTGAACTTACCAAGCGTTTTTCTACATATTTGGTGCCCGCATGAAAAACGTGAACCCCCGCCGCT
>Ga0335397_10012135_pt1 | contig 10559 bp, 10 predicted proteins | sample MAT04_FD_205740 | JGI IMG/M metagenome (GOLD analysis project Ga0335397, IMG submission 205740) | Freshwater microbial communities from Lake Fryxell liftoff mats and glacier meltwater in Antarctica - MAT-04 (spades assembly) (version 2) ...
TCGAATCCTTGCTGGAGGCGGCGATGGCGGGCGGGACGATTCTGGATGCAGCGCTGGCCGAAAGTCTGGCGCAATCGGCCGCGCTGTGGCATCTGCGGGAATCCATACCGCTGGCGCAAGGGCTGGAAGGCCTGAACGTCAAACACGACATTTCACTCCCGGTCTCGTCGATCCCCGATTTCTGCGCCCAAACCGACGCCGCGCTGAACACTGCCTTCCCGGGTGTGCGACTGGTGAACTTTGGCCATCTGGGCGACGGCAACCTGCACTACAACGTGCAGTGCCCGGCCGGCTTAGATGCGGCCGAGTTTCTGGCGCGCCACGAGCGCAGCGTCAACACCATCGTCTACGACGCGGTGCAGGCGGTGGGCGGCTCGATCTCGGCCGAGCACGGCATCGGCGCCTTGAAGCGCGACGAGCTGGCGCTGCGCAAGTCGCCCGTCGCGATGGGTTTGATGCGCGCCATCAAGCACGCGCTGGACCCGCAAGGGCGGCTCAATCCGGGCCGGGTGGTGTGAGTGCGGGGACGCGCCGCTGACGCTGCTGCGGCTTGAGGCTGAGGGTTGGCGCCTCAGTGGGCCTGACCCTTGGGCCCGACAGGCATGGGCAAGGCCATCACCTCGATACCCTCCTCGGCCAGATCGGCACGCTCTTGCGCGCTGGCCTGGCCGCGGATGCCCCGGTGGCTGGTTTCACCATAGTGGATGCGGCGCGCTTCTTCAGGGAAGCGTTCGCCCACGTCCTCGGTGTTGGCCAAAACCTCTTTGACCCTCTCGATCCACATCGATCTCAGCTCGGCGGCGGGGCTGTCCGGCGGGCTGGCCGATGCCGCTGGCTTGACCGGTTCGGCCAGCGAATGCGGTGCCCGGGCGCCAGAAATATTCAAACGCGGGGCGCTGGGCAAACGGGCGATGCCGACGTCACCACACAAGGGGCACTCAATCGCGCTCCGCTGGCGCTGTGCCAGAAAGTCGTCCTCGGACGCGAACCAGCCCTCAAATCCGTGGTCGTGGGCGCAGCGCAGATTCAGAACCTTCATCGTGCCGTCATTATCGGCGCGCCGGCCTCAAGCGTCGGCCACCCAATCGAGTGTCCACAGGCCCGCACGCCACTTCTGTAGCCACTGCAGGCCAATCAGCGTTTTGACGTCAGTCAGCTCACCGCGGCTGGCCAATTGGTCGAGTTCAGCCTCGGTCTTCAGACAGACGTCGAGAAACTCGCCCGCATCCAGCCGCCGCTCACCCGCCGTCAAGCCACGCGCAAACCAGATCTCGATGCCCTCGGTCGAATAGGCACAGGCGTTGTGTACCACGCAGGCACGCGCCCATTCGGTGGCGCGGTAGCCGGTTTCTTCCTGAAGCTCACGCTGCGCGCAGGCCTGGACAGTCTCGCCGGCGTCGAGTTTGCCGGCCGGAAACTCCAGCATCACCTGGCCCAGCGGATAGCGGAACTGGCGCTCCATCACCAGCCGGCCATCGTCGAGCAAAGGCACCACCATCACCGCGCCAGGGTGCACGATGTACTCACGCCACGTGCTGCTGCCGTCGGGCGACACGATAACGTCCCGGCGCACGTCCAGAAAATGGCCGCGGTAAACCTGCGCACCAGATACCTTGCGCTCGATCAGGTGCTCATCAGCCATGTCTTGCCTTGGGCGGAAGCCCGGTTGGCCTGACTGGCGACCGCGCCAGACAGCGGCGGCATTGCGTCAGGTGGCCAGCGCGCGCAAGATCGCGTCGCGGCACATCGCCATCAGGCCGCCGGGCAGCAAGCCGAAGCCCAGTACCGCGAGGCCATTGACTGCCAGCAGCGCGCTCACGCCGCTGCCTTGCAGTGGCCGCGAGGCGTCGGTGGGCTCGTCGAAGTACATCACCTTGACAACCCGCAGGTAGTAATACGCTCCGACCAGGGACAGCATCACCGCGATGACGGCCAACACGATGTAGCCGGCGATGTTGGTGGTGATCAACGCCTGCAGCACCGACAACTTGGCATAAAAACCCACCAGCGGTGGCACCCCGGCCAGCGAGAACATGAACAGCGTCATGATGCCCGCCAGCCAGGGCGCACGCTTGCCCAGGCCCGCCAGGTCGCTGATCTCTTCGCTCTCAAACCCGGTGCGGGCCAGGAACATGATCAAGCCGAAGGTGCCCAGCGTGGTGATGACATAGCTGACGACGTAAAACATCGCCGAGCTGTAGGCATTGCCGGCCGACAGGGTGTTGCCACTGACCACGCCGGCCGTCATGGCCAGCAGCATGAAGCCCATCTGCGAGATGGTGGAGTAGGCCAGCATGCGCTTCAAGTTGGTCTGGGCAATCGCGGCCAGGTTGCCGATCACCAGCGAGGCCACCGCCAGCACCATCATCATCTGCTGCCAGTCCACCGCCAGGCCCAACATGCCCTCGACCAGCAAGCGGATGGTGATGGCAAACGCCGCCAGCTTGGGTGCACCGCCTATCAACAGCGTGACCGCCGTGGGCGCACCCTGGTAGACGTCAGGCACCCACATGTGGAAGGGCACGACGCCCAGCTTGAAGGCCAGGCCGGCCACCACGAACACCACGCCGAAAGTCAGCACCGTGCCGTTGATGCGGCCGGTGGAGATGGCATTGAAGACCTCGTTGATCTCGAGCGACCGGGTGGCGCCGTACATCATCGACAAGCCGTAAAGCAAAAAGCCCGAAGCCAGCGCGCCAAGTACGAAGTACTTCATCGCCGCTTCGGTGGACACACCGTGGTCGCGCCGCATCGCCACCAATGCATACAGCGACAAGCTCATCAACTCCAGGCCCAGGTAGACCACCAGGAAGTTGTTGGCCGAGCACATCACGCAAATGCCCAGCAGCGCAAACATGGTGAGGCTGAAAAACTCGCCCTTGAGCATGTCGCGGCTGGTGATGTAGGGCTGGGCGTAGGCGATGGTGATCATCACCGCGACAGTGGCGAAGAAGGCCAGCAAATGGCCCATCGGGTCGCCCACCACCATGCGCTGCATGCCGTAGACGGTTGCGCCGCCGTCGTAATAAACCCAGTGCAGCATGGCCACGGCCGCCAGGCTGATCTGGGCCAGCCAGAAGGTCGGGCGGCGTTTGGCATCGGTGACGAACAGGTCGAGCAGCGCGACGGCGCAAGCCATCACCAGCAGCAGCAATTCGGGGTAGACAACAGGCCAGTTCATTGGGTTCATGGTCATGTGCTGCTCGGGTTCAGGGCAGCTTGGTGGCCGCGACGTGCTTGAGCAGTTCAGTCACCGACACATGCATCACATCGGTGAAAGGCTTGGGGTACACGCCCATCCACAGCGTGGCAACAGTCAGCACGGCCATGATGCCGAACTCGCGGGCGTTGATGTCGGTCAGGTGCCGAACGTTGTCGTTGGCGATCTCGCCAAAGTAGACCCGCTTGTACATCCACAGCGAGTAGGCCGCGCCAAAGATCAGCGCCGTGGCCGCGACGGCGGCCAGCCAGAAGTTGACCGACACCGTGCCGAGAATCACCATCCACTCACCGACAAAACCACCGGTGCCCGGCAGGCCGCAATTGGCCATGGTGAAAAACAGCGCAAACGCCGCAAACTTGGGCATCGTGTTGACCACGCCGCCATAGGCCGCTATCTCTCGCGAGTGCACCCGGTCGTAGAGCACACCTATGGACAGGAACATCGCCGCCGAGACAAAGCCGTGCGAGATCATCTGAACCAGGCCGCCCGAAACGCCCAACTCGTTGAAGATGAAAAAGCCCAGCGTGACAAAGCCCATGTGGGCGATCGACGAGTACGCCACCAGCTTTTTCATGTCGCGCTGAACCAGCGCCACCAGGCCGATGTAGACCACCGCGATCAGGCTCAGGGCGATGATGAACCAGGCGTATTCGCGTGAGGCATCAGGCGCTATCGGCATCGAGAAGCGCAAGAAGCCGTAGCCCCCCAGCTTGAGCATGATCGCCGCCAGCACCACTGAGCCGCCGGTGGGCGCCTCGACGTGGGCGTCGGGCAGCCAGGTGTGCACCGGCCACATCGGCACCTTGACTGAAAACGCGGCAAAGAATGCAAAAAACAGCAGCACCTGGGCATGCAAGCTGAGCGGCAGCTTGTGCCAGGTGGCGATATCGAAACTGCCACCCGACTTGTAGTACAGGTAGATCAGCGCCACCAGCATCAGCAATGAGCCGGCCAGCGTGTACAAGAAAAACTTGAACGCCGCATAGACTCGTTTTGGCCCGCCCCAGACGCCGATGATGATGTACATCGGGATCAGCGTGGCCTCGAAGAAGACATAAAACAGCAAGCCGTCGGCAGCGCAGAAAACGCCCACCAACAGGCCCGACAAGATCAAAAAGGCGCCCATGTACTGCGCCACGCGCTGGGTGATCACCTCCCAGGCGGCCACCACGACGATGATGCTGACAAAGGCGGTGAGCAGCACAAACCAGACCGAGATGCCGTCCACACCCAAGTGGTAGTGCACGTTGAAGCGCTCGATCCAGGGCAGCTTCTCCTGGAATTGCAACGCGGCACTGTCCTTATTGAAACCGCTGATCAGCGGCAGCGTGACCAGGAAGCTCGCCACCGAGCCGATCAACGCCAGCCAGCGCGCCATGCCGGGGTTGTCATCGCGGCCCAGGGCCAACAGCAGGATGCCGATGGCAATCGGCAGCCATATCGAAACACTCAAAAGTCCAAAACCCATTTTTATTCTCCGCCCAGCCGCATCAATGGCCAGCCAGGCCGGACAACGCGGGCCACAGCTGCCAGGTGAGCAGGCCGAACACGCCCAACAACATCACCAGCGCATACCAGTAAACATGGCCGGTCTGCACCAGCCGGGTGACATTGGCCAGCAGCCCCACTGCACGCGCCGAACCGTTGATCAGCACGCCGTCGATCAGCCCCATATCGCCGCCCTTCCACAGGCCCGTGCCCAGCATCCGGGCACCGCGTGCCAGCACCTGCTCGTTGAACCAGTCGAGGTAGTACTTGTTCTCCAGCACCCGGACCAGCGGCGACAAGGCTTTGCCGATGGCCACCGGCACCGACGGCATCACCATGTAAAACAGGTAAGCCATCACCACGCCGGACGCCGCCAGGATGAAGGGCAGCGTCGTCAGCGAATGCAGCGCCATGGCCGCCGCACCGTGAAACCCGTCAGCCAGTTCTTTCATCGCAGGGTGACGCTCGCCGAGCACCGCGATCGCGTCCTTGAAAAAGTCGCCGAACAGCATCGGGCCGACCGTCAGGTAGCCGATCACCACAGAGGGGATCGCCAGCAGCACCAGCGGCAGCGTCACGACCCAGGGCGATTCGTGCGGCGTGTGGGCCAGCGCGTTGGCGTGCCCATGCGCATCAGCATGACCGTGGGCATCGGCATGATCATCAGCGTGGTGGTCATGTTCCCCGGGGAAGGGCTTGTGGCGGAAGTTTTCCTTGCCGTGGAACACCAGAAAGTACATGCGAAACGAATAAAACGCCGTCACGAACACACCGGCCACCACCGCGTAGTAAGCCCAGTGCGCCGCCGGCAATTGGCTGGCGTGCACCGCCTCGATGATCGAGTCCTTGGAATAGAAGCCCGAGAACAAGGGCGTGCCGATCAATGCCAGCGAACCCAGCAGCGACGTGATCCAGGTGATGGGCATGTACTTTCGCAGGCCGCCCATGTTGCGGATGTCCTGGTCGTGGTGCATGCCGATGATCACCGAGCCCGCAGCCAGGAACAGCAGCGCCTTGAAGAAGGCGTGTGTCATCAGGTGGAACACCGCGACCGAGTAGGCCGACGCGCCCAGCGCCACCGTCATGTAACCCAACTGGCTCAGCGTGGAGTACGCCACCACCCGCTTGATGTCGGTCTGGATGATGCCCAAAAAGCCCATGAACAGCGCGGTGATGGCGCCGATGATCAGGATGAAGTTGAGCGCCGTGTCCGACAGCTCGAACAGCGGCGACATGCGGGCCACCATGAAGATGCCCGCCGTCACCATGGTCGCGGCATGGATCAACGCCGAGATCGGTGTCGGGCCTTCCATCGAGTCGGGCAGCCAGACATGCAGCGGGAACTGCGCGCTCTTGCCCATCGCGCCGATGAACAGGCAGATGCAGGTGACCGTGATCAACATCCACTCACCGCCCCAGAGCGGCATCGGGAAGGTGAGCTTGGCCAGCTCTTCCGCCTTGCCGAAGGCCTCGTTGTAGCTCAGCGTGCCGCCGTAGGCCACGATCAGACCGATGCCCAGGATAAAGCCGAAGTCGCCGACCCGGTTCACCAAAAAGGCCTTCATGTTGGCGAATATCGCCGTCGGCTTGGTGTACCAGAAGCCGATCAGCAGATACGACACCAGGCCCACCGCCTCCCAGCCGAAAAACAACTGCAAGAAGTTGTTGCTCATCACCAGCATCAACATCGAGAAGGTGAACAGCGAGATGTAGCTGAAGAAGCGCTGGTAGCCTGGGTCTTCGGCCATGTAGCCGACGGTGTAGATGTGCACCATCAGCGAGACGAAGGTGACGACGACCATCATCATCGCGGTCAGGCCGTCGACCAGGAAGCCGATCTCCATCTTGAGGTTGCCGACGTTCATCCACTCGTAGATCGTGGCGTTGAAACGGGCACCCGCCATCACGTCGTTCAGCACCATCAGCGAGATCACAAAGGCAATCAGCACGCCCAGGATGGTGACGGTGTGCGCGCCGGCACGGCCGATGGCCTTGCCGAAAAAGCCTGCCAGCACGGCGCCGGCCAGCGGTGCCAGCGGTACCGCCAGCAGCAGGTTTTGGGAGAGTTGTGCAGCCATGTTGTTCTACGGGGTCTTAGCCCTTGAGCGAGTCGAGCTCTTCGACATTGATCGTGGCGCGGTTGCGGAACAACACCACCAGGATCGCCAGGCCAATCGCCGACTCGGCTGCCGCAACCGTGAGGATGAAAAACACAAACACCTGGCCGGCCATGTCGCCCAGGTAATGCGAGAAGGCGACGAAGTTCATGTTGACCGCCAACAGCATCAGCTCGATGGCCATCAGCAGCACGATCAGGTTGCGGCGATTCAGGTAGATGCCGATCACCGACAGCGCAAACAGCAGGCCGCCCAGCGACAGGTAGTGGCCCAGGGTGACGGGTCCGAAGCTCATTTTTTCTCCCCGGCAGCGGCGGCGGGCGGGCTGACAACTGGCAGCGAGGGCAGCGAGGGCAGTTCGATCACCGGCTTCATCTTGACCACACGCAAGCGGTCGGCCTTCTTGGCCAGCACCTGTTGCGACGGGTCTTGCGAGCGGCTGTCCTTGCGCTGTCGCAGGGTCAAAGCAATCGCCGCGATGATCGCCACCAGCAGCAGCACCGCCGCGATCTCCAGCGGGTACAGATACTTGGTATAGATCTCGATGCCCAGCAGCCGGGTATTGCCCAGCTTGGCCAGTGCCGGGTCCAGCACCGGTGCGTCGGTGAGGCGGAAGCCGCCCATCAGCACCAGCGCCATCTCCAGCGCAATCACCGCACCGATCAAACCGGCCAGCGGCAGGTGCTTCCAGAAGCCCCCACGGTCGTCGTCGGACTTGAGATCGAGCATCATCACGACGAACAAAAACAGCACCATCACCGCGCCGACATAGACCAGCACCAGCGCAATGGCCAGGAACTCGGCGTTGAGCAGCAGCCAGATCGCCGAAGCGTTGGCGAAGGCCAGCACGAGATACAGCACGGCATGCACCGTGACGCGCGCCGTGATCACGCGGAATGCAGCAAACAGCAGCACGGCTGCGAAGAAGTAGAAGAGTGCGCCAGTAGTGGTCATGGGAATGTTTGCGAGGGGTATCGCGCTGCCGGCCTCCTGCGTGTCCTGGCAGTCTCGGCTGCCGGTGACAAACAAAGAGGGATGCGGTCAGCGGTACTTCGCGTCGGCCTCCTTGGTGGCGGCAATTTGGGCTTCGTAGCGGTCACCAACGGCCAGCAACATGTCCTTGGTGAAGTACAGGTCGCCACGCTTTTCGCCGTGGTATTCGAAGATATGGGTTTCGACGATGGAATCGACCGGGCAGCTTTCCTCGCAGAAGCCGCAGAAGATGCACTTGGTCAAATCGATGTCGTAGCGCGTGGTGCGGCGGCTGCCGTCATCACGCACCTCGCTCTCGATGGTGATCGCCATGGCCGGGCAGACCGCCTCACACAGCTTGCAGGCGATGCAGCGCTCTTCGCCGTTTTCATAACGGCGCAGTGCATGCAGGCCGCGGAAGCGCGGGCTCTGCGGTGTGCGCTCCTCCGGAAACTGCACGGTGATTTTTTTCTGGAAGAAGTAACGCCCGGTGAGCTTCAAGCCCTTGAGCAACTCCAGCAGCATGAAGCTGGAGAGGAAGTCTTTGAGTGATGCGGTTTGAGCGGTGGCCATGTCAGGACTCCTGCCGGGCCGCCAAAACGCAGACGAAGACTGCGCTTTGCTTGTCTTTGGCGGCCTGCGCCCCAAGGGTCTCAAAGAGGCCCTTTTCAAGGCCTTGGGGTAGCGAACAAAGTGAGCTAGGGGGCTTCATATCACTTCCAAATATTCAACGGTGTCTGCATCCACAGCCCGACCACCACCAGCCAGATCAGCGTGATGGGGATGAACACCTTCCAGCCCAGGCGCATGATCTGGTCGTAGCGGTAGCGCGGAAAGGTGGCGCGCACCCACAGGAACATGGTCACGACCACAAACACCTTGGCCGCCAGCCAGATCCAGCCCGGGATGAAGTCGAGCACCGCAAACGGGCTCAACCAGCCGCCGAGGAACAGCGTCACGCACAGCGTGGACACCAGGATCATGTTGGCGTACTCGGCCAAAAAGAACATGGCAAACGACATGCCCGAATACTCGATCATGTGGCCGGCAACGATCTCGGACTCACCCTCGACGCAGTCGAACGGATGGCGATTCGTCTCGGCCAGCCCGGAGATGAAGTAGACGATGAAGATCGGGAACAACGGCAGCCAGTTCCAGCTGAACAGCCCCATGCCGGCGCCGGCCATCACGCCACGGCCCTGGCTCATCACGATCTCGCTCATGTTCATCGAGCCGGCCACCATCAGCACCACGACCAGCGAGAAACCCATCGCGATTTCGTAGCTGACCATCTGGGCCGAGGCCCGCAGCGCGCCCAGAAAGGCGTACTTGGAGTTGGACGCCCAGCCGGCGATGATCACGCCGTAGATCTCGATCGAGGTGATCGCCATCAAGAACAGCAGGCCGGCGTTGATGTTGGCCAGCGCCACTTCAGGACCAAACGGCACCACCACCCAGGCCACCAGGGCCGGCATGATGGTCATCACCGGGCCCAGGAAGAACAAACCCTTGCTGGCAGCGGAGGGCCGGATGATCTCCTTGAAGATCAGCTTGACGGCATCGGCGATGGGGGTGAGCAGGCCGTAAGGCCCCACGCGGTTCGGGCCCGGCCGGATCTGGGTCCAGCCGATGGCCTTGCGCTCCCACAGCGTCAGGTAGGCGACACAGACCATCAGCGGCGCCACCAGCGCGATGATCTTGATCAGGTTCCAGATCACCGGCCAGAGCAGGCCGCCAAACAGGCCTGCGCCGAAGTGGTTGAAGTCGTTGATCATGCGCAGACCTTTTCGACTGCAATGGCGCCGAACATCGCGCCCAGGCTGGCGGTCTCGGTAAGGCCGGTCGGCACCCGAACCGTGTTCTCGGCCAGCGTGGGGTCTTGCCGCGCCAGCAAAACGGCGCTGCTTGTACCTTGCGAGACCTGCACCTTGTCCCCCACTTGCAGCCCGAGTTGCTGCCACAACTGCGTGGGCACGCTGACCACTGCGACCTTGGCGTCAGCCGTTTGCTGCAGCGCCGGTGCGCGCCGCACCAGAGCATCGGTGGCGTAGATCGGCACATCGGTGAGACGTTGCAGGCCAGCGGGTGCCGGCAGCAGCGTGATGGCCGAATCGCTGCGGTTGTCCAGGCGGGTGGCTACGCTGGCCAGATCACCCAGGGCCTCGGCGCGCACATCCTCGGCAGTCTCCTGGCTGAAGCCGTTCAGGCCCAGCAGGTTGCCGAGCACCCGCAGCACCTTCCAGGCCGGCCGGCTGTCGCCTGCGGGTTTGACCACACCGTGGAAACTCTGAACCCGGCCTTCGGCGTTGACAAAACTGCCGGCAGTCTCGGTAAACGGCGCAATCGGCAGCAGCACGTCGGCGTTGTCGACCCGCGCGTCCTTGAAGGACGTGAAAGCCACCACCAGACCGGCCCCTGCCAGCGCAGCCTGCGCGGCAGCCGCATCGGCCGCGTCAAGCACCGGCTCGACATCCAGCAGCAGCAAGGCCTTCATCGGCTGGCTCAGCATCTGACCCGCATTGAGACCGCCCGCCCCAGGCAGCGCACCGACGAGTTGAGCACCGACCGTGTTGGCGTCCGCCGTCAGGTAACCCACCGTGGCGCCGGTTTGCGCGCCGATCCATTGGGCCAGCGACAGCAGCACGCCAGCCTGGGGATGCTGCGCTGCGGCGTTGCCCAACAGGACCGCCTTACGCTCACCGGACAGCAGGGCTTGCGCCAGCGCCTGGGCGTCTGCGCCGGGGTCAGCGGGTACGGGT
>Ga0335397_10012136_pt1 | contig 10559 bp, 6 predicted proteins | sample MAT04_FD_205740 | JGI IMG/M metagenome (GOLD analysis project Ga0335397, IMG submission 205740) | Freshwater microbial communities from Lake Fryxell liftoff mats and glacier meltwater in Antarctica - MAT-04 (spades assembly) (version 2) ...
ATGCTGGCATTGCTGTGGTCGACCACGTTCATCGTCGCTGCCTTCGCGTATCGACGCAGACATGACCCCTTCGACCCGGGTGTCTTCGTCCCGATTATCTACTCCTACCTGACCACTGGTCCCTGCATTTTCAAGATCCTGATGGGACTCGATTACCATCCGGGACTCAAGGTCCAGATGCTGCAGCCGGTCTTGCTTTCGTGTACATCGGCTGTCATCGGATATTCTATCGGTTGTGCATTCGCGCTGAGAGGCATTCGTCGCATCGATCTGCGGCAGGCCACGGGTCAGATCGCTTCGGTCGTCCACGGACTGGGCAACCGCTGGTCGACGTCGCTGCTGCGCGGGATGTCGATGACCGGATGCATGGTCACTTTGGCCATTTTTGCCTGGACTGCAATTGAGATCCAATCCGAGCATAATACTGCAGGCGCCAGCAAGTCAGTGATCTTGGCCTCGGTGGATTCCTCCACCCTTTCTCGACTGCACTTCTCGGCGGCAGCCACGACGCTGCTCCTGACGTTTTTCGTGATCACCGATGCCTATGATTCGAAAACGGCATTTTCCTGGCCGGTTGTGCTACTGATTGGCGGAGACTTTCTCGTCTGCGCCACAGCGGGCGAGCGTGACTTTATGCTGGTGGCGATCGTCTGGTTCACCGTCAACTGGAAGCGTTTACCGAAGTCGCTCGCTGTGTTAGCGATTGGATTTTTTGTGTTTTGGCTGGGCATCAGCCCTGTGATCCGGGCTTCGGGACTCGGTTTATGGAATCAGGTGGATGCACTAGGGGACGTGCAATTTGAAGAATGGTTTCAGTGCGTGACGACCATTTCCGGAAACTTGCACGTCTACACGAATGTGATGTACGAAGTTCCACTGATCGAAGAACACTGGCACGGGCGATCGCTGATCGGGACGGCCCTGTCATTCCTGCCGGGCGAATCAGCGCTGGCGGAGGCCACACCTGCCCGCTGGTTCAAAGAGATCTACGACTGGCAGCGAGTCGCAGGGTTTGCATTCTCGCAAGACGCAGAGGCGTACCTCAACTTCGGCTGGGTGGGGCCCCCCGTCTGGTTCGCAGTCTGGGGTTGGATGATGGGTATGGTCTACCGCCGTGCAACACAACCCGTACCTCATCTGTCTGACGTTTTCATCTGGTGGCATGCCACAGCTGTGTCCCTGTTTGCGATCCGCTCAGACTCCCGTACTCCCGCCAAGATGATGGTGTTCGGGATCGTGGCCAGCAAATTGATCTGTTACGTCGCTGACCTGTGGGGGGCGAGCCAAAGCCGGGCAGCGACCGCCATCCCCCGGCCGCACATCAGCACACGAAGCACCCCGAAGTCGCCCGCTCCCACGGTGGCTTCCCGAGTCGCATCCCACAGATCAGCGACCACGGTCAAGGACAACACATGAGAGGCCGTCAGCTCTTTTCTGCGATTCGCCCGCTGCTGACCGCCAGCGTCGTAGTCCTGCGTTGTGTCCCCCGATCGGCGTGCGAAGTGCTGTTCGCTCTGACGCGGAACGTGCCGACAAAGATGGGGATGGCCTTGCGATACATTTTTGTTGCTCGATTGGCGCGCCGCTGCGGCGAATGTGTATCAGTCCATGAAGGTGTCTATCTGTTGCACCTGGAGAACGCGGAGTTTGGCGATCACATCTCTATTCATCCGCTCTGTTATCTGGACGCCTATGGCGGCCTGTTGATCGGTAGCCATGTATCGATTGCCCATAACGCGACCCTCATGACCACCGAACATGACTTCATGCTCGAAGGCGTGGCGACTCGCGACGCTCCAGTCCATTCGGCACCAGTGGAGTTGGGAGACAATGTCTGGGTTGGCTGCGGTGCCAGGATTCTGGCCGGGATATCGATCGGTGAAGGGGCGGTCATTGGTGCAGGGGCAGTGGTGACGCATGACGTACCCGCTGCGACTGTCGCCGCCGGCGTTCCCGCCCGCGTGCTGAAGACCATCTCCCGCCGAGCCGCCTGAGCCTTCGAAACAGGGAGCACCCATTGATGGATCTGGTCATACTTTTCGATCACCGTTACGCCCGCCAGCCGGACGGGTCGATCGCATCCAAGACGCATTACAACTATTCGTTGTTCAGCCAGCGATATCTGCGAGTATTCGACCGTGTCCAGATTCTCGCTCGGGTGGATGACGGACAGCTGGGCGAGATCCCGCTGGGTCCAGGTGTAAGCGTCGTGTCACTTGGCGACTGGAACTCGCCTATCGGGTTGCTTCGACAGCGGCGACAGGTGATGCACCGGATTGATTCGCATCTGCAGACGGACGCCGCTGTGATGATTATCGCCCCGGGTACGGTGGGGAATCTGGCGGTGGACCAACTCCTTCGACAACAACGTCCGTATGGAGTGGAAGTCGTCGGCGACCCTGCGGAATCGCTGGGAAGTGGCTCTGTGAAGCATCTGTTGCGGCCGTTGATCTGCTGGCAGTTCTGCCGGAGTCTGCGGAAGCTTTGCCAACGGGCCGCGACGGCTTCCTATGTGACTCGCGAGGCACTCCAGCGACGCTACCCTCCCGGCCCGCAAGCGTTCACGACTCACTATTCGAGCATCGAGCTTCAGGACGAGGCCTTTGTCATGGCATCACGTCCGACTCAATCACGCGACCGGTGGCGGATCGTCCATGTCGGAACGATGTCACAACCGTACAAGGCCCAGGATGTTCTGATCGATGCCGTCGCTCAATGTCGCTCCCGTGGTCTGGATCTCGAACTGGTCCTCATCGGCGAAGGTCGATTGCGTTACAGTCTGGAGCAGCAGGTCCGCGAAAGATCCCTGGAACAGTACGTTCAGTTCCTGGGACATCTCCCGCCAGGTGCGGCTGTGAGGGAACAACTGGACCGTTCTGATTTGTTCGTTCTACCCTCGCGAACCGAGGGCTTGCCGCGCACGATGCTGGAAGCGATGGCTCGTGGACTGCCCTGCCTGGGGAGTGACATCGGGGGGATCCCAGAACTGCTGGGTCCGTCCGAACTTGTCCGCGTCGACGACCGCGAAGGGTGGGCGACACGGATACGCTCTCTGGTGCTCGACCCGGATCGAATGGCACGCTTGTCGAGCACGAATCTGGAGCTGTCGAGGGACTACCACGATCGAATTCTCAGCTCACGCCGGATCATGATCTATGAACGGCTCCGTGATGCGAATGCCGAGTGGCTGAGCAACGCATCGAGGAAGGTGGCCTGACATGTTCCCACTGCGGACGGAGCAACGCTCCCACAGGCAGACGTTCGCCATCAGTGTTTCCCGCGAAGCACGCACTCGCTCCTTTAACGCCCCAGCCCAACGAGTCCCGCCGATGCTTCAGCCTCACCGACCTCCTCGGATCGCCTGCCTGGCGACCGACCCGTTGACGACTCGAGTCCTGATGGCGGGGCAATTGAACTTTCTGCAGCAGCAAGGGTTTGATGTCACCCTGATCGCCAGTCCGGGGGCCGATCTTGATCGAGCGGCTGCTCGCGAAGGAGTCCGCGTGATCTCGGTTCCGATGTCCCGCGAGATTGCCCCGTTACAAGACTGGCTGTCTCTCCGGCAGCTGACTCGTGTGCTTCAAGACCTGAAGCCAGACATCGTTAACGCGGGGACGCCGAAAGCCGGGCTGCTGGGTATGCTCGCGGCGACTTGGGCTCGTGTTCCGATCCGGATCTATACTCTGCGGGGACTGCGGCTGGAGACTTCCACAGGCCCGAAACGCCTCTTGCTCACGACGACGGAACGAGTCGCCGCACGCTGTGCGCACAAGGTGATTTGCGTCAGCCCCAGTTTGCGTGTCGCATTCGAGAAGTACCGGCTGGGGACATCCCAGCAAGCAGTCGTTCTGGGCGGGGGATCGTCGAACGGAGTCGATGCCGCTCGGTTTGCACCCACACCGGCACGGCTAAGCGAGGCGTCGGCGATCCGCCAGTCGATGGGAATTCCCGAGGGGGCGCAGGTCATTGGTTTTGTCGGGCGATTGACACGCGACAAAGGGGTCACGGAACTCCTATCGGTCTTTGAGACGCTCGCGAAAGAGATGCCCCATTTGCATCTGATGCTGGTGGGAGGATTCGAAGATGGCGATCCGCTGTGTGCGCGGCTGCGGGACGAGATCTGGTCGAATCCCCGCGTCCACATCACAGGATTCGTGAACGAGACCGCGGCCTATTACTCCGCCTTCGACCTGCTGGTCTTTCCTTCGCACCGCGAGGGGCTGCCGAATGTTCCGCTCGAAGCAGCGGCCAGCGGTCATCCGACAGCGGGTTTCGCTGCGACGGGGACGGTGGACGCCGTGCTGAATGGTCAGACGGGGACGTTGGTCTCGGTCGGCGATGTGAAGGGGCTCACCGATTCCGTTCGGCGCTACCTGCAAGACCCGCTGCTGCTGGCGAGGCATGGGAAGCAGGCACAATTGCGGGTCCAGACGGAGTTCCGACGCGAGGTCATCTGGCAAGAACTGTACGACCTATATACGGGGGAGTTGCAAGCCCGGGGACTCCCCATGCCTCAGCCTTCTTCTGCGGAGAACGCGGTGGCCGCCGCTTGATCTGCGATCCCAGGGATCATCCTGTTTGTTTCCTCCTTCTTTTGTGCCACACCCATGAACCCCCCGACCTTCTATCAACGCCAAGGGAAACGCTGGCTGGACTTGTCGATCGCGCTGCCACTGGTGGTGGTGCTGGCACCACTGCTGGGGATACTGGCCTTGATGATCCGGTGGAGGCTGGGTAGCCCGGTCTTGTTTACTCAAGAGCGGCCAGGACTCCTGGGCCGCTCGTTTCGCATGGTGAAATTTCGATCGATGACCGATGCACGCGATGAACATGGAGAGCTCTTGCCCGACGAGGTTCGGCTGACTCGCTTTGGGCGATTTCTCCGATCTTCCAGCTTGGACGAACTCCCCGAGCTGTGGAATGTGATTCGAGGAGAGATGAGTCTGGTGGGGCCTCGACCGCTATTGATACGCTACCTTGGCCTCTATACGCCTGAACAGGCGAGGCGGCATGGGGTCCTGCCGGGAGTGACCGGTTGGGCGCAGGTGAATGGTCGAAACGCCATCTCCTGGAACCAGAAATTTGAGTTGGACGTGGCATATGTCGAGCAGATTTCATTCTTTCAGGATCTGCGAATTCTGTTGATGACGGCCACTAAAGTGGTTCGTCGCGAGGATGTCTCAGCTGTGGGGCACCCGACGATGCCGGAGTTTCGTGGATCGGTTCTTGCGACCGAGACTGACACTCAGCGGCAGGCGGGATGAGCGTGCATTCCCTGAATTGAGAGGCCCGGCGGGTCGTCAATGGCCTCATTGTTGGTTCGATTTTCCGGTGAAATTTCGCAACATCTGCATGCATTTTTGAGGAGTAGGCAAGGAACTGGGCAAATATTTTTATTCATAGCCACTTGAGGCTTGTCATATAGATAATCGAGTTATAATTCCTGAATGCGTGGCCGGGGAAGAAATTCCTAAATCAACTCTAAGGCAGGTTCGGGGGATCAATGGCTAAGTCGGCAGCATTGCGCGATTTGACAGTTTCGCAGTTGGAGAAGGTGCTTTTCGCCAAGAAGTCAAAACTGGAAGACCTAGTCGTCAAGCGCGACAAATTGCGTTTGGAGTTGACGAGTCTCGACGAGCAGATTCGGGGTTTGGCAGGAAGTGACGCTCCTGATGAAGAAGGGGCTCCACGCCGCCGGGGTCGCCCCAAGGGTTCCAAGAACAAGGGCCGCCGCGGGCCACGGACGAAGGGCCAAAAGTCACTGAAGACTTGGGTTCAGGAGGAGTTGGCGAAGAATAAGAAGGGCCTCACGATCGACGAGATCATCACGAACGTCCAAGCCGGTGGATATCGTTCGAAGGCGGACAAGTTTAAGAACGTGATGTACCAGTGCCTGTTCCACAGTGAGAATTTCCAGCGAGATGCAGAATCGAAGCGCTGGGTTCTGGTGGGGGAATAGTACCGTCAGAGATCCCCCTCGCTATTGTGAGTTCGGGTGAGACTGAGAGTTGTGGTGATGAGTTGACTCAATCGCAATTCATCGAGCGAGAGCACTTCACGAATCGGAGTGCGGGATCGATGTTTGGCCTCCGAGGGCCAGACGGAATGGACGTAAGCACCGTTCTCTATTCGACCCGCTGATGTTTTCGTGAGGTGCTCAAGTGCTTCGTTGTGGCTCGAATGAAGGGTTGATCTCATGCAAATGGCGTCACTCTTCGCGGTCGGCAAGACGCCTTGCCGCTCACGGGTCTCTGCCCACCCGTGCTTTGGAATGACGGTTCCAGTCAATCCCGCTCCTGGCGAGCGAGGGCCGCGGCCGCCTGTTTCCCGCTTGTCCATGTGTGACAAAAAAGACGATTTATGTTCCATCCTCATTTTTGGAGTTAGAACTTCCACGACTTCATGAATTGATGGAGCGTGAAAGTTTCGCACTGCTCATCTCTCAAAGCACCGTGGCTCCAATGGCTTCGCATCTGCCCTTGCCGCTTGATCGACAGGAGGGGGCATTCGGGCTTCTCAGTGGGCACATGGCTCAGTGAGCACAAGGCTCAGTGAGCACAAGGCGCGGGCCAACCCACAGTGGAAGGAGCCGGACGGCCAGCCGGTTCTGGCGGTCTTTTCCGGACCTCACTGCGATGTTTCTCCGAGTGGGTATGAGGCTGACAAAGTTGTCCCCATTTGGAACTGTGCTATAGTCCCCGTCACGGGGCGATTCGAAGCCGTCGAAGATCGCGCAGCCCTGAGAGAGATCGTTCATTGATCGGTGGACAAATATGACACAGCCCGGCCCAGGCCCTGGCAGTTACCCACGGGCGATTATTGCGACAAGTTGCTCGATCAGATCGTGGGCTTTCGCATCCAAATCGAAACGATCGAGAGCAAATGGAAACTCAGCTAGAATCAACCCGCCGAGCGAAAATCCAAAGTTGCCCAGCGGTTACGAGAGTAGTGTCGTGCAAAAGAGATCGAAATTGCTGGCCGGGTGCGGGTGAACATCTTGACTCAGGCGAATCGAGCCTGACCCGCAGCTGCGATTTTGTCCGGTTATGACGAGCGTGCCGCTCAGGCAAGGCATGCGGGGTTTGTTGTCTCGAAATGGCCCTGTTTCCTGAACTTGGCTCGCATGTGATGCGAAAATATGGCGATCCCTCTTTGTGGAGAAGATACGCAAACTCATCGGATACTGCGGGTTGACACGATTCGAGAAGGATCGTGAGATCCTGGTGATCCACCCGAGGAGCAATTGCGTTCTCCGCAGTCAGAAGGCGGTCGTGCAGGTCAAAATCGAAGAGCCCATCTGGGCGACCTTCACGGCCTCGCGACATCCGGGATGGAGATTCAAAGATGGCCGATTTCCCTTCGTTTCCTAAGCGTGGTCAGCGGCGCCCCCCTGCGGTGGCGGTGCCTGTCGTGCTGTTTCTGTTCTTGATGCTCATCGTTTGCAGCTGGATGATCTACTCCAGCTTCCGCATTGATGTGGGCAGCGGAGAGATGGCCATTTTGGTCCACAAGATTGGCAAAGACCTGTCGAACGCCGACGAGGTCGCTCCCTCCGAAGAGTATAAGGGGGTCCAACGTCAGGTGCTGACCGAAGGCCGATACTTCTACAACCCCTACTCGTGGACGTGGGAAGTCAGCCGGCAGGTCGAGATTCCAGTCAACAAAATCGGCGTGAAGGTGAGCCTCACCGGGAAGGACTTGGGTTACGGCGAGTTTCTCGCTCATGTCGACGAGAAAGGCGAAGCGACCACGAAGGGGATCATGCCGGGCATCCTCAACCCCGGTCGCTACCCGGTCAATCCGTATCTTTACGCGATCGAAGAAGCAGAGCCCGTCACGATCCCCGCGGGATTTAAGGGAGTGGTCACCAACCTCGCTGGCCCGTTACCAAAAAAGCCGAATGAGATCCTCGTCGAGCCGAACGAGCGTGGTGTCCAGAAGATTGCCTTGGAACCCGGAACACATCCGGTTAACCCATACCTGACCCGCATCAACTTGGTCGACTGCCGCAGCCAGCGGTTCAACCTCGGTGAAGAAGGGGACATGGGATTCCCTTCGAAAGACGGCTTCTGGGTCAGCCTTGATGGGATCATCGAGTTCCGCGTGAACCCTGATAAAGCGCCCGAGGTCTACGTCCTCTTCAATCAAATCGAGAACGGTGAAGAGATCGACCAGGAGATTGTCGAGACGGTCATCATGCCGAACGCCCGCAGCTTCTGTCGCTTGCAGGGGTCGAACTCCTCGGGGCGCGACTTCATTCAGGGCTCGACCCGCACGCTCTTTCAAGAGGCCTTCGAGAAGTCGATGAAAGAGGCGTGCCAGCCGCTCGGTATCGAGGTGATCCAGTCGCTGATTACCAAGATTCGTCCTCCTCAACAGATCGCGACTCCGGTCCGCGAACGCGAAATCGCCAAACAACAGGAACTCCAGTACCAGCAGCAGATCCTGCAACAAGAATCGGAAAAGAAGCTGGCCAAAGAAAAAGCCATGGTCTTGCAGAAGCAGGCGATCGTGGCAGCCAGCCAGGATATCGTGAAAGTCACCACCAGGGCCATGCAGGAGCAGAAGGTCGCCATCACCAAGGCCGACGAACAGCTGGCCGTGGCCCAATTCAAACTCGATGCTTCCAAAGACGAGGCCGGTGCCATCGAAGCCAAGGGCAAGGCGGCAGCGGACGTGATCCGGTTTGAGAACGAAGCTGAGTCGGCAGGCTGGAAGAAGGCGGTCGAGTCCTTCAGCGGAGACGGGCAGGCGTATGCCCAATACGTCCTTTACCAGAAGCTCGCCTCATCGTATCGCAGGATCATGGTCAACACGGCGGATAGCCCGATCATGAAGATGTTTGAAGACTTCGCCGAGGCCAGTCCGCGACCGGAATCGCCTCCGAAGGCCGCTCCTCCAGCGACGATCCCCAGCACAGCGACACCTCCTGAGACTGCGCCATATCAGCCCTGAGGCCCGTCCACGGCAAAGTAGCGACGACCCCCAGCACAGCGACACCTCCTGAGACCGCCGCGACGCCCTGAACCTTGTGGCTACGTTCGCCAGAGCGTGGGCGAGCCAACAGCGATGACGACACCGAAGATGGCTCACCCACGAGGTGATGCCGACTGTCATTCGCCCACGTTCTAGCGAACGTAGCGACGGCAGAAGCCCACTCCAATCACCATCCTCCCCTCGGGAGTCACCCATGAGCACTGTCAACACATCTCCACGAGTTTCGCGCAGCCTCGTCGCGCTGGCTCTCTCCCTGGCCTGTTTATTCCTGATTGGTTTGGAACTATTTCACTGGACCTTTAACCGGGTCTATGTGCCGCAGGGGTCCAGCCTAGTCGTGCGGTACAAGGGGCCTCCACTTCCGTTTCTGCCGGGGAGTAAACCATCGTCCCAGTCGGGTCATTTCGCTCAGGTGAATGACAAGGGCGGGCCCCTCGAAGTCGGCATCCTGAAAGAGATGCGTGGGCCGGGTCGGCACTTTTTTTGGGTCGGCTGGTGGGAGACAACACTGGTCGCCGACACCGTCATCAAGCCGGGCGAACTGGCACTGGTCTCCAGTAAAATGGGCGAGAACCTGAAGGAAGGGCAGTTCCTCGTCGATGGAGAACTCGACAATACCCAGGAAAAAGGGACGCTCCGCAAGGTCTTCGGACCGGGCACCTACCGTATCAATACCTACGCCTATGGTGTCGAGGTCATCAAAGATGTCACCAAAACTTCGGGCAAGCAGATCAAGCATGCGGGCTGGGTCAGCATCCCGACTGGCTATGTCGGAGTCGTCACCAATCTCGCTGACAACAAGGGCACCGGAGCCTTGACCGGCATCCAAGAAAATGTCCTACAGCCGGGCCTGTATCCTGTGAATCCCAAAGAGCAGCACATTGACATCATCGGGGTGGGCTATACCGAGATTTCACTGAAGTCCGAACTCGTCAGCGGTCCGAACGGCAAGCCACTGCTCGATGACAGTGGCGAGCCCACCGTGATGGACGATGACAGCGGTATCACCTTCCCCTCCAGCGACGGATTTAAGATCCACATGGACTTCACCGCAGTCTGGGGCATCATGCCAGACCAGGCCCCCGATGTGATCCGCAAGTTTGGAACATTGGAGGCAGTCGAAGCCAAGGTCGTCGTCCCGCAAATCGAGAGCATCTGCCGCAACAAGGGGTCGTCACTGGGGGCCGTGGCTCTGCTGGTCGGAGAGACGCGCCGCAAGTTTCAGGATGAGGCTTCAAATTCGTTTGAGAAAATCCTCAAGGACAAAGAGCTGACTCTGCTGCACGGGTTCGTCCGCAACATCCATATCCCCCAAGAGGTCCGCAAGCCGATCCAGCAGAGCTTCCTGTCGGACGAGCTTAAGCTGACCCGCGACCAGGAGCAGCTGACGGCACATACCGAGGGGATGCTGCGGGAAGCGGAGAAGACCGTCGAGCTGGAAACCGAAAGCATCAAAGCCGAGACGATTAAGCTCGTGGCGGAAGCCGTGGCCGAGGGGAACAAGGAGGCCGAAGAGACGAAGGCCCAGACCTCGCAACTCGTGGCCAAGGTCGCCCGGGACA
>Ga0335397_10012140_pt1 | contig 10557 bp, 9 predicted proteins | sample MAT04_FD_205740 | JGI IMG/M metagenome (GOLD analysis project Ga0335397, IMG submission 205740) | Freshwater microbial communities from Lake Fryxell liftoff mats and glacier meltwater in Antarctica - MAT-04 (spades assembly) (version 2) ...
GCCGCATGGGCCGGAAGCCTATTGAATAGTCGGGCGACCCCTTCGACGCCGTGTCCATCCCGCTCGGAATGCGCCGGAACGATCGAACCGCCCCCGATTCCGCTCGGCGCGGAGCCCGAGAATTCCTCCGGGTCGTTCCGGCGTCCGCGCCAGAATTCCGCCAACGTGCCGTTGACGGCGCGCGATCCGCCGATTATTCATATAGAATTGGTGAAGAGTCCGGCCACAGGGCCAAATTCCCCTCTCTCAGGAGTCCGCGTATCCCTCCGTTCGACCGCAATGCCGGCCCGCCGCGGCCGCCCACCGGCCCTCGTATGAATGAGCAAATCCGCATCACCCCGATCCGCCTCATCGGCGCGGAAGGCGAACAACACGGCATTTTGCCTACGCTTCAAGCCCAAGAGATGGCCCGCGAACTCGGTATGGATCTCGTCGAGGTCGCCCCGACCGAGCGACCGCCCGTTTGCAAGATCATGGACTTCGGCAAGCACAAATACGCCCAGTCCAAGAAGACGGCCCACAAGCCGCACCAGCAGAAACTCAAAGAACTCCGCGTGCGACCGAAGACCGGCGAGCACGACGTCGACACCCGCGTGAACCAAGCTCGCAAGTTCTTGGAACACGGCGACAAAGTCATCATCAAAGTCCAGTTCCGCGGCCGCGAGATGCAGCACATCGAAGAAGGCCGGCGGATCATGGATCAAATGCTCGAGAAGCTGGTCGACGTCTGCAAAATGGAAAAACCCCCGGCCATGGAAGGCAAGCAAATGACGGCACTGCTCGCCCCGAAGACCACCGGCGGGAAGTGACCGGCCGGGATTTCGACCCCGGCCGCCGGGGTTCACTTTCACATCCGAACTTCCAATCCGTTTAAGATGTCGCTCCGGGAAACGAATGGCCCCACGAAACCCCAGCGCCGGGGCCGGGGTAGTATTGGCCGAGAGGGGCGACTGTGTCCGATGACCGCGACCTCGCGCGCCGGTGCCTCTCGGGCGATGTCGCCGCCACGCGAGAGTTGGTGGAGCGTTTCCAGCACGAAATTTACGGACTGTGCGCGCGGTTGCTCCGGCATCACCAAGATTCCGAAGACGTCGCGCAGGAAGTGTTCCTGCGAATCTTCCGCAGCTTGGGCCAGTGGGATCCGACCCGCCCGCTCCGACCGTGGGTGCTGACCATCGCGGTGAACCGCTGCCGGACATGGTTGGCGAAACGGCCGAAACGCCCCGAGCCGGTCGAGTATTTGGCCGATTGGCCTGGGAAAGATGCCCCGGTCGCCGACGGGGAGTTGACGGCGGTGATCGCGGACGCGGTCGAGCACTTGCGGGACGAGTACCGCGAAGTCTTCGTACTATTCCACGAATCGGGCCGATCTTACGAAGAGATCGCCGAGGTCGTCGGGCGTCCGGTCGGCACGGTGAAGACGTGGTTGCACCGCGCCCGGGCGATCATCCTCGAGCGGTTGAATCAATTGGGATTGATGCCCGAACCCGAAGCGAAACCATGAACCCGAACACCCCGGAACCGAGCGACTTCCCCGCCTATGCGCCGCAATGGCCCACCGCGCCCGCCGGCTTCGCGGATCGCGTGACGGCAGCGGTGGAATCGCAGCACCGCGCCCATCGTCGCAAGGTCTGGCTCGTCCGCGCCGTTGGCACGGCTCTCGCGGCATCGGTGGCCCTCGCGCTGGCACTGGGTCTACCGACGCCGCAACCGGAAGTGGCCATGGTCGCGCCGATGGGCCCGACTGCGAATCCGAATCCGAAACCGACGCCGATCCAGAAGCCGTTCGCCGACGCGGGCGCTGCGTTGGCCGCGATCACGGTAGCGACGACCGAGAAAGCGCTGGCGCCTTCGAAGACGATGCTCGCCTCGGCAGAGCGACTACCGATGCCGAAGGACGCCGACGCGAGAATGACCGTGGATACCAAAGGGTTCTTCGCGTCGACCGAGAGCGCGCGGGCCGGGCTCGATCCCGTGTCCAGCCAGCCGCGACGGGCGATGAACCGGATGTTCCGCGACTTCGGGATCGCCCCATCCAAACCCCGTTCCTGAGCCGGCCGATCGAGGTTCCGATGATCCGCTTCTGCACGCTCGCTTGTCTGGCTTCGCTCGCTCTGGCGCCGCTGACCCGGGCCGAGCCGACGCGCGATCTGCTCCGCGGCGTGCCGCCGGAGAGCACCCTTTGCTTCGTCGCGCAAGATTGGAAGACCCACGCTCCGAAGATCCTCGCCTCGCCGTTTGTCGCGAAATTGAAGCAGTCCGACCTCGGCAAATCGATTCTGAACCCCGATGCGCTGGACAAAATCGCGGCGCTCGAAACGATCCTGACCGGCGCCTTACAACTGACGGTCGAAGAGCTGCGCGACGACATCTTGGGCGACGCCATCGTGTACGCCTACCGGCCCGGTCCGGTCGGTAAATCGGACGACGACGCCGGAATTTTCATGCTGAAAACCCGCGATCCGAAGGCGCTGGCGAAGCTGATCAACCGGTTCAACGGAGTCCAGAAAGAATCGGGCGAATTGAAAGCGCTCGTCGAAAAATCGGCCGGTAAGCTCGGTTACTTCCATCGCGACAAGACCGACGGCGCGGGCGAATTCTACTTCCTTCGCGGCGGCGTTTTCGCCTTCTCTCGCGACGAACTCCTCCTCAAGCAAGCCCTGGCGCTCCATGCGACACCTCCGAAGGTCGCCCCGTTCCTCGACGCTTACGACAAACTGAAATTGTCGAAGGTCGCCCTGGCGGCGATCTTCAACCCGCGCTCGCTCGACGCCGAGTTGAAGGCGCGAATCGATGGCACGAAAGACGAACACGGCCGGGCGTTCCTCAAACAATTCTCCCGCATCTGGAGCGCGACCCAGTCCGCGGCCATCGGAGTGGAACTCGGGAGTGACATCGAACTGTCGATTCACGCCTCGTTCGATCCGAAGACGGTGCCCCCGGAATTGAAGCCGTTCCTCGGCACGCCCAAGGCCTCGTCGCTCTGGTCGCATATCCCGACCGATGTGCTATTCGCGCTCGCCGGCCAACTCGACCTCCCCCGGTTGATCGACTTCGGCCAAGCCTTCCTCAGCGATCCTGGCTTGAAGGGATTTCGAGATCTCTTGGAGAAGCAAATCGCCCCGGCCGTAGGGAAGGATGTTTTCCCCGAACTGCTGAAAAGCCTCGGGCCGGATTGGGGTGTCTGGCTCACGGCGCCGGGCAAGGCCGCTAAGTCGGCTCTCCCCGACCTCACCGTCGCTCTACGCGTCCGCGCTCCGGAAAGCCGAGACAACACCTTCGGCGACGCTTTGAAACTCGGGCTGAACTTCGCATTCCAGATGTTCCGCGTCGAGTACAATCGCTCCCACGACGACCAATTCACGCTCAGGGAAATCAAGGACGACGGCGGGCCGATCCAGCACTTGGAGAACGCCAAACTGTTGCCGCCGGGGGTGCGCCCCGCCTTCGCGCAACGGGGCGACTTCTTCCTCTTGGCGACCTCGCCGGAAGCGATCCAACGCTTCGACCCGAAGAAGCACGTCCTTCCGGCCGACGCGACCCCGTTCCTTCGCATCGGCTGGAAAGGCCTCGAACAATACTTGCGAACGCACGGCGAAGACGTGGCCAAATTGTTTGCCGGCATCACGGGCAAAAGCATCGCCGACGTGCTGAAAGAATTCCGCGAATTGCAAACGATCCTCGAGTTGCTCGATACGCTCGACGTGAAGCAATCTGGGACGGTCGATAGCACGAAGTGGAGCTTGAAGTTGAAACTGGCGGCCCCGCTGGTGAAGTGAGCCGGCTCGCCCCGTTGAAAATTGCAAAGGACGACCCATGCTGCGCCTCTCCCTATTGGCCGTCGGTCTGTTCGCGACGGTCGGGTTCGCCCAGCCGAACTTCCCGGAACCGAAGACCTTCCCCCCGGACGACGCGACCCTGAAAGAGATCGCCGCGAAGACGGCGGAGTTGAAGGCGGCGGTGGCCGGACTTGCAGCCGCACTGGCGAAACCGAATCCGAACGTCGAGATTTACTTGAAAGCGGCGGAGTGGATCGTCCGGCACGGGGAGTGGTATGCCGCGAACTCCGGGAAGCAGACGCTCGATGTGCTCGCGGTCGGGTTGGCTCACGCGAAGTCGCTCAAGGAGGGCAAAGCCCCTTGGCTCGACGCGCGCGGTAAACCGATCGCGCGGGGGTACAAGTCCGAAGTGGACGGTTCGATTCAGCCGTATTCGATCCAATACCCGGCCGTCTTCGATCCGAAGAAGAAATACCGGTTGGATATCGTCCTCCACGGGCGCGACGGCACGCTCACCGAAGTGAAGTTCCTCGCGGCCAAAGGCGCGGCCAAGGCCGACCCGGAGCTGGATCACTTCGTGCTCGAAGCGTACGGTCGCGGGAATAACGCCTACCGCTGGGCAGGGGAGACGGACGTCCGCGAGGCGCTCGAGCATTTCAGCGGAACCATCGGCTCGAATTGCGAAATTTCCCACAAAGTGTTGCGCGGATTTTCCATGGGCGGCGCGGGCACGTGGCACCTCGGCCTGCACGATCCAGCCCGGTACTCGGTGATCGGTCCGGGCGCCGGATTCACGACGACGCGCGGTTACATCAAAAACTTGAAAGAACCGCTGCCGGAGTACATCGACAAATGCCTGCACATTTACGATGCCGTGGACTACGCCGAGAATGCATTCGGTGTGCCGGTGGTGGCCTACTCAGGTGAAAAAGACCCGCAGAAAGCGGCGGCGGAAAATATCGAAAAAGCATTGAAAGGCTTTAAAGAACCGCACTCGTTCAAGCACCTCGTCGCCCCGGGTCTCGAGCACCAGCAACCGGCCGCGTGGATGGCCAAGTGCGATGCGGAATACCGGGCGATCCTCGCGCAGGAAAAAACCGTCGCCGAGCGGGTCCGTTTCGTCACCTACACGACGAAATACTTCCGGGCCGCCGAGTGGCTCTGGGTCTACGGCTTGGACGAGCATTATTCGAAGGCCGTCGTCGATGCGAAAATCGACAAAGCCAATAAGACGGTGGCCCTCGCCACGTCGAACATCCGCTGTTTGATCCTCCATCCACTATCGCTTTCGGTGCAGGGCATCCGCATCGACCGGGTGGTGGTCGATGGGGAAGCCTTTCAAGTGAAATTCGACTCGATGTCCTGCGTGTTGCTGAAATCCGATGGCAAATGGGGCGTTGCGAAGTACGAGACCATCCTCAAACAAAAGACGGTGGCACCCGGGCCGATCGACGACGCATTCCGCGGCGAGTTCGTCGTCGTGTCCCCATCAAAGCAGGCTTGGCATCCGGTCTTGGGCGAACACGTCGCCGTCGTCGAAAAACAATTCGGGGAACTCTGGGACAAACATCTCCGAGGTAAACTGCCCACGGGCCAATGGCTCGACGCTGGAAATGCCATCCTTTTCGGCGACCCCGGAAGCAATCCGGCCATCGCCGAAATCTTGCCCAAACTCCCCATCCAATGGACGAAGGACGAACTCGTCGTCAACGGGGTGAAGTACGATGCCAAGACCCACTACCCGGCGCTGATCTATCCGCACCCGAAGTCCCCGAGTTCGTACGTCGTCCTCAACTCGGGCCACACCTTCAAAGACGCCGACTTCCGCGGCACCAACGCCCTCTTGTATCCGCGCCTCGGCGATTGGGCCGTGCTGAAACCGAAGCCGACGAAAGACGACCCCGGCGCTGTCGAGGTCGTCGCGGCGGGGATCTTCGACGAGTTCTGGCAGTTCAAAAAAGAGAAGAAATAACCCGGATTCAGTCGCCGCCGACCAGCGGGTCTTCGCCGCGGCCGGCGATGGTGAACATCGAGCGGATCACGGCGGGGTTCATGCGGTCGGTGAAGAAGCGGGCGCCGCCGTCGGCGATGCCGAATCCGGCGATGTGGGGGTAGTTGCCGCCGAATTGCCCGCCGACGATGGGCGCTGCCGCGGGCGACACATCGAGCATCCGCACGGTGCTCGGGCCACCGCGGATCCACGGGCCGAGGTCGCTACGCGTTTCGGCGAACAGGACGGTGCTGCCGAGACCATCGCCGTCGCGGATCGTCACCAGCGGCGTGGCGGTGTCGTACTGGAAGCAACCGGCCCGATTGGGCACCGGCGGTCCGAGGCCGAGCGTCACCCCGTCCGGGCCGATGCCGCCGAGTCCGACGAACTGCGCGGGGGCGGGGTCGTCCGGGAGGCGATCCGGCACCGCCCCAGGGACGAGGAATAACTTCAGCGCGGTCTTGGACAATTCGCGGTTGCGATCGCCATCCCACGCGGAAGTGCGGTCGAGTTTTTGCGCCAGTTCCACCGTGTTCTGCCGCTTCTGATTCAGGTTCTCCAGCGAATCGGCGACCCAGCTCAGCCGCTGCTCCGGGGGAAGATTCGGATGGGCGATCGTCCCCGCGGGCACGGCGAAGTTTCGCACCCCCGGCTGCTGGCCGTCCTTCGCATCTTTTTCGTACATCGCGGCGAACTGCCCGAGTTCGCGGAAGTTATTCAAGCAGAGCACGCGGTCATGGGCCGCGCGCTGGCGGATGATCCCCATGACGACGAAGGCGACCACGATCGCACCGAGGAGGATCAACACCGCGACTCCGGCCCGCAAATTCATCGCGCGTCCCCTTTCGGATTAGGCCTACGAAAACGGGGCGAGCCGGCACCCCCGCTGCGGGAATGGCCGGCTCGCTTCGGCACGCGACAGTTCAATCTTGCTTTTCGATCTGCACCGGCAGCGGCAGCGCCGGGGCCACGCCCCGCGCGGGAAGCAGCGGCATCGCAGGCATCATCGCCGGGCCGCCGGGCATCATGAACCCACCCCGTTGACCGACGCCGTTCGGCTGCAAGTCCGGGGACACGAGGATGAGAACGTCATCCTTGAATAACTTCAAAAAGGCAGGATCGACCTTCGCCCCGTTCGACGAAGCGATGGCCATCGCCTTTTCGCTCAACCTTTTGCCCGCTTCCTTCGCGTCGATTTCTTTGCCATCCACCGAGTAAACCTTCACGTCTTTGAGTTCGGCGAGTTCGACGCGGACATACTTCGTCACAGGCACTTCTCGTTCCGTCTGCACCGGGATCTGTTGATTGTTCGGCCCGAGTTGGATCGTCACTTCCGTGACCTTGACTTTCTCGATCCGCAAGACAGTGAAGCGGACTTTGCCATCGTCTTCCGATCTCAGATTCAAAATGTACGGCGCCGGCCCGGCGGGCGCAACATCCTTGGGGATCGGGGCGCCGAGCGCGAGCAGCGCGAGGGTCAAACCGAAGGCGGGGAACATGGGACTCTCCAGAAGTCGGGAAGCAAGGTTCCGATAGCTTATCCTATACCGGGTCGACGTTACACTGCCTCGCCGCGCGTGGGTGTCGCAACGATTCATGGAGATTGCGGGAAACAGTCTTGTCTGGAGGATGGGCCGAGTCTGCGAGTGCCTCGAAGACTCGGCCCGACCTACGATTGAGCTGCAATACAGCACTTGGATTTCACCCGAAATCGGACGTAAACCTTTGTCCCGTAATGGTCGTTCCGCATGGAGGAGTTCATTCCGCGGTAGGGTGGGTGGGCTGATGCCGGAATGACGACTCCAAGAATCGTTGCTACACTCGCCGCGCGACCGTCGAAATCCATCGGCGGATCCGGGAGCAGTAGAAGGGTTTTGACATTCGCCCGACCGACTATGCGAACGGGCGTAAGAAACAGTACGGGCCCGTCGCCCGACGCCGGAGTTGAGATAAGATAGAGCGTGGCTGAGCTCCCGAAGGCTCAGGGACAACCTGGTTCGACACGGGTGGTCGAAATCGCACCCTAACATCGTCGAAGCGAAGTCATCGAGAACGACCGAAATGCCGTTGCCCGAACGAGTTTGGCTGCTGCGTCACGCGGAAACGACGGCCCCGCACGTCTTCAACGGCTCCGAGTCGGACGTATCCCTGAGCGAACTCGGCTTTCGCCAATCGGAGGCGCTTGGGCCATGGTTCGTCCCCCGTCGGCCGACGGCGGTCGTGTCGTCCACGATGATTCGGGCGATCCAAACGGCGATGCCGATCGCTCGCGATTGCGCCGTGTCCCACACCCGGGAACACTTGCTGCGCGAGCGCAGCATCGGCCCAATGAGCGGGATGGTCTTCCACCCGACGCTCGGCCCGTGGGCCGAGACGGTGCGCGAATGGTCGGGTGGGAACACGGCCTACACCACGGCCGGGGCTGAGTCGTTCGACGATCTGAAAACGCGGTTGCACAAAGGTTGGCGGAACGTGGTCGAAGCCCATCCTGGGGGGCGTGTCGTCGTCGTGGCGCACGGGATCGTCTGCAAAGTCTTACTGTTGACGCTGCTACGCGGCTGGACGCTCGGCGATTGGGCGAAGGTCGGAAAAGTTTTCAACGCGTCGGTCTCGGAGCTCGTGCCCGGCGACGATGGATTTTGGCACGCCGAGAGCCTCTTGGAGGTTCCCGACACCGTTTCCGCACTCGTCGAGTCCGCCCAAATCCCCGGCGCGGTCCGTTCCGAGGCCTGAGGAAATTGATCTTGACACTCCAGTGATTCTTCCATTCTTTCCACCTTCATAAATCCGCGCTTCGGATGAAGTGGTACAACCGGCGCGGCCGATACCTATTGCCAGACGGATATGTTCGCCCGCGGCCGAGGGAAGGGTTCCATGACCAGTCAAGACGTGTTCGCCCCGCCCGTCCTCGCCCATCCGCAAACCGAGACCGAGGCCCTCCGCCAGCAACTCCTGCAAGCCCAAAGACTCAGCAGCGTCGGGGAATTGGCCTCGAGCGTCGCCCACGAATTCAACAACATCCTCGCCACCATCATCAACTACGCCAAGATCGGCAGCCGCAACCAGAACGCCGCGTCGCAGGTCCAAGCCTTCGAAAAAATCCTCCGGGGCAGCCAGCGCGCAGCCGGTATCGTCAACAGCATGCTCGGGTTCGCCCGGAACAACTCGGTGCAACGCGAACGAACCGACATCGTCGCGCTGGTCGAAGAAGTGTTTCTGCTCACCGAAAAAGATTTGGGCAAACACCGCGTGCAACTCGAGAAACGCTTCCACGGTCGGCCGGTGGCGGTGATCGTCCCGGGGCAGATCGAACAGATTCTCGTGAACCTCGTGATCAACTCGCGGCAGGCGATGCCAACCGGCGGGCGGATGCGGGTCGAAGTCGGCGAGAACGCAGCGGGCGACACGGTCGAAATCAAAATCGCGGACAACGGCGTCGGCATCACGCCGGAGAACCTGCGGCAAATCTTCGAGCCGTTCTTCACCACCAAAGCCCCGGACGAATACGGCCGCGGCGGCACGGGCCTCGGGCTCAGCGTCTGCCGGCAGATCATCGAGCAACACCACGGCCGCATCCGCGTGGAAAGCGTCGTCGGCAAGGGGGCCACGTTCACCGTCAAATTGCCGAAGTGCCTGCCCGAAGACGAACTGGATTGACCTCACGCCCCCGGCTTGTTCATCGCGCCCAAGATCGTCCAGCCCGCGAAGGCCGCGACGCCCAACAGTACGACTGCCAGTAGCACGTAGCCCTGCATCGTCCGGCTGCGGTAGCCGGCGTCGCGGGCTAGTGCTTCGTCGGTCCAGGCGACGTACCCCTGCGAATCTTGCACTTTCTTGAAGAAGTCGCGGGCGAATTTGGCGTGGTCGGGGGCGCTCTTCAAAATCACCGACAGATAACAGCCGCCGAAGACGGGCATGCGCTCCCCTGGCGTCATCGCCCGGCTGACGAGCCGGGCCAAGTGCGAAGAGCGCTTCAGCAATTCGCTACGGAAGCGCACGAGCAGCCCGTTGTCGCGGGTGTCGTGGGCCACGTTGCTGCTGTCGGTGCGCGTCAGGCGGATCGACCAGTACGACAGCAAGTTGCCGAAGATCCAGCCGACGTTCTCTTCGATGGCGTCGGGCAGGTTTTCGAGCGGAATCTGCGGGTTCAGCGGGAAGCTCTTGCCGAGGCGTTGGTTCCCCTTGTCCACGGCGAAGCGCTCGAAGAAGAGCGCACCCCCCGGCAGCGTCTCGGCTTCGCCGACGAGCGCAAAGACCGGGAACTGCAGTTGGAAGACTTCTTCGATCACGGCGAGGTCTTGCCGCGCGACGAGGCCCCATTGCTGGGCGCCGTCGTCGCGGTCGGTGGCGGAAATCGGGATCGTCAGGATCGCACCGTTGATCGGGCAGAGCGGCCAACGCGCCCCCGCAACAAGGTTGCAAACGTGGGCCAAGCGGTCGGCCGTCTCGGCGACGATCTGCGGATTCTGCAACACCGAGCCTGTGGAACCGGTCCGGCTCGGGGACGCCGGGGATGGCTCGGGCGAACCCGAAAGCTGGCGGATTTGATCTTTCTCGTCGTCGGTCAGCGGGCGACCTTGCTGCCGGGCGGCTTGGATCAATTTCTGAATCTGTTGGAGTGCCCCGCCGGTTCCCCCGCCGATACTTCCGCCCATGCTCATACCGACGGACTTACCGATGCCGATGCTGGCCCCGGCCCCGATGCTGGCCAAGCTGCCGCCCATGGATTGATCCGGGGCATTCGACAATAGAATCTCGCCGGTTTCTTGGATGCCGAGGAGCGTCGCA
>Ga0335397_10012146_pt1 | contig 10554 bp, 9 predicted proteins | sample MAT04_FD_205740 | JGI IMG/M metagenome (GOLD analysis project Ga0335397, IMG submission 205740) | Freshwater microbial communities from Lake Fryxell liftoff mats and glacier meltwater in Antarctica - MAT-04 (spades assembly) (version 2) ...
CAATCTTTCTGGTCGACTTCGAAAAAAGAACTCAACCACTGCCCATTTACCTGTAGGGCACTTGGCAAGAATTGCAAAAAAGGCTCCGACTGCATCTTCTACCGCTTTATGTTAGCGGAAACTAAAGATGAAGGCTGTTTGTAAAATGATGTAAACAATGTCCAGGAATAGACGAGGACAACGATCACCGCATACACGCCCAGAATGCTTTGAAGATCTGGCAAGCGCCCGACAAACAATTTACCCAACTTCATCAAGTGTTTCCAGTTATTTAGCTTTCCCCTGATTCGCCACTGCCGCCGCCTTCTTCGCAGCTTCTTCGGCATCGCCAAGATAATAATTCTTAATGGGATTTAAGTCCTTATCCAATTCGTAGACAAGCGGCAAGCCTGTGGGGATGTTCAGCTCGGTGATATCTGCCTCGGAAATATTATCGAGATATTTCACAAGAGCGCGGATCGAATTACCGTGCGCCACAACTAACACGCGTTTGCCAGATTTAATCTCAGGCACGAGTGTGGAATGCCAGAAAGGCAGAACACGATCCAGCGTAATCTTAAGCGACTCGGTGGCTGGCAACTGTTCGGGAGTTAATGAAGCGTAGCGGCGGTCAAATTTTGGGTGGCGCTCATCGGTTAATTCCAACGCAGGAGGCGGTACATCATAAGAGCGCCGCCAAATCTTCACCTGTGCTTCGCCAAATTTCTCGGCTGTCTCTGATTTATTCAGCCCTTGCAATGCGCCGTAGTGCCGCTCATTCAACTGCCAGACGCGAATCACCGGGAGCCATTCACGGTCCATTTCTTCCTGAACAAGACCAAGCGTTCTGATGGCGCGTTTCAATACTGAAGTGTAGGCAATATCAAAATCGTAGCCGCCTTCGCGTAACAACTTCCCCGCTTCGCGTGCTTCCGCACGGCCAAGATCGGTGAGGTCAACATCGGTCCAACCTGTGAATCGATTTTCAAGATTCCAGGTGCTTTGTCCATGACGGACGAGAACTAATTTATACATAATACAACTCCATTTATGAACGGTTTCGATACAGGGATTGGCTTGGCACCGACTGCATGGCCTTCAGGTCAAGAGGGATTTCAAGGAAGTCAATAATTGACTTGCAAAGAGTCTCAGGGGCTGCCACCATCTCACTATATTTGACAAATAAAATACGCATATTGGATTTGCGCGCCGCCCAATATTTTACAGCACGTAAATGCTCACGAAACTGGGCTTCCATTTCAGCATCCGAAAGGGTGGAAACATCGTTCCTTCTCTGCAACATTTTTCGCTGGGAGGCAAGAACTTCACCGATCTCGCGCTCCATAAAAATGACGTCGTATGAGAGATCGTCGGGCAGGAATTCGAGCAAATAAGAGATCACTTTGACGGCTTTACCATGCGCAGTGTAAAGCCATTTTTTCTCGCCATCTTTGAGTTTTTTGCTGGACTCGATCTCGAAATATCCGTTGGGATTGTCTTCATCGGCTTCGCGAAGAGAATCAACGACGGCGGGAACACCGCCTTCGGCGAGCATTTTCATCATCATGGAGGTCCCAGAGCGGGGCAAGCCGGAGACGATGATGATCTTTTCGCTTGTTTTCTTTTGATTTTGGCGTGCAAATAAATTCTTCAAAGTAATTTACTCAATGAGACAAAACTTGATTAAAGATAACCAAGCCCTTTTAGTCTTTCTTCGAGGTCTTTTTGACCGTGCCCGCCGATCTGTGAGGGCGGTTTGATGTGAGATTGATCAAGATGTTTTCCAATTGCAAGGAAGGGAATATCGCGGAAGGAAATGCCGCCAAAGTTTTTGAGGTCACGGTTGGCAAAAATCACGCCAGGCACAACATCTGAATCCACGCAATGGTCTGCACCCCAGTGGTCATGATTAGGTTCAACCAAGGATTGGGGAACTTTGCCGAGTCCTGTCTCAGACGAGGCGCGATACCCGGGTGCGTACCCAACTATCAGGTCTGGGCCGAGGCGCGCGTATGGTCCATGATAAATTTCGTGTTTAAGCCGCACATGCTGGGTCACAGATTCGCCGTCGAGACCTTTCCAGTTCATTAGCTTCTGCTGTATTTCTGCCAAAAGAGTTTCGATCTCGTTTGCAGTGACCACACCCTGTCCCTCGCGGCCTGCGATATTCAAATACAGGCTATTCAAACCAACAGCATAAGCCCTGGTCTGAGCCCAATCAACATTTGACAGGTCACCAGTCGAATTGCCGTCTTTTAATATCAGGTAATTATTTTCGACCAGCCAGCGGTTTAAGTGAATTTTATGTTTATAGGTGGTGAACCCGTGATCGGACATCACGAGATAATTATATTTACCAGACCAGCCGCTTACGCGCTGATTGACCTCGCCCACAAAATCGTCAAGTTTTTGATACCACGCCTGTACAACGTCAAGACGATTGTGATAGAACATGTGCTGAACGCGATCAAGATCATCAAAAATGCTTCCGAGTACCCCTTCCTTGAAATTATCAAGCAAATGGAAAAATATTTGTTTACGGCGTTCAAAAATCATGTCACACAAAGTGAGGAATTGATCATCAGTGATGCAGCCGTCTTCAAGTCCTGTGGTGTCCTGCGGCCAACCAAGGGTAAGGTAAGGACCAACTTCCTGCCATAATTTTTTGGCAAAAGACTGCGATGATGCGTAATGAGAGAGAGCATGTAAAGGATGAATTTGCAAAGGCAATGTGTACAAGCGCACAACGCCGCCCAAGCTTGTCAGGATTACCCGTGTAATGGCATGTACGCTGAAAAACAAACCCGCTTTGAATTTGACCTCAACGATGTCGCTCCACTCCCCCACGCGCAGTTGAAGTTGTTTTTCGCCGAGTGTTAATTTGGCTGTGCTTGAATCAATTACATCCAATGTCACCGCCAAGGTGGCAGGCTGTGGACCAGATTTGCCCTGTACCTGTGGGCCGTTCAACCAAGCTGTGTATTTACCTTTGCCGGCTAATTCAAAGTGCGTGACCGCAGTCTTGTTTTTCTTTTCATCTTCGGTTGAGAATAACGTGCCGACGCCAAGCTGCCCACGAATATCCGGCGTGCCTAGTCCCGGTAAAGTATTGACAGGCAACTCAGGACGAGCAGGGAACATAGCAGGCCACCACAAAGCGGTGGCGGGGTAACCCTTTTCAGCCGCTTCTTCAAAAAGTGTTTTGGCCATATAGGGAGGCACAAACTGCTCCCCCATTGCGGTTTTCTTCATCGGCAAAATTGAGACATAAGGCGCGTATGTTGATGGGTCGCGGTGTACAAAGTCAAAAATACCATGGACGCCCGGGTCTGCGCCGGTGGCGATGCTCGTCCAGGAAACTTCGGTTTGCGGAGGTGAGCAAACCTCAAGCCGCGAGTAACCACCCGCCTCCACAAATTTTGAAAGGTTCTTTAATTTATTTTGCCCCAGCATGTCTTCAAACACGGCGGGGTCAAAAGAGTCAAAACCAAGAATAATTGTCTTCATGCAGTTAAATTATTTTTCCTGTTCTTCATCTTCTTTGCGCATTTTGCGGCGCAGTTTGGCGATAGCCTCGCGAATGTTACGGGAAAAAAGCAACAACACTCCCGAGCCTGCAATAAATATCGCGGCCAACGCCTGAAATAAAATTCCGCCGGTATTTGGGTCAATATACATAATAGATGCTCCTTTTCACATCGAATTTAAAATTATATCTGACATCATCGCCCTTGTCCATTTTTATATTCCAATACTTATGGACGTGACACAGTAAAGACAAAATAGCATCCCGCCTGCTCGCAACTACCAAAAGCTAGACGATTTTTCTGTTTTCTTCAAAATTATCAAGCAACTCTTCCTTCATTTGCGAAGCAGTCACAAGGTCAAGCAAATACAAGTCCTTCATTTCTTCAAGATCATCTCTCAAATTATAAAGTTCAAATGTATCGGGATGTTTGGGATAGCCTGTATAGTAAATCAATTTAAGATCCCCTTTTACCATCGAAACCGTAATACCATGTCCGAGGTTACCAAAAGAAGAACATTCCTTGGCTTCCATTAAGAATAGACTCCTAACTACCTCGCTGCCACCCAAACCGGGCAATATTTTACCCTGCAAATTCACGGAGGATTCCTTTCCTGCGAGATTCAAAAAGGTGGGCAAAAGATCAATATTGCTGGTCGAATGAAAAATATCACGGCGTTTTTTTTGTCCCGGCACAAGCACTAGCAGTGGAATGTGTACCACAGGGTCATACAAAAAGCGTGTCACATGGCCGTGTTCCCCGCGCTCAAACAACTCGCCATGATCGGCAGTAATCACCAGATAGGAGTTTTTCAAAACGCCAGAATCTTCAAGGGCATTTACCAGTTTCTCAATTTCAAAATCAACATTTGCCACGTACTCGTCATATGTTTTCCGGCGTGACACAATTGTTTTTTGTGAAAGATCAAGCATTGAAAACCGTGTCGGTTTCTTGTAGGGAAATTCGATCTCAGGAAAAATGTCGATAAATTCCTTGCGCGGAGTATAAGGCTCGTGGGGGGAATACATATGGAAATAAGATAGAAAAGGAGAGTGCTGACCGGCAAGATCTATAATCTCATCCCGAACGCCAGCGAAGGCGACGCTATTCTCATAATTATATGAAGAGTTATAAGGCAGCCCATAAGGATAATCTGGCAACGGGCGATAGAAATCCTGATTCTGACGCACAAGCCTATTCAGAAATCCAAAAATTGGAACGGACGGAATACTGCCTTTACGGCTAAGTCCCCCCGAAAAAAGGTAATCGTCCAATCCATAATAAGCGGCAACAGGGTCGCGGGGAAAATACTGCCCCAACAGGGGGCGGTCACTCTCTTCGGAGAAGGATGGCGACGGAATATGACGGTCAATACCGGACTGGAACTGGTCGAGAAGCACATCTGCTAAATAGTTTTGAGAAAATGCGGCACAATAATATTCACCCTGCATCAGGGTAAAAATATTATGATCGACAAAATTTTGATTAACCTTACCACTAAGGTTAATTCCACGGTGAGTCCAGGGATATAAGCCAGTAAGCATGGATGACGCGCCTGATGTCGTGAAGTTACCCGCCGAATAATGGGAATGGTAAACTGTCGCGCGCTCAGCAATCCTCTCCAACCCCGGGGTGGTATTTCTTGGATAGTCATACACCGATAAATTACGAGCCGACATGGCGTCCAAAACGAGGACGATAATATTTGGCTTGTCACTTTGAGCCTTCAAACCTCTAAGCGCAGGTAGTGTGGAAACAAGTGAGCCAGCCGACAAGGTAGCGGCTACTTTCAAAAAATCTCGTCTGCTAATATTCTTCATCAATAAACTTCCTTAAATAATATTTCGGACAATAATAACAAGCAAAGATAAAATGGATAGTGGAATTAGGATATAAAGAAAAACGATTAAGCGATCCGAGAGCCAGATCAGCGCCTGCCGCATCAAGCGTATCTTTGCTGACAAAAAAGTAACAAGAACAGTAACAAGAACCAACATGCCCCCAAACAACGAAATTGAAATACCAAATGTATTACGCGAATAAAGCATGATCAACCCGATCACACACAGCGTAATGGATGTTCCGCGGGAAACAAATTCGTCCCTCAAATATTTTGGCGGCAGGCAAAAGCTCAGGAATAACAAAAATAACAGGAAAGCCAAACTTTCAATAAAGCTTGAAGCCATAACATAAGAAAACACAGCTATCAGGTCGTTTAAATTCATAAAGAACATCCACGACGACAGGTACCAAAAAAACAAAAGTGTTGACCACGCAAAAAGCATGGAGGCAATCACCGCGTATACAGACACAATGTCAAAAAAGCGTGGGAGTCGTTTGATCATCTTGGGATACTAATAATGGAAATTTAGGTTGAGATTATAGTCTTTTAATACGGCAATTCTCAATATGGCTATGCCGGATTGAGAAATCCGAGCCCAAAAAAACGCCCCAATTATTTCAAATTGAGAACCGTTGTTTTTCATAAGCGTCGAAATTTATACACCAGTTATAATAATAAGTCAAACAGCCTATTTTTCGATAAGAGCAACCCTTATGTCCAACAACGAAGATGTCACTCCCGTTCGTCAACAATACCTGGATATCAAACGTGACTATCCCGACACGATCGTTTTCTTTCGTCTCGGCGATTTTTACGAAACCTTTGATGAAGACGCCGAGATCACCTCGCGTGAACTTGACATTGTCCTCACCTCGCGCCCCATCGGCAACGGCGTGCGCGCGCCTCTGGCTGGCATTCCCTACCATGCAGCGGAAAACTATCTGGCGCGGCTGATCGAGAAAGGCTATCACGTTGCTATTTGCGAACAAGTTGGAGACCAGCCTGCCAAGGGGATTTTCCCGCGCAAAGTTGTCCGCGTGGTGACTCCGGGGACAGTGACCGAACCGGGACTCCTCCCTGGCGATGCAAACAACTACCTCGCCTCGATCATACTTGATACTTCGACTTCGCTCAGTACAGGCTCGGGAACTGCTTCTGTTTCTTATACAGATGTGACCACTGGGGAATTCGCCGTCACCGAGCTTCCGCTCGAAGCTTTGCGCGCCGAGTTGACCCGTCTACACCCTGCCGAAATTATTTACCCTGACAATCAAGTATTGCCTGATGGAATCACAGGTCACTTAACTGTCCTGCCCGCGTGGAAATTTGAACCGGGAAAATGTAATGAAACCCTACTGGCGCATTTCAAATCATCCACGCTGGTCGGATTTGGGCTGAAAAATAACAGCCTACCGGTACGAGCTGCGGGCGCGATCGTGCAGTATCTCAAAGAGACACAACCCGACGCCTTGAACCTGCTAACCACATTACGTTCCTACAGCTTGAGCGAATTCATGACGCTGGACGCATCCACGCGCCGAAATTTAGAACTGGATGAAACCCTGCGCGGCGAACGAAAAGGTTCATTGCTCGGCACATTGGATTTTGCGATCACCCCTATGGGCAAGCGCCTCATGCATCAATGGGTCAGCCAGCCGTTATTGCAGGTTGCCAAGATCATGCAGAGACAGGACGGCGTGCAGTATTTTTTCAGCAATGGGATGATCCGCGCTGAGTTGCGCGACGCGCTCAAACCACTCGCGGATCTGGAGCGTTTGGTCAACCGTGTGATAGCAGGACAGGCACAGCCGCGCGATCTGGTGGCGATGCGGAGTACGTTGAGACAATTGCCAAAAGTAAAAGAAGTGATCAGTAATCAGTTATCAGTGGGAAGTGGGCAGTGGTCCGTTTGCGAAGAACAATATTCACTGTTGCAAAATGCAATCGATGATGACCCGCCTGCGACGCTGCAAAATACAGGCGTGATCCGCGCGGGATATTCATCAGAACTGGACGGCGTGATCGAAGCATCGAAACACGCGCGAGACTGGATCGCAAACCTGGAAGGCATTGAACGCGAAAAAACTGGCATCAAGACGCTCAAGGTTGGCTACAACAAAGTCTTTGGTTATTACATCGAGATCTCACGCGGCGCGGCAGACAGGGCGCCCGAGAATTACATCCGCAAACAGACGCTGGTCAATGCGGAGCGTTTCATCACGCCTGAGATGAAGGAATATGAAACGCTGGTCTTGAACGCGGAAGACCGCATCAAAGAAATTGAAACCCGCTTGTTCCGAGAAGTCTGCGCGGAACTGGCGAAAGCCGCACATAAATTACTTTCCACGGCACGCGCCATCGCAGAGTTGGATGTGCTTTCAGCCCTAGGCGAGGCGGCTGCTCTCGGAGGCTATACCAGACCCGAGGTCCACGAAGGCAGCGAATTGGAAATCCACGAGGGGCGGCATCCCGTCGTCGAGCAGTTATTGAAAAACGACAGGTACATCCCCAACGATGTCATCTATGAAAAAGGCGAAGTGGTGCGGATCATCACGGGACCGAACATGGCGGGTAAATCCACTTATCTGCGGCAGGCGGCGTTGATCGTGTTGATGGCGCAGATGGGATCGTTCGTGCCCGCCGCGTCTGCAAAGATCGGATTGGTGGATAGGATTTTTACACGTATCGGCGCGCAGGATGAAATCCACGCGGGGCAATCCACGTTCATGGTCGAGATGGTGGAAGCCGCGAATATTTTGCATCACGCCACGTCCCGCTCATTATTAATATTGGACGAGATTGGGCGTGGCACATCAACCTATGATGGACTTTCGATTGCGTGGGGCATCATCGAATACATTCATAACCATCCACAATTACGCGCGAAAACTTTGTTCGCGACTCATTACCATGAACTCACGCAACTAGCTGATCTGTTGCCTGGCATCCGCAATTACAACGTCGCCGTGAGCGAGGCGGATAATAAAGTGGTCTTCCTGCATAAAATTATCGCGGGCGGCGCGGACCGTTCGTACGGAATTCATGTGGCGCAATTGGCTGGCTTGCCCGCGCCTGTCATTCAACGCGCCAATGAAATTATGGCTGAACTCGAAAAAACATCGGGACGCGCGGTCAAGATCCACCCGCAAGCTGCACAACAAGCCGCGCTATTCCCCGAGACAAGTCCGCTGTTGGATGAACTGAAAGATTTGGATATAAATGCCTTATCCCCGATTGAGGCGTTGAACCGATTGTTTGAATGGCAAAAGAAGTACACAAAATAGTCAGGGCTTTTGTAAGAAATAAATCAAAATCTCTTTTGTTGAGTAAACAGTTTCGTACTCGCCCGCTGTTTTAAGTGAGGCGAGTAATTTTTTATCCACGCCAGATTTTTGGATGACAATATATTGGTATACCAAGCCTGTCCGCGCAGACCATTCAGTTATGCACTCAGCATTTTTACACGCTTGCACATCCGCAAGGGCGCCATATCGTTCATAAAATTTAATCCCCAGCAACCATTCAAAACCCTGGATTGTTGTTTGACTGCGGCGCTCGGCCAACGCAGGGAACCATTCCACGAAGGGATCAATCTCCGGGCTTTGCAGACCAGTGATCGGCAGGAAGTAACTCTGCGGTGATGTGTTTTTCTGTACCCAGGTCATCGCTTCGCGATCCGCAACTGAAAGACTGGTATTGATCAACTTAAATCCATATAAACTGGATTCAACAAACAGATAAATCATGATCAGAAGCAGGCTCATGTTCAGCCATCTTCGTTCATTGAATTCAGGTTTCAATTCATTCTTACGCAAATAATCAACGATGGCGGGGAGTGCGTCTGTAAAGGCAAGCGCCATCAACATACAAAATGGATAGAAGGCAATGCTTGGAGCGCTGCGCGGTTCCACAAGGAATGGAAGGATTGCCCATAAAACGATGAAATATTTTCGTTTCCATACTCCCCAAAAAATACCAACAATGCGTGCAACTACCAATATCGGTATATAAGTCTGGCTGCCAATTGCGGCATAAAAAAATGTACCCCAGAATGGAGCGCCATAAGAGCCTGTATTTATGGCGGAAAGAAATGGAGCAAGTCCGTGATAAGAAAGAACAATTGCCCACCAGGGAGCAGACAACAACAAGGTTACAGCAGAAACAATAAATGCATTAAGAGCCGTGCGGAGTGTGCGTCCAAAAAACAACCACAAAAGGATACAACTTGCGGCTGTATGAATCCCAACTTCGGGATGGCTTAATACCGTCAACGAGCAAAATAGAATGGATAATGTCAACGCAAGTTTTCCGCCATCACGAAATAATAGATAAACCCACCAAAGCGAAAGCAGCATAAACAAAGAGCCCAAACTGCGTGTCACTCCTCCGCCCATGATGAACCACGCCGAAGCGCCGGGCGTCAACGCATAGAAAATTGTCGCAACTGTTCCGCGCCTGCGCGACTCGAGCAGGAGAGATGCCAACTTGTAGAAAACCAGAATGGATACCGTACTTACAGCAGGAGGCAGCCAGCGAAGCAAAGCTATTTCGGGCAGATGGAAAATATCAGACAATACCCGTGCAAAATAAAAAGCAAAAGGTGGATAAGCATAAGGAATATCCAGATTGTTGTAAGAAGTTACCGTTGGGAGTGCGTAATGACTGGCATGCAAATCGCGGATCATGCTCAGGAACATGCCGCCATCATTTAATGGAAAGCCGGCTTGAATTCCAGCAAAGAATCGGGCAATCATCCCAAACAGGAAGGTTGTGCCTAGTAATAATATTATCCACTCGTTACGGGTGAGCGTCTTTTCCTTTTTGCTTTTCATTTCAATTTCCACAGGTATAAATCGCGTAATATGAATTTTCATAAAGTGGAGGACGCTCATTTTTCAAAGACTTCAAATCCATCCAAAGCGGCGCATCAGTATCTTTTACGATAAGGATGTCAATGAAATATTCATGACATTTTGCATCAATGGAGTCCCAGTCGGCAGCATTATCTGTAAATATTGAGCCAATATCATTGGAAAATTTATTGTAAATTTCGAGCGGAACACCATACATGGTTCGATCAGAGATTGCCATTTGATGAGTTCCGTATAACCCGCTGGGACGGTCTAAAAATCCCAACGGATTATTTTGGGTAACCGCATCCGCAGGAACATGATCGCGTAAATAATCATATGCCAGGCGCGCAGC
>Ga0335397_10012147_pt1 | contig 10554 bp, 10 predicted proteins | sample MAT04_FD_205740 | JGI IMG/M metagenome (GOLD analysis project Ga0335397, IMG submission 205740) | Freshwater microbial communities from Lake Fryxell liftoff mats and glacier meltwater in Antarctica - MAT-04 (spades assembly) (version 2) ...
GCAGCTCTGCTCGGTGGCGGACTGCTCGCCACCGCTGTGGGAGTCCAGGGGATCCTGATGCGCTCCGACTCCTCCGACGGACTCGGCAACGAGATCTTCGGCGTCGCTGTCGCAGCCGGCTCCGCGCTGCTCGCCGTCGGTGTCCTCAGTGCGCTCGCCGGAGTTCTCGGTGCCGCCCGCTCCGGAGCCGACGGTCCGGTCGAGCCGGACGCGACAGGACTGACGCTCGAGTGGTTCACCGCCTCTCCGCCGGTGACGGGCAACTTCACCGAGACGCTGCCGACGGTTGCGAGCCCGTACCCGCTGCTCGACCTCCGCGACGGTGCAGCATCCGACGAGGAGATCGCCTGATGGCCGACACCGCCACCCTGGCCCCCACCACTTCGAACCTGCCCCCCGTGATGCCACGGCGGCGTGAACTGCTCTTCGGTACGGCGTTCGCCGCTGCGGGGGTGGCGATGGCCCTGCTGTCGCTCATCGGCAACTACGTCGCGACCCGCGATCTCACCGGTTCCGCCTGGCTGGCCGACAACCAACTCGCTCTGACGCAACCGAACATGCAGCTCGTGACACTCGGGATGTCCGTCGTCACCATGCAGTGGGCGGTCTGGTCACTCACACGTGACGACCGCTACCACACCTACCTTGCGATCGGCGCGACGTTGCTGCTGGGGCTGGCCTTCGTCAACCAGACGACGTTCCTCTACAGCGAGGCGGGCATCACCATCACCCAGCCCGAGGGCCCGCTGTTCTACGCCGTCACCGGTGGCCACCTGGCCATGGTCGTCGCCGGACTGATCTTCATCGTCCTGATGGGCTTCCGTGTGCTCGGCGGCCAGTACTCCAGTCGACAGCCTGACGGCATCGGCGCAGCAGCGGTGTTCTGGTACGCCGCTGTCGCTCTGTACGTCGTCATCTGGTTCGCCGTCTACGTGCAGAAGTGAGCTGACAGATGATCACCCGCGGTTCCAAATACTTCTTCGGTGCGGCAGCTGTCGCCTTCGTGACGGCGCTGTTCTACGGCCTTCTCACCGGCGCCGCACGCCATGGCGGCATCATCGCCGTGCTCGGTGGCGACGGAGCGGTGGACGCTCTCGTCGGCCCGCTCACCTTCGGATGGAAGGGCGGTGTCGGCGACCAGGTCGGCTATGCCGTGCTGATGGGCTTCGCGGCGATCATGGCCGTGCTCGGCGGGTTCCACGTCGTGTTCCGTGACGGCAGCGCCGAGGGGCTCGTGCAGATCCAAGGCTCTGGAGTCACCGCCACCAACGCCGATCTGCGGGTCGTCGTCGCACAGGGCCTCAGCTACTGGCCGATCCTGGGTGCGTTCTCGGCCGGAGCGGTGATCATCGGCCTGGCGGTCTCTCCGCTGCTGTTCATGATCGGGTGTGTCGGCCTCGTGGTCACCGGCGCCGAGTGGACCGTGCGGGCGTGGTCGGAGCGGGCCACCGATGACACGGCGACGAACGTCGCCGTCCGCAACAAGCTCATGCACCCGATCGAGATTCCCGTCGGTGCGACGCTCGCGGCCCTGGCGATCATCTTCTTGATGTCCCGCATCCTGTTGGCGGTGTCCAAGGTGGGCGCGGTGTTCGTGATCATCGGCGTGGCCGTCATCGTGTTCGGTGTCGCCATCCTCTTGGCCAGTCGTCCGGAGCTGAAGCGGTCCGTGTTGGTCGGTGCTCTGCTCGCCGGAGGTGTGCTGTTGCTCGTCGGCGGCATCGCTGGCGGGATCGTCGGGCCGAGCGAACGCAAGAAGCACAGTGAGTCCGGAGAAGAAGGTGCACCTGCCGCCGTCACGGTGACGAGCGGGTCCATTGGCCTCGACGGCACGACCGTCGGCTACTGAGAGGCTGGAAGTGCGGAACAAGCGCAACTCGATCATCATCACCGGCGTCAGCCTGGCGGTCGTCCTGGTCACCGGATGGTTGCTGGTGAGGAACATCGGCCTCCGCGGGGGTCGGCCTCTCACGACCCTGAGCCCGCAGGGCACCAAGTCGCAGGACATCCAGAACCTGATCATCCCGGTGTTCATCATCGCCGGCATCGTGTTCGTGCTGGTCGAGGTCGGCATCGTCTGGCTCGTCACCCGTTTCCGCCGCAACTCGACCGACCGCGACGGCGTGGACGAGCCGACCCAGCTGCACGGCAACACCAAGCTCGAGATCGGCTGGACGATCGTGCCGGCGGTGCTGCTCGCCGTGCTCGCCGTGCCGAACGTCAACACCATCCTGCGCATGGACGACGCCGTCGACCCGATCGACATCACCGTCATCGGCCAGCAGTGGTGGTGGGAGTACCGCTACGACCTCGATGACGACGGTGCGCCCGACATCATCACCGCCACCGAGGCCGCCATCCCGGTCGGACGCGACGTGCGGTTCAAGATCCAGTCCAACGACGTGATCCACAGCTTCTGGATCCCTGCGCTCGCCGGAAAGATGGATGCCGTGCCCGGCCGCACACACGAGCGGGTGATGGAGGCCAAGGAGGTCGGCATCTACGAGGGTCAGTGCACCGAGTACTGCGGCCTGTCACACGGTCTGATGCGCATGCAGGTCAAGGCGCTCACCGAAGCCGACTACGAGACCTGGATCGCGCAGATGACCACGGTGCCGGAGCAACCGGACCCGTCCGACACGCTCGCCGTCGCCGGCCAGACGCTCTTCGTCGCACAGTGCTCGTTCTGTCACCAGGTCGACGGCGTGACTCCGACATCGAAGTCGCCGTTCACGTACTCGACCGTGCCGGATCCCGACTACGGCAAGACCGTGCAGATCACGATGGCCTCGGGCAACGCGCCGAACCTGACCAAGATGATGATGCGCCAACACTTCGTCGGCGGGCTCCTGCCGTTGTACGAGGGCGAACAGACCGCCGAGGCGATCCCGAGCGGCACGCCCGACGAGAACAACATCAAGCGCTGGTTGCGGAACCCGGAAGAGATCAAGCCGATGAACCCCAACAACAACCAGGGCATGCCGAACTACAACCTGAGCGAGGACCAGATCGCCCAGCTGACCGCGTACCTGATCACCCTGAAGTAGCCGGCGTTCGACATCGGGCCACACTCGGTCCGGTGATCACCCGGCGGTGACCGACAGACCGATCGACCCCCCACGGATCGAGATGAACAACATGACGACAGAACGAGCAAGGGAAGAGATGACCTGATGGCGATCATCGAGGAACATCCACCGCTGGAACTGACCACCGGCGGCACCACGACCACAACGGCGCCCGACCCGATGGGAGTGTTCGCGCGACCGAAGGCGACCACTGGCTGGCGGTCCTGGGTCAACACCGTCGATCACAAGAAGATCGGCATCATGTACGGCGTCGCGTCGTTCTTCTTCCTGCTCGTGGGCGGCGTCGAAGCGCTCATGATCCGTCTGCAACTGGCGGTGCCCGGCAATCAGCTGCTCTCGGCCGACCTGTACAACCAGGTCTTCACGATGCACGGCGTGACCATGGTGTTCATGGTCGTCATGCCGATGGCCTCGGCGTTCGCCAACTACCTGCTGCCGCTGCAGATCGGCGCCCGCGACGTCTCCTTCCCCCGCATGAACGCCCTGTCGTTGTGGGTGTGGCTCGCCGGTGCGGCCTTCTTCAACTCCTCGTGGTTGCTGGGTGGCGGCGCCAACGGTGGTTGGTTCAACTACGCCCCGAACTCCGGCGTGGCCTTCTCGCCCGGACACGGCATCGACTTCTACGCCGTGGGTCTGCTCATCATGGGCATCGGTTCCACCGTGTCGGCGATCAACCTGACCGTGACCGTGCTGAACATGCGGGCGCCCGGCATGACGCTCATGAAGATGCCGGTGTTCACCTGGATGACCTTCGTGACCCAGGTCCTGTTGGTGTTCGCACTGCCCGTCATCACCGTCGCCCTGCTGCTGCTGACGATGGACCGCATGTTCGATGCGAACTTCTTCAACGCCTCGATGGGCGGCGATCCCATGCTGTGGGAGCACCTGTTCTGGATCTTCGGTCACCCCGAGGTGTACATCATGGTGCTGCCGGCCTTCGGCATCGTCAGCGAAGTCATCCCGGTCTTCTCCCGCAAGCCGATCTTCGGCTACCCCTTCATGGTCGGCTCCGGCATCGCCATCGGCTTCATGGGCTGGGGCGTATGGGCGCACCACATGTTCGCCTCGGGCATGGGCCAGCTGTCGATGATCGCGTTCTCGCTCTCCACGCTGTTCATCGCCGTGCCGACGGGCGTGAAGATCCTGAACTGGCTGGCCACCATGTACGGCGGCCGCCTGAAGTTCACCGTCGCCATGCTCTTCTCGGTCGGCCTGGTCGGCATGTTCACCATCGGTGGCCTGTCGGGTGTGAGCCACGCCTTCGCACCGGCCGACACCCAGCAGACCGACACCTACTACATCGTCGCCCACTTCCACTACGTGCTCTTCGGTGGAGCGCTGCTCGGACTCTTCGGCGGCATGTACTTCTGGTGGCCGAAGGCGTTCGGCTACTTCCTCGGCGAGAAGACCGGCAAGTGGCACTTCTGGCTGATGCTCATCGGGTTCAACCTGACCTTCGGTCCCATGCACATCCTGGGGCTGCAGGGCATGATGCGCCGCACGTTCACCTATACCGACAACCAGGGATTCAACACGTGGAACCTGGTGTCGACCATCGGTGCGTTCATGATCGCCGTCTCGCTGATCATCTTCATGGCCAACATCGTCTTCAGCTACCGCAAGCACCGTCGCAACCCGGTCAACCCCGGGCCGGATCCGTGGGATGCGCGCAGCCTGGAGTGGATGGTCCCGTCGCCGGTGCCGGAGCACAACTTCGACGAGCAGCCCGTGGTGGAGGAGTTCGACGAGTTCTGGCACCGCAAGTACGGCCACGACGAGAACGGCCGCCTGGTCCGCATCGCGAAGACCGAGGACGTCGTGCAACTCGGTGACGCCACCGGTGTGCACCTCCCCTCGCCGTCCTACTGGCCGCTGGTGCTCGCACTCGGCTTCCCGCTGATCGGATACGGCCTCATCTTCAACCTGTGGTGGGCGGTGCCTGGCACGGTCCTCGTCATCGCCGGAATCTACGGCTGGGTCATGGAGCCCTCCACCGATCCCGACGCCGGCCATGGTCACGACGACCACGGCGACGACCACGACGACCCGGCCGCAGCAGCCGCGGAGTTGCCCGGAGGCTCCGATTCCGAGGCGCCGTCCGCCGACGTCGACGGCGCCCCTGCCGACGACGGTGAACTCGTGACCGCATCTACATCCGCTTCCGCCACTACGGCTGCGGGCGACTCGGCCGCTCCGACGGGAGATGATTCCAATGGGTGACCTCTTGCTCGAAGACGTCGACGACCTCGAGTTCCCCGACGACGCCCACGTCACGTCCACCGGCATCTCGAACGAGAAGCTGGGCATGTGGGTCTACCTGGCGTCGGACTGCTTGCTGTTCGGCGGCATGATCTCGACCTATCTGATCTACAAGAACCGCCCCGGAGAGATCCCGGGTCTGGCGGGCAACCCGAACAAGGTGTCGGAGTACTTCGACATCCCGTTCACCTCGATGACCTCGTTCATCCTGCTGATGAGTTCGTTGACGATGGTGTTCGCGGTGAACTCGATCCTGCGTGACGATCTGTCTCGGATGCGTCTCTGGTTGACCTCCACCGCGGTGCTCGGCGGATTGTTCCTCGCCGGTCAGATCTACGAGTTCCGGATCTTCGTGGTGAACGACAGCATGGGGTTCACCTCCAATGTCGCCTCCTCCGCCTTCTTCGCGTTGACCGGACTGCACGGTGTGCACGTCGTCATCGGCGTGATCATGCTCTTGTCGGTGCTCGCACTGTCATTCGGTCGACGGATCCGCGCCGAGGCCGTCGAGGTGGTCGGTCTCTACTGGCACTTCGTCGACATCGTGTGGGTCCTGATCTTCACGATCGTCTACCTGATCCCATGAGGAGCCCTCGATGAGCGCACCAGTCACGGAACTCGACGACGACTCCCCGGTACATCCGGGCGAGGCTCACTCGCACGGGCCGACCGACAAGCAGTACTTCCGGATCTTCTGGGTGCTCGTCGTCCTGACGGCACTGGAAGTCAGCACCGAGTGGTGGCCGGACAGCGCCCGCAACATCGCGGTGCCCCTCCTGCTCTTCCTGATGGTGGTCAAGTTCTTCCTGGTGGCGTTGTACTTCATGCACCTGAAGTTCGACCCGAAGATGCTCAAGCGGGTCTTCTACGCAGGCATGTTGTTCGCCATCTTCGTGTACGCCGTGGCACTGACCTCCATGAACTTCTGGGGCGACTCCGGAACGACCTACTTCAACGACCCGCCCCCGGTTCCTCCCCCGCCATTCGTCGCGGGCGGCTGAGCAGCTGCTCTGCTGATGCTTCTGGCGAGTGCGTTCCCGGCCTGGACCCCACACTTCGAGGTGTGGGCACTGGTCGGCGCGCTCCTCGCCCTCGGGTTCTACGCGAGCCGTGTCATCCAGCCGAAGGCGGTCGCGGCGGGCGAGACTCCCATCACGATCCGACAGAAGCTCTGGTTCACCTCCGGTGTGCTCGTGTTCTGGATCGCGACGGACTTCCCGTTGCACGACATCGCCGAACAGCGTCTCTACTCGGCGCACATGATCCAGCACACGCTGCTGATGGTCGTGTTCCCGCCGATGATGCTGTTGGCGACGCCGACCTGGTTGGCCCGGCTGATCATCGGCGAGGGTGGCTTCAAACGTTTCGTCTACTCCTGGGCGCGTCCTGCGCCGGCGTTGCTGTTCAACCTGGGCCTCACGGGGTCGATGCACGCCGCGCTGGTGGTCAACAACTCGATCGCCAATGCGTGGCTGCACTACGGCGTGCACTTCCTGGCGGTGTCGTCCTCGCTGTTGGTGTGGATGTGCATCTGCGGACCGATACCTGAGCTACAGGTGGGCCCTCCTCTGAAGATGTTGATGATCTTCCTGCTGTCGATCATCCCGACGATCCCGGCGGCGTTCCTGACCACGGCCGAGGCGGTCATCTACCAGGGCTACAACAGCGACCCGCGACTGTGGGGTATCGGTGTCGTGTCCGACCAGCAGCTCGCCGGCATCTGGATGAAGGTCGTCACGGGCTTCTACCTGTGGGGGATCATCGCAGTGATCTTCTTCAAGTGGTCGCTCAACACCCGGACCAACACTCAGAGGTTCCGCGGCAAGCTCGTGACCCAGGCCGACGCCGTGTCGGAGGATCCTGTGCCGAGCGGCGCAGGCCCGTCGTCCAAGAATTCGTGAGCGCTACTCCCAGCGGAACAACGCCGCCGCGGCGAGCGGAGCGGCGACCGCCCAGGCCGCCAGCGAGATCCAGGCCCATGGAGCGACCGATGCACCTGCGGTGAGCGATCCGGTGATCACCTCTGCAAGTGGTGCCGCCGGGAGCACCTTGGCCACCGCAGCGAGCGGCCCTGGCAACTCGCCCAGCGGGATGATCATGCCGCCGGTCAGCAACAGCACCAGGTAGAGCCCGTTCGCAGCGGCGAGGGTTGCGACACCTGGCAGCGTGCCGGCCATGAGCAGCCCGAGGCCGCCGAAGGCGGCTGTTCCGAGCAGCGCACCTGCGATCGCCACGATCCACCCGGACCCCGGCGGTGACCAACCGAGGCCGAGTGCAACGGCGATCAGGACGACCCACTGCGCGACCTCGGTGACGAGAACCGTCGTGATCTTGGCGGCGATCCAGCGTCCGCGGCCGAGAGGCGACGCCCCCAACCGCTTCAGCACGCCGTAGGTGCGTTCGAACCCCGTTCCGATGCCGAGTGACACCAGCGAGGTCGACATGACCGCGAGCGCGAGAACGCCGGGGGCGAGGAAGTCGATCGGCTCGTCCGTCCCGGTCGGGAGCACGTCCACGCTGGAGAAGAACACCAGGACGAGCAGGGGGATGCCGAGCGACACCAGCAGTTGTTCGCTCTGTCGTGACGCCAGGGCGAGTTCGGTGCGCAGCTGGGACAGGTACGCGCTCATCGTTGCGACCGCTCGTCCGTCAGTCGGCGGAACACGTCGTCGAGCCGCTGGCGTCCGGCGCGCAGGTCGGCGAGCTGCATGTCGTGCTCGGCGAGCCACGAGGTCAGTGCGGCGACCATCGTCGGACTCGGGTCGGCCTCCACCCTGTACTCGCCAGGGGCCACCTCTACGACCGACGCACCCACACGTTCCGACATCGAGGCGAGGTCCAGACCTGGGGGCGCCCCGAAGAGCAGGTGATCCTGCGACGCCGAGGACGTCAGCTCGGCCGGGGTCCCGTCGGCGACGACCCTGCCGTGGTCGATGATGACGATCCTGTCCGCCAGGTGCTCGGCCTCGTCCAGGTCGTGCGTGGTCACCACCACGCAGACCCCCTCGGCCCGTAGCTCGCGGACCAGCTCACGGATCAGGTCCCGACCCTGCAGGTCGACTCCCGCGGTGGGCTCGTCCAGGAAGACCACCCGCGGTCGCCCGATCACGGCGAGTGCCAGAGAGAGGCGCTGCTGTTCGCCACCGGAGAGCCTGCGGTACGGCGTGCGGGCCCGCTCCGTCAGCCCGACCCTCTCCAGGAGTTCGGAGGGGTCCCTGGGGTGTGGGAAGAAGCCGGCGTACTGCCGGAGCACCTCAGCCGGGCGGATCGCCGTGGGCACACCGCCCTGTTGCAGCATCAGGCCGACCGAGGCCGTCAGCCGGTGGTGGTCGCGGATCGGGTCGAGGCCCAGGACGGTGCTGCGCCCGCCCGCCGCCGGGCGGTACCCCTCGAGGTGCTCGATCATCGACGTCTTGCCGGCCCCGTTCGGGCCGAGCACGACCGTCAGCTGACCGAACTCGGCGCGGAACGAGATGCCGTCGACGGCGACGACCTCGCCGTAGCGGATGACCAGGCCCTCGACCTGCACAGCCGGTTCGCCCGGTGGCTCGCCCGGCAGGACGGCCGGTGCGGGTGACGCTCCGGTGGCGGGTCCGGGCTGGTCTCCGGGCTGGTCTCCGGGGAGTGGCACGGACGGACGCTACCGCTGCGCGACCAGCGACAGCACGTCGGCGGGCGACCGTGCCAGGGCCCATGCGCCGGAGCTCACCAACTCCTCCTCGCCGCCGTACCCCCACGTCACCCCGATGCACTCGATGTGGTGTGTCGCAGCACCGACCACGTCGTGGTGGCGGTCGCCGATCATCACGCAGTCGGACGGACCGGGGGAACCGAGCTGTGCGAGCGTGCGGGCGAGAACTGCAGCCTTGGTGGTCGTCCGACCGTCCATCGTCGCAGCGCCCACGAACTCGAAACGGTCGTGGATCCCGAAGTGGTCCAGCATGATCAGCGTCGGGTCGTGGCCCTTCGAGGTCGCGGTCGCCAGTCGGTCCCCCCGGTCGCGCAACCCGTCGAGCAGCGCCAGGACCCCTGGGTAGAGCTCCGCCTCGTACACACCGGCGCGGGTGTAGCGGTCGCGATAGGCGGCGACCCCACGATCCAGGTCCGCCCCGGCGACGCCGAGGTCAGCGAGCATCGACCGGAGGGGAGGACCGATGTGGCGGGAGAGCACGTCCTCGGGCGGAATCTCGAGGTCGAGGACCTCGAAGCAGTGCACCAGGGAGGCCACGATGCCGGGCCGCGAGTCCCACACGGTGCCGTCGAGGTCGAAGATCACGAACATCCTGGCGAGCCTGATCGCTCAGGGACCTCGATCGCCAGTCCGAATGGATTCGGGGGTGGGTGGGACGGCCACTAGTTTCGGACCATGCTGGACGTGCGCCTGATCCGCAGTGACATCGACGGGGTGAAGGCCGGCCTGGCCCGCCGGGGGGAGAGCACCGCCGCCATCGACGAGATCGCCGCGCTCGACTCCGAACTGCGCCTGTTGTCGGGTCGACGCGACGGCCTGCGGGCCGAGGTCCGTGCGTTGTCGAACGAGGTCGGCAAGCTGTTCCGCGAGCAGCGCAAGGACGAGGCGACGGAGCTGCAGGAACAGAGCCGCATGCTCGGGGTCGAGGAGAAGGAGATGGACGGCCGGGCCGACGAGCTCGAGTCCGAACTGCGCCAGTTGCTGCTGCGGGTCCCGAACCTGCCGGCCGACGACTGCCCGGACGGGCTCGGCGAACAGGACAACGTCGTGGTCCGGGTCGAGCAGTTCGACCCGGAGACCTACGCCGAGCACCAACGTGTTCCGCACTGGGAGATCGGCGAGCAGCTCGGGATCCTCGACGTGGAGCGGGCGGTGAAGATGTCGGGCTCGATGTTCGTCATGTACCGCAAGCAGGGCGCGGCGCTCGTCCGTGCGCTCTGTCAGCTCGCGATCGATCGCAACGTCGACCTGTACGAAGAGGTCCGTCCGCCGACGCTGGTGACGACCTCGACGTTGATCGCGACGGGTCACCTGCCGAAGTTCTCCGACGAGGCGTACCTGATTGAACGCGACGACCTGTGGGCGATCCCGACCGCCGAGGTTCCGCTCACGTCCTTGGGCCGCGACGAGATCGTGCCCGAGGCCTCCTTGCCCCAGCGGTTCTGCGCGCACACCAGCTGCTTCCGCCGGGAGGCGGGCTCCGCCGGTAAGGACACCCGCGGGTTGTTGCGGGTG
>Ga0335397_10012155_pt1 | contig 10553 bp, 5 predicted proteins | sample MAT04_FD_205740 | JGI IMG/M metagenome (GOLD analysis project Ga0335397, IMG submission 205740) | Freshwater microbial communities from Lake Fryxell liftoff mats and glacier meltwater in Antarctica - MAT-04 (spades assembly) (version 2) ...
CCGCAGCCGCGACGGGGCCAGGCCCAGCGGGGGAGTTGCTTGCGCCGCCGCCGGGGTAGTGGGGCAGTCCGTCCCGGCTGCCAGGGTAGCTGCGACCGTCTCGGTTGCAGTCGGAGCGCGGCTGTCCCAGCCGCAGCCGCGACGGGGCCAGGGCCAGCGGGAGAGTTGCTTGGGCCGCCCCGGGGTAGTGGGGCAGTCCGTCCCGGCTGCCAGGGTAGTTGCGACCGTCTCGGTTGCAGTCGGAGCGCGGCTGTCTCAGCCGCAGCCGGGTTCGCAAGTTGAGGGCGCGGAACTTGACTCCCGCGTCTGCCGGTGCGTTCCCACTCATCTATGGGTGATCGTGAGCGCCCGACGAAGCAGCCGGCTGGTCCCTCATTCCCGGCGGCTGCGGCTGAGTCAGCCGCTCAACTATTGAATCGTAACGGCCAGGTCTCTGGCACGGCGGGCGTTGGTTGCGCCCAACTGGCGGTGGGGTCCGGTCCACCGCTTCGCAACTCCTCCGATTGCTCGGACGACAGGCTGGGCGGACGCCCGCCGAGCCCCGGAGCAGGTGAAAACGGGATAACACCGTTGGCAAACTAGGGAATCGTTCGCATGTTGGGCGCGGGTGAGACGGAAGCGTCCGGCCGACTTGCTGCGCGCGAACCGCCGACGGGAATGAGACCCTTTGCCCCTTTATCCATGAAGCCGAAGCAGCCAAAGCAAACCACCACGGTCCGTGCGTGGCGGGAATCCATCACTATCCCCACCTACGAGCCAGCCGCGCCGGACAAGAACCCGATGTTCCTGGAGAAACGGGTCTATCAGGGCAGTAGCGGCAAGGTGTATCCGCTGCCGTTCACGGATCGCATCGCCGAGCAACCGACGCCGCGCCAGTGGCAGGCGATCCGGCTCGAGAACGAGTTTCTCGAGGTGATGATCCTCCCCGAAATTGGCGGGCGCATTCACCGTATCCTCGACAAGACTAACAACTACGACCTCATCTATTACCAACCGGTGATCAAGCCCGCGCTCGTGGGCCTGGCCGGCCCCTGGATCAGCGGCGGCATTGAGTTTAACTGGCCGCAGCATCATCGCCCGGCGACGTTCATGCCGGTGGATACGGAGATAGAGACAGACGCCGACGGCAGCGTGACAGTTTGGTGCAGCGATCACGATCCGATGGCGCGCATGAAAGGCCTGCACGGCGTCTGCCTCAAGCCGGGACGCGCTTACGTGGAGTTAAAGGCCCGCGCCTACAACCGCACGCCCTTCGCCCAGACTTTTCTGTGGTGGGCCAACGTCGCCACCCGCGTCCATGAGGCTTACCAGAGTTTCTTTCCGCCGGATGTCTATTACGTCGCCGACCACGCCCGCCGCTCGATGAGTCAGTATCCGCTGGCGCAAGGTTCTTACTACGGCGTGGACTATGGCGAGCGGGGGCGGAAGGGAATCCCACCGAGTGAAGTGCCGGCGCAATGCGTGCCGCCGCACTGCGCTGATGCACGCATCCCGCGTCACGCATCACGCAGTCTCCCCAATTACGCCCCTAACGACCTCTCATTCTACGCCAACATCCCCGTGCCCACCTCCTATATGTGCATGGGATCGAAGGAAGATTTTTTTGGCGGCTATGATCACAAGGTGCAGGCCGGTATCGTCCACATTGCGGACCACCACCTTTCACCCGGGAAGAAGCAGTGGACTTGGGGCAATCACGAGTTCGGCTACGCCTGGGACCGCAACCTCACCGACGCCGACGCCAGCGGCGAGTTCGCGCCTTACATCGAGCTCATGGCGGGCGTGTTCACGGACAACCAACCCGACTTCAGCTTCCTCCAGCCCGGCGAGACGAAATCGTGGAGCCAGTATTGGTATCCCATCCAGGAGATAGGGCCGGCGCAGCACGCGAATCTGGACGCGGCTATTGCGTGTCGTAGCCGCGGACGTCAGTCCGCGCCAATCGCTATCGGCGTAGCAGTGACGCAGGCGTTTGCCAGAGCCTGCGTCACGCTCTCCAAAAAGAATGCGCCGACTGACGTCGGCGGCTACGAGGAATTGGCCTGCTTCACCCGCGACCTCGCACCTGGCAAGCCATTTGTCACGGAGATTGAACTGTCCAAAGGCGTTTGTGAGACAGACCTCCTGCTGCGCGTCACCGATAGCCAGGGCCGAGACATCATCGCCTATCAACCCAAGCCCCGCGCCAGGGGCGAAGTCCCTCCGCCTGCCACTGAACCGCCTGCACCCGCTGACATCGCCAGCGCCGACGAGCTATTCGTGACGGGTCTGCATTTGGAGCAATATCGCCACGCCACGCGTTGCCCGACGCTCTATTGGCACGAGGCTCTGCGCCGTGATCCGGGCGACGCCCGCTGCAACAACGCCTTGGGTCTCTGGCACCTGAAGCGCGGCGGGTTCGACGAAGCCGAGACGCATTTCAGAAAGGCGATCAAGCGACTTACTCTCCGCAACGCCAATCCCGCCGATGGCGAGCCGAATTACAACCTTGGCTTGTGCCTGCGCTATCAGGCTGAAGCGCTAACGAGACCCGAAATCCGAAATCCGAAGCCCGAAGCCCGAAAGACCACCAGCATGGAAGCTATTCGGATTTCGGACTTCGGACTTCGGACTGCAGACTTGCTCTCCTCCGCTTACGCTGCCCTTTACAAAGCCACGTGGAACCAAGCCTGGGCCGGCCCGGCCTATCACGCGCTGGCGGAAATCGACTGTCGCCGGCAGGACTGGGATCGGGCGGCCGAGCACATCGAAAAGTCCTGCCAGACTATGGCGGACAACGGGCGCGCCATGAACCTCTGGGCGATGATTGTGGCGCGGCAGGGAAACTCAATCGCAGCCGAGGCCTTTCCGAAGCTCAACCGCGCGACCGACCCGCTCGACTGGTGGACCCGCCACCTGCTCGGCGAGGAAATGACCTGCGACACGCAGACGCTCCTCGACCTTGCCCTCGACTACGCCCGCGCCGGCTTCTACGCCGAGGCCATCGAGCTGCTTGAGGAACGGGAGTGCGGGCGCCGCCGCCCGCAGTTTACGGCGGCCGCGCCGAAATCCTCCGTCACCCCGCCAACCGCGATGGTGCCGTTGGCCGCACCCGAGGCGGCCGCGCTCCCCACCGACCCGCGCGACCTCGGCACCGTGCCGCTGCTGCACTACTATCTGGGCTGGCTGCACGAGCGCCTCGCGCTTCTGGCTGCCAATCAGTGTGCTCGCAACCTTTTGTTGCAGGTGCAACAAAAGGTTGCCGGGGGTTCGGAGGCGGATACCCACGCGCGAGCCGCCCTGCGCCATTACCAGCAAGCGGCCACGGCCTCACCGGATTACTGCTTTCCCGCCCGCCTCGAGGAAATCGCCATTCTCGAAGCCGCGATGGCGGCGAACCCCGGCGATGCCCGCGCGCCTTACTACCTTGGCAATCTGCTCTACGATCGGCGCCGGCACGGGGAAGCCATCCGTCTCTGGGAACGCAGCGCCGAACTGGACCCTAGTTTTTCCGTCGTCTGGCGGAACCTTGGGATCGGCTACCTCAACCTCCGCCGACAGCCCGCCAAGGCTCGCGCCGCCTACGAGCGCGCGTGCCGTGCGAACCCCACCGACGCCCGCCTGCTGTACGAACGTGACCAGCTCTGGAAACGCCTCGGCGAAAAGCCGGCCAGGCGGCTGCTCGAGTTGGAGCAGCACCTGGACCTCGTCCGCCAGCGAGACGACCTGAATGTCGAGTTGTGCGCCCTATACAACCAAACCGGCCGCAGCACCGACGCGCTCGCGCTGGTGAGCAGTCGTCATTTCCAGCCGTGGGAGGGCGGCGAGGGCGGGCCGCTGGGTCAGTGGGTGCGGTCGCATCTGGCGCTGGGGCGAGCGACGCTTAATTCCGCCGTAGCCGCGGACGTCAGTCCGCGCAAACTGAAGCAGCAGGCCCCGACTGACGTCGGCGGCTACGCCGAGCGAGAGCGCCTGCTAACGTCGGCCGCCACCCATTTTCAGAAGGCCCTCACCGCCCCGCACAATCTCGGCGAGGCGAGGCACCTCCTCGCCAACCAGAGCGACATCCACTACTGGCTCGGCTGCGCGCTGGCGGCACTCGGCGACGCGCCGCAAGCCCGCCGGCACTGGCTCGCCGCCGCCACTTTCAAAGGCGACTTTCAGGCGATGAGCGTCCGCGCCTTCAGCGAAATGACTTATTACTCGGCGCTGTCCTTTGTGCGGCTGGGCGAGCAGGCGAAAGCGAAGAAACTATTTCGCGACCTCCTCGCCTACGCGCAGCAACTCCAGCAGGCCGAGGCGAAAATTGATTACTTCGCCACCTCGCTGCCGACAATGCTGCTCTTCGACGACGACCTGCAATTTCGTCATGAGACGACGGCGCTGTTCCTCCGGGCGCAGGCGCATCTTGGGCTACGCAAATCGGCTCGGGCCAAAGCCCTCCTGCGCGCGGTCCTCGAGCGTGACCCGAACCACGCGCTCGCGGCCGACCTCCTCCGCGAACTGGCTTCTCTCTCCCCATCCCGGCACACTGCGCCATGAGCTTCACTCCCCTTGACCTCATCATCTTCGTCGGTTTCTTCGTCCTGGTCGTCGGCCTCAGCGTCTGGAAGAGCCGGCGCGCGAAGGATCACACCGAGAACAGTGCGGACTTCTTTCTCGCCGGGCGCGGCCTGACATGGCCGCTGATCGGTATCTCCATCGTCGCGGCGAACATTTCCACGGAGCAAATGGTCGGCATGGCGGGGCAGGCCGCGGGCGGCGTGGGTTTGGCGGTCAGCGGCTGGCAGTTGCTCGGCTCCGTGTTCATCGTGCTGATCGCCCTGACCCTGTTACCGCGCTTTCTGCGGGCGGGCATTTACACGATGCCCGAGTTCCTGGCCTACCGTTACAACGCCTCGGCGCGGGCAATCATGGCCGTGCTCACGGTGGTCATCTACGCCGTGGTAATGCTGCCCGCGGTGCTCTACTCCGGCGGCGTCACGCTCCGGGCCATTGCCGGTGTGCCGCTCACGCAGGCGGTGTGGGTCATCGGCTTGATTGCGACGGTCTATTGCGCATTTGGCGGGCTGAAGGCGATTGCCTGGGCCGACTTGGTGCAAGGTCTCGCGCTGCTGGCGGGCGGGTTGCTGGTGTTCTTTCTCGGCCTCAAGGCAGTCGGCGGCTGGGAAAACTTCGCCACGGTTAACGCGGCCAAGCTTCACATGGTGCTGCCCGCGAATAACCCGGACCTGCCCTGGACCGGTGTGGTGGGCGGCATGTGGATCGTGATGATCTATTACTGCGGGCTTAACCAATTCATCGTGCAGCGCAACCTTGCCGCTAAGTCACTCCAACACGGTCAGCTCGGTATGATCTTCGCCGGTGGACTCTGGCTCGTGGTGCCCTTCGCCATCGTGATGCCCGGCATGCTGGCCCAGCAGCTTTACGCGGATCGGCTGGCCACGACGACGGATGCGGCCTTCCCCACGCTGATCACGCAACTGGTGCCGGCCGGGCTGCGTGGCTTCATCTGCGCTGCCATCGCCGGGGCCGTCACCAGCACGCTGGCCTCGCTGCTCAACTCCGCTTCGACCATCGCCACCATGGATGTCTATCGGAATATGATCCGCCGAGACGCCTCGCAAACCACGCTGGTCTGGCTGGGGCGCGCGTTGACAATTCTGTTTGTGGTGGCCGGCTGCGCGCTGGCACCGATGCTGGACAACCCTGACTTCGGCGGCGTCTTCCAATACATCCAGCAGTTCCAAGGCTATATCTGGCCGGGCGTCGTGGCCGCGTTCCTCGGCGCCTTCCTGCTGCCGCGCGCCCCGGCCGCCGCGGGAGTGACTGCGCTGTTGCTGGGGCCGGTGGCTTATGGCGTGTTGCAGTTCACCAGCAAGACTCCAGCCCGTCCTTGGGGACATGAGATCCATTTCCTGTTGCAAGTATTGCTGGCCTTCGTCGTCGTCGCGGTGGTCATGGTGGTTATTACTCTCATCCGTCCGCTGGCTGCGCCCAAGGTGCTGCCCGAGCGGGCCGACCTGGATATGCGCACTCAGCCCGTGGTGCTGTGGAGCGGGCTGGCGGTCATTGCGGCGGTAGCGGTCTTCTTTCTGAAGTTCTGGTGAGCGGGGGAAGAAATGATGCCAAGCTACCGAACGAAATCCCTGCTGGCCGGCGCGCTGCTGCTCGGCCTCGCCGCCGCCGCGCGCAGCGAACCGGCGCAGCTAGCGACTTACCTCACCAACCTCACGACTCAGTTGTGCCTTCAATGGCCCGCCAACCACACAGTCAACCTCGTTTGCCACGGCCACAGCGTCCCGGCGGGTTATTTCAAAACGCCGGTCGTGGACACCTTTAACGCCTACCCGCACCTGCTGCATCGCGGACTGAAGGAGCGTTTCCCCTCCGCCGTGATAAACGTCCTGGTCACCGCCATCGGCGGCGAAGACTCCGAAAGTGGCGCGCGGCGATTCGAGCGCGACGTGCTGGCTCTGCGGCCGGGCGTGGTGACGATTGATTACGGCCTTAACGACCGCCGGCTCGGCCTGGCCCGCGCGGAAGCGGCGTGGCGCTCCATGATTACCAACGCGACCGCGCAAGGCCTGAAAGTCATTCTGCTCACGCCCACGCCTGACACCGCTGCGAAGCTTGACGATCCACTTGACCCGCTCAACCAACACGCCGCGCAAATCCGCCGGCTCGCGGCGGAATACCAGGTCGGGCTGGTGGACAGCCTCGCCGCTTTCCAGGTGAAGGCGCAAGCCGGCGCGCGATTGGAAGACCTGATGTCGCAGGGCAACCATCCGAATCGCGCCGGTCACGACTTGGTGGTCGCGGGATTACTCCAATGGTTCCCTAAACTCTCAAACCCATGAAAACAGCCTTGTGGTTCCTAGGCCTCGCCGCCTTGACCCTGATCGGCCCCAGCCCTACTCCAGCCCAGTCCAGTCCGCCCTCGCCTCCGCTCGCCTTTCGCGTCGGGACCAACGGTGCGTTCACCTTTGACACCGGCGAGTTGCGTGGCGTGCTGCGGGCGGAAGGCAAGTCCGTCGGCCTCCAATCCGTGACGCACATCCCATCCGGCAAGCGGGTGGATGCGAGCATGGGTTTGCTCAGCCACTATCGAGTCTTCACGACGGGGCAACGATATGGCGCCGGCGCGTGGGACTGGCCCAGCACCGCCAGACTTACCGAGCGCGGTGGGCTGGAGGTGCTGTGGCCGGCCACTGAGCTAAGGCCGTTCGAGATGCGCGCGATCTACCGCTGGGCCACCCCGACGGCCCTTGATCTGGAAACCATCGTCACGGCCAAGCAAGACCTCCCCAAGTTCGAGTCGTTCCTGGCCTGCTATTTCACCGGTGGTTTCACCAATGCGCTGGCTTGGGTGCCGGGCGAGCCGACGTCGAGTGAGTCACCCAGCTTCCTGCCCGCGCGCCGCGAGTTCGGCGAGTGGCAAATGTTCCCGCGCGATGCTGCCGCGGTCAGCGTCATTCAAGATGGCCGTTGGAAGCTGGAACCCCATCCAGTGGACTGGACGATGCGTCCGCGTTTCGCGCAGCCAGTAGCGATTCGTTGCGATGCGGCCAGCCAACTGGCCGCGGTGCTGATGGCGCGGCGCGAAGAGTGTTTTGCTCTCGCCATGCCCTACGAAACCGAGGGCCACTACTCGCTCTACCTCGCACAATTCGGTCGCGATCTGAAGGCCGGCGAAACCGCTCGCGCCCAAGCCCGGCTCGCTATCATTGATGGCACGGACCTGCGCCGCATAGGCCGGGCGTGGCTGGATTTCGCCGGCCACCAGTCCTTGACCGAATGACTCGCTTACCGATGAGCTTGTTCGAGAACTGCCGCGGCGGCCCTGCTTGATTCACTATGAAGACCAAAATCATCACTCCTATCCTCCTGGCACTGTGGCTAACCAGCGCGGCGCTGGCCGCGACTGCCGCTCAGACGAATGCGCCTTGGGACACCTTGAGCGACACCTGGGTCGCCACTGACGGTCTGGGGCGCTCGCTGCCTGCTGCGGCGGAGGTCGGCGGCCCCAAAACCAACCGGCACGTCGGCATCTTCTATTTCCTCTGGCTGACGGGCCAAGGGCCGGTGTACGACCTCACGCAAATGCTGGCCGCCGATCCGGGCCAGCCGGCCTACGGCCCGCGCAGCGCGTTTCACTTCTGGGGCGAACCGTTGTTCGGCTACTACCGGAGCGACGATGAGTTTGTCATCCGCAAGCACGCGCAGATGCTCGCGGACGCGGGCGTGGACGTCCTCATCTTTGACGTCACCAATGGCTTCACTTACGACGCAGTCTATCGCCGAATCTGCGCCGTGCTGGCGGCGATGCGCGCGGAGGGTATGCGCACGCCGCAAATCGCCTTCATCGCGCACTCGGGTGAGGACAAGGTCGTGCAGCGCCTGTATGACAGCTTTTACAGCCCAGGCACCCACGCGGACCTCTGGTTCCGCTGGCAGGGCAAGCCTCTCGTGCTCGCCGCACCCAAGTCGCTCTCGCCTCAATTGAACGAGTTCTTTACAGTGCGCGAATCCTGGGCCTGGACCAAGGGCCACAAGTGGTTCGCCGACGGACAAGACAAATGGCCGTGGCTCGATAACCATCCGCAGAATCCTGGGTGGCACGAAAGCCCGCGAGTCCCGGAGCAAATCTCGGTCTGCGTGGCGCAGCATCCGACCTCCAACATCGGGCGCAGCTTCCACGGGGGCCAGGAGCCACCGCCCGGAGAGCGGGCGCCCGCGGAAGGCTTGTGTTTTACCGAACAATGGCAGCGGGCACTGCAAGTGGCTCCGGAGTTCGTTCACGTCACTGGGTGGAACGAATGGGTGGCCCAGCGCTTCATCAGCGAGCAAGGCGGGCAAACCATGCTGGGCGAGCGGCTGCCGCCCGGCGGAACCTTCTTCGTGGACCAATACAACCAGGAATTCAGCCGCGACATTGAGACCATGAAAGGCGGTCACGGTGATAACTACTATTACCAGCTTGCCAGCAATATCCGACGCTACAAAGGCGCGCGCCCCATCACGCCGCTATCCGGGGGGCCGGTCACCGTGGATGGGCGCTTCGACGACTGGCGCAGCGTCGGCCCCGAGTTCCGCGACACGCTGGGCGACCCGGCGAAACGCGATCATCCAGGTTGGGAAGGCCAGCCGCGCTTCGTGAACCAGAGCGGACGCAATGATATTGTGGCCGCCAAGGTGGCCGCCGACGCAAAACAAATTTGCTTCTATGTCCGCAGCCGCGAGCCACTGACACCATCTTCCGACCCCGGATGGATGCTGCTGTTCATAGATACCGACCAAAACCCGCGCACCGGCTGGCTCGGCTATGACTATGTCGTGAACCGCTCGAACTTGCGTCCTCAGATAACTACTCTGGAGCGCAATCAAGGCGGTGGTTACAAGTGGCAATCGCCGGTGGATATCACCTATCGCTCCGCGGGTAACGAACTTGAGCTGGCTATTCCCCGCGCCGCGCTGGGGCGGGCCGAAGGGCCGCTCACGCTGGACTTCAAATGGGCGGACAACTTGCAACAGACCGGCGACTGGAGTGACTTCACCCTCAACGGCGATGCGGCGCCGAATGACCGTTTCAACTACCGCGCAATTCTTGATCCGACTCTCAACGCAAACCCAAAACCTGCCCGATGAAAACCGTCGCCTTGATTGCAGCATTGCTGTTGTCTGTATCTCCGAACTGGGCCGCCGCCCCGGTGCCTCCCACCGTGACTGAGCCAGGTTCCACTCAGCCCGGCAGTCAGGAACTCATGCTACTGGAGAATGGCACCGTGCAGGTTGGGATAGACCGCCGCAAAGGCGGATCTATTACCTGGCTCGCTTGGAACGGCCATACGAACAACGCGGTCAATCACGCCGACCCGGGGCGTCTCATCCAGCAGTCGTATTATGCCGGTAAGGGCCTGGATCGGACCGCGGAGGGGCAGAGTAAGTCCTGGAGTCCGTGGACCTGGAATCCCATCCAAGGCGGGGGTGTCGGTTCCTGGGCACGCGTTACGGAATTCAGGCGGTCAGCGGGGAAAGAGCTTTTCGCAGAAACCGTTCCCAAACTCTGGGACATGCCCAACGAGGAGGCCGCGGCCTGCATGCGCCAGTGGACGGGCTTCGAACCGACCATGCCGGATGTGATCCTGGTGCGTTGCGAGTTCAGCTCTCGACGCGCAACAGGCGACCGCTGGGGGCCGGCGGTGCCGCGACATCAGGAGATACCCGCCTGCTATTTTACGCGCTGTTTCAGTGTCGTCAGGAGCTATCTTGGGGAGGGGCGTTGGCGGGACGAAATGCAGCCGCCTGGACCGCCTTGGGGCACCGCCAATCCACCGCGCAAGGCGATGGCCTGCTTCACGCCGGACGGCCAGGGCGTTGCTGTGTTCAGCCCGTGTGCCACGCAGCCGTGGAACTTCGGACCGCACGGGCAGGGTCAGAGCGATGATCCGGCCGCGGGTCCTTGCCTGCACATGGCACCGCTGGATCTGGTCAGTCTGGGACCGCAGTCAGAATACCGCTATCGCTACTGGTTAGTCGTCGGCACCGCTTCCCAAGTGGCCGCCCGGCTGGAT
>Ga0335397_10012156_pt1 | contig 10553 bp, 9 predicted proteins | sample MAT04_FD_205740 | JGI IMG/M metagenome (GOLD analysis project Ga0335397, IMG submission 205740) | Freshwater microbial communities from Lake Fryxell liftoff mats and glacier meltwater in Antarctica - MAT-04 (spades assembly) (version 2) ...
AGCGGGGAGAGGTGGAAGACAGCCGCCACACCTTCGCCGCCGACACCGTCATCCTCCCGGCCGCGCCGCGACCCGTCGGGGGGTACCTGTTCGACCCGGCGGGGGGGCTGGTGCGGGCGGAACTGGAAGGCAATCTCGCGGCGGAACTGGGGCTGGAGCCGACGGACTTCGGGCTGGCCGTGTTCACCAGCGACAGCCTCGTGTCATCGCCATTCCTGACCGCCTACCGCGTGGACGTGGTGCTGCCGCTGGACGCGAAGAAGGTCAACGCACACCTGACGGCGCACGGCATCGGCCGCGTGACGGTGATCCAATGCGGTTCGGGCGTGGACGCGGACGCGATTCGCAAGAAATGCAAGGGAAAAGGGCACGAACACCGCTTCCTGATTCTGACCAAAGAACTCGGCCGCCCCGTCGCGGTGGTGGCGGAACGGGTGGTCGTGGAACGTCGCTACAATCGAAATGCATTCACCCCGTGGAGCGATCCATCATGGATGTGATTCCGTGTCCGGCGTGCCGTGGCGAAGAAGAACGCAAACTCTCCTGTCAGTTCTGCGCGCGGATGGGCTACGTCCCGGACGGGCCGGTTCGATTGGTATCGAGGCGGTGGCTGTATCTGGGGATCGTCGCTAACGTCCTACTTGCGCTCGCGGTCGTATACTGGTCGTTCCGGTTTCCCAGCAACCCGGACATGGACTTGCTCCTCAAAGGACTTCGCGAACAAGAGATTATTTCCGTGAAGGAAATCGACTTGGTGAAAGGCAAAACCGGGGAATGGACGTTCGGCACCGTGGTGACGGACGACGGCACTCGCTATCCGATCGCGGCGAAGTGGACTATCGACCGAACGAAACCCAACTTGGACGAAATGCGAGTGGTGTGGATCGTGGGCGACAGCCCCGCCGCCGTCGAGCAGATCGAGCAGATGAAGCTCGAAAATTGAGGAGGCGGTTGTTTGTCCGTCCAGAGTGCTGATAAAAAACCGCCCCGCCACTCGCCGCCTCAATCAAGCGGCCTCGCTTTTGGCCTGCTCAAACAGCTTCCCCTGCGGCGACGGCATGTTGGTCGGGCCGACGAACTGGTCCGGCATCCCGGTCCACTGGTGGGATCGCACGCTGGCCAGAATCCGCTCGGCCAACGACAGCGCGTCGCGGCCGTCCTCGCCGGTGACGCGCGGGGTGCGGTTATGCCGCACGCACTCCACGAAGTGCCGCAACTCGTTCGTAAGCTGGTCCCACTTGCGGTCGCCGTCCACGTTCCGCACTTCCAGGTAGCGGCCGAACACGTCGTCCTTGATGCGGCCCTTGGCGGCGGCATCCATGCGGTCCGGCCGCAACCCCTGCCGGCGGAGTTCGTCACTCTGTTGGACGAGGTGCAACTTGCGGGTGACGAAGTCGATGCCGGCGTACCCTTCGGGTGCCCAGATGCGGAGGCGGCGCTTGGGCCGCACGGCGATGCGGCTGGCGGTCAGGTGGGCGACGCACCCGGAGGCGAACACCAGCCGGGCGTTCACCATGTCTTCGTGCCCGCCGAACACCGACGCGCCGACGGCGTGGACTTCCGTCACGGGTCCGCCGACCAGCGCGATCATCAAATCCAGGTCGTGAATCATCAGGTCCAGCACCGCCCCGATGTCTGTGGACCGGCCGGTGAACGGCCCGTGTCGTTCAGCCTCCACGAACTTCGGGCGGATCGGCCGCTTGACCAGTTCTTCAAAGGCCGGGTTGAACCGCTCGATGTGGCCGACCTGCAACGGCACCCCGGCGGCGGCGGCCAGTTGAATGAGTTCCTCGGCTTCCGCCACCGTCTTGCACACCGGCTTCTCGACCAGCACCGGCACCCCGCGGCGCAGGAACGCCGACGCGACCGGGTGATGCGCACTGGTGGGCGCGGCGACGGACACGGCGTCCACCGCGCCGAGCAGGTCTTCGTACCTGTCGAAGGGGTGGGAGTGGCACTTCGCGGCCACCGTGCGGGCCTGGTCCGCGTTCGGATCGACGACGCCGACGAGATCGACGTCCGGGAACGTGGACAGGATGCGGGCGTGGTGTTGACCCAGGTGCCCGACCCCGATGACCGCCATCCGCAACCGAGTCATGCCGTCCTAGCCTTTGGTGTGGTCGGTCGGCCCGTCAGTCCATGACGGCCGCCCGCAAGGGGTGGGGGACGGTTGCGGTCCCCGGTTGATGTGTGGGGACGGCAGCCAGGTTTGCCCGCCGGCGGGCGTCACACGAACACCTTCTTCCGACCCGCCAGGCTGGGCCGGCTGAGGATCGGCGGCAGGGTGGTCGGGCCGCCGGTGACGGCGGCCATCCGGGCGGCCAGCGCCCGCGCCAGCGATACGTTCAGCCCGTGCCCGGACTTGTACGCCACGGCGTGGCCGACCAGATCGAACCCGCACAGCGACAGGTCGCCGATCAGGTCGAGCACCTTGTGCCGGGCCGGCTCGTTGGCGAACCGCAAGCGGTTGTCGATCAGCCCTTCCGGCCCGAACACGAGCAGGTCGCGGGCGGTCAGGTGCCGGCCGACGCCCTTGGCCCGCAGCATCAAGGCTTCCCGTTCCAACACGAAGGTGCGGCAATTCGCCACTTCGCGGACGAACGACTCCGGGCCGACGGTCATGGTATGGGTTTGCCGCGGGATTTGCGAGTCCGGGCCGTAGTCGAGCAGGTAGGTGGTTTTCAGCCGGTTGCCGGTGGCCGCGTCGGTCGGGTGGAGGGAGACCGTGGCCCCGCCCTGTTCGACGCAAATCGGCTCGGTGACGGTCCAGATGTCGCGGCGGGCGGCTTGCAGAACGACGCCGGCCTCGAACACGGCGTCCACGAACCCGCCCGCCGACCCATCCAGGCCGGGCGGTTCGGGGCCGTCCAGTTCGATGACGCAGTTATCGACCCGGAGGCCGGCGAGCGTGGCGAGCAAGTGTTCGACGAGGGTAATGGCTTCCGCGCCGCCGCCGAGGGTCGTCCGCCGCTGGGTGCCGGTGACGAGTTCGACGCGGGCGGAAATGATCGGGTGGGACGGCAGGTCGGCCCGGACGAACAACACCCCGGTGTCCGGCGGGGCGGGAAGCAGCCGGACGTGGACCCGTTGACCGGTGACGAAGCCGGGGCCGTCCAACTCCGTTGGGCGGGCGAGGGTGCGCTGATGTCGGTAGCCGATTCGTCGCACGTCGTCCGCCCTCCGGCACTGCCGGGCTAGAACTGCGGTTGGGCTGTCCTTGCCGTAACGGAAATCCGACCAGTTTCCGACGTTCAATCGCTGGCGAGGCCGGTTTCCGATTCTGTATCGGATCGACACCTCGCCAAATTAACGATTTACCGCAATTTAACAAAACCGACTTCGACGGACAGAGCGCCAGCCGGAATTACTTGCCCGGCGGGGTGCCGGGCGGCCGCGCAACCGGGGCACCGCCACCTCCGGTCTGCTGCAACTGCTCCGGCCCGGCGATGCGCTGCGGGATGGCTGCCGGCGCGGGAAAGCTCTTGTTCAGCAGGGCGATAAGTGAGTCGGTCAGGTCCACCGACTTCGACACGTGGAAGGGCATCGCCCCGCCCGGCAGCACCATGCTCTGGATGTACTCCGGCCGCGCCTTTTCTTCCTGGGTGATCGCGTCCGGGTAGGCGAACACGATGTCGTATCCGTTCGATTGCACGAACGCCGCGACGGCCCGCTGGATGTCGGAGTACAGCACCTTCAGGTGGCTGGCGGCCTCCTCGTCGATGCGGTTCTTGGTCTGACGGTCCAGGTCTTCCCATTGCCGCTGCTTGTCTAACAACATCTGGACCAACTTCTCCCGCTCCGGCACCAGGGTCGCCTTCTCGGCCTGCTTCTGGATGTCCGCCATCTCGGCCCGCAGTCTCGCCAGCTCCCCCGAACTGGCGATCCGCTTGTTCACCATCGTCACCGACCAGTACTTCCACTTCTGGAATTCGCTCATCACCTTCGCGGCGTTGAACACCGCGATGCGGGGCGGGTCCTGGCGGGGCGGTGCCCCGCCGGCCGGGGCCGCCGGGGTCGCGCCCGGCGTTTGAGCCGACAGTCGCCCCAGCCCACCGAGGCCGGCCACCACGGCCAGCAGCAAGTAAGTACGCTTCATGTTTCGCCCTCCTCTGGCGGTTCCTACTCGGCGGTGGGTGGCGTTCCGTGCTCCCCCCTGTCACCGCCGCCGCGGGTTGACCCTGTTCCGTGTCGGTCTATTTCCCGTGGTCGGCGAGTTCTACCGTACCGGTCGCCCGCCGTCAATCCGAACGAATTGCGATGCGATCCGGGCGGCATCCCGGTCGATACCTCCGGTGAGACCGCTTGGAGCGGTTGTCCGAGACGCGCCCGATCGTGGAGGCTGTCATGGTCCGAAGTCGTTGCGGAGAAGTGAAGTCATGGCTACTGTTCGGCTGTGCGGTTGTCGTCGGCGGGTGCGGGTCGCCCGTCGTCGCGCCGACCAGCGTGCGCGGCTCGGCGACATTCCACCGGCACCCGATGACGGGGGGAATGGTCGTCTTCGTGCCGGATCGGGAACGTGGGACGGACGGGGAACTCCTCACCGCGACGATCGGAGAGAACGGAACATTCCGATTGGCGGACGGCGCGAAAACGGTCCCGCCTGGTTGGTATCGGGTGGCGCTGGCCGACCCGCCGGAGTGGTATGGTCTGGAACCCAACGGCACGGCGTTCCCGTCCTCGCTACGTCGGCCGGACAAGTCCGGGATCGAGTGCGAGGTGATCGCGGGAAAGGAAAACGTCTTTGAATTCGCGGTGGAACTGACGGAGTGACGTGATTGGCGAACCCGGCCCGCGAGGGCCGTGGGTGCTGGAAAACAAGCCACCCACGGCCCTCGCGGGCCGGGTTCGCCCGATTCCAACCGACGCTCAACTCGGCGGCGTGGCGGGTTTCGCGGCAGGCGGTGCTGCGGGCGGGGCAGCCGGTTTCGCGGCGTCGGTCGGCGCGGCAGCCGGTTTCGCGGCGTCGGTCGGCGCGGCAGCCGGTTTCGCGGCGTCGGTCGGCGGGGCAGGGGGTTTGGGTTTGGGCTTGGGCTTGGGCACGGCCGGTTTCGGCGCGCCGGGTTTGACCGGGTTGCCGGTCCCCGTCCCCTTCGGCGCGAGCAGGGCCATCATCTGCTTGCCTTCCATCCGGGGGGGCGTTTCCACCTTGCAACAATCTTGCAAGTCCACGAGCATGGCGTCGAGGATGCGCCGGCCTTCCTCGATGTGCTGCATCTCGCGGCCGCGGAATTGCACTTTAATCATCACCTTGTCGCCGTGTTCCAAGAACTTGCGGGCGTGGGCGACGCGGGTGTCCACGTCGTGTTCGCCCGTCTTCGGGCGGACGCGAAGCTCCTTCAGCTTCTGCTGGTGGGTTTTCGTGGCCTGCTTCTTGGACTGGGCGTACTTGTGCTTGCCGTAGTCCATGATCTTGCAGACCGGCGGCCGCTCCTTGTCCGCCACTTCGACCAAGTCGAGGCCGAGTTCGCGGGCCATCTCCTGGGCCTGGGCGGTGGGGACAATGCCGTGCTGCTCGCCTTCCGCCCCGATGAGGCGAATGGGGCTGATGCGGATTTGGTCATTCATGCGGGGGCCGGCCGGGGCGCGGGGCGGGCCGCTACGATCGAACGGTGGGATGCGGAGGCTCCTTGGCTCTGGGGTGGTTGCTGGGCGAACCGGCCGCGTTTCACGGTGGAAGACTCGCGGCCCGTCCGTCATATTCACTCTAACCCCTTATGATTAACCCCTCCGCGCCCGCCCGTCAACTGCCCATTGCGAAAAATCGTGCCAGGTGCGCCCGTTACAATCCGGTGATTGTTCCCGTTCCGCGCGGCGGGTAGGCTACCCGGTGGTTCCCCAATCCCGTTCCGCCCCTGTGAGGGTTCGCCATGCGGGTCCGTCTCTTCGCCGCGCTGCTGGCCGTCGGGGTCGCGTCGGCGGCCGTCGCCCAACCGCCGGCCAAGCCGGTCATCGGCACCTGGGAGGTGCGGTACACCGACGACAGTACCATGAAGTTGACCCTGTTGGAGGAGTCGCTGACTTTCGTCACCCCGCACGGCACCCTGCAAATCCCCGTGCGGGACATCAAGAAGATCGAGTTCGGCACGCGGTTGGCCGACGCCGACCGAAGGGCCGTGGATGCCGCCATCGCGGACTTGTCGGGCACCGACAACGCCAAGCGCGAAGCGGCGAAGGCGCTGCTCGCCGAGATCGGGCCGAAGGCGCTGCCGGCACTGACGCGGGCGACGCGGCGGCTGACCGGCGACGCGCGGGCGCAGTTCTCGCAAGTGGTCGAAGCGCTGACCGCCGGGTTGCCGGACCAAACAGCGATCCCCCGCGACACGGACATCCTTCACACCGACGAGTCCGTCATCGCCGGGCGGGTGTCGCTGTCCGCGTTGCGGGTGAACACGTTCCAGTTCGGCGAACAGAAGTTGAAAGTGACCGACGTTTCCGTGATGCAGTTCGGCAAGTTGACCACGGGCGGCCGCGCGAAGAACGTGGAGATGATCGACGCGAACCAGGTGGTGCAACTCGCGCTGCGGATGGTTGGCAAGACAGTCGGCGTGCGCGTGACGGGGGCGATTACCGGCGCTGTCTGGGGGAGCGGGCCGTACACCTCGGACTCGAACCTGGGAATGGCGGCGGTCCACGCCGGGGTGCTGAAGGTCGGCGAAACGGGGGTGGTGAGGATCAAGTTCGTTCCGTCCCCGCCGGCGTACCAAGGAACTACGGCGAACGGCGTGACGACGAGCAACTACGGGTCGTTCGGGAGTGGGTCTTATGTAGTCGTGCGGGAGCCGTGACGCCTTTGGGCGAGCCGCCCCAGTGATGGGGTGGGCAACGGCGGAACCCGCCCCATCACTGGGGCGGCTCGCCAAGAATCATCGCTTCTTCACCGGGAGGAACTGGTTCAACTCCAGCCCGTTCGGTCCCAGCGCGTCGTCGAGCAGTTCGATCCGGCCGTTCGTCCTGATGACGTTCAGCAGCTTCGCCATCTCCTCCCGCCACAGGGCGGCGAGCAGGTCCGGGTTGGTCGCCCGCAACCGCTGGTATTGTTCCCACCGCCCCCGGAACGCCTCGGCATCGGCGGTCGCTTGCTTCAGCTTCTCGGCGCGATACGCCTCGGTCTCGGCGGTCAACCGGAGCCGCAGCGACTCGGCTTCGCTCGCCTGCCGTTGGGCCTCTTGCTCGGCGTTGTTCAGCCGGGTGCGGATGGCCGTCTGTGCCTGGTTCACCGCCTCGAACGAATCCCGCACCTCGTCCGGGGCGGATAAGTATTCGACGCTGACTTGCTGCACGACGATGCCCAGTCGCGCGTCGGTGAGGCGCTCCGGCAGGCGGGCCGACACCCACGCGGCCAACGCCCCCCGGCGGGACAGCACCTCGTCCACCGTGCGGGCACCCACCCACTCGGCGGCGAGATTCTCCGTGGTCCGGCCGAGGACCGAATCGACTCGGTCGCGGTGCAGGACGTACCGGTCGAGTTCCCCGTCGCGGTCATCGATGGCGTACTCGACGACGAGCTTCACGTTCACGAGGTTCTGATCGCCGGTGAGGAGTTGACCCGATGGGGTGCCGGGCGCGTCCGAAGCGTCTTCCTGCGAGTACCCGACGGGCAGTTGGCGGACGGTGCGGGTCTGCACGCGGTCGATGCGGTCGAACCCCCACGGCAGCCCGACCCACAGCCCCGGCCCCGGTCGCGCGACGACGCGGCCGAACCGCCGCACCACGCCGCGCTCGTCCGGCCCCACCTGCGCGACGCCGGTGGCGAGGTACGCGAGGAGCAACAGTGGCAGCAGGTAGCGAAGTCGGGGCATGGGATTGAAACACTTCAAATAAGAGGGACACGGATGAAGAGGATGGAAGACAGGATCAAAGCCGGGATCAAACCAAGATTTTCTTCTTTCTGATCTTCTTCATCTCGGCTTTGATCTTCTTCATCCGCGTTCCTCTTATTAAACGGTTTTGAACACCCTTACTTCTTCGGCGGTTCCTTCATCAGCTTGAAGAGGTCGTGGTTGAGCGACAACAGTAGCGTATCTTTGCTGTCGGCCATCACCGCTTGCAGCGCCTTCAGCCGTTGCAGGAAGGCGTAGAAGTCCGGGTCCTTGGCGTGCGCCTCGTTGCGGATGCGGTCGGCGTCGGTGTCGGCTTTGCCTTCCAGTTCGGTCTTCTTCGCCCGCGCGTCGGCCTCGATCTTCCGGCGGTCGCGGTCGGCCTCGGCCAGCAGCTTCGTCGCCTGAACCCGGCCCTTGTTCTCCTCCTTGGCGGCCATCTGCCCCCGCTCGGAGCGGATGCGCTCGTAAATACTCGTCCGCACCGCCTCCGGGAAACTCAAGCGGCGCAGTCGGAAGGTGACGATCTCGATGCCGTAGTCCCGGCGCAACTTTTCGACGAGTCCCGTTTCGCCGGTGCCGAGTAACCGGGTTTGCAACTCGGCCGTACGCGCGTCCGCCTGGGCGTCGGTGCTGACGGCGATGAGTTGGTCCAGCGACAGCGCCCCGACCACGGCCGCCAACCGGCCGGTGAACTGCGGGGCGAGGATGCGTTTCACTTGCTCGGCCGTGCCGACGCTGCGGATGAACTGGTCGGCGGCCTCGGCGTCGGGAATTCGCCACGTCACGAATGCATCGACGGTCAAAGTCTTGTCGATGGCCTGGCTGTTCGGGTCCGGGTTGCGGGTCAGGACTTCCACCGCCGGCAGGTCGAACGATTGCAACCGCCGGTCCACCCGCAAGACGGAATCGACCGGCCACGGCATTTTGAAGTACAGCCCGGCCTCGGTGGCCCCGTCGCGGGTGACGACGCGCTCGCCGAACCGCGTGACGTACGCGAACTCGCCGAAGTCCACGACGTAGCAGGCCGACCGCGCCCACAGGAGCAGCAGCACGGGGAGGAACAAGTATTTGAGAAACCAACTCATGGGTTGCGCTCCCGCTGGTCGCGGGGAAAGGCCAACGGTGGCGTGCGGGGGAACAGGTCGGGGTCCATCAGGTACAGCTTGCGGGTGCCGGGCAACTTGTCGGCGTCGATCAAGATCTTGTCGCGGGTTCGCAGGGCGGCAACGGTGGCGTCGAGTGCCAGGCGGAAGTCGGTGAGGAACCGGTTGGCGGGGGTCGTCCGGGCGGTCTGCCAGAAGAGGATGACATCTCGCGCGGCCTCGGCTTCCGTCACCTTTCGATGCAACTCGGCCTCGGCGGAGGCGACCACCCGTGTTGATTCTTCGTCCGCGCGGGCGCGAACCCGCGACGCCTCCGTCGCCGCTTCGTTGATCGTCTTTTCCTTCTTCTGGATGGCGTCCGCGACGGCGTGGTACGCGGCCACCACGTCGGCCGGCGGGTGCAAGTCGTGGACGGTCAGGCCGTCCAGTTTGATGCCCAACCCGTCGCCGGCGGCTTCGCTCAACCGCTGTTCGAGCTTCGCCCGCGCGGCCGCTTCAAAAGCCGGCCGCCCTTGTCCGAGCAGGGTTTGGAAGCCGCGCGCGGCGGTGAGTTCCCGGAACACGCTCTCCCCCGCCGAGCGGATGACCGCGTCCGGGTCGGTGCTGCCGAAGAGGTATCGCTTCGGGTCGGCGATGGTGTAGCGCACGGTGGCGAGCAACTCGATGAGGTCGCCGTCGCCGGTCAGCATGAGCGACTCGTCGGTCATGCGGGTGATGCCCTCGGCGTGCGCGCTACTCCACGTCTGACCGCCGTCGCCGCGCCCCGCCCGTAGCCGGAGTTGCTCTTGCCTGGCGAGTTCCATCTTCTTCGCTTGTTCGTCGGTCAGCAGCCGGAAGCCGATTTCGACGGTGCGAATCTCGGCCGGCTTCACGCGAGTGACGCGCTCCACCGGCCACGGCCAGCGGACGTGCAACCCCGGCGGCAAGTCGTCTTGCACCGCCCCGAACCGCTGCACGACGCCGACTTCGGTCGGGCCGATTTGCACCAGCCCAGTACCGAGCCAGACGAGCCACAGGCCGACGAGAAGCGTAACCGCGATCGGCTTCCAGCGGTCCTCGATCCAGTGGAAGGCGTCGTCCAGGTGGACCGTGTTCGCCCAGCGGTCGAAGGCTTGCACGCGGGCGCGGAGTTTGCCGGTGGACTGCCGCTCGAAGGCCAACAACCGCATCGAGTTCAACAGCACCAGCAGCGAGCCGACTTGGTGGTAGATGACGGCGGCGAGCGGGGCGGACTTGGCCCACTCCGGCGACGACGAGAAGAGCGGCCAGAGAAAGCCGGTCAGCAGCACGCCGAACAGGTTCACCCCGAACCCGAACCAGACGATGTTCTGATGGATGACGCGGCCGGTCTCCCGCGACAACTTCACCAACAGCGGCAGCGGGCGGAGCGGGTCGCCCATCATCACCACGTCGCCGGCCTCGGCGGCCACGTCCGTGCCGGACCCGATGGCGATACCGACGGACGCCTTCGCCAAAGCCGGGGCGTCGTTCACGCCGTCGCCCACGAAGGCGGTGTTCTCCGGCAGGTGTTCGGCCTTTTGAGATGGCAGCAACCCCGCCCGGACATCGGTCAGCGGCAACTCGGCGGCGATGGCGTTGGCCACCGCCTCGCGGTCACCGGTCAGCAGCG
>Ga0335397_10012158_pt1 | contig 10552 bp, 3 predicted proteins | sample MAT04_FD_205740 | JGI IMG/M metagenome (GOLD analysis project Ga0335397, IMG submission 205740) | Freshwater microbial communities from Lake Fryxell liftoff mats and glacier meltwater in Antarctica - MAT-04 (spades assembly) (version 2) ...
TGGTTGCAGGTAGGTGATCTGCAAGTGGATGATTACCTTTTCACAGGGCAGCGGGGCTGCTTAACGGTGGAAACCATGAGTACGCGGGTGAAGACCTGGTGCTGCGATGTGGGCTTGAAGGGAAACTATGGCAGCCATACACTGCGGAAGACCTGGGGGTATTGGCAACGACTGGAGCGAGGCACCGCGATTCCCTTACTCATGGAAGCGTTTGGCCATGCGACGCAGCAGCAAACGCTGGCGTATTTAGGGATTCAGTCGAATGAGATTGCCGCCATCTATGAGTTGGAATTGTGAGGGCTTCTAACTTCGTCGAAAATGGGCATTAGTCAATAATGTCAGCAAGAGTTGGATGCCTGCTTGGATGAATATGACTTGGATACAGTTCTTGGGCTAACTTTGCATCGTGCAGCATTTTTGCCAAGAGAATCCTTCTTAATCAGTCACTTGAATTTTTACAACATATGTTGCCTCCGTAATGCAGAGAGTGCCATCGGCATTTTTTTTCAGAAAGTCTATTCCTTTATCGAAAAGAACGCGGTAAGTCTGATTGTTTTGTAGCTTGATCGTGAGTTCTCGTCGATGAGGAAAAGGTGGATGGGAGCGTTTTGAATAATGACGCATCTCAACTGTAAGTTGTCCATTGAGATGCGATATTACTCGTTCTATAGCTGCACGGCGTTGAGTATCGTGATTACTATACTCATCTCTCGTTTGCTGGATCTGGAGCACTAAGTGAGAACTGCTTTCTAGCCAGTCTCCTTGTAGCAAAGAGGCTAAGATTCCTGCACCAAATGGTTGTAAATAACGATCGCTATAAATCAGTTGCTTGACACGATTACCTTGCAACACCTGCTCTAAGCCCAATTGTCTTCGTAATTCGGTAAGGCTCAAATTTCCCCACTGAGGCGTTGGGAAAACAACAACGGTATCGGGGTCTTCTAAGGTATCCGCTGCTATAGGTTGTGCCTGTGCTTGTAAGCTATGCAAATCTTGCATAACTTTATCAATGCCCTGTTGGCTACGTGTTTGAAGCCATTCAACGGGCTCTCCATTCTCTGCAAAGCGAAGCTGAAGAGCAACGCGATGAGGTGATAGACTACTCAGACAAAGTGTTGGAAATTGCTTAACGGAGGTTGTGTAAAGCTTCAGTAGTCCCTGATCAATCCATTGTGCTAAGCGTTTCCGCAGAACCCTTGTTTGGTCGTCGTTGGAGCGTTCAGGCAGATCGGTCACAATTAGCTCTAGCGGCGTAGTTCGATTGGGTGCAGAGATAATCTGGGTTAATGGCTTGAGGGTGAATGATTCCGTGAGGCTTGGTAGATAGCCAATACTGAGTGAACCTGCCATCGTGTAATAACTTTCGAGCGCCGCTGCCATCTGAGCCAAACTTATTTTGTTAGTATCAGGGGCAAAGGCTCTCAGCACTTCGTCCGGTTGCACACGCTCGACAATCGGACGCAAAAAGGTTGCAACCGAGTGGCGATCAAGTTCGTGGTGGAAGATTTGATTGGTATAGGTACGTAAACATTCGTAACAACTGCTGCTGCAACTACAGGATTCAACAAACTGGAAGGCGCGTTGCAAGACCGTCGGAAAGCGCTCTGCAATGCGTTTGCTGTAGCCTGCTCCACCAGGGACATTATCGTAAATAACAATTTCCGCTGCACCCATACGGCTCTCTTCTACAGGACGGAATAGTCCATCTAATTCAGTACGGGGCACATCAATGACTTGAGCGGCAGCAGCCAGTAGTGCATAGGTCAGCGATCGCCAGAAACCTGCTCCTGTTAATGGAACCGCCGAATGACTGTGATCGCCGTCTGTGTCTGAGTGAATCTCACCCCCTGCATCCAGGTGCAAAACTGTACCAAATAATGGCGGAGGAGGGGGATTGAGCGCTGGAGTAAATCGAAGCTTGAGCAAATCACTACGAAATTCGTGTCCTAAGTGGATGTGTTCATACCATCCGTCACAGGGATTTCCTTTAATTGGATGCAGATGGGTAATTTGACGAGAATTACTGGTTTTTCCATGTCGATTACGGCTCCGCAGTTGGGTGCGCACACCATCACTCAAATCTCGTCCGCATTTCTTGCACAGAGCAAACCCTTTATTTCTAAACCCACGCCCATCTTCTAGCGGTCCCTGGTTGGATAGAAAGAATTTGCCTCCTTGACTTAACGTCAAATGATAGAGATCAGATTGAATCTGTTCAGGATTGTCGCCTTCCTGCGTTAAAAACACTTGGGAAGTGGGTTGACGCATCGGTTTGCTGTAGGACGTAACTTTGGGGATTTCACTCCAATCGGTGGTAAATGCTTTGGGGATTTTGTAGGAGCGGGGCTTTTGCTCACTGGTGGATGGTTTTATTCGACAAATCGGACATTTGGGGTCACTTCCTAGACGCGTGAGGATCTCAGTGTCTGTACTAGCTGCCATGAAAAAGTTGCAGGCTTGGCACACCCAATAGTGGCGGCCAGGCAAGTCGTCAGGACGCATTACGCCGACACTGGTATGGACACGATCGTCTACCACTACATCCTGTCCTGGTGCATATTCTCCCAGTGCAAGACGTCGATCACGCTGAAGTCGATGTTTTCCCTGTCCCTGGAAAAATTGACGACTATCTCTGGTCAGCAGCTGGACGACATCGATAGGAAAGCCGTAGATAGGTAAAATGCTGGCTTTTGCCAATTCCTCATGGAGTTGTTGTTTCTTAATTTTGTCTAACTCATCGCGCACGCGATCGCGCTTATATTCCAATGCCTTTTGCTTCTGGATCTCATTGGCATCTTCCGCAGTTCGCACTGCCTGCCTCAGTTCTTGCCACAGCGTTGCCAAGCCATTCCAATCCTGTAACTGCTCGGCTTGAAATTCCTGTAAATCCGCTTCAAAGTGTTGCACAACGAAGGTAACGGTTTGTTGATTTCCCAGACGCTCTAACCAGTGTTGGGTAAAAACTTTTGCTTGATCCCTATGTAGCCATTCCTTCAACGAATGGATCATGGCTTCCGCAGGAACTTCAGATATGGGTGCGAATGTATCGGGGAGTCCTAAAAAGCGGGCGATCGTCACTTTTTCTGCCCCAACCTGATGTTCGATACGGAGAAACTCGGCTAACAGTTCTGCACGAATATGACGTTTTTGGATTTCAAAATTGGTGGGATCAAGTTTGGGTACTTGATTTCTTCCGTTGATCAATTTAGCGGGTTGTTCAAAGTAGTAGCGATCGTGAGGGCGGCGCTGCCCGTACATCAGTGTGATTGCTACCCCATCGGTACGCCGTCCTGCCCGTCCTGCTCGTTGCTGATAGTTGCTGACATGGGGCGGAAAGTTGCGCAGGGCAACTGCCTGCAATTCGCCAATATCTACCCCCATTTCCAAGGTGGTTGAGCAACTGAGCAGGTTAATTTTGCCCTGACGGAAGCGGCTTTCCCGGCTTGCTAGCTCGTCGGTACCCAGTTGTGCGGTATGTTCCTGTGAGCGCAACGGTAAAATCGCTCGTTCCTGAATAATATGGCGATAGTGATGATCGGATAATTGCCCTGGCTGAAAGGGTTGCAACGTTCCCTTACAGCGGGGTGCAAGACACCGATCGACTCCAAATTGAGATTGTCCCTGCAAGGCTGACAGACCAGGAAGATGAAAAATCTGCTGGCAGGTGTTGCATTGGTGCCAATCCGTTTCCGTTTGCCAAAGATTGAGCAATTCCCAATGGAGTTGCCGTCCATCCCTGTAAGGAACTAGAAACCTCTGCCGCAGCAACTCATCAAATAACCATAACAGGTTGTCTTCTGAGGGAAAACTGCCCAGAAAATTACTGTAATAGGTCACAATCTGATTTTGTCGCTCTATAGGTTCACCGTTGGCCTTTTTGCGCCAGAGAAATGAAATAGCTTGTTGATCTTGGGGATTTCGACGCAATTTAAGATAGAGTTGGGAACGTCCTTTGCTATCCAATCGAGCAGGCTGCCCGCCTTCAATACCGCCTGTTTCTGGAAAATATCGAGACGAGCCTTGTAAGTCAACCGCGCCTGCCAGACGAATGCTGTCTGTTAATCCCGTCAGAAAGATCAGAGCTTCTGCCTGATCTAAACCAAATCGCTCTGCGACCTGAGAAAGCATTTGATCAGGCCATTTCAAATGACAGGTAAGTAGACCCAAGGCTTCGATCGAGAAGCGACGAGCAGAGGGCAAGCCAAATTCGCGTAGCAGCAACTCCTTTGCACGACCTTGAGCGCGTTTTCTGCAATCGATCGGGTTCAGGCTAATTTCTTCATTCTCATCGTTAGCAACATAGCTGCGGTGGTGTTTATCAGGTTCGCGATCGGGATGGGGAATGGAAAGGTGAAGAAACTGTTCGACTAAGTTCTCTTCGACCTGATTGATTGAAGCAACCCCATGCTGTTGCACCGCTACAAATGTCTGCCAAACAAGCTGACGGTAGAGGGCTTCAGTATGGGTACGTTGGAAATCAGAGGCAAAGAAAGCGGCATCTTGACGACCATCGGAGAAGGTTAAGAGTTTACGTTTGGTTGTCTGATCTGAGGCATGTCCGGGCTCTGGCAGTAGTTCAAACAGACTGTCGAGCATGACTTCTAGCGGTGCATCCGTGTAGGAAACAAACCGCCCGACCGCCGCTGTTTGGGCCCTTCCCGCAGCACACGCTGGGCACCGAGTTAAGTAACCCCCTTCCCGCTTTTTAGAATCAGGTGGCATCTGCCAATGTAAGACCCATTGATTTGCATTGGCAGTAGACGCGGGCGGAGTTTGAGCGCACCTACCCACCCACCCAGTGGTCTGGCTTCCCAGTTGAATCGTAAACGTTCCGACATTGGCGGTAATAGGTTGCTCGTCGGCTTCATCGTCATCCCCCTCATCATTGGTCACGCTATCCAGGTTTCCAGCGGTGAGCACATAAATAGAATTACTGTTTTCTGCGGCTTTTAGAGAGCGGGGCAGGAGTTGCAGTTCACCGCCATTGCCCAGGTAGGTTAAACCGTATGCCTGTCCACATTTGCGGCAACTAGATAGTTCAATGACTGGGGCCTTGCAACACTCACAACGAGTCTTGCTATTAAGGTAGAGTTTGCCGTAGTGGTTGGGGCGTTCAGAATGGGTGACATCGACTAATGCTTCAGGACACTGAGCGTTAACACAGGCATATAGCCCTTCGAGGCTACGGAACAACAGGTGTAGCCGCACTGGAAGCAAGGGTAAATCGTCTGGGTTTTGCCGTGCCAGTGTGCCTAATTGCACTAAATGAGAAAGGGCAATTTCGAGTTTCGCTTCTTCTTCTGGCAAAATACTGCCATCAAGCGAGGTGGGAATACACCACAGATGCGGCGATCGCGCAATCTGATCCCAAGGTTGGGGCGATTGACTCAAGAGTGCAATCAACCGATGCACCGTAGGATGCTGCTTCAGTGCCCACCAGAGAAACTGGTGAACATCCCCAGAAGCTCTTGCTTCCGCCGTTTGGAGCACATCATCAGGTACTAGATAACTGAGTTGTTGTTTCCATTCAGCGATTGCATCAGTCAGGGCAGGCAACTCCAGGTCGCAAAGATTTTCATAAACATCGATTTCTGTCAACCCATCCGGCAACGCATAGGCATTGCCCAAGCGTTCTGTCACCGTGACACGATCACCCCAAATCACCCGATTGAAAGGTTCGCTAAACAAATCACCAGCAAAGGCTTTCACTTGTTCTAAGACGTTTGGATCGGAACGATCGCCCAAACTGGCACTGGTTGCAATTCCTCGTAATTTCCCTGCCTCCTCAATGCCCACAGCCGTTCGTAACCGTTTCAGCAGCATGGCAACTTCTGTCCCGGTCGAACCGTTGTAAGAGTGCGCCTCATCCACCACCAGCATCGTAAAGTCATGGGCAGACTCAAAAATCGCCCCTCGTTCTTGGGGGCGAATCAGCATGTGCTCCAGCATGGAATAGTTCGTCACTAGAATTTGGGGTGGATTGTCCCAAATTTCCTGCCGGGAAATTGCCTGCACCCGTTTAATCTGTTGCAGTGCTTCTTGCACCAAATATTCTGGGCGGCTGAGGTTAAGTGATCGTCTCTGTTCGTCAGTAAAAAGCTGCAACAGTTCATCGCGATCACTTGCCTCTAGTTCTTTTTTTAATGCCTCTACTGCCGCTTGCCGATCTGTTACTGTCCGGCTGGTATAAAACCCAAACCGAATCAGCGCATGATTCTCCCCCTGGCGACAAAGCAGTCGTCGCAACCGTTTTACCTGATCATTCACCAGGGCATTCATCGGATATAGAATCAAGGCTTGCATACCTCGCCCTGGTTGTTTCAACAGGTGATCCAACATCGGAATCAAAAAGCACTCTGTTTTTCCGGAACCCGTTCCTGTCGCGACAACAATGTTTTCCTGCTCTTGCACCACTGCCCGAATCGCGGCTTCCTGATGTTGGTAAAGAGCGCGAGTGGGATTAATGGGATTAAATAGCCGTGCCATCTCTGGATGCAGTACCCCCTCTGCTACCAGCTGTTGAATCGTGCTGGCAGGTCGGTAGGGCTGTGCGCCTTCTAAATAGGGATGTTGGAAGATATTGCCCGGCGCTTCTAAAAGCTGTTTGAAGCCATAGCGCAGATGCGGATCGCGCAAGGGATAGGCTGTCAGCAAATAGCGGATGAGGTTCTGGCGTGGTTCAGCAGCAGCATCGATCGGGTTGAGATAGTGAGACATGGGTGTGAGGATTTGAGAATTAAACGAAAGTGCAACCCAGACGGAGCAAGGCTTCACGAGCAGTGGAGCGGTTAGCCGGAGTAAACAAGCGCGTGCGGAGAGCGTCTAAATCAGGTTCAGAGAGCCGCCAGAGTAATTGAGCATAGCTACTTGGCAAACTAACACCCTGCAAATTTAATCTGCCAGGAGCTTCATCCCAGGGAATTGGAATCAGACAATTTGCGCCTTGATCAAGCTGAAACATCGCCAACAAAGCCGTGTCGGGGGTTAGTTCATAGAATTGATCGGCTTCAAACCAGAGCCATTCACCCGTTGGCAGTTTGAGTAGGGTGCGATCGTATAAAGATGCCTGTGTGATAGGAAACCATCGCTTAAACTGTGGTGTTCCTGATCTAGGGACATACTGGTGAATGATGTCTGTCCAAGTTACAGTTTGAAAGGGATTGGGACTTTCATAGCCTTGCAAAATAACAGGTTGTGGCAACTCTGGCTGCGACAGGTAATCTACACTGGTAGCAACGGTAAGCAGCCGAATACCAACGTTTCGCAATCGCTCTCGAATCCGATGAAAGCCATGCACTCTGGGATGGAGCGTTGGTTTGACAACCGGTTGGCCGGTTTCCAAGACTTGATGTGCCAAGCGCAGGTAGGCGCGATCGCCCCGAAATAACACCCCAGTTAGATTCGTCTCATCTTTTGCCAAAACCACAGGCGGAGCCATACAAAACCGATTTCCCAGCCCTGCCAGCACTTCTCCCTGTGCCTGAAGTTCACGTAAGTCAGTGTCAAGTCGCGTCGAATTATCTTCGTGCTGGGGCGGTAAGCTTTGCTGAATGAGGGTGGCGATCGCCCGTAGTGTCAGTGGTTGCGGCAGTTCTGTTCGATGTGTTTGTCGATGGTTACTCAACAACTTAATGATGCGATCGGTATACATCAGCGACTCCACCTTCTTAACGTGATGGATATATGAATCTTGTCAGCAATCCTCTGGCGAATCTCTTGCAAGACCGATAAATAGTCTTGACTACTCAGTTCCACAAGGATAAGATCTCTGAGAATTTCATCCCTAATCGTCCGAATTGATTGTTCCAGATGCGCTTTCCTCAGTTCTGCTGAAAATCTCTCGTTGAAAGCCCTTCGCATAGTCCGTGTGTTGGTTTGCAGTTCTATCTGATAAATCAGTTGGGATGGTGGCGGTGGCGGTGTTATCGGTTGTGGAGTCACCTGTGATGGACTAGCCTGTGCTTCCTGCTGCAAGGGTATGTGGCTAACTGACTCTTCAGAACCTATCTCTAACATTTTCTGGGCGGCTTCCCCCTGCCGCTGATAACTCAAGGCATAGCCATTTGACTCTGGTAAAACATCGCGCCATGTCGCCAGATGAATTGTCAGCACACCCGCGATCGTGGCTTGTTGTCGATATCGTTGGGTGATCGCGCTATCAGTGAGCAGAAGTGTTACCTCTTCCATTGCCCACAAGCCGCGCAGGGTGAGTTCACTGAGCCAAAAGTCTGTTAGAGCAGGAACTTGCAGTGGGGTTTTTATAGGGGTTTGGGTGCGATCGTAGACCACTAACTCCAATCCATTCGGTGGCTGGCTCAATTCAAAACTAGACCTCACTTCAAACTGTTCAGACCAACGGTGATCCTGAGTCCACAACCGCACCGCATAGGCACCCGATTGAGTAATCCACCGCGATAACTGGGTGCTTTGCCAATTGGCATTGGCAGCTACCGTCAGGGTTTCGTCTGGTGCCGTCAGGATGGCGCGGTGCGTCAGATCCTCGACCAAAATCTTGACCGTTTTGCTCAGAGGCAAGGGTGGATGCCAGATCGCAGGAACGTCCAGATAAACTGGCTGTCTACCCTTCAGTTTTAAACCGTGTAACTGAGGGTAGTCTGACTGAACCTGACTCCATAGAAAGGACTGTGTGCCGTTGGTAAAGCGAACGGTAAGATGTGCTTGGGCGGTAGTTAGCAGTAATTGCTGTCCGCGCCAACCCGCAATGCTACAGGGAACAAAACCATCCAATAATTCAATGCCGTTTGAGAATTCCACATGTGTGCTGCTAGCAAAAAAGCAGATGATTTCGGTGCTGCCCTTCAGTTCGCTGCCAAACAACAGGCGATCGCCCGTCCACGCATCAAAAATCAGGACTGGGAGGTTTGGCGCAATCCCTTCACAATGCCATTCAGTGAGAGAAGCTCCAGTATGCGATCTCAACTGCCATGTCCATTGCTGACAAACCCGGTTCACCGTTTGCACCAACGCTGGAACCTCCACCCCTCCAGCATGGGGCAACGTAGTTTCCCAACCATGCTCCTGAATTTGACAATAAGTCCCTCGAAACTGGTTCCATCCCGACCGCCAGAGTAATTGAGGTGGCAGGCAAAGCTGAATATCCATTGAATCAACGCTATCTAGCCTCAGGGAAAGAGGCTTTTTCCGTAGACCAATGATGCCGCGCCGTGTGGTTTGTCTCTGCTCTTGAGGTGCAAGTACCTGAATCAGATTGTCCCAACTGCGAAGGAAGAACGTGCTGGGCAAACAATAGTCCTGGAGGAACTGTTCCTGTTGCTGGCTATCCTTCAAAATTGCGGGAGAAAGTCCCCGCCGTTCCAGTTCCTGAGCCACGATCGCAATTCCCTGAAGCAATTGCCCTGAAATCGGCTCCACCGCTTCATCGTCCTCGGCATAGCTACTCTTCAAGAACGTCAGTAGCCTTCCCCATTGCGGATGATGATGCAAACAAAACTCATACATCATCTGTGACAAGTCTTCTGGCTCCGCATGGACAATTTCCCACCAGCCATGCTCCTGGGAAACGTCTTGCAATAAGCGGGCAAAATGTTCCAGGTTTTGCTGGGGAATCCCACTTTGTAGCCATAGCGTTGAAACATAGTAGTTACTCTGCTGAGTTTCAACCAAGCCCAACAGTTTAATTCCCTTTTTCAGAACTGTTCTGAGTGTCTTTTCTACTCCTTGTGTTCTTTGCAGACCAAGGCGATCGCAGACTCCCTCCCAAAACCCAGTATGCCCTTCGTCGTAGTAGGCATATTCCGATAGGGCTAATGTGGTTAGTCTGATCCAATAGCTTTGAGGATCATGCTCTCCAAATCGTTCTTCTAACGCTGCAAACGTGAATGGTTGAGTAGAGGTAAAACTATTGCGAACAATATTGAGTAATTGCTCTACAACCTTTCTGGAGATCCGCATACTGCCAAAAAAGCGCTGACCTGAGAGGCGATCGTGGTGCCCCCAGCAACCCTCAATTTGAAGCTGCCCCCAAAGTCTTTCAGCGTTCCCAGGTCTTGAGAAAGTCATTGATCACCCTCTATCCCTGTGTCTAAAAGCATCTTAAGTAAGCTTTCCCCTTAAAATCGAATAATTCGCTATGTAAAGTTAGAAAATAAAAAATGAGGGAATCCAAGTTTAGTAATGCTTTCACCTGTTTTATTCGCTGATCAGTGAGGTCGCAGGCATATTTGACAAAAGTTAATGAGTTTAGTTCTCAAAGCGGTTGAACCCGTTGCTTGTTCACAAGGAGAAAAATATTTCAGAAATCGTCAAGAAACTCGTGCAAAATCTGGGTAAGTTGACTTTGAAAGATAGACGGCTTGTTTGACAGAGAAAGGTAGGAGTCTAAACTCCCTACAGAGAGTTTCAACATCGGCAAGAAAAGGACCCTTTTTGAGACAACCGCAACTGGCACACCGCTCGATTTACAGAAGTCCTGCTACTTACGTGAAACAGAGAAAAGGATTAGTTCTCCACAAGCCGAAGCAATATAGAATCACAATGGCATGTGCAAGCTAAAAGTAACTACATGATTGTT
>Ga0335397_10012159_pt1 | contig 10552 bp, 8 predicted proteins | sample MAT04_FD_205740 | JGI IMG/M metagenome (GOLD analysis project Ga0335397, IMG submission 205740) | Freshwater microbial communities from Lake Fryxell liftoff mats and glacier meltwater in Antarctica - MAT-04 (spades assembly) (version 2) ...
AAACTCGTGATTGCAGAAATAAATGCGACTGATAAGAATAAAAACAACGCATACGAGGATTTTTTTAGAAGATAGCTGCATTTATCCACTGAATAAAATACAATCACCAATGCGACGCTCATCCTGATCGCCAAAGAAAGGCTAGCGTTTTTTGTCTCGAACGGAACAAGGCAATAAAGAAGAAGAAAAACAAATACCGTTGTTTTCAACGACTTTTTCAAGTCAATGGAGCCGATCATTATTTTGCGCATTATAGTTTGGCATTTAGCCAATTAACAAACCGGACCAAGTGCAGAATCCTGTCAAGACAATGAGTGTCAAAAAATCGGTCGATCAGTTTTGAAATTGCTTCGGTTATAAAAACAGCAACTCAAGATAGTTCATGACGACGATATATATTTCATTAGGCAGACTTGGATTTTCTGCCACCCAAGATATAACCACACAATATTTTTAATATATTGCTCCACTGCGCTCGGAATGAAATGTAAATAACCGGAATCAACATCGCCCAGGCAAAGCCGACGTAGGACGACAGCAAAGGCGCGTACAAGACCGATAATACCGATAAAGCAACGCCTGTAAAAATGAATAAATACATTTTTCGACGGGGAAATTTCCGCCACACAAAAACAGATGCTTCTGTACGAGCTACGAAAAATACCGTAAAGGCCACCGCGTTAGCGATGGCAGCCCCGCTTGCACCCAAAGTCGGAACCAGCCAGTAACTGAGCATGGCGTTTGTTAATAGCGCAGCAGCCGTTGCGAAAAATGCATATTTCGTTCGTCTCGTGATATTGATACCAACCACGGTCGCTTCGGACAGGGTGTAGAGCAGTGGCTGCACCATGCTGCAAATAATGAGGTATTTCACCTTCACATACTCTGCAGGCAGCAGTAGGTCGATTACCGATGAAAACATACCGGTCAACACCAGGATCAGGCAGACGAGGGCCAGTACATGTTGCGTGACGGCGTCTATTTTCGAGAGGTCTTCACCAGATGCCACCCACTTGTAAACCATCGGCCACCAGACTGTTGCAAATATGGATTGAAAGATGGTTGCAGCACCTGCGAAGATCATCGACATTGAATAAATGCCCAGTTCCTTGAAATCCGACAGACTTCGCAGAGCGATCGTACTGGTCGCGCTCAAACCCCAAAAGGCAAGCCCGGCACCGATCAACGGAATACCGAAGTGAAGCAGTTTCTTTAGTTGCGCAACATCGACTCGTGATTTCGCTGCATGCAGCCACTCAAATCTGGCATTCCAGCCAAAAACACACACCACCACCATTACAGAGGCAAATTGCGCCAGAAGTAGGCTCGAGTAATTATTTTGAACACCAAATGTCAGGTAACCCATCAAAATAAACAGGACTGTCAGCTTGGGTAAAACCTGGCTTGCGGAATAGGCCAATCCCCGCTCTTGCATCCGTATCACAAGTGCCAAAAAGCGGGACGCGAAGTTGGCCAGAACGCATGCAGCCGTAATCTGGTACCACAGGGGTTCATGCACGCCATACAGCAGCATGGAAAGTTCGTCGGCGAACTGAAGCGAGACAAGCAATGCAAATAAAAGCAGTAAAAATCCTGGTAGAAAACAAGCCTTCAACAGACTGTACCGGTCGGATGACTGATGGTATTCACGCACATAGGACTGATCGAGTCCGAGAATGAACAGCAAAACAGATAATGACATAAATATCGTGAATATGTTCATTCGGCCGACGTCTTCCGGCGAAAAGATCCAGGCGATGATGGGGATTGAAATAAATCCAATCACTGCAGACAACATAGGCCCCAAAGCAAAACCCAGTATTTTTTTCTTGTCCATGAGCTATAAATACTGATCGGCGTTTATACAACCACCGCGCTGATCAACGCCTGATAGTTCTTGCCAGCGTTGTATTCCTGACAAACCATCGTCTTTGCATGCGCCCTAAACTCGACATTCTTGCAAATTGAAAAAAGGCAAAGCATCGCGTTGAAAACTTCCAGAACATCTGGATTTTCGGAGAGTAAACGACCGTTTTGATTCGAAACCAGTTCCGATATGCCGCCAATATCTGGCGCGATGACAGGAACGCCATAACTCATAGCCTCCATGATTGAGACCGGAACGCCTTCGGACTCACTCGTATTGACAAACATGTCGACATGATTGAACTCATAATACTTTTTTACGTCGCAATTGGGTAGATTGCCGACAAGTCGATAATTGACTCGCCCGCCTTTGAAACGGCTTTCAGCATGTTTGTTGAGATCGGCAAGAAGCGGACCACCGCCAATATGAGTCCAGTTGATGTCGATTTCCTTCCGATTCAATGCCACCAATGCAATTGCGTCGATAATCTTGTCGATTCTCTTGCCTGCGATACAAAATGAAACCGAAACTATATTCAAGCAGGCCGGAGTGCTTGCCGATGAAGAAACCCGAGGAATTGGTACACCAAGTCGATGAATTGAAACAAGCTTTGGCAAGGTGTGATAGGTGCCTACCAGATATTTTTTTCCCTGTATCGAAATCGCCATGATTGAACTCATGCCATTTATGAACTGCCTCTTTAACGGCATGTAACCATTATCTCTTCGATCTTGATAAACGTCATATCCGTGGGCTCTGGACACAACCCTTGAAATAATGCCACGTTGCTTTAAACGAACCGCCGCATAGGCCTGCACTTCATTCCAATAACAGTACATCGCATCTATACTTCCGTCCTTTTTGCATATTTTCGCAAGGGCATTTTCAATTCGAAGAACTCTGGAAACGCACAGCAATGCGCGCCAGATACATTTGACATTGGCGCCTTGTGACGAAAATACGAAGCTGAGCTCCTTCCAAAACACCGTTGAAAAAAATGCCGGAACAAGCCACAGAATTTTATGAAGTGTCTTGCTGGTTTTACTCAGCATCAGATTGATCTTGATACCGTTTGGAACATTGCGGGGTTCCCCGGCTGCTGTGAGCGGCACCAGCATCACCTTGACGGCAGTTTGCACACCCCAGTAGCCGATTTCGTCCTCGATAAACTGTTCACCCGGATAAAACGGGTAATGGGATGTGAGGATGGCCACGGTTTTCACTTCGTCAATATCCTGACGATTCGACCTATGTCGTCGGCATTCAGATACGGATGCATCGGCAAGCTCAAAACTTTCTGCGCGACTGCGTCGCCCACCGGCAAACATGCCTTTTCATCGGCGACAGCAGGCTGCTTGTTCAGTGGAATGGGGTAATGGACAGCGGTCGGAATACCAGCTGCGTTCAGCTTTTCCTGCAGCGTCTGGCGATTTTTTACCTGAATGGTGTATTGCGCATACACGCTGGCATTGTGCGGCTCGATGCAAGGTGTGGTGTCGATGCCAAACTGGTTCAACAGCCGATCATAGTGAGCAGCCGCCTGCTGGCGCAGCGCAACTTCTTCATCAAAAACAGCCAGCTTGGGCAGCAGGATGGCGGCCTGCAAGGTATCCAGCCGGCTGTTCACTCCCACACGAATGTGGTGGTAGCGCCGGTCTTGCCCGTGCCGGGCAATCTGTCGAATGACTATAGCCAACTCGTCGTCATTGGTGAAGAGTGCTCCACCATCTCCGTAACAGCCCAATGGCTTGCTGGGAAAGAAGCTGGCGCAGGCGATTGTTGACAGGTTGCAGCTTTTCTTGCCCTTGTAGCTGGCACCGAAGCTTTGGGCAGCGTCTTCAATCACCGGAATGCCATGTTTGAGGGCAATGGCGTTGATGGCATCAAAGTCGGCGCACTGGCCGTACAGGCTGACGGGAACGATCGCCTTTGTGCGCGGCGTAATGGCCGCTTCCAGCAAGGCTGGATCCAGGTTGTAGGTGCGCCGGTCAATATCGACATACACCGGTTTGGCGCCGAGCAATGCCACGGTTTCAGCAGTGGCAATGTAGGTAAAGCCCGGCGTAATGACTTCATCGCCGGGGCCAATACCCAAGGCCATTTGCGCGATTTGCAGCGCATCCGTGCCGTTGGCAACGGTGACGCAGTATTTGGCGCCGGTGTAGACGGCCAGCTTTTCTTCGAGTTCCGAAACCTCGGGGCCAAGGATGTACTGGCCGTGGTCCAGCACTCGCTGGATACCTGCGTCTATTTCGGATTTGAGGCGCAGGTATTGGCTCTTAAGGTCGATAAATTCCATGGTGTACTCAACTCAGTTGTTGTTGTTTTCTTCATCTGCCAATTGACATCGACCATTAACCAACACGTAGTGCTGACCGGTATGGGCGCAAATGGTCTGGGCGTCGCCGAACAAAGGAAGGCTCAGTTGTTCGCCGTATTGGCTGACCCAGCCAATCTGTCTTGCTGGCACGCCCACCATCAAAGCGTAGGCGGGTACGTCTTTATTGATGACCGCACCAGCACCCACAAGGGCGTATTCACCCACCGTGATGCCGCACACAATGGTGCAATTAGCGCCTAGGGTGACGCCTTTTTTCACCAACGTGTTTCGGTATTCGCTTTTTCGTTCGATCAGGGCGCGCGGGTTGTACACGTTGGTAAAAACCATGCTGGGGCCGCAGAAAACACCGTCTTCCAGCGTGACGTTGTCGTACACGCTGACGTTGTTCTGAATTTTGCAATGATCGCCAATGACGACCTTGTTGCCCACAAACACGTTTTGTCCAAGCGACACACCTTTGCCGATACGTGCGCCGCCACATACATGCACAAAGTGCCAGACCCGGGAGCCTTCTCCTATTTGGGCGCCCTCGTCAACGATAGCGCTGGCGTGTTGGGTATAAGTCATGCCAGCAGGCGTTTGACGTAGGGGTGCGCATCTGCATCTGCTCCGGCGAAAGCGATCTTTGCCGTCCGAATGACGTTGACGGTTTCGATGCAATGGCGGGCATCCTCAAGGCCATAACCGCGACCCGCCAGGATTTCCTGGTAGCTGGTGGTGTGCAGGTCGGTAAAGCCTTCGGAAAACTCCAGTTGTTCGCCACTGATGTCGATGTTTCGGTAAGTAGGTTTTTTACCCTTGACCTCATCAGGCAGATCATTGGCGTCGATGGACAAAAACCAGCGCACGCGGGCACGCTCGTACTCGAGATAGCCTGCAGCCTTGGCTTCACCGCTGTAATGCACGACGTTTTGCTGCAGATTGCCAAAGATAAAGTGCAGCATGTCGTAGAAGTGCACGCCAATATTGGTGGCGATGCCAAAGGACTTGCGTGGGTCGCCCTTCCAGCTTTCGGCATACCACTTGCCACGTGAGGTGATGTAAGTCAGTTCCACATCAAACTTAGTGTCTTTGGGTGCGGCAGCTACTTTGTCACGTAGCTTGAGGATGGCCGCATGGTGGCGTAATTGCAGAATATTAAAAACGCGCTTGCCGGTTTCTTTTTCGACCTCTGTCAGCTCGTCCAGCAGCTCAGGGGTAGGCACCAGCGGTTTTTCGCAAATGACGTCGCAGCCCAGGCGCAGGCCAGCAGCAATGTGCGGATGGTGCAGGTAGTTGGGAGAGCAAATAGCGACGTAATCAAGCGCGGTTTGAGGGTTGCGTTTCAACGTTTGGGCAAATTCCTGAAACCGCTCGAACTCGGTGAAGAATTCGCTTTCAGGCGAAATGCTGTCGATGATGCCAACGGAGTCGTTGATGTCGTAGGCCACTGACAAGCGGTTGCCGGTGTCTTTGATGGCGCGCATGTGGCGCGGAGCGATATAACCGGAAGCGCCAATCAGGGCAAAGTTTTTCATGTATTTTTCTTGAAGAATTACAGGCGGAAAACGGTAAAGCCGGCTGCAGCGGCCTCGTTACGATCGAGCAAGCTTTTCACATCGGCCAGCACGGGCGCTGAACCTCGGCACATGGCCCGCAGTTCGGCGGGTGTGGCATGACGGTATTGGTTGTGCCCCACGGCCACGACCAGCGCATCGACCGGGTTTTCTGCATCAACCGTACCCAATTTCAGGCCATATTCGTGCATCACTTCGTCGGCGTTGGCCCAAGGGTCAATGACCACGACCGTGGTGCCCCAGGCTTCAAACTCGCGCGCCATATCGACCACTTTGCTATTGCGAATGTCGGGGCAGTTTTCCTTGAAGGTAATGCCCAGCACACCGACGCGGCAGCGCGGCACGTCCATGCCGTTTTTCAGCATGAGCTTGATGGTGTTGCGCGCCACGTAGCGGGCCATGTTGTCGTTGATACGACGGCCGGCAAGAATCACCTGCGGGTGATAGCCTACTTCTTCGGCCTTGTGGGTGAGGTAGTACGGGTCCACGCCAATGCAGTGCCCACCAACCAGTCCAGGGCGGAAAGGCAAAAAATTCCATTTACTGCCAGCAGCTTCAAGCACATCGATTGTGTCAATCCCCAAGCGTTCAAAAATAACAGAAAGTTCGTTGACAAGGGCAATATTCAGATCACGCTGGGTGTTTTCAATGACCTTGGCGGCCTCAGCCACCTTGAGGCTGCTGGCCTTATGGGTGCCAGCAGTGATGATGCTGTTGTACAAGGCATCAACGATGTTCGCTATTTCAGGCGTGCTGCCACTGGTGATCTTTTTAATCTTGGTGAGGGTATTGACCTTGTCGCCAGGGTTGATGCGCTCAGGGCTGTAGCCGCAGAAAAAATCAACATTGAATTTCTTGCCACTGAACTTTTCCAATACAGGAACGCAAACTTCTTCGGTTGCACCGGGATACACGGTGGACTCGTAAATGACGATATCGCCCTGCTTGAGCGCCTTGCCAACTGTCTCGCTCGCCTTGATCAGCGGCGTCAAGTCCGGGCGGTTGGCCTTGTCGATGGGCGTGGGTACGGTGACGACAAACACATTGCTGGTTGCTAAAGCCGCAAGATCGGTGGTAAATGAGAGTTGTGCAGCATGGCGCAACTCTTCAGGCGTGACTTCCAATGTATGGTCTTGCCCAGCCTTCAATTCAGCCACTCGTTTGGTATTGATATCGAAACCGACTGTTAGATATTTCTTACCAAATTCAACAGCCAGCGGTAAACCCACATAACCCAAGCCGATCACTGCGACGGAAAGGGTGGGCGCGGGGTTTTGCATTTTTATTGATGAAGTCATGAAAAGGAGGACAGTAATAAGAAAAAGGAAAGCAGACTTACGCCGCCTTGAGCACCAACGTGGCTGGGCTGAAGCACCAGCGGAATTGCGTCAACCGCGCATAAACGGCCGAGTAAACAAAGGCGCACAAGCCAAAGCCCGCCACCAGCATGGAGGTGTCGGTGTGCCACTGCACGGCGATGGCAGCGGGCAGCATTGCTGCCAGCCACATTAGCGCGCCGGTGAGTGAGTTGCGCAACAGGCGGCTTGAATTTGGCATGAGCCGGCGGGCCAGGCGGCGCTTGACGAGGCTGTGCAGGTGCAAACGGTCCGGGTCGCCAGGGCTCAGGTTCCGACGGCGGCGGCGCACGATGCTGAACAGCACTTCCAGAATCGGATAGCCGCACACCAGCATGGGCGCCCAGGCCGACACCTCGGCATGGCGGGCCAGGATCAACACCGCCAGCCACGCCAGGGCAAAGCCGACAAAATAGGCGCCGCCATCGCCCAAAAAGATCTTGCCCATCGGCCAGTTGACCAACAGAAAGCCAGCCACGGCGCCCGCCAGAATCAGGCAAACCAAGGCCAGGTCATGGTCGCCCAAGGCCGTCAAAATGATGCCAAAGGCCGTCAAAATGATGATGACCGTGCCTGCGGACAAGCCGTTGAAGCCGTCAATGATGTTGATGGCGTTGGCAATGCCGCCCGCGGCAAAGGCGGTGAACAGTACCGAAAACAGGGTAAAACCCAGAAGCCAGTCCAGTCCCGGCAGGTCGGCACTGGTGATGGAATAACCGGTCATGGCCCAGCCCAGCACGCCGCAGCCCATGGTGGCCAGCAGGCGGGTGCGTACGCTGACGCGCTTGGTCACGTCTTCCAGCAGGCCAAAGGCAAAAGCCGGAATGCCGGCCAAAATCAGCGGCCCCAGCAGGGTTTGACTGCCGGCGTTTGCAAACAGGTAGCCCGCGACAACACCCACGGCAATGGCAATGCCGCCAACCCTAGGCGTGGGGCTGGTGTGGAACTTTTGCACACCCTGGTCGCTGTCCATGCTTAGGTGGCCATGCCAGTGCTGGGTGCGCACCAGCAGCAGCGCAACCAGCAGCGCGATGCTCCCGGCCATGAATGCTGAAAGCAGGTCGGGATTCATATAAGTTTGCATGGGTTTTGTCCAGTTGGAAATTAGCAGGCAAGTAGCGAACCCGAGGCGCCGAAGCGGCGGTCGCGAGCACAGAACCATTCCAGCGCTTGGTCAAGCACCGGCGCAGAAAAATCGGGCCAAAGGGTGTCGGTGAAAAACATCTCGGTGTAGGCCATTTGCCACAGCATGAAGTTGCTAATGCGCGACTCGCCGCCGGTGCGAATCAGCAGTTCGGGGTCGGGGGCATATGCCATACCCAGGTAGGGGCGCAATGCGGCTTCGTCCATTTCGGCCACAGTCAAGGCCGGGTTGGCGGTCTGCCAGGCCTGCACGGCCTGCATCATGTCCCAGCGGCCTCCGTAGTTGGCGGCAATGGTCAGGGTGATTTGGCTGTTCTGCGCGGTCAGGGCCTGAGCGCTGGCCATGAGGTTTTGCAGGCGCTGGTCGAACCGGCTCAGGTCGCCCACCACCTTCAGGCGCACGCCGGTGCGGTGCATGTCGCTGACTTCTTTTTGCAGGTAATGCACCAGCAGGCCCATGAGGCTGGAAACCTCTTCAGCGGGGCGCTTCCAGTTTTCGGTGCTGAAGGCAAACAGCGTGAGGTAGCGCACGCCGCGTGCCGAGCAGGCCTCAACGATCTGGCGCACCCGCCGGGCACCGCTGGCGTGGCCCAGGGCGCGCGGCATGCTGCGCTGGGCGGCCCAGCGTCGGTTGCCGTCCATGATGATGGCCACGTGTTGCGGCATGGCCGCTGGCTGTGTGTCTTGCATGGTGGCTTTACTGCCCGTCGGCTGTCTTGCCGTACTGGTAATTGGTGTAGCGGTAGCGGCTGTACTTGTAGCCGTAGCCGCCGTAGCGCTGGCGGCTGGTGTCCAGGTCGTTGAACACTACGCCCTTGACCGGCACGCCGGTCTGCCCCAGGCGCTTGGCGCTTTCCTGCAGCTCGCCCAGCGCGGTCACTTCGCACCGCGCCACGAGGAACACGGTGCCGGCATGCGGCGCCAGCACCTGGGTGTCAGACACGGCGAGCACGGGCGGGGTGTCGATCAACACCAGGTCGTACTCGGCTGACAGGTCTTGCAGCAATTGCACAGTTGCAGGCGACATCAACAGCTCGCCGGGGTTGGGCGGCATGGTGCCGGTGGTGATCAGGTCCAGGTTGGGCGCAACGGCGCGGCGCACCACATCGCCCAGCGTGCGGGTGCCGGTGATCAATTCGCTCAGGCCATGGCCGCGCTTCATGCCGAAGAACTGGTGGATATGGCCCTTGCGCATGTCGGCATCAATCAGCAGCACACGCTTGCCGCCCGCGCCCAGCACGGCGGCGAAGTTGGAGGTGGTGAAGGACTTGCCAATGCCAGGTGTGGGGCCGGTGAACAGCACGATGTTGTTGCGGGCGTCCAGCATGGCGAACTGCAGCGCGGTGCGCAGGCTGCGCAGGCTTTCGACGCCGGGGTCTTCTGGCTGTGTAATGGCCAACAGATGATTGCCGGGGGCCTGGGCCTTGATCAGCTTGGTCAGCTTGTCCTGCTCTGCCGAATGCGGCACAGTGGCAAACACATGCAGGCCGGTGGCTGACTCGATGTCGGCCGGGTCCTTGATGCCTGGGCGCAGGCTGTTGCGCAGGAAGGCCAGGCCCATGCCCAGCAACAGGCCGAGGACGCCGCTGATCGCGAGGATTTGCGCGCGTTTCGGCTTGATGGAACGCTCTGGCACCACAGGCGCATCGACCACGCGCACATTGCCGACCTTGCCTTCTTTCACCAGGCGGAGCTGCTGCGAACTGGTCAGCAGGTTGAGGTACAGCTCGCTGTTGACCTTAACGTCGCGCGTCAGGCGCAGCAGGTCCTGTTCGGTGTTGGGCAGCGTCTTGACCTTGCTGGTCAGGCCGGCAATTTCCTTGCTGACGGCAGCGATCTGCGCGTCCAGCGTCTGGATGACCGGGTGGGCTGCTGTGAACTGCGCACTTTGCTCGCGGCGCTTTTGCTGCAGCATCAGCAGGTCGCCCTGCAGCTTGACGGCCGTCTCAAGATAGGTTTTTCCCTCGGTGCCCAGGTCGAAGGTGCCGTTCTGGTTGCGGAACTTGTTGAACCGGACTTCGGAATCTTCAAGCTGCTTTTTGAGCTGCGGCAGAAATCCACCCAGAAAATCAAGGGATTTTTCGGCTTCGGCGGACTTGCGCTCGACATTCTGGCGCACATAGTTGGTGCCCACGGCATTCAGGGTGCGGGCTATCTTTTGCGGGTCATTGCCTTGCAACTGCAAGGCAATGACACCAGACTGCTTGCCCTGCTCCGAAATGGCCAGGTCTTTTTGCAATTGCTCAATCACATCCAGGCGTGAATAGCGCGCCACGTTGAAGTGCGCGCC
>Ga0335397_10012162_pt1 | contig 10550 bp, 8 predicted proteins | sample MAT04_FD_205740 | JGI IMG/M metagenome (GOLD analysis project Ga0335397, IMG submission 205740) | Freshwater microbial communities from Lake Fryxell liftoff mats and glacier meltwater in Antarctica - MAT-04 (spades assembly) (version 2) ...
AAAGCCGATGTATAGCAGAGGAGCACGAAAATAAAGTAAAAGTCCAACGGCAACGGCTCCAATTGGAAAGATCAGGTTCAAAACTTTGCTTAAACCAGCGAATGCACATAGAGTTGAGAATCCTGCAAACCCGATGATCGCGATCCAGGCGATCGCAGGTTGAAAGAATAAGTAAAAGTTGCGTACGCGTTGGCTACTTAAATGCATCAGCGTTAGTGAATCTCTTTAGTTCCTTATTCACAAGTTGCTCGCCATCATCCGGTTTTTATCAGATTAGCTTTATGAGTAGATTCTAGTTTTGACTTGTTAGCAAATGATGTCCTTCCCTTCACGAGTTTGAGGAAGAGTGTGCATCCATGTCTGTAATCCTTGCCATCTGCCCTGTGTAGAGGCTAGCCACTTGCGAAATGCCAGATCTTTTTCTACAGGTAAAAAGCGGCAGAGTTGAACAAATCCCAAGATATCGCGTGTACCAACCAAAAAAGCCCAAGCCAAATAAATGATTTTTCGAGGTAATGACAGATGGTCAAGCAAACCAACCGTTTCGTTATGGGCTTTGTTTGCCCAGGCGATCGCATTAAAATTATTACGCTGATCTTCATCGAACCGTTGAGCAGGGTAATGATCTACTGCAATTGCCGGGTCATAGATTAGCTCCCACCCATTACGTCTCACTGATAAGCTCAAAGCAACTTCGAAGTGTACCTGTGCACCTGTTCCTCTCATCCGTTCGTCGCATCTGAGCCCAGCCAATGCTGCTCGACGAAAGCTCATATTGACCCCTTTGAGAATATCTGCTGTACGAGGTTCTCCCTCGCCAATATGATGATTGCCAATCATCCGTCCAAACCATTGCACCTGCCCAACAATATTAGATGCACCAGGTTGAGTGCTAGCATCTTGAAGCTTACTGTTGATATACATCCAGTCTCTTCCACCTAAACCCCCTAAGCGATCGTTTGATAGAAAGTGAGCTTCAATTCTTTGAAGCCAGTCTGAGTGGGGGACAGCATCATCATCTGTAACAGAAATAATGTCACCAGTTGCTGTCTCAAACCCGAGATTCATAGCCGCTATGACGCCTGGGACAGTAACTCTCAGAACTTTCAAGGGTAAGAAAGTAGGGTTAAAAGTTTTTAAGAATGTCCAAGTATCCATATCCGTATCACGAACAGTGACCAGTATCTCATCAGCAGGGCGTACTTGCTGCTCAAGTGCGGACAAACAGCGTTCTAAGTCTTGGGGACGACGATAGGTTGGTACAAGGACTGTCATTAACATATTTGGCTTGGTGCTTAAAAAAGCAGTAAATAATCTTGTAGATTCTGCAAGGACTGACAGTGACCATCAGTGGATAGCTTCTCACCTAGATCTTCATTTATAGAAGAATATTTTTGGAAGGTTAACACAGTTTAGATACGGCTAAAAGATTACCTAAGTTCCACCCAGCAGAGTTCTTCGTAGAACCCCAAGGAATCTTCGATTTCCTAACACTTCTGTTGGAACTTCAAAAATGTGGCGAAATAAAGTTTTTAGAGGCGGTTTATGTCTGTATGCTCGGAATTCCTCGAGCATATCTGAACATTCGATAAGCTTGAAAAGAATCTTCTGCTCGTCAAATGTAAGATGGTCTGAGTACTGCTTTGCAATTTTAACTGCTTCGGCATGTACTTGATCTTGAGATGTAGCTGTTTTTGTGTGTTGATAGACTCTGTAAAAACAGATAGGTTGTTGACAATAGTAGGCTGTAGGATTTTCAAGCGCCATTCTTACAAACCACTCAAAATCCATACAAAAATGGAGATCTTCATCTAGGTAGCCAACTTTGTTGAAGAGTTGTCTTGAGACAAAAGCAGATTGGGAAGGGATAATATATTCAACATTCCAGAAGAAGCGAAGCAGATATTTGACTGCAAATATTTTGGTGCGTTTTGCCTGGATGATTTTTCTATTATTTAGCTTTTCTCCAACATAGGTACCCCCATGGATAAAGTCATAGGATGCTCCTTGACTATTAATAAATATATCTCTTAAAGCATTCTGCATGTAGCAATCATCTGAGTTCATCCAGGCGATATAATCGCCTGTGGATTTAGCGAATCCTTTATTAATAGCATGAGATTGTCCTTGATCAGGTTCACTGACCCAGTAGGATAGGTAGGGCGCATACTTTTTAATAATTTCAATTGAGTTATCAGTACTCCCACCGTCAATAATAATGTACTCTAGATTGGGACAGCCTTGCAGTAAGACAGAGCGAATAGTTTCCTCTAAATATTGACCTTGATTGTAGCTAGGAGTAACAATGCTAATTTTAGGAAAGGTAGAATCTTGTTGATTTTTTTTAAAATAAAGCTTACTTTCTTTTGTCCATGGCCAGCCCTTCTTATCATCAGGCGGCTTGGGAAGATCTTGTAAAGTTAAACGTTCATTGTTAACTACCATGATTAACTCCTTGTGTTAGTAAAACAGCTCATCTTTAGGAAAGTAACGTATTGACTGCTGAAACAACTGTTGATCAGCTATATTGAAGAATTTAATGTTGTTTCATAACGTTTCTTAACTGTTGCAGGATTACCGGCAATTAAAAAACGACAGTTCTCCTCTGGAAAAAGTTTGGTGACAACGCTTCCTGCACCCACCACAGCATTATCTGGGATACAGCATCCAATTAGCGTTGATCGTGCTCCAATATAAACATTTTCACCAATCATAATTTCAAATGCAGTAAACTCTGGTTCAGACGATGCATAGGTTAACCCATGACTCCAAAAATGAGTGTCTCGCCCCCCTATCACTGTATTATTGCCAATAATAACCTGACCGTTCACATCAATAAAATGATGGCTCATGATATGAGCTGATCTTCCTATGATTAATTTTCCAGGCCATTTGAGATCGTTGCGGCAACCAAAAAACTGATTCAAATTTAAGACACTTGAATCAGCACCCATTTGAAAAAATTTTACACAACGAATTATATTTAGATTTCCTATTACTGCATTTTTACCAATGATTACGTGATCACTCTCAATGTAGCTAAATCCAATCTTTACATTCTCTTCAATTTCCCATCCTAACAAACGCCTATAAAGCGAAAGCTTGATAGGAAGAGGTAAAAAAACAGCCGCGAACATCCATAGATGACGTATTTTCATAAGCAATAACACTTCGCTCCTTTGGACTTAAGTTACCTTGTGCAGATCTACCACCATAAATATCAAGCTTGAGCTTGAGGTTATACAAAATTATGCCTATTGCTTAAACATATGAAGACGCTCCTGGAGATGGTCATATTCTTTCACTACTTGACGATATAGCTCAATATATCGCTGGGCTTGAAGTTCGAGAGAGTATTCGGTTAGCGTAATCTCCCGACAATTTTGGCTCATGAGATTACGGACTGCTTCATCTTCCAAGAGTTGCACAATGCCATTGCAGAAATCGTTTGTATCCTCCGGAGCAGCCAAATATCCAGTAATTCCTGGGCGAACTAAGTCGGGAACACCACCAACTTTGAAAGATACTACTGGTGTTCCACAAGCCATACTCTCCTGTAAAACCAAGCCGAATATGTCAGCACGTGTGGGAAAGACAAATAAATCAGCAGCCGAGTAAGCAATACACTTAAGACGATCACCACTGATATATCCCAGGTTTAACACCTGCATTCCTAAAGTCCTAGCTATTGCTTCGCCGGAATCTCCTACAGTTAAAAGAATGGTTTCAGCTTTTAAAGATTCAGGTAGGCTTGCAAGCGCTTTGATTAACAAATCGGTGCCTTTACGAGAGTCGTTGAGCCTAGCAGCACCAAACATAAGTACCTTCTTACCAGGAGATATACCTAACAAAGATCGGCATTGCTGCTTGTCGAGGGGTTGATATGCTTCTGTATCAATTCCGTGGGGAATAAAATGTATCGGGAATTTTTTCAGAATGCTTTGCTGCGCTTGCTCCATCAACCAATTGCTAGGGCTAACAATCGATAAGTTTGAATGATTGTAAACCCAGCTTTTCAGTTTCCATTCTAAGTGCGTGTTATCTCTTTTAATTTCTGGATAAGTATCAGGGTAAGGACATTTACCGCAGCCAGTTTTCCATCGATCGCAGTCGAAGCTATAGGCGCAATGCCCCGTAAAACTCCACATGTCGTGCAAGGTTAAAACGGCAGGCTTGGTCGCGGTAAGTGAGGGAATGGCTAAGTAGTTGAAATAGCCGCTGTGGAGATTGTGAAAGTGAATGATGTTGGCTTCTACATATGAGCTATCTCTGGAGATGTCAAAAGCACCGACAAAGTTAATATATTCCAGTCCAAGCTCACGAGTCATCTGAAGCAAAAGCTTATCAATACGAGCGTTGCGAGGGATGGCAGCAACGCGATCGTCGCTAGTTTTGATAAAGCTGACGAGGAGGCGAGAGTCGATGTTTTGAGCCAATAATCCCTGATGTAGGCGGTACCCTGAGATTGCAGCTCCACCAGAAATATCTGAGTGATTAATCTGTAAAACTTTCATATGACAGCATCAAGGTTAAATTTATGGTCGCAAGCAAGATTAAATAGTTTCATTGAAATTTGTAAGGTGTGCATACTTATCTGCAAAAGGCTACAAGCAAATTAATTGAGATTATGAACTTAATATTAAAGATTCAAAACTTCTTTTAATCATTCCTGCGTGTTTTCGAATTCTTCCAGGTAAAGTGTCCATTGCTCTCATAGCTTTACCATTGAAAACAGAATCAAAGATATAGGTATCTGTGCCCTGATGTTTCATAAGAAATAAGGGATGCTCTATACTTCTAACATCTGTTGTTGCTAAATTTGCAAAGGGGCTTTCATCCAATGTATGAGTTGCATCTAAGCGAAAGCCAATGTTAGATATGAGATTTGTCTTGGGAATGATTGATAAACCATTTTGCTGCCAGCATGCAAATGTCCATTGGTAATCCCAAGTATCTATTAGCTCTTGAGATACGCGATTAAAAATATCCGTCCAATATTTTCTTTCGTATGAGCTTTCACAGATTGAGTTAATTAGGTTGAGTCGATTAAACTCCTCCCAGGCTTGCATAGAAACATCATAATGTTTCCACGCTCTACTCCAAGAAGCCCAGCCCCATACCGGATTGTATTTTGAGAAATAGTAAGTGTAGGAACCGTTAAATGGATCATATTGGAAATTATTTCCACCGATATGCATAATTCGCTCGTCATAGCGGTAGTATTCAAGAAGAGCTTGGCAATATTGAAAAAATGATGAAGTAGGTAGACAGTCATCTTCCAAAATTATTGCTTCTTCAACCTCTGAAAAAACCCAATCTAATCCACTGGAAATTCTTTGCTTACATCCTAAATTAGTATCTGAATAATTAGTCAAAACCTCGCAATCCCAATCAACAGTTTCAATTACAGCACGGGTGGCAACGCACTTCTCTGCCTCGCCCATCCGCTCTGATCGGGGACCATCGGCTACCACTAACAGCTTTTTAGGCTGAGCTTTGCGAATTGCCTCAAAAACAATTGCTGTGAGGTCAGGGCGATTGAAGATTAGAAAAGCAACAGGAGTATTAATTGACATCATTAAATAGATAATGTAGAGGGACTAACAAAAATTTAGCTTGCGAGCTAAATTTTCCAAATGAACAGCCTGTGGACTATTAAGTGCTTTAGCAAGTCCAGAGATCTCCCCCAAATACTTAGCCCACTGCACTTTAATTAGATATCCATCTCCTCTAAGGAAACTTTGAAGCGCAATTCGCAGTAAATGCCTATATACTCGCAGTAATCTAGGTACTTGAGGTAATCTACACTCTTCTTCTGGCCAAGCTTCGACTAACGCGGGGGAATAAGAAGATCCTGTGCCAAAGCAAAGTCGTTGTATATACGATAAACTTGTTCGCTTCGCTGGAATAAGGTGGTTGACTTTAAGATCAGGAGATACGCCTGCGGCCCATCCTTGCTTTACTGCTTCCCAAACAATTTGAATATCCTCTCCGCTCGAAAGACTATTTCCTTTACGACCAGTTGAGGTAACTCGCCCTACCATTATTGTTTCACAGTACTTATCTAGAACAGATCTAAGAATTACTAGCCCTGTCCCAACTGGATAGAAAGAAGTCCAAGTTGCTCGAACACATCCATATTCAAAATATGCACAATTTCTTTCTTGAAACAAAGAACGAAAGTTTCTATCAAACCACTCTGATACGGGTTCAATAAACTCTACTCTAATGTTTCCAGGTCCCCAGGCTGCAACACATGGGTAATTTGAATAACATTTATGGATAGCTTCAAGGTAGTGAGGATCTAGTTCATTGTCGTCATCTACAAAAACAACAATGGGAGCAGTGGTTGCTCTAACACCTGCAATCCTTGCGAAAGTTAATCCTTGGTTGGACTCCTCAATTACTTTCGCCCAAGGGCATTGCTCAAGAAACTCTTGAACATAGTCTTCGTTTTCAACGGAATTGTTACTATTATTGTCCACAATAACACACTCTATTGTCACCCCTTCTGGAATTCTAAGTTCACTGAGAGAATATAGAACCCGTTTGAAAGTTAGATGTTGCGGATTGTAGGTACAGACAATTATAGAATAGTCAGTCTGAACTTGAGGAAATTTTACTCCGAGATTATTCTGCATCATTTGCTTCTTCCAAGTCAGGACTTTAGGTTTAGTTTATGTTCAGCGCCCGAAAGGGTGACTTCATGATTCTATGATTTATGGAGTTGCTGTAAAATCCATTGCATAGCAATTAATTTTAATAAAGGTAAAGATGAACGAGAAACTTGATAGGAGAGACTACAGCGAAATGCTTCTCGAATTTGTATAAGTGCTGCCATGAAATCATTTTTCTCTAGAAGTTTTCTTGCTTTGGCCAAAGCACACATTGCATAATGCTCTTTCGCCTGTTGACTCAGCTTTTTTGCGTTTTCAGAGGGCAAATAAAACTTTGCTACTTCAATTGCTTTACGAGTATCTATGGTATCTGAACCTGATCGAAGTAAGCGAGAAGTTTCAGATTGAGTGTGTTCGCGATAGCAAGCAAGAATTCGAGGCTCGTACCACATTGGAAAGTAAGCAGAGATGCGCTGCCACATCTCCCAATCAGCAGCATAGTGAACCTCTGGATAAAATCCTCCAATTTTCTCGTAGACTGTCCGCTTCACAACAATTGAAGGAAACTGAATCCTTTGAGCTGTTGCAATTCTCTCAATCCAATTAGGAATAATACCAGATGATTTCTGCTCAACTGGAGAAAGTAGTTGCCAACAATCATCTTCATCCATAAAAACATGGCGACAGAATGCTGCTCCGGGTAATTCTGCTGAATCTATAGCATCCTTTAGGTGTTCATAAAAACCGGGCATGACAATATCATCTTGATGCAGAATGTGAACCCAATGCCCACGAGAACGCTGAATACAAGTATTCCAATTATCAACAAGCCCAACATTTTGAGGATTTCTAAAAAAAGAAATGCGACCCTGCCCAATCTCCTTGACTAGCGTTTCTGGATCATCTCTTGTTGAGCAATCATCAATGACTTCAATTTGCATTTGATCTAATTCAGAAGCCTGATCAAGTACACTGCGTAGAGTTTTTTCTAAATATTGTGTGCCATTATAAGTAGGAATCATTACTGACCATATAGGTCTGTCAGTTCCCATTGAAACTGACTCAATAGCTGGATATTTAACACGACCAATTATGTTAGACTCAGGATTTTTGATGGTCAATTTTATTGAATCAGTCATACAGTTTAGCAAGTAAATTTTAGTCAACTAAGAATCATTCGCACAGGAATAAAATAGTGTATATACGCGACTCTAAAGTCAGCTTTTTTAAGCTTTGCATGAATTACAGATGGATTATGAAAGGTGATGTGGACGAAACCTGTTTACTCTCATAATCCATCTCGTAAATTATTTAAAACTGCTGCATAAAACACTAAATCACACTCTCCTTAAATTTTTAAAAGTAAAACTACTTACTCAATTTTGACGATATATAGCTTCAGCCAGTCATCTTAGGACAAGGGGCTTAAGCCCCTTGTTGGCTGACGTGCTAACCTACGTCCTAACGTTTGTGACGACGGCTATAAATGCGTCTCTCAAGAACCTTAATGGATATGTGAAACCCCGACCAATCTTATATGAAAATGTCGATTTTATTAAAGCCTCGGTTTGTATCTCTCTGCACGTTAGCAATCTATCGAACGCTTTCTTTCCATCAAAAAAGCTTGCTCCAAACATATCCAACTGGGCTTCTGAAGCTATGCAAATATCATAAACGGGATCTTTAATATTTCGGAAGGACTCTATAAAATCATAGCTACCTGAGTAGCCTGTAAAGTCAGTATAATGACTGTCTGGTATTATCAGAGAGCCATAAACCAATTTTTGCAGAAGAAAGATGTTGTTCTTGAAATACTTTTCGATTAATTCTTTAAACTCCTCAAAATAGAGTTCCTTAATATGATAAGGATTATTCTGACCAGGAATATCAGAATAATTTAGTTTGTCGGGTGAAGACATCACCAATAATCCATCACTCTTAAGTACTCTCTTAATTTCCATCATCATTTCTTCGTGCATGTCATGATGCTCGATAGTTTCAAAGCTGACAACGACATCTATTGAACTAGATTCAATAGGTACTTTAGCTGCTGATCCCTGTAGGAACTTTAGATTTTCCTTCTTGTATTTTTTGCGTGCATGGCTAATGGCTTCTTCCGATATATCTACTCCAATGACACTATTCGCAAATTTTGCCATTAGGTTAGAACCATAACCTTCTCCTGACGCTAAGTCTAAAACATTTTTCCCTTGTATCAGTTCAGCTGCAACAGCATATCTATGTAGATGTTCAACTGTATATTCGTCATAAATCTTTGTCTCTAACCTCTCACCATCCCAGACATTTTCATTCTCAGAGATCATTGTTGTAGACATGAAAGCTCCTCTTTTAGTTTAAATAGAATTCTTGAACTTCCGGCACTGATTCCGTTGCATAGGGAGGATAGAACCCTCTCGTGGCAAGGACTATGGGATTATAGGTCATCACACTATCAGAGCGGGCTTGAACGCAAAAACAACGCATTCAGCTTTTTTACCCCAGAATTTCGTCACTTCGGATGAGAAACGAATTCTCCGTATTCCTGGTTCGGCAAGCTTTCTTGCTTCCTACCCAACGGAACCAGTGCCTGAACTTCCCAGTTCAGTACTGGTCTGATCAATCCAGGAAATTGTCCAACGCAGTCACCTCTCGCTGAATTTGCTTCAAAAGTGTCAATAATATTAAAAGCAACGACATCTTTCTCATGAAAATAAACTTTATGCTTAGCATGATTGAAGATTGCACAGCTAACTATAACCATGCCCTCAGCTAAGAGATTAGCTGGAATCCAAACTGTTGATACGAACTTACCTTTTGGATGGGGTTCCTGATACCACTTCGTATTCACATTATGTGAATCAAATATATTGATACCCTGTGAATTATGAAAACTAAAGCCTTGCCAAAATATCTCATCTTCTTTCAAAACTTCATATACCATCTGAATTCCGACAGGTTCAGAAATCTTAAAACTCTCGTTATTATTATTGTTTTTATCAATCACCTGAACTGAATGAAGCTTGACATGATTATTTCCAGGAGCAACATCCCTATCTTCCCAAGTTCTGAGCGAAGTTTTACTGTGTCCTGTATCTAAATAATCTTTGACTATATGTTCACAAGAACCTATTGCTTTCACCTTCCCACGATCTAGAAATACTGCTTTATTACAAATACTAAGCACTGTTTGCATATCATGACTGACTATTAAAATAGTTCTACCAGATTCAAGACTTACATCCTCCATCATTCTCAGGCATTTCTTTTGAAACGACGTATCACCCACAGCTAGTACTTCATCGATAATTAAAATTTCTGGTTCTAGATGGGCAGCAACTGAGAATGCTAAACGCACATACATTCCGGAGGAATAACGCTTTACTGGGGTGTCCAAAAACTTTTCTACTTCTGCAAACGCCACAATTTCATCAAACTTCCGCTTAATTTCCTCACGGCTCATCCCCAAAATGGCACCATTCAGGTAAACATTTTCTCTACCCGTCAACTCCGGGTGAAACCCCGTCCCCACCTCCAGCAAACTCGCCACCCGTCCCCGAATGCTAATGCTGCCACTCGTCGGCTCCACAATGCGGCTCAACACCTTTAATAAGGTCGATTTCCCCGCCCCATTGCGCCCAATAATGCCAACTCTGTCGCCCTGCTTAATCTCAAACGACACATCCTTTAGCGCCCAAAATTCTTCCCGGCTGGGGCTAAGCGCTGCCTTTGATGGTTTCAGCAGCGTCCTCCCTACTGCCTTAGCACCATCCGCAATCACATCCCGCAGCGCCTTATACTGTTGCCCCTCCTGCTGGTGGCTCAGCACATACTTCTTGCTTAGATTCTCAACCCGAATTACTGTATCACTCATGCTTAGAATCCTTCTCCAATGCTGTTGGGGTAGCTGAATAACCCGATTCTGTTTAGTTGTAC
>Ga0335397_10012164_pt1 | contig 10548 bp, 7 predicted proteins | sample MAT04_FD_205740 | JGI IMG/M metagenome (GOLD analysis project Ga0335397, IMG submission 205740) | Freshwater microbial communities from Lake Fryxell liftoff mats and glacier meltwater in Antarctica - MAT-04 (spades assembly) (version 2) ...
TGTCAATTTCATGTCCACGAGTTGAATGGATCATTCGACCATCAATGGACTTTGAGATGGTGATGTTCCGTTTACCCCAGCCCCGGTTGTAGAGGAGTGAATCGAAGCGTGTCGTCATTGAAGAACGAGCACCGCCGCCCGTCAACAATTCCTGGACATCTATCCGAAACTCGCTGAGCACTTCGACGAGATCACGATACCGATCCGGGAAGGCATCCCTGAGGATCAGATCGGCATATCGAGTCACACCATACCGGTATCCTGCGGGCAATCCACTTACGTTTGGCGCTCGAACGATCCCAGGAGGATCTGGTAACCCATCCGCCGGTATTCGTTCGTCCACAATTGCTCCTGACGAATACGCTTTTGACTGCTTAGTAGCATTTATCGATGTCCGATTGTGGCACAGAACTTAGTCCGGATCCATACGGTGAGTTTCGTCAATCGTTTCTGATCTGTGCAGCGAACCCGAGACCGCTATTGATTACCGACAAGCGCGATGATCGCGCGGGCGTCGTCCCAGCGGGTGTCGAGGGTGATGATGTTTTCGGTGTACTCGATGTCAGCGCCCAGGATCGCGATGATCTGGGTCCCACCGTCAGTCGTTTCGCGGGCGAGGATGACGCAACCGCCGGCCTCACCGGTGGAGCCGGTTTTGATACCGATGATGCCATTCTGATCCAGCAGTTGGTTGGTGGTGACTCCGGTGTAGGTGTTTCCCTGATCGAGTGAGGTGAAGGAGTAGTCGGACATGCCGGCGATCTCCGCCAGCGCCGGATTTGCCATCAGCTCGGCGCCGAGGATCGCGATGTCGTGAGCGGAGGAGTAGCTGTCGGCGTCATCATCGCCGGTCGGGTTGGCGAACCGGGTGTGCTCCAGCCCAAGTTCCTCGACATAGGCGTTCATGGTGTCGACAAAGAGGGCGATTGCGGTGTCCGGATCGGGATCGTCGCCGATTTGTGTGCCGACGTATCGGGCGAGTGCGTTGGCGGCATCGCTCCCGGACGGAATCAGCAACCCCTGTAGCAACTGCTCGACTGTGAGCGTGTCGCCGACCATCAGCATCATGTTGGAATGAACCATCGGATCGACCAGATCCGACTCCTCAATGGTCACTTCGTCGGCGAGATCGACATGCAGGAGCGTGACGAGCGCGGTAACGATCTTGACGGTACTCGCGATCGCGACCTCATCGTCTACGCCCTCTCCCGCGAGTTCGTCGCCACTTTCCGTGTCCAGCACGAACCAGGTCTCTGCGGTGATCGCTGATTCTGATTTGGTGGACTTGACGGTTTTCGGCGGTTTGGCAACCACCACGTCGACTTCGTCTGCCTGCGTCACTTGGGGTGTGACCGCGGCGGATTGACTGGTAGGTTCGCTATCGGGTTGACCGGCCGAGGTGTCGCTCTCGAGCTTCGCGCCTGGAACGTCCGGGGCGGGGAGCGATGCGCCGGTTGGTTGCGCGTTCCCGGCATCGGGTGAGGAGGCGAGACCGGGAGAATCGATCCAGGAGAATGAGACGATGACCATTATCAGACCGATCACCAGCAGCGCCGCCGCCAGCGTCTCCCGATGTGGTGTACCCACGGATGTACTCGATTTCACGTTGTCCCTTCCCGCCTGGAATTCCGGTTGCTCAACCGCCGCATCAGTTGCTTCGCCGTTCGCTTCTTGTCCTCGATCATGATCGACCAGCGCCACGTTTTCGAACGCGCAATGGGGCCGGAATGTTTCCGATTCAGCCACATTCGGCAGGATAACGCGATTTTTGACCGGCCAACCGGAATATGCATTGCGGAAGCGCTACGCGCCACATTAGGATCATGCAAACGTTCCGTCACGCGCTCTTCCCGAACCGGAGGCCCAGATTGTCCAATCCAAATCACCCGAATGGCGTTCATCAAACCGCGATCGATTGGCAAAACTGGCTTCGACGGTGGGAAGCGCAGCAGAATGCCCAATTGCCGGACCGGGAGGCGCGGTTCGAGGCGATGCTGGATGTTCTCGGCACTCTGCTGCCGGCGGAGTTTGTGGCGCTGGATCTGGCATCCGGTCCCGGCGCGATCGCGAGTCGGTTGCTGCAGCGATTCCCGAAGGCGCGTTGTGTCGCGGTCGATCTCGATCCGGTGATGTTGACGATGGGGGAAGCCGCCCTCGGCGATTTTGGCGGGCGGTTGCGCTGGGTGAAGGCCGATCTGACCGATCCGGGGTGGACATCGGAACTGGGGGAAGCGACCTTCGATGCCGTGCTCAGTACCACCTCGCTGCATTGGCTTTCGCTGGAACCGCTGGTCCGGGTCTACCGCGATCTCGGCTCTCTGGTACGGGAAGATGGAGTTGTCATTAACGGCGATCACCTGCCGTATGCGCCGCATTTTGAAACGTTGCGGCTGCTCTCCGAGGTCGCGATCGAGCGCCAACTGACTGCCGCCGCGGCGCGGGCGGATGTCGATGATTGGGATGGATGGTGGAGCGCACTGGCGCAGGAGCCTGGTGTTCCCGATCTGATCGCGCAGCGGCCAACCCGGTTGACCGAAAAGCGGGACCGCCCTCCGATCATCTTCGATGTGCACGAGGCCGCCCTGCGCGATGCCGGGTTCCGCGAAGTCGGAACCATCTGGCAGCGACTGGACAACCGGGTGCTCGTCGCGGTCCGATAGCGTCGAAGTGATCCAGCTTGAAATGCAGTCGACATTCGTAGCGACACCAAACTGCAAGCTGCAAGGAATATGTCCGCGCGGTCACTCGCTGCCATCTGGCATGAGGAAAACGCGGACATTTTCGTTGCTTTTGAGCCTTGAACCTCGTTACTGTTCCAACAGTGTGATGATTGATCGGATTTCGCCACGGTGTTCGGCTTCGTGCTGGGTAAGGTGGTAGATCACCCAGGCCGGCGAGACCACGGATCCCCAGTTCACGAGCTCTCTGGTGGAATCGAGTTCGGTCAAGGTCATCGCACTGTAGGTTTTCACCATGGCTTCTCGTACGCGATCGAGCCGGGCAAAGTGTTCGGCCACGGAGATACCAGCCATCACGGAGAGGCGATCGCGATCGTCGCGGACATCGAGCGTGAAGAGGGGCATCAATTCATCCAGCAGCGTATCCTCGCCCATGCCGAGTACATCGACACAGAGATAATCCGCTTCGATGAGCGCGATGTGATAGAGCAGGGTGCCGATTGAATTGGTCAGCCCGGCGGGAACGGTATCGAGTTGCCGCTCCGTCAGCCCGGCGACGAGTCCCTTTGTGCGTGTTCGGGCGTCATCGAGTGCCCACAGCCATCGGCCGATCGATTCGTCGGTCGCAGGATGTGGTGTGATCGTTCGCATTTGTCGGATCAGCATCGTCTGGTTACCTCCTCTGCCAGAAGCACGACATGGATGAATAAAATCGATCCTGGCAGTCAGTCGGGGAATTGAACCGGAACGTCAGGTACCATTGCGCGAGTCATTACCACGAAATTTGTGATCAGCATTATCACACACGAATAATGTCTCAGGATTCTGATTTCCAGAATTGACCAGGTGATTTCCGGTCAAGGCGACACCATGAGCAACAGGGGGAACCGGTGAGCAGGCGACAAATCGTGCTCGATGTCGATGTCGGGATCGATGACGCCCTGATGATGCTCTACCTGGCGAGCCTTCCTCAGGTGGAGATCGTGGCGGTTGGAAGCACCCACGGCAATTGCACAGCGGAACAGGCGGCGGTGAACGCACTTCGGGTGCTGGAGGCGGTCGGTCTGGATCACATTCCCGTTGCCGAGGGTGCGCTGAGCCCGATGCCGCACCCGACGACCTCACCGCATGTGCACGGACACGATGGTCTCGGCGATACCGGTTTGCCGCTTCCGAGGGGTGCGGTGAGCGGTGAGAGCGCGGTCGATCAACTCGTGCGGTTGTCCGCCGAACGCCCGGGTGAACTCGATCTGCTGGCCGTCGGATGCATGACCAATCTCGATCTCGCCCTGTCGCGTGATCCGGAGTCGCTACGTCGCTTTCGTTCGGTCACGATTCTCGGCGGAATATCCGAAACACCGGCCCCAGGTACTCGCGAGTTCTACGATGCCAATGTCTATCACAGTCCGTATGCGGCCGATCGACTCTTTGCCTCGGGAACACCAATCACAGTGGTGCCGATCGACCTCTCGTATCGGGCGGTGCTGGAGGATCGGCATCTGGAGGCACTCCGCACGGGAACGACTCCGCAGGCGCAATTTGCCTGGAAGATTCTCCCTTTCTATTGCACCTTTTATGAGGAGCGGCTCGGTCGCTGGTCGGCGTGTATGCACGATCCGATTGCAGGTGGGCTCTTCGTCGATGAATCGCTGATCATGGCCGAGGTGAGCCACCCGATGGAGGTCGAACCGTACCTGGAGCGATGGCGTGCGGTTGGTAGGGCGGATGCCGCGCCGGATGGTCGAGCCCCGTTACGGATTCTCACCGAAGCGGATTACACACGATTCCTGGATGATTTCGTGGCTGCGCTGCTGCGCCCGATCGTCTCCTGAATCAGGCGACTCGATGAGAAATCTCGGTTCCTGGTGCCGGAGTCTCTCACCGGTGGTTGGCAGCCCAGGAAGCGTATCGATGCCCCATCGGCATCAGGTATGCGTTATCTCGGTTCCGGCGATTGCCGGTCGTTCATCGGTGACAAAGACAACAGGGTTGGCCATCGACGGTGATGAGCCGCCAAGTTTTCGATTTCACACCATATGCGCACTGACGTCCGAATTCAATGTCCGCCCAGGCCCTTCCGCAGGAATCGCCAGATGAACGGACCGATATCCGGCGAGTCCTGCAAATGGGCAATGCGGTGCGGGCCGAGCGTATTGATCGCTGGAAGTATTGATCGTTGCTGTCCGCACCATTCCATAGGCGAGCGTATCGATCTGCCTCCTCCTGATTGACCCGAGTTCGCGTTCAACCGGCGTGCGCGGCCTTCAAGGCTGCGATATCGATCTTGTGCATTTGCATCATCGCCTGCATGACGCGGCCGGCTTTTGCCGGATCGGGATCGCCCATCAGTTCACCAAGCGCGGAGGGGATCACCTGCCAGGAGAGTCCAAATTTGTCCTTCACCCAACCGCACTGCCCCTGCTCGCCACCTTCGGAGAGCTTTTCCCAGAGAAAATCGACCTCTTCCTGCGATTTGCAATCGATGAGCAGGGAGATCGCCTCGGTGAATTTATAGTGGGGACCGCCGTTCAGCGCGATGAACTCCTGTCCATCAAGGCGAAAGTTACCGGTGATCATCGCGCCGGCTGGGCCGGGCGCGCCTTCTGGCATCCTGCTGATGCCGAGAATTTCCGAGTTTTTGAATAGGGAGACGTAGAAGTTGATCGCTTCTTCCGCATTATTGTCGAACCACAAAAATGGTGTGATCTTCTGATTCATGGGTTCCTCCTGATGCTCAACGTCAATTCCACGTGGCAGCACTCTTGCCGGTCACTATCGCGAACTGCCCCCTATCACGAATCGGGGACGAAGTCCGCTCTCATGACCAATTGGAAGCGCATCACAACAGCTAATCGATCAGGTATTCGCGAATTCGACATTCGCGTTTCACGCCTGAGAAACCAGGACGCTTCGGGGTAGCAATTCTTTTCCGGGCCGGGTGGTACACTCGCCATCTTCGCCCCATGGTATCGCAACCATCCTTCACCTTAACAGGCAATCATGGCTCCGACTAGCACCGTTCGACTCGCGCGAATCGTTGAAAGGGAGAAGCATGGACGCTTCCCGATTCGACCGGCTCACCCGCTTGTTGGCGAACCCACGGTCCCGCAGGGGAATTGTTCGCGCCCTGATTATCGGGCTGGCTTCCGGTGGAGCGACTCTCCGGATTCAGTCGGTGTCGGCGGGCGTCTGCTTCTATGCTGAACCAGACACCGATGTCTCGGTTACCAGGGGTTGCAGTTCGAATTCCGATTGCTACTCCCCAGGTGGAAACTGCTGCGCCTGTAATCCCATTACTCGAATGTGCTCGATAAAATGTGCGGCCTGCCAGCTTTGTCAGTCGTCAGATAGCTGCGGACTCGTCAATCAGTGCGGCGATAACTGCGGCGCCTGCCACGTGTGCAATGCCGGTTCGGGAAGTTGCGAACCGATGCCGTGCGATGCCGAAAAGTGCGAGGACTGCGAGCCACCGGATGGACCGGTTACCGCGTGCAACAGGGGCACCTGCAAATCCCGTTGCGCGGAAGATACGCGTTGCGTCAGCGGGAAGTGCTGCGAGGAGTCAAAAGTTTGCATGGCTGGTTTCCGGTGCTGCCCGGATGGTGACTGCTGTGGAAGCACTGCCTGCCTGGAAGAGGGCGATCGATGTTGCAACGGCAAAACGAAATGCCCGAAAGGCCGGCAATGCTGCGGTGATTACTGTCTGAAACCGGGTGAGCAATGCTGCGGCGGAAAAACGCCGTGTGCAAACGACCGAACCTGTTGCGGCGCGACCTGTTGCTCCGGAGAGATCGACCACAAGTGCTGCGGATCCGAGTGTTGCCCGCTCAGCGGAACATGCTATGTCAAGGGTCTGAAACTTGCCTGTTGCGATGGTCTTACCTGTGCAAATAATTCACTCTGTTGCACTGGTGACGTTCCCATCTGTTGTGGGAAAGAGTGCTGTTCGGTCGATTCAACATGTCTGTCGGATGGCCACTGTTGTCCTAATTCGCGTGAAACCTGCCTTGAGGGAACACTCTGTTGCGCCGAGGGTGAACAGTGCATCGGGAGTTCCTGTTGCCCCGCGGAGCGAATCTATACCTCCGGAAACGGAGACGCGTGCTGTCCAAAGGGTCAAGTTTCGCATGGGAATTCGTGTTGTCCGGAGAATCAAGCGTGCCCGAATGGTGTCACCTGTTGCTCGAACGATGATCATTGTGATCAGAACGACACGTGCTGCCCGGAGAGTGACTATTGCGAGAATGGAGACATTTGCTGCCTGGGAGCTGACCGCACGTGTTGCCAGGTAAGCACTGTTTGTGTCTCCACCAGGGATTGTTGCGATGACATTATCTGCAAAGGACCAGGTCACTACTGCGGTTGCAATGGTACGACCTGTTGCGCGATTTCAAAGCAGTGTTGCGATGGTGTTTGCCGCGACTCCTGTGATGACGATTCGTGCGGAGAAGGCTATTCCGCCTGTCACTACAGGGAAGAAGACTACGTGTGCTGTCCGGATGATGGTCCCTGCTGCCCAGGGAATTTCTGGGACAAATGCAGCATGTCAAGCCTGTCAGGTGGGTTGTGTTGCGGAGAACGCACCATGGAGTGTAGAGATCGCTGCTGTCCCGAAGGGACGCTCTGTGATATCCACCGCAGGAACGGGATCGAATACATCTCGTGTTGCCCGGACAATCAGTCGCCGTGTCTCGGAGGTTGTTGTGCACCCGGACAGGCTTGCAATCCTGCCGGAATGACCGAGGAGTGCCGCTAATGCCCGGATGGCTGGCCCGTTGTCGTCCAGGACGCATCCATCGGCTGGCGAATGGTTAATCTGTCGAAAGTCAATCGCGGGTAGAGTTACCGCAACACATTCGCGTTCTGTACCGTCATCGTCGACAGGGAAGGAGCACCCATCAATGAACCGAGTATTGACCCGATTCATGTTCCTGCTGATTACAGGGTTGCTGGCGTTCGGATCCGTCGCTGGCGCGTTGGCGCAGGATGCGAGCCCTGTTGCCTCTCCGGTCGCGATGGAGACCCACGGTATCCAGATCGCGGATATGGATCTCTCGGTCGATCCGGCCGACGATTTCAACCGCTTCGCCAATGGCGGCTGGTTTGACCGCACCGAGATTCCGGCCGATCGCGCCTCCTGGGGTGTGTTCGATGAACTGAACGCCGAAACCAAGGATGTGCAACTCGCGATTCTCGGCGAGCAGGCGGCCAGTGGTGAACTGCAGGAGGGGAGCGACACCTGGAAGGTCGTGCAGTTCTTCGCCCAGGGTACCGATTCAGCCACCCGGAATGCGGGCGGAATCGATCCGTTGCAGGACGAAATTGCCGCGATCGATGCGATCACCGACGAGGCATCGCTTCAGGCGTATCTCATCGAGCACTCGCTCGATGGGGCATCCGGTTTCTTCAGCGCATTCGTCTTTGCCGATCTGGCCGACTCTTCGACAAATGCTGCGTACCTCTCCGGGCCGGCGCTCGGTTTGCCGAACCGTGACTACTATCTTGAAGATGATGCTTCGAACGAAGCGATCCGGGCCGCATATACCGCTGCCAACATCCGCTTTCTGATGCTCCTCGGCGCGGATGAGGCGACCGCAACGGCGAGCGCGCAGGCGGTATACGATCTCGAAAAACAACTCGCAGCGATCACGTTGACGCGGGAAGAGCAGCAGGATTTCACCAACTTCTATAACCCCACTGCGATCACCGATCTGGGTTCGGTTTACGCCGGTATCGATTGGCCGGCCTATCTGACAGCCCTCGGTATCAGCGGAGTCGATTCGGTGATTGTGACGGAGCTCGGTTATCTGCAGGGACTCGATGCGATTGTGCAGGCGACCGATCTTGCCACGATCAAGGACATGATGAAGCTGCAGCTCATGTGGTTTGCGGCGCCGTATGTCGATGCCGAGACGTATGACATCTATTTCAGCCTGATGGGTGTCGCCCTCGGCGGACAGCAGTCACCACTTCCGACTGAAGAGCGCGTGCTCAATCACGTCAATGGGGTGATGGGCGAGGCGGTTGGTCAACTCTACGTGGCCGAAGTCTTCCCGGCAGAGGCGAAGAATCAGATCACCGTTCTGGTCGATAACATCCTCGCGGCCTACCGTGAACGCCTCGAGGCCAACCCCTGGATGTCCGCGGAGACCAAGGCGATCGCGCTCGACAAACTCGACAAGGTCGGGATGAAGGTGGGATACCCGGACAAGTGGCGATCCTACGACGCGGTGGAAGTTGGCGAGACCTATGTCGACTCGATCATCAATGGCACGATCGCGGAGGCGAAACGGCAGTTCGCGCTCGCCGGGAAACCGGTCGATCGGACCGAGTGGGGGATCAACCCGCAGGAGGTTAACGCCTACTACGATCCGCAGAACAACGAGATTGTCTTCCCCGCCGCGATTCTGCAGCCGCCGTTTTTCGATTATCAGGCGGACGCGGCCTCGAATTACGGTGCAATCGGGTATGTGATCGGCCACGAAATCACGCACGGATTTGACATCACCGGATCGCAGTTCGATGCCGCCGGCAATCTCGCCCAATGGTGGACGGAAGCCGATGCCACTAAGTTCGATGAGCTCCAGGCCGGATTGGTCGCGCAGTACAACGCAATCGAAGTGTTGACCGGTTTGACGCTTGACGGGCAGATCGAAGTGGGCGAAAACACTGCCGATCTCGGCGGAATTCAAAATGCCTATTCCGCCCTGCAAAAGGATATGGCCACCAATGGCGATCCCGGGGAAATCGATGGTTTCACCCAGGATCAGCGCTTCTTTATTGCCGCCGCACAGGTGTGGCGGGAGGTCGTGCGCGACGAGGCACTGACGACGCAGGTGAAATCGGATGAGCACGCGCCGGGTTCGGTGCGGGCGGTGCAGCCATTGCGGAATGCCGACGCCTTCCATGAGGCATTCGGGATCGCAGCGGGCAAACCAATGTTTCTGGCTCCCGAGGATCGGATTGTGATCTGGTAGGTTCCGGAATCTCTGTTTGAACTTGACTTGCGGACCCGGGGTGTCGATCAATGTCCTGGGTCTCGTTTATTGATGTTCGTGAAACCGACGGAGAGTCACGCGGCCGTGTGCCGATTCACTTCATTTCCCGGCGGGCGCGTTCGGAGAGGCGCATACCGCGATCGTGGTTATCTGAAGCGTGTTGGCGGACGGTAGCGGTTGGCGCGATGATGGAAACCATCTGGCCGAACTGTCCGATGGGCTGGAAGCCAAAACGTTCGGAGAAGAGGCGGAGACGCTTTTCGGGAACGTCTGCCATGATGTAATCGGGAGCGCGCAGTCCTCGCGCTTCTGCCCGGTCCATGCAGGTGGAGAGGATATCGAAGCCGGTGAAAGCGAGCGCGACGGCATACGAACGATCACCGGGAGTGAAGCTCTTTTTGCCTTTGGGGTGAAAGAGCAACCGGCCAATCATGCTATCGGATGAGATACGAGTTTTGATCCCTCCTCGGACGATCGTGAGGTCGATACCAAGTGGGAAAACGAAGATGCCGCCGTCGGGATGGTCGACGCGCCATGGTCGACGCTGATCGACCGGTGATAACTCATGACTCATGTGTGTTGACTGGCCGAGGTCTTCGCCGTCACATGTCCAAGCCAGTTTCCAGACATTCGAGGTGCCCTGGCTGAGACGCTCGATCGCCTTCACCGCACCCGATTCGAAAGTCCAACAGCAACCAAGCGCAGGCACATAGATTTCGCCATCCGGGCATTCGTCACGACCGATCATCAAACCAGGCCAATGCCCAACCGGAATCGATCCCAGGAGCGCGGTAACGGATTTGTCCAGGTTGGTTTCGGGAATCGCCGGATTGAATCGGTGATAGGGCGAGTCGGTCCCGGTTTGCGTTCCG
>Ga0335397_10012174_pt1 | contig 10544 bp, 8 predicted proteins | sample MAT04_FD_205740 | JGI IMG/M metagenome (GOLD analysis project Ga0335397, IMG submission 205740) | Freshwater microbial communities from Lake Fryxell liftoff mats and glacier meltwater in Antarctica - MAT-04 (spades assembly) (version 2) ...
GCCAACAACCCCAAGTTCCTTACCCAGTTCCGGGCTCAATGTGATCAGGATACCGATACAATACCAGATCGGTAATCCCACTACTATACACTTGACATATTTACTCAATCGTTCGCGGTTCGTAAATAACATTCTCAGGCTGCCCATTTCATGCATCGATTCTTTCGCCTGCGTATACATACCGGATTCGAACACCCCGAAACGTAATAAGAGAAGGAACAAACCTAATATACCTCCAACAATATAACTGGTTGTCCAATCAAAATTTAGACCGACCCACCCAGCCAGCAAGGCACCGGAAACTCCAACGGTCGCTATGATAGTGGTTCCCCACCCTCTTTTTTCTTTATGTAAAATTTCTGACACCAATGTGATACCTGCTCCTAATTCTCCGGCCAATCCTACTCCTGCAACAAACCGTAGAATGCCATAAGTCGTCACATCGGTCACAAAAGCGTTTAAAATATTTGCTAACGAATACATAATGATGGAACCGAACAAGACAGATAAGCGTCCTTTTTTATCGCCGATAATTCCCCAGATCAATCCGCCGAACAACATACCGATCATCTGTATATTGAGCAACCATAAACCATTTCTCTCAATATTGGCCTCCTCCACACCGATGGCCAACAGACTTTTTTTACGAACAATACTAAAGAGGACAAGATCATATATATCGACAAAATAACCTAATGCAGCCACCAACACGGGCATACTCAGAACTCTTGAAGATTTATTCATGCGCTAAAAGTAGGGAACGCAAGGGATAAAAAGAAATGCCCGGTAAAAGATTCAAATTATGGGCAGTCAATTTCCACTAAATGTAGCCTATCCGAAAAGGTCAATGAACCCGTGCTCTTAAAAAACAGGGTGTCATGTTGCATATAGCTTTCTCCGTAACCTTCAATAAGTATTGAGCCATTCGTTTTAAAAGCAACCTGTCTCACAGATCGCATTCCTTCAGACTTAAAGGTATAATTAGCGATTAGCAATTTCTTGTTGATCTCTCCCGTAATGATTCCGGTGTTCTTGTCTTTCTATTTTAAAAAATAATCCAATGTTCCTGCAACAAGATTGTTTTCGACGGTTACTTTCATTGAGATTGTATCGTTTTCGGTTTGATACCTGTAGCAATGTCTGCCCGACAAATTCTTTATCCCGATCCCGGTATTTTTTGCTGATTGTTCCTCCGGCGAGGTGCATAATGCAAAAATGATAAAGCCCATTAAAAGAGAAAAAATGTTCTTTAAATTCCTCGGTGTTGTCATCAGTGTACAATTTAGTAGAAGGTCAGATCTGGAAATACGGAATTGCCTTGCGTCGTAACTCATTTTTATAAGATAGAAAATTCTTTATACACATAGTGATCTACTTTCAGTCACAAAAAAAATCGCCTGTATAATACAGGCGATCTTTACTATCTGATAGAAAATGGTTTATTTTCTTTTACCTGAAGCAGGCTTAACTGTAGCAGCAAATGGTGCTGGTTTTGCAGATTCAGGTTTAGGTGCTACTGGCGTGTGGTGAACAACATGTGGCGTTTCTTTCACTTGAGCAGCCGCTTGTGTTTGTTCGTTCAATTTAGTTTCCAACGTACGAACCAATTTCTTAAGATCGTACATGGCTTGATATACTTCATCCATTTCGCTGCGGGTAGCAACCGGTACATTTACCAATGCTTTTTCCATTTGAGTTTCAACAGATTTTTTGATGCTCATTTTCATAGAACTTACTTCTGCCATCAATTTGCTATACTCATCTGTTTCAAAAAGATCAACATACATTTTGTCAGATGTGTTCAGGTATTCCTGGTACAATTTCATCATACTGTTTACTTCTTCACCATTCTCGATTTTGTGCATTGTAGTAGCAGCAATTTTTTCCATTACTTTCATACCTGTTTCATATACCATTTGTTGCAATTCTGCATTCTTGATATTGTAAATGGTTGTGTTGTTCATGATGCTAACCCACTCTTGCATAGACTTCGTGTCGTTTGAAGGTGTCATTAACTTTGCGAATGGAGATACTGCATTCATCATTTGTCCGTATGCAGAATTATAATTGTTCAATAAATTCGTGTACGGGTTACCAGCCATTTGAGGCATGAATGAACTCATACTTTCTTTCCAAGAGTTCATCATTTCTTTCGACTGTGATGTTGAATTCTTCATTGCTTCACCATACATATCCTTCATTTTAGAGATGTAATCTTGAGAAGACTGAGGCATGAATGAAAAATATTTATCCATGAATTCTTTGTACTGACCCATGTTTAAATTTTTGCTGAACATATCCATGTTAAATGTTTTGTCCTGCATTGATTTCATCATAGGCATCCACATTTCGTAGAATTTAGAGAAGCCTTCGCTTGTATTAAACATTCCTTTATAGGTATCAGCTAATGTACCGTTTTGGAAATTCTTTGTTAAGTCTGTATAGTTGGTATTCATGATTGTCTGAAATTGATTCCAGAATGCTTTCACCTGCTCCATGCCATTATCCATTTGAGATTGCATAGATGAAGGATTCATCATATTCATCATGTTGCTCATATTACCCATATTCATCATTTTGCTCATATCGAATTGAGAACCGGCATTATTCATCATTGACTGCCAGTTGCTCATTGGATTTTGCATGTTGTTAGTGTTCCATGAGTTCTTAAGGAGATTCGTATTCATTTCCTGAAGTTGATTAGCCCATTGAACTTGTTGGTTCTTCCAGTTTGTAAAATACTCAGTTGCTTTTTCTGCACCTGTTTTAGCTTGCGCCTGTGCATTACTTGTCTGAGCATTCACTTGGTCCATAGACTCTTTGGTTGCATCAACGGTTTTCTTGAAGAATTCACTTCCTTTTTCGATAGAATCGTTTACGATTGCATTACCGTTGCTAAATTTCTTTGTGTTTTCGACCATGGTATCAAACGCTTGTTGTTGTGCGTCTACCAATGTTTCAAAAAAATTGCCTGTAGAATTTGTTTTGTTTGCCATTTTGATTTTATTTGCGGAGGATTTAAAAATTTCTTTTTTTATTTTCAAAAATCATAACTATTTGTACCTGATTTCCGGGTGCAAAGGTAAAATTAATTCCCGATTCTGCTAGAGTTGGGATGTTATTAAATTGTAATAATATATATGTTAAAAATAGGCGATCAATTCGAACACGAATATAGTTATACCCAGGATGAGGTCAATATGTATGCCCAGGTAAGCGGTGATACAAACCCATTACACACCAATGAAGAAGCCGGGAAGAACAGCATCTTCGGTCGTTGTATTATCCATGGTTTCTTAGGAGCCAGCGTATTTACTAAAATATTTGGCGCGTTGTGGTATGCAGAGGGTCATATCTATATGAAGCAAAGTATGATGTGGATGAAACCCATGTTCGTTGATACAACATACAAAGCAGTAGTAACTGTAAAGGAGATATTCCCCGAAAAAAACCGGGTGTTATACGATTGCGCTGTGTTTGAAGTATCAAGCGGCGACCAGACTATTAGCGGGGACGCCATGCTGATGAATAAGAAGCAATACATCTGGAGTTAGTATAGCTCCATTTCATTTTTTTGTTGAGTAATTAGCAGCTTGCCTTTCTGAGGGGACGTGTTTATAGTATTGAAAAAAAATTGACGCATTTAGATAAAGGTCAATAATATTTTATTAATTTGCCTTCAAATAAAATAAGCGACACTATGAAAACTTTAATTGCATTTATCATTTTTCTATTCAACGCAATAATCTGCGTCTCTCAAGGTATCAATTTCGAAAAAGGAAACTGGGAGGAAACAATCGCAAAAGCTAAACAGGAAAAAAAACTTATCTACCTTGATATCTTTACCTCATGGTGTGGCCCTTGCAAGATGATGGCTAAAAAGTATTTCCCCGATGAAAAAGTGGCTGAAGTGTATAACAGGGATTTTGTCAATATGTCTATCGATGCCGAAAAAGGCGAAGGCATTACCCTGGCGGCAAAATATCATGTGAGCGGTTATCCAACCAACCTGTTTATTGATCCTCAGAATGCAGAAATCATTTATAAAACAACAGGTATGCCTGCTGATAAGGAAGGATTTATTAATAATGGTGTCGTGGCCATCAGTGAGCGGAACGATCCTATGAAATTGCCGGAGTATCAGAAGATCTTTGTGAAGAATTCATACGATGAAAAGTTTCTCCGAAAGTATATCGACAAAGCAAAACGACTAGACTTGAGTACGGATCTTTTGCTGGATGCATTTATCACAAAATACAGCAAAGGTTATGTGGTCGATAGCAATGTCCTTTATTTAAAAGGGATAGTCAACTCAATTAATAATAAAGGCTTCGATTATATTATCCAACATGCAGATCTATCGGAAGATAAGAATGCCAATAAGGATTTTGCAGAAAGTATGATGTTCAGAACGATTCATTATGCTTCACTCACTAAGAAAACACCCTACTTTCAGCAAGCGGTTAAAAAATATGAAAAACTGTTCCCGAATGAAGTAGAAAAATCTCTTTTTTATCAGAAGGATTACTATTCAAAGGTGGAAGACAATACGAACCTTTGGCCGGTTTATGAGAAATACGCCGATCTTCTTAATGGAAAATCATCCTCATTGTTTGAAACAGAAGATAAGGAATTATTAGAAGAGGCCAAAGAAGGTCTTGTATGGCAGATGGACGAAATGAAAATTCCAGTTGAGAAACGTCAGGAAGCCATAGACAAAACCATCAATGCAAACCCTATCTTAAAATATCAATCATCTAATCAAGCGGGTACTGATTTAAACCAGATTGCATGGGAAGTATTCGAGAAGAAACGTACAAATAAGGCTTTACTCTCCAAGGCACTTGTATGGTCAGAAAAAGCGATGGAACTTTCGAAAAAAAATCCGATTAACGAGCAACTGGTTATAAAGGATACCTATGCAACACTTTTATATGCCAATGGCAAAAAAGAAAAAGCGATCGAACTTGAAAAGGAGATTGTCCGTATGGCAAAGGAAGAAAAGTCTGAAGATATAGCGAGTTTTGAGGAAACATTACAAAAAATGCAAGACGGAACATACTAAACCTACCCCCTAAAACAAACGCAATTGCCCGGGTTTAATTCTGACAAAATCATTTAGATTATACTCAAATTGCTCTTCATTCAAATGATACTTAGTAGTGTATAATTTAAAGGATTTTTGAATAATTTCAGCAATATTTCCTTCTCCCTTCATTCGTGTGCCATATCTACTGTCATTTACAGTTCCACCATGACAATCACTGATCATATTGATGACTTTCTGAGCCCTGTCAGGAAAGGTCAATGATATCCAGTCTTTAAAAATACCACCGATCGCACCATTGAGCCTCACAATGGTATAGCCTGCACTTTTTGCTCCTGCCAACGATGCCCTTCTCAATACTTCATGCATATGAATATCATTTAGTCCGGGAATGATAGGTGCATTCATAACACCTGTATAAATCCCGGCTTTGGAAAGTGTTTCGAGTACTTTAAACCTGTCTGCATAGGTTGAAGTTCTTGGTTCGAGTTTTCGTCGCAGATCTTCATCTACTGAAGTGATGGATGTAAAAACGGAAACCAGTTTATGTTTATTCAATTCCTGAAGAATATCGAGATCGCGGAGTATCAATGCATTTTTGGTGATGATGCCAACCGGATTCTTATATTCAAGACAAACCTCTAATATTTTCCTCGTGATCTCCATCTTCCGTTCGATGGGTTGATAGCAATCAGTATTTCCTGAAAGTGAAATAGGAACTGGCTGCCATTTTTTGCTGCTGAAAAGTTCCCGTAATAATTCAGGTGCTTTCTTCTTGATCACGATCTTACTTTCAAAATCGGTGCCCGCACTAAAGCCCCAATACTCGTGTGAATTTCTTGCATAACAATAAATACAACCATGTTCACATCCCTGGTAAGGATTTAAAGACCATGACATGCCAAGGTCAGGGCTTGTTACTTTATTTAAAATAGTCTTTCCATGTTCTTCAAAATAGGTAGTGGCTATTTTTTCCTTTTCCCAATCGTCGATGGCCTCAGGATGTTCTATCACATATTCATCCATGGCAAATTTATTACTAGGATTCGATTGCGCTCCCCTTCCCTTACTATATACTTTCTCATTGATCTCCATGATGTAAAACTATTGTCACCGCTACGTAAAGAGTGTAGGCAGTGATATTAATTTGATAAAGCTATGATTTATAAACAGTAAATTTGTGCTCAAACTTTTAGCATGAAAACGACTTTTACCTTTCTTTTTCTCTTATCTCCTGTTTTGTTTTTTGCACAGGCCCCTACCATTTGGAATTCACGTGGAATGGGCGGCGGCGGCGCCTTGTTTGCTCCGTCGATCAATCCCGCCAACACAAATGAGATCTCTATTTCCTGCGATATGACACCTCTTTTTCACAGCACAGACAAAGGCGATAACTGGATAACAACACCCTTTGAAAAGATCAGTGCCGGACATGCGAGTAAAATGATTTATACAAATAATCCTCTCATAAGATATTGCATCAGCTATCCTTCCGTGAATGGATTTGATTATGTGATCCCTAAAAAAACAACGGACGGAGGAAACACATGGAGTCAACTTAGCGGAAATCCGGATAGTACAACTGAAGTATATTTTCTAGATGCAGATTTCAATATGCCCGGTCGTTTGATCATGAGTGATTATAGTAATACCTATTTTTCTGCTGATGGTGGTGCAAGTTTTAATTTGGTACATACTGCTACCAACCCCGGTGCTGGTGAACATATCATGGATGTATTCTGGGATGGGAATACAATTTACATAGGAATGATCGACGGGATACTGCAAAGTACTAATAACGGGAGTACATTTTCGATGTTAAGCAGTTCAGGTATCCCGGCAGGAGAAAAAATCCTTTCATTTGCCTCAGGTAAACAAGGCACTTCATTACGCTTCTATGCGATCACTGCAGATGCAGGAGATGTTTATACGGGTATGTCCGGAGAATAAAGAAGGATTTATTAATAATGGAATTACCGCTATTAGTGAGCGAAACGATCCAATGAAATTGCCTGCTTATCAAAAAATCTTTGCCACTAATTCATATAAGGAAGAATTTCTCCGAAAGTATATCGATAAATGTAAACGGCTTGATCTTAGTACTGATCTTTTGTTAGATGCGTTTATCACAAAATATAGCAAAACGTATCCAGTCGATAGCAATGTTGTTTATGTAAAAGTTATAGGTAAGAACTAAAAGACATCAGACTGCTTAAAATTCTACCTTCTACCTTCTTTCGTCAAAAAATAAAACTTCCATCACTTTCAAGCACATCGCAAAAGGGCGAAACGCCAAAAACACTTTTGCGAAGAGCTTGGAAAGATTCTTTATTCAGCTTTGCTCCGGCTAATTCTTAAGCCACCAAGATACATAATAATTTACCGGGGCGATACATCCCGGTAAATAGTATCTTATTCTTTCATCAGCTTCCCCACATACTTATTCTTCTTATTCACCAATTCTATTATATAAGTTCCTTTAGCAAAACTGCTTATATCCAATTCAGTTTCATGGTCTGCATACTTTATACTTCGTGTCGTTAGCCGCTTGCCTCCTATATCATACACACTCAACACACCATCGCTATGTATATTATAAGCCACCTTCACGAAATTGGTTGAAGGATTAGGGTAAAGCTGTAGCACCTCATTCGCGTCTTCGCCAATTTCCATTATACCTGTGGGCGATATCAAAAATCCACTATCGCTGGGTGATAATTTACCCATACTGTCTAAACGTAAAAACCAGCAGTTCTGACTGTCAATATAGGTTGGGAAAGCTTTTCCATATACAGAGCCAACCGCTATTATATCCTTATTGGGGGCTTCTGCAAAGTCATAAAGGTGATGATCCTCAACTCGATTAGGATAGAAATACCTTCTCTCCCATAATTTATTCCCATTACTATCTACTTTCACTATATGATCTATAGTTTTATGCGTCATCCCATCAAATTCTGCACCCACAGCAACTATATTTCCATCCAAAATTCTACTGGCTTTGTAAAATTGAAATATATTATCAGGTAAACTAAAATAGGTACGCCATTGAAAGTTAAAATTGCTGTCGGTAATTCCCAGAAAACCTGCCCAACACTTATTAGCACTTGAAACTATCGTATCAGCCTCTCCATAAAACAGTAATTTATCTTCACTATATTTTGTAAGATAAAAATATAATCCTCCATATAAGACAGTGTCTGAAAAGTACTTAATATTTAGCAAATTTCCTTCGGTGTCAGTTGAAAGTACAAATGGCCTATACTCCAGAATTTTAGTTGGATGAGGATAAGCTCTTGTACCACTCATAAGTATCTTGCCATGAAACTTACATATACTACTTATTAAGGCATATTTATTTATATTATACTGCTTAGTCCAAATTACATTTCCATATTTATCCAATTTGTCAAGTGTGGGATATAATTTTATAAAAGTGTCCTTTCTATCTCCGCTTATCAAATAGCTGCTATCCTCCAGTTGTATGCTACTCATAAAATTATATGAGTAATATGGCAATACCGGTAAAATAGATTTAACAAATTCTACATCTCCATCTTTACTATATTTAATAAAAAGTTGCTTTTTTATGGTATCGGTGGGAATTTCAGATCCTCCTACAATTGTATAACCTGAATCTAATGTCGTATTTAAAGATTTAAGTAAATAAGTACCCCCATAAGTTATACTATCAAAAATGTATTGGCTTTTAAAAATGATCTTACCTGTATCATTAAGAAAATACAAGTTATCCCTTTGTATTAAATAAGAAGCATTATTGTTATGCTCAAATCCGCTCACAACAATTTTTCCATTATTTATTAAAATATTTTTAGTGAATCCCATCAGTTTACTATTAATACTGTCATGCTTTAATAATTTATTAATCGTGTATTGTGCTTTGCTTGTCTGAGTTAAAAACAAGAAAGCACAAAGTAAAATGCTTTGTGCTTTCATAGTTTATTTTATTATTGATATTTTCTGAGTACTTATTAATTCTTCGTCAGCAATTATTTTTATACTATACTGCCCTGCTATCCATGTCCTAATGTCTATTACATAACTTTGTCTGTCAGTTGGTATCTGAAGCTCATAAACCATTTGACCCACTATATTATAAGCAATTAATGTTACCTTCTTTATTCCATCCTTCAATTTCAATTCAACATTTAATTTATCTTGTGCAGGATTAGGATAAAGTTTCACATTATTTTCATTAATAAAACGGCTATAGTTTGTAATAATATATTGGCGTTTCTTAATATTTGTTTGCGTCTTATTGCTGCTGTTACTTGTATAAGTAGGTCTGTTTGGCACTGGTTCCAACTCACTATTATAAATATATAACAATGTTTTGGCTTGTGCACTCGATGGTGTATTATGAGTTGCAATGGCTTGCAGAGCACTTAAATTATTAGCTACAGCCTGCCCCATGCTTACATTATTTACAGCATTATCAAGTGCAATCAGTAACATAGCTTTTTTATCTTGGTCCACCTGGGTAACGGCATTATAATTATTCAAAATACTGCTGGCCAAATTTGTATTTCCTTGAGCAATTAGAAAAGGGACTGCTTCAATTGTATACCCACCTGCCAATGCTAATAAGGCTGCACTATCAATATATGCAATACTATCCTTGCACAAGTAATTCAATAAACCATGTTTATATGACTTCTTCATTTCACTTTCATATTGACTTTTTTCTGCCTTCATTTTTTCTCTTGTGCTAAGATGTGCATATTGTGCTTGTACTACAAAATAATTCCCGCCTACTATAGGTCGCGCGCTATCCAATACATCATAAACACTGTCGCTAAGCGGGCTATTATCAATAGTTACGTCTGCTAAATCACCATTTGTCAAGGGATTGTTCGCTCTTTCCACAGCAGCTTTTAATATTCTGTCACTCAAGTAAGGACCTGTTTGATCAAGATATTGTTTTAGTAAGGCACTACTTACGCTTGCATCGTTTATATAATTCATTAATTGTTCATCATCTCCGTTCGCAATCAGTCCTTCTATTATTTCTTTATGTGCTTGTGAGTTTTGCATCCTTCCCATCCAATCATCTTCACCACCACCTCCGTGTTCATAAGTGTCTGGTAAAAGGCTTGGACATACTTCATCAAACTGTGCAGAATTACTAGTTGGATTCAATATAATTCCCGTTGTTATACAGCCACTAGGATCAAAGATTGCATTACTATTATAAGCATACTCATAAATCTGAGGAGATGTTGGCATATCATTATAAGATATATAACCTGCACTATTGTCGGCAAATAACTTATTATCCGAGCTGGAAGCACAACTCATATAAAAACGGTTATTTGCAGCGTATTCATCATGGCCAGATATTACAAGTCCCTGATAATATTTGTGATTGGCATTCGGTGCATCTGTAATGGTGTAAGGTGGGTAACTCCTTCCATACTGGCTAAGCACTTCTATTCCATCCAACGAAGCACTTTCAAAGGAATTACATTGCCAAAAC
>Ga0335397_10012177_pt1 | contig 10543 bp, 9 predicted proteins | sample MAT04_FD_205740 | JGI IMG/M metagenome (GOLD analysis project Ga0335397, IMG submission 205740) | Freshwater microbial communities from Lake Fryxell liftoff mats and glacier meltwater in Antarctica - MAT-04 (spades assembly) (version 2) ...
GATCACTGAAACCGTGGGATGACCGAAGCGATGTGCCTGGTCGTCTGTCGGCTGCGTCAAGCCTGATCTTCTGGGCGCTTTAGGGCGGGCAGATGCCCCCGCTGCCGCGCCTGTGCATGGCGGTTGATCTGGCCGAGAACTCCATCGTCAAAACGCGCGACTTTTTTCAACGTTTCCGCGAGCGCGTCACAGACTCCTGCAGCGAAGTCTCGGCAAGGTGGGCTGCGATCGAACCGCCCGCAGACTGTGATGGCCCAGACTGGCGCTGAAAAAAGCTAATTCAAACTATGACACGACCCGCGCGCGCCGTTCCTTGACGACGTTGCACGCGCGGTCTGTCTGAGGCACAAACGGGCGATGGAACTTTTTGACGATGATACCCCGACGCCTCCCGGCAACAGTCCTGAATTCACCGTGTCGGAACTGTCCGGCGCGGTCAAACGGGTGATCGAGGGCGAATTCGGCCTTGTCCGGGTGCGGGGTGAGGTGGGGCGGGTGTCGCGGCCGGCGTCGGGGCACCTGTATTTCGCGCTGAAGGATGACCGGGCGAGCCTTGATGCGGTGTCGTGGAAGGGGCAGCTTTCCAAGATGCAGGTGCGCCCCGAAGAGGGGATGGAAGTCATCGCCACCGGGCGGATGACCACCTTTCCCGGCCAGTCGAAATATCAGTTGATCGTCGAGGATGTGGCCCCCGCCGGCGTGGGCGCGTTGATGGCAATGCTGGAAAAGCGGCGGGCGATGCTGGCGGCCGAGGGGCTGTTCGATGCGGCGCGCAAGCGGCCGATCCCCTATCTGCCGCAGGTCATCGGGGTTGTCACTTCGCCAAGCGGTGCGGTGATCCGCGATATCCTGCACCGGTTGCGCGACCGCTTTCCGCGCCATGTGCTGATCTGGCCGGTTGCGGTGCAGGGACAGGCCTGTGCGGGCGACGTGGCGGCGGCGATTCGCGGCTTCAACGCCATAGCGCCGGGCGGGCCGGTTCGCCGTCCCGATGTGATCATCGTGGCGCGCGGTGGCGGATCGCTGGAGGATCTGTGGGGCTTCAACGAAGAGATCGTGGTCCGGGCGGCGGCCGAAAGCCGGATTCCGCTGATCTCGGCGGTGGGGCATGAAACCGACACCACGCTGATCGACCATGCCGCAGACCTGCGGGCCCCGACACCGACGGCGGCGGCGGAACTCGCGGTGCCGGTGCGGCTTGACCTGCTGGCGGCACTGGCGTCGCGCGAGGCGCGGCAGGCGGCGGGGATCGCCCGGGTGCTGGCGCTGCGGCGGCAAAGGCTGGCCGATCTGGCGCGGGCGCTGCCCCGGCTTGACAGCCTTACGGCCGGCCCGGCGCAGCGGCTCGACCTGTGGTCGGGGCGGCTGGCGGGGGCGTTGGGACTGGCGGCGGGGCGCAAGCGTGCGGGCTATGCGGCGGTGTCGGGCCGGCTGCGGGTCGGGGCGTTGCTGGCGCTGGTGCTGCGGCGGCGCGATGCGTTGACCGGTGCCGCACGGTCGCTTGACGCCGCACAGGGTCGGCGGCTTGAACGGGCGGGGGACCGTGCCGGGGCGCTGTCGGCCCGGCTGGCGCCGGCGCTGTCTCGGCTGATCGACACGACGGCGCGCGATCTGGCCCGCGGGCGCGAGCGACTGGCGGGGCTGGATGCGCGGTTGCAGTCGGCGCTGCCCGGTCGGCTGCTGCGGCTTGACCAGCGGCTTGAGGCGCTTGACCGCATCCGCCAAAGCCTTGGCCCGACCGAGACGCTGAAGCGCGGCTTTGCCGTGGTGCGGGGCGACGGCGCGGTGGTGACCGGTCGCGCCGAAGCAGAGCGGGCGACGGTGGTGGAGCTGGAATTCCATGATGGCCGGGTGGTGATCGGTGGTCGGGGGGCCAAACGCGCCAAGGGCGCCGACGGGTCACAACAAGGGTCGCTGTTCTAGCCAGTTATTGAAAAAGTGCAAGGGCGGCTGTCTGCCCCGCATGAACATTCCCGCACAAATACCTGATAAACATCACATCTTCAAAAACGCCCGCGAACCCCATGACTCCCGGATTGTCGCAATTTTACACGCCGACATCCGGCCCCGCACAGGGCATCGGGCCGTTGCTTTGCGCCACCTCTGACAATGGCAACCCGTCTGGATCGTCGCGATGCTGTGCCAGCAGACCGCCGCCTTGCAGAAAGAACAGCCAGCACTGCGGCGCACTTTCGGCCTCGTAGACAAAGCAAATCTCGTCGCCCTCGTCATACCAAACCCCGCGTTGGCATTCGTCGGCGGTAAAGGCCCACACCACCACGCGCCCCGGCAGATATTGTTCGGTGCCCCAGATCTGCCCGTCACGCGCATAGGTCAGCGTCTTGCCGGTGGCATAGGCATCGAACTGGGCGGCGGTCATCGGCAGCGGGCCGGTGGGGGCAGGTGCAGGGTCGGTCTGCGCCGCAATCGCCAGTGGCAGCCACAGCAGAACAGCGGACAAGGGCAGGGTCACACGCATGGAAGTCTCCTGAAACGGTCAGCGAACGCTGGCAGAGATGCGCCGCAAACGCCAGTGCGGCCCCGGTCACGTCGCAGCGAGCGGCGGCTTCCAGCGGGCCAGATGCGGCCTGATGGCCCGCCGCCACGGGCCGGGGGCCAGCGCCAGCACGCAGGCCACGGGCATCGGCCAGGGCAGACGGGGGGCGTCCCCGGCCTCGGGCAGGCGCAGGGCGGGATAGGGCCGCGCCGGGTGGGCATGGTGATCCGAGTGGCGCGGCGCGTTCAGCATCAGCGCCGAGGAAAAGAGATGCGGCGTGTTCCAGCTGTGCTGCGGGCCGACAGGCTCCGGCCGGCCATCGACGATCCGGCGCTGCAACCCGTAGTGCTGCACATAGTCCGACAGCAGGATCTGCGTCTGCGCATGCAGGCTCAGCCCCACCCAGACCGCGACGCCGGCCCACCCAGCCAGCAGATGCGCCAGCACCAGCGCCACCGCCGCCGCACCCACATAAACCACATAGGGGTGCAGCCCGCGCCCCTTGCGCAGCTGCGATTCGGCCGCCATCCCCTTGCGAAAGCTGACCGTCCACGCGCGCAGGGCATAGCGGTAGAACCCTTCGCCGGACCGGGCGGTGCTGGGGTCGTCGCGGGTTGCCACATGCCGGTGATGCACCAGCCGATGGGCCGAGGCATGGTGCCCGAACAGCATCGCGCAATACATCGCGACCCCCAGCCGGGTCAGCCCGCGACGGCCCCGGTGGATCAGTTCATGCGCCGCCGGATGCCCCACCTGGCCCAGCCACAGACCGGCGGCCATGACCAGCAGAACCCGCGCCCAGGGGGGCAGCCCGCTCTGCCCCGCCACCGCAAAGGTGACCATCGGCAGGATCAACAGATGCCCCGCCCCCAACACCACCAGCAGCGGGTCGGCGGCGGGAAATTCGGACCCCTCGGGCGCGTCCCCCGCGACATGCAGGCTCAGCCGATCCAGCAGCACCGACAGCAGGGCCATGTAGCCGAACGCGCCGACAGCCGCCGCGCCAGACCCCATCACCGCCAGCACCAGCAGCAGCAATGGCGCGGCAGAGGCTGCGGCGAACAGCGCCATCGGCAGGGGTCTGGGTCGGGGCTGCTGTGTCATCAGAAAGAGTTTAGCATGGCGCGGCAGCGGGGAAACCCCGCAAAGAGGCGCGCGCGGCAGGATCGTCTGCGCCTTCATCGGTTTTTGCCTGGCGCGGGCCTGACTGTGGCGGCATGCGGCCCGCAGCGATGCGTCCTGCGCCGCGCGGTTCAGGTCCCGTCGTTGGTCGGTCAGGCGCTGATCCTGCTGGGCTCCTCTTCCCTCCAAGAGCCGAAGCGACTAGGTGAAGCTCTGAGGGCCAAGCCGGTGGCCCCGGCTAAGGAACAGGCATGTCCTTCTTCAAGAAACTGCGCGACCGGATGTTCCGGTCCTCCGACAAACTGGGCGAGGGGCTCGATGCGCTGGTGGCCGACCCGGGCCCGGCCCCCGAACCCGAAACGCCGGGCCTGATCGGACGGATGTTCGGCGCTGGCGACGATCCGCGCCGGGTGCTGGATGATGCCCTGCTGGAAAACCTCGAAGACCTGTTGATCCGGTCCGACATGGGCGCCGACACCGCGGTGCGGGTCACGGCCAACATCGCCGAGGGCCGGTTCGGCAAGCGGATCTCGTCGGCAGAGCTGCGCACCGCGCTGGCCGCCGAAATCGCCCGCATCATGGAGCCGGTGGCACGCCCGCTGCCGATCTTCGGACACAAGCCGCAGGTGGTGCTGGTGGTCGGCGTCAATGGGTCCGGCAAGACCACGACCATCGGCAAGCTGGCATCGCAATTCAAGGCGGCCGGCAAATCGGTGGTGATCGCGGCGGGCGACACCTTTCGCGCGGCCGCGGTCGAACAGTTGCAGGTCTGGGGCCAGCGCGCCGGGGTGCCGGTGCTGACCGCTCCCGAAGGCTCGGACCCCGCCAGCCTCGCTTTCGACGCGCTGACCCGCGCCCGCGCCGATGGGGCCGACCTGCTGCTGATCGACACCGCGGGCCGCCTGCAGAACCGCACCGACCTGATGGAGGAACTGGCCAAGATCCTGCGCGTGCTTCGCAAGGTCGATCCGACGGCACCGCACAACACGCTGCTGGTCCTCGATGCCAGCACCGGCCAGAACGCGCTGAGCCAGGTCGAGATCTTCCGCAAGATCGCCGATGTCTCCGGGCTGGTGATGACCAAGCTCGACGGCACCGCCAAGGGCGGCGTGCTGGTGGCCCTGGCTGACAAATTCGGCCTGCCGATCCACGCCATCGGCGTGGGCGAGCAGATCGACGATCTGGCTCCCTTCGACCCGGACGACTTCGCCAGGGCCCTCGTCGGTCTCGACGCCTGACCGCCACATCTTCTGTTCTCAAATATCCCACGGGGGGTCCGGGGGGTGTGAAACCCCCCGGCTCTCGCCGCAAGCGCAGCGCAAGGCATGACAGACTGGCTGATCTCGATCGAAGGCACCCCGGCGGGAATGCGGCTTGCGCTCTGCCTGGCGCTGGTCTCGGCGATTGCGCATGCCGGGTTCGGGGCGTTGCAGAAGGGGCGGCACGACCCCTGGATCACCCGCGGGATGATCGACAGCTTCCTCTTTCTGCTCTCCGCCCCGATGGCGCTGTTTCTGGTGCCCTGGCCGCAGGGCGGGGAATGGGCGGTCCTGCTGGGGGCGCTGGCGATCCACTTCGCCTACAAGCTGACCATGGCGCTGGCCTATGAACGCGCGGCCTACACGGTGGTCTATCCGGTGGTGCGGGGGACGGGACCGCTGGCGACGCTCGGGTTCGCCGCGGTGTTTCTGGCCGAAGAGTATGCGGGGCTGCAGTGGCTGGGGGTCGGCCTGCTGTCCGGCGCGATCCTGATGCTGGCGGTGGTCAACATCCGCGATGCGCCTCTGGGCGGGCAGGCGCTGCGGGCGGGGTTGGGATGGGCGCTGGCCGGGGGGCTGCTGGTCGCCGTCTACACCACCTATGACGCCTGGGGCATCCGGCTGACCGCCGATCCGTTCACGTTCCTTGCGTGGTTCTTCTTCATCACCGCTGTCGATTTTCCGCTCTTGTGCCTCTGGCGGCAGTTGCGGCCGGGGGCCACGCCGCTGCCGGTGCTGCGGCCCTTGCTGATCCGGGGGGTCTTCGGCGCGCTGGTGGCGTTCGTCAGTTTCGGCGGCGTGATGCTCGGCACGCGGCTGGGCCGGGTGGGCGAAGTGGCGGCGCTGCGCGAAACCTCGACGCTGTTTGCGGCCTTGATCGGCTGGGCGTTGCTGGGTGAAAAGGTGGGACCGCTGCGGGCGGGCCTCATGGCGCTGATCGCAGGGGGTGCGGTTCTGGTGCAGATCGGATAGGAGTGGGCAATGACTGACAAGATCCCTGAGAAAAAGATCAACCCGATGCTGAAGCTGGCGCTGGAACTGGGGCCGGTGGTGGCATTCTTCATCGCCTATTCCCGGGTCAAGGACCAGACGTTCACCCTGTTCGGGGCCCCCTATTCGGGCTTCATCATCGTCACCGCGGCCTTCATTCCGCTGATGATCCTGACCACGGGCCTGCTGTGGTGGCTGACGGGCAAGCTGTCGAAGATGCAGGTGGCGACGCTGGTGCTGGTCATCGTGATGGGCGGCTTTTCGGTCTGGCTGAACGACGAGCGGTTCTTCAAGATGAAGCCGACGATCATCTACCTTCTGTTCGCGGGCGTTCTCGGCTTTGGCCTGCTGCGCGGGCAGTCCTATCTGCGGGTGGTGATGGAAGACGCGCTGCCGATGGCGCCCGAGGGCTGGATGATCCTGACCAAACGGCTTTGCGCGTTCTTTTTCGGGTTGGCGGTGGCGAACGAGGCGGTATGGCGCACGATGAGCACCGACGTCTGGGTCAACTTCAAGACCTTCGGCCTGACGGCGGCGCTGTTTCTGTTCTTCATTGCGCAAGGGCGGCTGATGGCCAGATATTCGACCGAGCCGCCCAAGACCTGATCACCAAGACCTGATCACCAGGACCTGATCACCAGGACCTGATCACCAGGACCTGATCACCAGGACCTGATCACCAGAAGCCGATCACTTGTCCAGACCCAGAAACTTGCCGACGTCAAGCATCAGCATCGCCTTCATGTTCGCCTGACCCGACTCCGGGACCGAAGCCTGCGCGTCGAAGGTCAGTCCGGTGATCGGCGTCGGCCCGCTCAGACCGCCGCCGTATTTCAGGATCTTGAACTTGAACCCCTTCAGCCCCGGCACCGGCAGGTCGACATCGGTGATCATGTCGAACGCCGCCACCCGGATTTTCTTGTTCGCAAGGATCGGCGTGATCACCCCGGCGGCAAAGATCACCGAGGTCGTGATCATCAACGCCTTTTCCGGCGTCTTGGCGGTGTTCCATTCCAGCTTCAGCCGGCGCAGCTGGCTGTCGATGGTCTCAAGGCTCTGATCCTTGAACCGCTGGACGAAAGTGGTCTTGTAGACGGCCTCTGCCGCATCCTTCAACTCGCCCGCGCGGGGCACGTCGGGTCCCGGGTTGGGGTCGGCGGTATAGGTGGGTGAAGGTGCCGGCGTGGCCAGCAGGCCCGGCGGCGGCAGCGGTCCGGTGGGCGGCATCACCACCAGCCCCCGAAACAACGGCAGATTGTCGTCCCACTTGGGGTTCATCAGGGTCTCGACCCAGGCCTTTTGGGCCAGGCGCGCCTCGATCCCGGCGATCATCGCCTCGATTTCGGGGTCCAGCTTCAATGTTCCGGGCAACAAATTCATCTTGGGTGGCTGATAGCCATAACCGTTCATCGGGAAAACTCCATCCTGCTGAAATGCAATGCGGACAGGCTATACGATTTCTCGGTGATCAGCCCGATTCGAATCGGGCCAGCCTTGGTCCCTTCCGTTCGCCGTCATGCCCCTCCGGGGTCATGCGCGTTCGGGCAGCGCCCCCGCCGCCGCAGGCCAGACCAGCCGCGACCAGCGGCGGTCGCGCTTTGCGGGCAGGGCCGGGCGCAGCGTGGCCAGAGGCAGGGCGCCGTCCAGCAGCGCGCGATACAGCCGGAAGATGCCGGGGCGCAGGTAGGGCGACCAGTGGCAGATGCGCGCCGGGGCTGACGGCAGCGCGTGCCCAAGCCGCGCCAGCGCCGCCAGCGTTCCCGGCTGGTCGATCTGCAGGTCCAGCCAGTTCGGCATCCGGGTGCCGGTGCTCTGGCCGATGGCGGTGTCAAGCCCGTAGCTGACCAGCCATTCGACAACGAAATCGAACAGGTCATTCTCGCGGGTCGTGACGTTGATGACCTGCACCGCACGGCCCGCCGGTGTGGCCATCGCCGCCCGCGCCGGTCTGCGGGTCTCGGCAGCCGCCAGCAGGATCAGCCGGCGCAACCGCCCCGGCGCCGCGAAATGCAGCGCCTGCAGCGCCACCCGCGCCCCCAGGGAATGCCCGATCACGTCGATCTGCCGCCCCGGTGCCAGCCGGTGGACGATCTCGGCCAGATCCGCCAGCGCCCGGCCCGCGCCCCGCGCCCGCCGATACGCCCCCTGCACCGACCCCCGCGCCGCCCAGCCAAACGCGATTGCCAGACCCTGATCGCCGTCCAGCCCCAGATGACGCGGCCAGCTTATTGCCTTGCGGTCGCCCGCCGTCGGGTTCATCGACAGGATGTGGGTGTGCGGGCAGTGCCCCTCGATCCCCGGGGCAAAGCGGTAGCCGTGGATCATCACCACCACCGGCGCGCCCTCGGGCAGCACCGCCAGCCGCGCCGCCAATGCGCCTTCGTCAAGGTCAAGGCCCCCGGCGGTCACATCCATGCGGATCGGGGCGAGCGGGTGCAGCAAACCGGTCTCCTTCGCAGTTGCAGCAGAGTTATCCCCAGCCTGCGACAGCGCGGTGAACCAAGAGTGACCACTGCGTGACGATGCACCACCGCAACAGTTGACGTTTCCGGTGCGCAGCCATATTCAGACGGGTGGCGCTTTGTTACCGGATTGCGGGCCACGTTAAACAAACCGCTAAAAGGTGTGGGTCTTGCCCCCGGCACCTTGCGTTGTCCGGGATTTTTTATTGGCCGGAGGCCGCGATGGACGACTGGAAAACGCGCACGAAACTGGTGCATGAAGGCTCTCGGCGCAGCCAGTATGGCGAGATGGCCGAGGCGATTTTCCTGACCCAGGGTTTCGTCTATGAAACCGCGGAAAGCGCCGAGGCCCGGTTCGTCAAGGCGGGCGAGGACGAATTCATCTATGCCCGCTACGGCAACCCGACCACCCGGATGTTCGAGGAACGCATCGCGGCGCTGGAGGGCACCGAGGACGCTTTCGCGACGGCCAGCGGCATGGCGGCGGTCTCCGCTGCGCTGACGGCGATGCTGCGGGCGGGCGACCATGTGGTGTCCAGCCGCGCGCTGTTCGGGTCGTGCCTTTACGTGCTGGAAGAGGTGCTGACGCGCTACGGCGTCGATGTGACGTTTGTCGATGGCACCGATCTGGACCAGTGGCGGGCGGCGGTGCGGCCGGGGACCAGGGCCGTGTTCTTTGAATCCGTGTCGAACCCCACGCTTGAACTGATCGACATCCGCGCCGTCTCCGACATCGCCCATGCCGTGGGCGCGATCGTCATCGTCGACAACGTCTTTGCCACCCCGATCTTTTCGCGCGCTGTCGATCAGGGGGCCGATGTCGTGGTCTATTCGACCACCAAGCATATCGACGGGCAGGGCCGGGCGTTGGGCGGCGTGATCTGCGCCAGCACCGAGTTCATCCGCAAGACGGTTGAGCCCTACATGAAGCACACCGGCGGCTCGATGAGCCCGTTCACCGCCTGGATCATGCTGAACGGCATGGTGACGCTGGACCTGCGCTGCCGGGCGATGGCCGACTCGGCGCTGACCATCGCAACCGCGTTGCAGGGCGATGCGCGGCTGACCACCCTGATCTATCCGGGGCTTTCCAGCCACCCGCAGCATGATCTGGCGATGGCGCAGATGGGGTCGGGGGGGACGATCGTGACCTTCGACGTCGGCTCGAAACAGGCGGCGTTCGGGATGCTGAACGCGCTGCGGATCATCAAGATCTCGAACAACCTTGGCGATGCAAAATCCATCGTCACCCATCCGGCGACCACCACCCATCAGCGGCTGTCGGCCGAACAGAAGGTCACGCTGGGCATCACGCCAGGTCTGGTGCGGCTGTCGGTCGGGCTGGAAGATGCCGATGATCTGATTTCCGATCTGCGAGGGGCGCTGTCGGTGATCTAATGTCGGTCAAGGGTCGTAATGCTTCGGCGCCGGTTGAGTCTCGGGGGGCACGCCCCCATATGCTGCACCTGCCGCCTGCTTAGCCAAGGAAGGGCTGCCATGAACATCCATATGCCGTCTCCGATGATGACCCCCACCAACGACGAGGCTGCGGCGGCGCTGGCCGTGTTGCGGCAGTGGGCAGACCGGTCGACCGAAGCCGAGATCGTGGCGCTGGACCCCGGTGTGGGCGCGCTTGTCGGGCAGGGCTATCCGGTGTTCAGCCGCGACTATCCTGCGACGTTCCGCGTCGATGATGCCTACAAGAACTCGTTGCCCGACCTGCAGAATGGCCCGGCCAGCCTGATCGTCGGCGCGAAACAGGTGATCCAGCATGTTGGAATCTCCAACTTCCGCCTGCCGCTGCGGTATCGCACCCGCGACAACGGCCCGCTGACGGTGGAGACCAGCGTGACCGGCACCGTCAGCCTGGACGCCGAAAAGAAGGGCATCAACATGAGCCGCATCATGCGGTCGTTCTATGCCCACGCCGAACGCGACTTCAGCTTTGGCGTCATCGAGCACGCGCTGGAGGATTACAAACGCGATCTCGGGTCGTTCGACGCGCGCATCCAGATGCGGTTCTCGTTTCCGGTCAAGGTCGGCTCGCTGCGGTCTGGCCTGTCGGGCTGGCAGTATTACGACATCGCGCTGGAACTGGTGGAGCGGGCCGGGGTCCGCAAGAAGATCGTGCATCTTGATTTCGTCTATTCCAGCACCTGCCCCTGCTCTTTGGAACTGGCCGAACATGCCCGCATGACGCGCGGACAATTGGC
>Ga0335397_10012178_pt1 | contig 10543 bp, 8 predicted proteins | sample MAT04_FD_205740 | JGI IMG/M metagenome (GOLD analysis project Ga0335397, IMG submission 205740) | Freshwater microbial communities from Lake Fryxell liftoff mats and glacier meltwater in Antarctica - MAT-04 (spades assembly) (version 2) ...
GGCTTGGCTGTAGCAGCCGAGTTCCCTCCCCCGAAGAATTGGTTGATATTGTCGGCGGCGGAACTGGGGCGGGAGCTGTAGCTGTATTTCTTTACTGTTTCGCGAGCTTCCCATTGCTCGGCGCTGAGATCCATTTGCGGGATGACGCTGAGTTTGGAGAGGCGCTCGGTGAAAGGCTCGGGGACTTCGCGGATGAAACGCGAGGTGAGGGCTGGCTCTGGCATGCCGCCGCCGTACTTACGACGCATTCGGGCCCAGGTGAGGAAGAGCTGTTGACGAGCGCGGGTCATGCCGACATAGCAGAGGCGGCGTTCTTCTTCCATCTGGTTGTCGTCCTGTAAGGCACGAGAGTGGGGGAAGAGGCCTTCTTCCATTCCAACGACGAAGACTACCGGGAACTCGAGGCCTTTGGCGTTGTGGATGGTGAGAAGGGAGATTTGGGCTTTTTCGTTGACTTTGTCGGAGTCGGAGACAAGGGCGGCGTGGTCGAGGAAGTCGCCTATCGATTCGCCACGCTCGGTGGCTTCGGCAGCTGCATTGATGAGTTCGAGGAGGTTGGCTTTGCGGCCTTCGTTTTCGGGGGCCGGGTTTTCTTCGAGAGTCTTGATGTAGCCGGTGCGGGCGAGGAGACCACGGAGCAAGTCTTCGACGGATTTGTTTTCGATGCCCTCGCGGAGTTCGAGGATCATCTTGCGGAAAGCATCAAGGGCGGCTTCGGCGCGGGAACCAAGGGTATGCTCTTCGATTTGCCTGGCGATCGCGTCCCAGAGGCTGATTTTATTGGTCTGCGCGTAAAGATCGACCATATCGAGGGTAGTTTTTCCGATTCCTCGGGCCGGGGTGTTTACTACGCGGAGGAAAGCGATGGAGTCGGTCGGGTTGACGAGTAGCTTCAAGTAGCTGAGGGCGTCTTTGATTTCGGCTCGCTGGTAGAAGCTGAGGCCTCCGACGACGTTGTAATTGCGACCGTAGCGGCGGAGGGCTTCTTCGATCTGGCGGGATTGGGAGTTGGTGCGGTAGAGGATGGCGACCTGGGATTTGGGATCGCGGTCGAGGGTTTTGTCGATGCGGTCGGCGACCCAGAGGGCTTCGTTTTCGCCGTCCATGGCTTCGTAGAGGCCGATCTTGGGGCCGGCGGTTTGCTCGGTCCAGAGGTTTTTGCCTTTGCGCTGGGTGTTGTTGGCTACGACGGCGCTAGCGGCTTCGATGATGTTTTTGGTGGAGCGGTAGTTTTGCTCGAGGCGGACGATTTTGGCGTTGGCGTAGTCGCGTTCGAAGTCGAGGATGTTGCGGATGTCGGCACCGCGCCAGGAATAAATCGACTGGTCTTCATCGCCGACGGCCACGACGTTGCCGTGGCCCATGCTGAGGAGGCGCATGAGCTCGTATTGGCTGCGATTGGTGTCCTGATATTCGTCGACCATGACGAAGGAATAGCGACGGTTGTATAGCTCGCGGAGGTTGGTGTCGTGCTTGAGGAGGCGGACGCTTTCGAGCAGGAGGTCGTCGAAATCGACGGCGTTGGCCTGTCGGAGGCGGGCTTCGTATTGCTCGAAGATGACAGCCATCCGAGAGGCTTTAGGGTCTTTGGAATTTTTGAGAAGATCCTGGGGGCCTTCGTGGTGGCTTTTGGCGTGGCTGATTTTGGACAGTGCCGCGCGGTATTGCATGAACTTGTCGTCCAGACCAAGGCCCTTGTAGATCTGCTTGATCAGGGTGATCTGGTCGTCGTCGTCGTAGATATTGAACTGACGGGTGAAGCCGTGGCGGATGTCGGCGAGGCGGTCGCCATCGCGGCGGAGAAGACGGACGCAGAAGGAATGGAAGGTGGAAACGAAGGGGGTGTCGTAGATTTCTCCGGTGGAGGCAAGGAGATGGTCGACCCTTTCTTTCATTTCTTTAGCGGCTTTGTTGGTGAAGGTAACCGCGAGGACGCCGTAGCCGGGGACTTTGTGGGTATGGACGAGGTTGGCGATGCGGTGAGTGATTACGCGCGTTTTGCCAGAGCCGGCACCGGCGAGGATGAGAAGAGCGCCGTCGATGTGAGCGGCGGCTTCGCGTTGGGAGGGGTTGAGGCCTTCGAGAAAGTCCATTGGATTGAATAGTTTAGGAGGAGACTCGGCTGTCGCCGCCAAAACCTCATTTTAGCATGGGCAGAGGTTTATAGCTTTTTCTCCAGTGGGATGGAGAGAGAGTATTAGCCCAAGATACCCCCTTATGCGGGTAGTCAATAACCGCAAATAAGAGAGAGAATACCCGCACCTTAGGACTTGAGTACTATCCCTAGTACTAGTACAAATGACATATGTCACGTAGTGCAACCTCCCCAACACCGACGCAGCTGCCTGAGATTCAAAAGGAATTGAATCGATTGCACCGCCGCCGCCTGGCTTTGCTGAACCTGATTCGTTCAGTGGAAGAGTATCTGCTGGTAGCAGATTCGAATGATTCGTTGCTGAGTGCCGTTCCGCGAAAACCGAATTTGCGCGTGGTCTACACGAAGGCAGTTAAAGAAATGCTGGCCTGAAGTTTAATGCAATCTTCCAAGCTTTTTCAGAGGCCAATATACGAAGACCGCTTTGCCGTAGATGTATTCCTTTGGGACTGTCCCCCAGGAACGGGAATCGTTTGAAGCACTGCGGTGATCGCCCATCACATAGTATTCGCCGGGCTTTACGATGGTGCGCGGTGCGCTGATGCGGTCTATAAACTCTTCGGGGACATAAGGTTCTTCGATGGGTGATCCATTCAGGAGCACCGCGCCTTCCTTGACTTCGACAGCATCGCCCGGAATGCCAATGACGCGTTTGATGTAGGACTTGGAGGTATCGCCGGGATATAAAAATACGACCATATCGCCGTGATTGATGTCTTCGATGCCAAAGCGGTAGGTAAACTTGTTGATGAAGATCCTCTCCTGATCACTCAAGGCAGGCATCATGGATGTGCCTTCGACCTTCACGGGTTGATAGAGGAAGAGGATGATCGCAACGGCGATGAGTACGCTCAACACGAGGTCGCGCAAGAAGAATCCCGCTGAGGATGGTGCCGGAGGAGTTTCGCCTGTTTGGTTGGTCATACCTGCGTACAATGAGGCAGACGTAATCGCGCAAACTTTGTTGCGTCTACCCAAAAGCATTTTCGCGCATGTAGTGGTTGCGAACAATGGATCGAGCGATGAAACTACGTCCGAGGCTGAAAAAGCTGGGGCGAGAGTGGTCTCGACGGTAGAAAAAGGGTATGGAGCGGCTTGTCTGGCTGTGCTTGACGTTGCACCGGATGATGTGATCCTGGTTTTCTTGCAGGCGGATGGGAGCGAGGACGCGGGGGAAACTGAATTATTGGTGGGGCCGATTTTGCGGGGTGAGGCGGATTTGGTGATCGGGTCGCGGGTGTTGGGGGAGGCTTCGAAGGGGGCGCTGCGGGGACATCAACGGTTTGGAAATTGGCTGGCTACTTCATTGCTGAATTTCATTTGGGGACAGAGTGCTACGGATCTGGGGCCGTTTCGGGCGATTCGGGCTGGGGTGTTGCGAGATTTGGGATTGGTGGACCGCAATTACGGCTGGACGATCGAGATGCAGGTGAAGGCGGCACAACGAGGGCTGCGGGTGGTAGAGGTACCGGTTCGATACGGGCTTCGATTGGGTGGCGAGGAAAAAGTGAGCGGGAACTTTTTGGGGAGTTCCCGCGCATCGATTAAGATTTTGTGGGTGATATTGCGGAGTGCGCTTTGGGGCTAGGCTTTGCGCATCGGTTGCTTCTGCCCGAAGCACTAGCGGATCGAAATGAGTTCGACGTCGAAGATGAGGGCGGCATTGGGCGGGATGTCCGCGCCTGCGCCGCGAGCGCCGTAGCCAAGTTCCGAGGGGATGTAGAGACGGTACTTGGCACCGGTGGGCATCAGTTGAAGGCCTTCGGTCCAGCCGGGGATGACGCGGTTGAGCGGGAAGGAGATAGTCTCGTTGCGCTGGTAGCTGGAGTCAAAGACTTTGCCGTTGATGAGACGGCCTTCGTAGTGCACCTCGACGGTGCTGGTAGCGTCGGGCTTGGCACCGGTGCCTTCACGCAATACTTCATATTGCAGACCAGAAGGCGTCGACTTGATACCGTCTTTCCTGGCGTTTTCTTCGAGGAATTTCTTTCCGGCTTCCATAGGATCTCCCGAGTCTTGAGTTGGATTTTTATTGGCCCACCAGACCGCTCCAGCGATTGCGAGGGCGGCGAGGAGAAGCCACAATTTGTAGTTCATTTCCCTTAGAGCAAGGTAGCACGTGGCGGCTTTAGTCGTGACGGAGGGTTAGTGCCGGGTCTGTTCCGAGGACTCGGAAGGCGGGCCAGGCGGCGGCTATCGTGGCGGCGAGAAAGAGCGTGAGTGGGCTTAGGGTGAAGGCCAGTGGGTCGTGGATGGTGATTCCGAATAATAACGAGTTAAGGTATTTGCTGAGGGCGTAGGCGGCGAAGACTCCGGTTAGCGAGCCTGCTAGAGAGACGAGGATGGTTTCTTTGAGGACTAGTGTTAACAGGTTTGTGGGGGTGGCTCCGAGGGCGATGCGGATGCCTAATTCGCGGGTGCGCTGGGCGGCGCGGTGGGCAATGACTCCGTGGACGCCAACGATGGCAAGGGCGAGACCAAGGATTGCGAAGAGGGCCAGGAGGAAGGCGGTGGAACGCTGATTGGTGGTGGAATCGGTGCGGAGTTGGTCGAGAGTTGTGACGCGGGAGACGACTAGACCGGGGAAGGCCGATTGCAATGTTTGAGTGATTGAAGATTGAACCATGGCCGATTGTGTGGTGCGGATCAGCGCGGAGAGCTTCATGCTTTGGGGGAGGTTAGAGAATGAAGCCGCAAGGGGGCGATAAACGACACCATCGACCCAGTCTGGATAGCCTTCGAGTGAGTAGTGATTGACGTCGCCGACGACCCCGACAATGGTGAACCATTCACGATCGGACATGGGGCGGATGCGTTTGCCGATGGCGCTTTGGTTGGGCCAAAAGCGCTTGGCCGTGGATTGACCAATGATGAGAACGTTCGAGTCGGAATCGTTGAAAAGTCGGCCTTGGCGGAGTGGGATGCCCAGAGTATCGAAGTAAGCAGGCGTGGCGATGGTTTGCCAGAGGACATAGGCGGGGTCTCGAGGGTTGCGCGGGTGATCCTGAATCTCGGAGGCTACGTTAGAAGAGTTTTTTTCGAGCGGTGCGAAGTTGGCCCAGGCGACAGATTGAGCGCCGGGGAGATCGAGAAGCTTGCGATTGAGGCTTTCGATGAAGGCATTGCAGGTGTCGCGATTGGGGCAGCGGCTGGCACCAACGGAGACGTGCGCGGTGACGAGGCCTGAGGATTTGAGTCCTGTATCGATTTGAGCGAGTTGCCAGAGAGTGCGGCCCATGAGGCTTGCGCCAATCAGGAGGGTGGTTGCAATGGCGAGTTGCGCTCCGATCAAGGCTAGCGAGAGATGAGACGATCGCTTTTTTCTTCGGAAGAGTGGGGCCAAGGCAAAGAGGCTTAGCGTGAGGAGGAGGCTGGCGAAGGCGCCGAGCAGAATTGACGGGGCAGCCATGATTTCGTTGAGGCGTGGGGTGTCTTTGGGGAGCAATGTTGGCAGGGCTTCAAAGATCAGTAGAGCGGCGAGGAGACCGGCGAGGCCGCCGGCTGTTACGAGTACCAGGTTCTCGGTGAGGATCTGGCGGAGGAGCCGGCCGCGATTGGCACCGAGGGCTTCTCGCATGGCGAATTCACGTTCGCGCTGGATCGAGCGGGCCAGCATGAGATTGCCGACGTTGCCGCAGGCGATCAGGAGTAAGAGCAGCGTTGCGATGGAGAGGACGAGGAGTTTGGGGCGAACTTGCTTGGCTAGTAGTTCGTCGTGACGGACGATGTGGGCGGCAGCGCCATAGAGGTCTGGCATGCGCCAGGGGTAGAGTTCGCGGGTGCGGTTGATTATGGGTTTGATTTCGGCCTGGGCAGTGGCGAGGGTTGCGCCAGTCTTGAGACGGCCGATGGCGAAGAGATTGCCGCCTCCCCACATGTAGCCGACGTTGCGTGGGTCCAAAGCAATGGGTAGCCAGAGATCGGTGTCTGGCGTTGGGAAAGTGAAGCTTTGGGGCATCACACCCAATACCTCATAGGATTTTTCGTTGAGAAGGATTTTGCGGCCGAGGATGGCAGGGTCGCTATTGAAACGGTCGCGCCAGATGCGGTGGCTGAGGACGGCGACGCGGTGCTGGCCGGCTTGCTCTTGGCCGGGGTTGAACCAGCGTCCGAGGGCGGGAGAAACCTGAAGGACAGAGAGTAGATTGGCGGTGGCTGTGGACGCCTCGAGGCGGGCGGCATCTCCATTTTCAAAAAGGTTGACCTGGTTGTTGGAGAGGTAGCCGGCATAGTCGGCCGCTTTCGCGAGACTGCGGATCGTGGTGATGGGGCCGACGCCGGCCATGCCTTCGTCGATCTCGATGAGGCGCTCTGGGGCGGGATATGGGAGAGGCCTGAAGAGGATGCCGTAGGCAGTGGCGAAGAAGGCGGTGTTGGCTCCGATGCCGAGGGCCAGGGTGAGGATTGCGGCGAGGGCGAAGCTGGGCGAGAGGCGTAGGCTGCGGATAGCGTAGGCGGTGTCTGTCGCGAAGTCTTCGAGCCACTGTGTGCGACGAGTGTCGCGACATTGCTCGGCAAGGTTGGTGACGGGGCCAAAGAGAAGATGGGCTTGTTTGCCGGCTTCTGCTTCTGAGAGGCCTGAGGCCAGGAGTTCTGCCTTTTGCTCGGCGAGGTGGAAGGCGAGTTCGTCTTCGAGTTGGTGGTCGAGCTGGTCTGGTTGGAAGAAGGCTTTCATGCGGAGTTTGAGGCGATTCAGATACAGCATAGGTTGTCCTTCAAGCGTGCTTGACTACGAGTTGAACTGCGGCAGAGAGGCGGTCCCATTCGTTGAGTTCGTGGGCGAGTTGTTTCTTGCCGGCTTTGGTGAGGGAGTAGAACTTGGCGACGCGGCCAGATTCGGTGGGCTTGGTTTCCGATTCGATCCAGCCCTGTTGTTCGAGACGGTGGAGGGCTGGATAGAGGGAGCCCTGCTGAACCTGGAGCACTTCGTTTGAGATTTGCTGGATGCGTTTGGCGATGGCCCAGCCGTGGACTGCGCCTGTGGAGAGGGTTTTGAGGATGAGGAGGTCGAGGGTACCCTGGATTAGATCGGATGGTCGGCTCACACTATGATTATCTACAATCTTTGTAGATAATCAAGGGGTATGGGAAAGTTGGGTGGGACGAGGCGGATTGCCTGTGGTATCGTCACGCAATGAGTTTGAAGGCAACAATGCCGCAGAGTGTAGTTTTGATGCTGGCGCTGGTGCTGGCGTTGAACTATGTCGACCGGAGCAGCCTGGCGACGGCGGCGCCAATGATCCAGGACGAGTTCCAGTTGACGACTGCGGAATTGGGCCTGCTGTTGTCTGCTTTCTTTTGGGTCTACACGCCAGCCCAGTTGCTGGGCGGCTGGCTGGTGCATCGGTTCGATGTGCGGGTGGTGTTGGGGATTGGGGTGTTGGTGTGGGGCGGCGCGACGGCGGCGATGGGACTGGCGGGCGGGTTCGCGTCGATCTTTGCTCTGCGTTTGTTGCTGGCGCTGGGAGAGTGCGTGACGTTTCCCAGTATTCAATTGATTGTGAGCCGGAATGCCGGGATCGAAGAGCGCGGGCGGGTGAGCAGCCTGATTAGTTCGGGACAAGGGATCGGACCGCTGCTGGGGACGCTGCTGGGCGGGCTGGCGATGGCGGCGTTTGGCTGGCGAGCGATGTTTGTGGGGCTGGGAGTGATTACGGTGCTCTGGTTGTGGCCCTGGAATGTGGCTTCGCGCGGGCGGCTCAAGGTTGAGGCGGAACATGAAAAGGGGGCGCAGGTTTCTTATCTTGCGATCTTGCAACGGCGGGAGTTTTGGGGGATGGCGCTGGGGATGTTTGCGGGGAACTATTCGTTCTATTTTGTGTTCATCTGGCTGCCTTCGTATGTGGTGAAGGCTGGTGGTTTTAGCTTGAGCGATATGGCCAGTTGCGTGGCGGCGATTTATGGGGTCTATGCAGTGATGACGGTGATGACGGGGAGGCTGGCCGACCGGTGGATTGCCAGGGGTAATTCGGCGACCCGGGTGTGGAAGCTCATCGTGGTGACGAGCACACTCGGGCAGTTGTTGAGCATCGCAGGCTGTGCATTTGTGGAGCCGCAGCTGGCGGTGTGGCTGTTGGGAATTGCGGGGATCTTCTTTGGCTTGTCAACGCCAGCTTTGTATACGCTGACGGCAACGATTCCCGGTCCGCGGGCAGGGGGCCGCTGGGCAGGAGCGCAGGCGGTGGCCGGGCAATTGGCGGGGATTGTGTCGCCGGTGATCACGGGATTGCTGATTGACCGCACGGGGAGTTATGACTGGGCGTTTCTGGTGGCGGGAGCGGCGGCGCTGGTGGCTATGGTTGGGTGGGGTGTTGTGGTGAGGCGGGTGGAGACGCTGGACTGGGAGGCTTAAGCCGTGACAAGGCATCTTTGAGGCCGAAGGCTTCGACGTAGGCGCTAAGAGCATCTTTTAGATCGGCGATCAAGGCCTCTTCTGTTTCGCCCTCACCGTAGGCCGGGATGTCAGGAAGTCTGGCGGTGTAGCCACCCAATTCTGGATCCGGTGTGAGTTCCACAGTGATACTCTTCATACCCGCCAGTTTAGCGAGTCTGGCTGGGTTAGATTTGTTGGGGGGGATTCTTTTGCAGATAAGCTACGTCGACCGGGTGCGGGCGGAAAAATTGCAGTACGACGCTTGCGAAGAGGTTCATGAGTTGCCGGAGATTTTCCATTACTGGTCGAATCGGTATTTGAAGCCGCAGTTGGAGAGTTATGGATTTTCGGGGCCGGATGACTTCTTTCTGAAAAGTCTCGAGAAGGTTGCCGGGGAAACCATTCTGGTGTTGAGTGTGGGGTCTGGGAATTGTGATCTGGAAGTAGCGCTGGCATCACAATTGAGCAGGGTCAGGATGGACTGCCTCGATCTGAATACGACCATGCTCGATCGGGGACGGGAGCAGGCCAGAAAGCTGGAAGTCGAAGATAGAGTGCGGTTTCTCGAAGGGGACTTCAATCAACTCACACTTGAGGAATCTTACGATGTGGTGATCTTTAACCAATCCTTGCATCATGTGACTGAGTTGGAAGTGCTGCTGGATGAAGTGAAGCGGAAGCTGAAGCCGGGAGGGAAGATACTGCTTTCTGAAATGATCGGGAGAAATGGGCATGTGCGCTGGCCGGTGGCGCTGCACTGGATCTGGCAGTTCTGGCGGGAGTTGCCGCCTTCTTACCGTTACAACAGGATGTACAGGTGCTATGAAGAACTCTACGTCGACCGGGATTGCTCGGGAGTCGCGTTTGAAGGGATCCGGGCTGAGGACATTCTGCCCTTGCTTTTGCAAAGGTTTGAATTTGAGTTTTTCTTTGGTTTTGGGAATGTAATCGATCCTTTTGTGGACCGTGTATTTGGACCCAATTTTGATGCCGGGAAAACCTGGGATCGGGACTTTGTGGATCGAGTTCATGCCAAGGATCAAGAGTTAATCGAGGCGGCGGAGATTCCTCCGACACATATGTTGGCTGTGCTTTGTCATCCAGGTGAGGCAACGGAGAAGCGGCAGAATTTGGCACCGGAGGAGTGCCTGAAGGTCAGGACCAAAACGCAAGTTGCCACTGTGCGGCCCGAAAGCGCGTATGGGTTTGCAATTGAGGAACTCGATCCCAGCCGGGAAATACTTTCTCTGGCGGCCATTGCAGTGGAGTATGAGGAGTACTGCGAAGTGGCGCGCGGCATCATTTCAAAAGTGTCGGATGAGGTGGAGCAGCAAAGTCGCTGGGGTCTGGAGTTGAAGGGCCAACTCGAGGCATCGGAGACTCGAGTTGTCGCTCTGCAGCATGAAGTAGCAGAGCGCAATCAATGGGCTCTCGATACGGAAGGTATTGTTCACCGGGCGGAAATCGAGCTTGGATCCTTACGCGGTGAAGTAGCGGAATGGACGACGCTCGCGGAGAGGCTGAAGCAGGACTTGGATCAGCGTACGGCGTGGGCGCTTGAGTTGGACCGGGAGATAGGAGACTACAAGGCGCATCAGGCAGAACTGGTTGCTGAACTAGCCGAAGTGGCGTGGTTGGTAAAGTTGCGCCGTGGGGTCGGCAAGTTCTTTACTTGAGTTCGCGCCCGGTGATGAGCTTGCAGATGGCGGGTGTGGGGAGACCGCCGGCTTGAAGGACAGACTGGTGATAGTCGCTAAGTTTGAAGGCTGAGCCTTTGACTTGTTTGGCGATCTCACGCATGCGGATGTGGTCGCGCCAGCCGGCGAAGTAAGTCACGAGCTGGACGCTCGATAGCTTGGCCCGTTGCAGCTTGCCTTTGGCTTCTTCCCGCTCTTGAAAGGTTTCGTCGAGCATGAGGCGGATGGCCTGGTCGTCGGTCATGCGGCCGGTCTGGAGTTTGATGTCGAGGATGGCATTGGCGATCATGCGGAGCTGCTGTTTGAGAAAGGTGAGCT
>Ga0335397_10012181_pt1 | contig 10541 bp, 11 predicted proteins | sample MAT04_FD_205740 | JGI IMG/M metagenome (GOLD analysis project Ga0335397, IMG submission 205740) | Freshwater microbial communities from Lake Fryxell liftoff mats and glacier meltwater in Antarctica - MAT-04 (spades assembly) (version 2) ...
ACCGGTGGTGGCGTTGGAGTTGCGCGACAGCGTTTCGTCGATGAAACGCTCGTAGTGGCCGAGGTCGAGATCGGTCTCGCCGCCATCGTCGGTGACGAACACCTCGCCGTGCTCGAATGGGTTCATCGTTCCCGGATCGATGTTGATGTACGGGTCGAGCTTCTGCAGGGTCACGCGGAGACCACGCAGCTTCAGCAGGCGACCGAGCGACGACGCGGTCAGGCCTTTGCCGAGCGAGCTGGCAACACCTCCGGTCACGAAAATGTGCTTCGTCATTCGACCATTCCTCCGTCTCGGCATCGCTGCCACTACCCAGGTGTCACGCAACACCATGACGGGAAATCACCATACCCCGTGCGCGAGGGCCGCCACGTCTTCCCCGCGATTACCTCTGGGGTCAGACCCGCCACGTAGTCGGCTGAGGTGCGCCCCGCAGTCAGGAGCGGATTCAGGAGCGGATTCAGGAGCGCAAGAGCTCACGAGCGTGTTCGAGTGCAGTTGCACTGGTGGAGCCCGACAGCATCCGGGCGATCTCGACCACACGATCATCGCCGGTGATCGGGGCCGCCGTGGCGAAGGTCTGGCCGGCGCGCACCGACTTCGCCACCGAGATCTGGCTCGTCGCGGCCGCTGCAACCTGTGCCAGGTGGGTGACCACCAGCACCTGATGGCTCCGGCCGAGTTCGGCGAGTGCGTCGCCGATCGCATGTGCCGCCGAGCCTCCGATGCCGGCGTCGACTTCGTCGAACACCAACGTGCGCCCACCGTCCGGCGTCGTGGCGGCGCCGTCGAGTGTCGTCGACGACAACACCAACCTGAGCGCCAGCATGGCCCTGGCGAGCTCGCCCCCGGATGCCACCCGGGTCAGCGGGAGCAGTGGCGAGCCCGGATTGGCCGCGAGCAGGAACTGCACACGGTCGCCCGGATGGTCGTCGACGTGGTCGCCCACTTCGACAGCGAGCGCAGCGTGGGGCATCGCGAGTCGCTGGAGCTCTGCTTCGACGGCTGCAGCCAGGCGTGGGCCCGCTTCGCGTCGGCCGCACCCGACGATCTCGGCGGCAATGCGTTCGGCGGCCAGGGCAACCTGGCACTGCTCGTCGAGTTCCGCTGCGCGTCGATCGAACTGTTCCAACTCGCTCAGCCGATCGGCTGTCTCGGCGTGGAATGCCATCACCGATGCCAGGTCGTCGCCGTACTTGCGGCGGAGGTTGTTGAGCGTCTGGCGGCGTTCGCGGAGCTGGGCGAGCCGCTCGGGGGCCTCGTCGATCGATTCGCCGTCGGCACGAACCTCGGCGACGACATCGTCGAGTTCGGCCAGTAGATCGCGCAGTCTCGACGCCTGCTGGGCGAACGGTGATCGGTCGTCGAGGGCGCCGAGGGCGTCCGCCAGGCTGTCGCGTGCTCCCCCGTCGTCGGCGAGCGCTGCCACCGCCGTTGCCGCCGCCTCACGGTGACCGGTTGCGTCCGCCAGCACGGTCTCCTCGGCGTCGAGGGTTTCGTCCTCGTCGGGATCGACCACGTCGGCTGCGTCGAGTTCGTCGACCTGGAACCGGAGCAGATCGATCTCACGGGCCCTGGCGCGTTCGTCGCCGCCGAGTGCTGCGAGTTCGGCGTCGATCTCGGTGAGTCGGGCGCGTGCCGCACGCAGCGGGCCCAAGTCGATCACACCGAACTCGTCGAGCGCAGCTCGTTGGGTGGCCGTCGACAGCAGCGACTGGTGAGCGTGTTGGCCATGGAGGTCGACGATGTCGCCGGCGATGTCGGCGAGCGACGCAACGGTGGCGAGGCGTCCGTCGACGTAGGCACGCGAACGCCCTTCGGCCGGGATCACGCGGGTGAGCACCCGCTCGGTGCCGTCGCCTGTGACGAATCGACCGTCGATGCGCGCCTCTGCGGCGCCATGGCGCACCACCGAGATGTCGGCACGGCCACCGACGAGCAACTCGATCGCCTCGACCAACATCGTCTTGCCAGCCCCGGTTTCGCCCGTGACGGCGGACAGGCCGGCGCCCAGGGTGATCTCGACGCGTTCGATGACACCCAGGTTCTCGATGTGGAGTTCGGTGAGCACGGTGTCGTCTCCGAGTTTCAGCGGTCGGCGAGGCCGAACTTGGCTTTGAGGATCTGGTGGTAGCGCTCGTCGCCGAAGCGAACGAAGTTCGCCGTGGACTCTGATGGGGAGCACGCCACGACGTCGCCGTCGGCGAGTGAGGCGACGGGTTGGCCGTCGAGGACGAGTTCGGCCGAGCGGTGTCCCGAGACCTCGATCTCGATGGTCTCCGACGGATCGAGCACGAGTGTGCGGTCGAACAACATGTGCGGTGACACCGGCGTGAGCAACATCGCCCGATGGCGTGGCGACACCACCGGCCCCCGAGCCGACAGCGAGTACGCAGTGGAACCGGTCGGTGTGGCCACGATGAGGCCATCCGCCGCGTAGTAGGTGAACGGTTCGCCGTCGATGCGTGCCAGCAATCTGACGGTATGGCCCGACTCGGCCTTCTCGACGACGGCTTCGTTGAGGGCACGACCCACCACCACCCCGTTCACGGCGACATCGAGCATCATGCGTTGGTCGAGCCGCCACGAATCAGGCTCCGAACCACCGACGAAGCGGTCGAGCGATTCTGCGAGCCGGTCCGGTTCGACCTGGGTGAGATAGCCGAGCGATCCGAGGTTGACGCCGAGTACGGGCACCGGCGCACCTTCGAGGAGCCGCACGCTTCGCAGGATGGTGCCGTCGCCGCCCAGGCTGAGCACCAGGTCGGCTTCGGCGATGGGACGCTCGCTCGCACATCCACCGAGATCGAGTGCCCGCGCGTCCTCGATCGGCATCCAGAACGTGACGTCGTGATCGATGCACCACTGGGCGGCCTGTTCAGCGAGCGCTCGTGCCGTGGAGCGCTCGTGATGGGCGACCACCGCGACACTGGTCATGCTGGGTGACCGAGCGCTGTGGTGGCATGCACCAGGAACTCGCGGTTGCCGTCGGCGCCCGTGATCGGCGAGTCGGTCCATCCGATGACATCGCATCCGGCGGCGACGAGTGCCTCGTCGATCTCGGCGCGCACCCGGTCGTGGATCGATGGATCGGTGATGATGCCGCGCCCGCGATCCACCTCCTGGCGGCCGGCCTCGAACTGCGGTTTCACGAGGAGCACCATGGGCGACCCAGGTTGGCACAGTCGGGTCAGCGTCGGGACCACCAGCCTCAATGAGATGAACGACAAGTCACCGACCACGATGTCGGCCAGCCCGCCGATCTGGTCGATGTCGGCGTGGCGGACGTTGTGACGTTCGAGGTTCGTGACCCTCGGATCGGCTCGAATTCGTTCGTGGAGTTGGCCGTGCCCGACATCGAGCGCAACGACGTGGTCGGCGCCTCGCTGCAGCAGACAGTCGGTGAATCCACCCGTGGATGCACCGACATCGAGCGCCCGCCGACCGTGGACGTCGATGCCGAACGCGTCGAGGGCGTGGTCGAGCTTGTCGGCGCCACGACCGACGAATCGCGCTCGTGGCCCGTCGACGACGAGCGCGTCGCCCGGCGCAACCTGGCGCGCTGATTTGTCGGCAATGGAGCCGTTGACGAGTACCCGGTTGGCAGCGATCAACGCCTGCGCTTCGGTTCGACTCGTGGTGAGTCGACGACGAACGAGTTCAGCGTCGAGCCGACGACGAGCCCCCACCGATTCTCAGCTGGAGGTGCTTGGCTGGTCGGCAACCGTCTTGGCAGGCGCCTTCTCGGCGGGCGCCTTCCGCGTTGCCGGAGACTTCTTGGCCGGAGCCTTCTTGGCCGGAGCCTTCTTGGCCGGAGCCTTCTTGGCCGGAGCCTTCTCGGCGGGCGCCTTCTTCGCTGAAGGGGCCTGCTTGACCGCGACCTTCTTGGCGGAGACCTTCTTGGCGGGGGCCTTCTTGGCGGGCGCCTTCTTCTTCGCCGGGGCCTTCTTGACAGGAGCCTCGTCGGCTGGCGCGTGCGGCACGCTGTCGATGTCGTGCCTCACGCGATCGGCGATCTTCTCGGCGAGGTCCTCGAAGCGGTCTTCGAGCTCATCGAAGCGCTCGGAGAGCCAGGTCATCTGCTTCGACACCTCACGCTGGACGTTGTCGCTCACCCGATCGGAGGTCTCACGGCCACGTTCGAGCAAGCTCTGCACAGCCTTCTCGGTGTCGGCACGGCGAAACTCGCCAGCCTTGACGAGCGACTTCACAATGGACTCGGCCTGCTTGCGCGAGATGTCGGAGAACTCGACACCAGCATCGAGGAGCCGTTGGACTGTCGTTTTTGCCATACCGACAGACTACTGCTCGGCTTGCCCCAGCCAAGCCGAGACCGAACCAGCCTCGTGCCGGTCGGACCCGGAGCAGTCGGCACGAAACCATGCCGCTCGCGCAGCCGACGTCCGGGTTCGTCAGCAAGAAGCGAGATGTACGGTCCCGCAAGATCAGGCGTGTTGCGCTCGATGAGCCACGTGAGCGGGCGTCTCCGAGCATGCGGCGTTGGTGCTCGGCAAGCACCGCCATGTCGTTGATGTGGAAGCACCGGCCACCATCACCGATGATTCGACCCATCCCGAGGACGACGTCGTCATCCGAGAGGACCCGAACCGATGCTCATCCTTCTTCGATCGCATTTTCTGCCTGGTGGAGCGACCGACGAGAAGCTGCGGCGAATCCTGAATCTCGAGCCAGCAGTTGATCGGCTCCCGAATGATGGGTTCATCGGGGACGCTTCCGAACCGTCCAGTTGAGCGCGATCACATGTGAGGATGTGGGAGTAGTCCCTGCTCGTTCTGGTGGACGCTGGGTGGTTGGTGAGGGACTCTGTGTGAGGCCCTGCCGGGGCTCGAGAGGGAGTACCCGATGGCCTGGTCGCCCGAGTTCCAACTCGTTCATCGCGTCGATGGGAAGGTCGAGATTCGTCTCGGTCATCGAATCGTTCACGCCGGTCCTCCCTGGACACGATGACCCAAGCAGGTGCCGTTGAGCGCTACCTGAACGCCCTATCGGATCGGCGCCTGTCGAGTCGACCAGCGACGATCGTGACCGGCTGCGCGACAGCGACGATGGTGAGCGTTCGGCGAGAATCTCCCTGCCAGTGATGCGTCAATGACGACGAGCGCTACGCCTTGTCGAAATCGTCACAGATGTCGGCCACCGTCGTCAGCGGAGTCGTCCGACGATCACGGCCACCTCGGGGTCGACGTGTCCGTCAACGGACGCGGTCGACACCCATCTCGATACTGCTGGCCTGGGAGGACGCTCGACCGGCCGTCCGATGACACACGGCCGGGGGACATCGGTCCGTGTCGATATGGGCGGGTGGTCGGGTGTCAGCGCGTGGCGCCGACGACGAAAGTGGCCACGATGTAGGTGGGGTGCCGGTCGAGGGATCCGCGTCCGCTGCGTAGCGGACCGACGACGAGCCCACCACCACTGATCCCGCCAGCGGGTCCGACCCCGAGCCGATCGGTGCTTTGGATGTCGGCACCGGGAGTCTGATGGACTCGAGGATCACGCCACCTCAGACCGACGCAGTCCTTCGCAACTCGACCGCAAGAGGTCCCAGCGCGTTGCCAGCCGAACGGTTTGGTGGTCAACGCAGACCCGGTGTCGATTCACTCCGAGACGCTGGCTGTCTGGTCATTGATCTATCGAGGCATACTGCAGCGTGAGGCCCTTTCGATCAACGGTGTCCAGTCAGGTCGGTACCGTGCACCCTCGACGACCCCGGAACGACATCGGCCAATACGACGACCTCACCGAGGAGTGGTGGAAGCCCGAAGGTGACTTTGCCGCACTGCATTGGCTGGCTGCCTCACGTCGATCACTCATCCCAGCGTCCGTCGGCCCGCATGAGATCCTGGTGGATGTCGGTTGCGGCGGCGGCCTGATGGCCGAACCGATGTCGGCGTACCTGCACGTCGGCGTCGATCTGGTCGCCTCTGCACTCGACCATGCCCACGCTCACGGCGTGTCGCCTCTGCGAGCCGATGCGTCGGCTCTTCCGATCGCGTCGGAGAGTGCGTCGGTGGTGATCGCTGGTGAGATTCTCGAACACGTCACGTCGCTCGACGAGGTCGTCGGTGAGATCTGTCGGATTCTACGGCCGGGTGGAACGGTGGTGATCGACACGATCAATGATACGAGACTGGCCGAGTTCCTGTTGGTGACCATCGCCGAGCGACTGCCGGGCGGACCACCTCGGGGGATCCACGACCCTTGTCTGTTCGTGAACCCGCAACGACTCCAGCGTCTCTTCGCCGAGAAAGATGTCATGTTGGACGTCTGGGGTCTTCGGCCATCTGCGACTGACTATGCAAGATTTCTGACCGACCGACGCCGTGGCGTTCGGATGATCCGGACCCGTTCGACGCGTGCCGTGTACCAAGGCGTCGGAAAGAAGGCGGCGTGACCGATCGTCCGGGATCGCACTGCGGGTTGTTGGCGGATGGCTCGGTCGGCTCGTGGGTTCCGCATGCCGGAGACAACGACTGTTCCGATCGATTCCCCGCCAGCGACATCGACGAATCGCGTGACATCCGGCTGCGGGGGCTGCTCGTGCCCGAACGCCTCGGAGGGCTCGGAGGCTCTTTTGCCGACCATGTGAGCCTCGCCGTGCGCCTCGGCGCCGCCAGTGGATCGTCGGCTCTGTTGTCCGACATGCATGCGTCCGTCATCGGGGCGCTTGCCGGAGTGCCCGACAGTCGGGGTCGCACGAGGGGCGCTCGCCGCCGTCGTGGCGTACGCGCAGAAATCGATCGTCAACGCTTCGAGCGACGACGCTGAGCTGTTCGATGTCGCGCTGTCATCGTCGCCGTGGGTCCGTCAGCGGATCGGGCGCGCCGAGGCTCAGGTGGCACCCGCTCCACTCGTGGTCGAGTGACATCTCGGCGAATGTGCTCGGCGCCCACGCGCTGGGTGTCGACGCAGGAGTCGGCCTCGGAATGCGGCCGTGGTGAGCGGGGCCATCGTTGCATTCGGATCGTCGTTTCCTCCATCGCTCGATCAACAACAAGCGTGGGACGAGTTCTTCTCGGGCCACTTCTCCGACAGTCGGCTGGCGCGGCGTGTCTGGCGCACGGCCGGAGTGGACCGTCGCCACTCTGCCGTTGACCCGCGCGTCGAGGATCTCTCGGGCGCGTCGACGGGTGCGAGGATGCTCCGGCACACCGAACTCGCCGTCCCCTTGGCCTGTGCTGCCGTGCAGAACGGTCTCGACGCATGCGGGGTCACGCCGGCAGAGGTAGATCTCCTGACTGTCGTGTCGTGTACTGGCTACGCGACCCCCGGCGTCGACATTCTGGTTGCTCGCGAGCTCGGGATGAAAAATTCGGTGCAACGGCTGCACATCGGCCACATGGGTTGTTATGCGGCGCTGCCGGCGCTGGCGGCCACTTCTGACGCAGCGTCGGCGCGAGACAAGGTCGGAGTGTTGTTGTGTGTCGAGTTGACGAGTCTTCACATCCAACCACCCACCGACGACGTCGAGCAGATCGTCGCCCACGCATTGTTCTCCGATTCGGCTGCCGCAGCCGTCATCGTCCCCGACGCACCCGGGTTGGAGTTGGTCGACATGATCGCCCGCACCGATACCTCGACGGCAGACCTGATGACGTGGAGCGTCACCGACCTCGGGTTTCGGATGCGACTGTCCTCGAAGGTACCCAGCGTGCTCGATCGGCACGTCCGGCCGCTCACCACGGAGTTGCTGGGCCGGCATCAGCTCACCGTTGCAGATGTCGATCACTGGGCAATTCACCCAGGCGGACCGAGAATCATCGACACCGTCGCTCGCCGACTCGACTTGACAGAGGAAGCGGTCGCTCCTTCACGTGACACATTACGGACACACGGCAACTGCTCTTCGGCAACGACCTTGTTGGTCCTCGACGAGCTGAGCCGCCGCAGCGAAATCGTCGCCGGCCAACACGTCGTAGCCATCGCCTTCGGACCGGGCCTCACGTTGTACGCAGCGTTGCTACGTGCGAGATGAACGAACCATCGTCGGAACAGCTGAAGTTCTCACCATCATCTGGGCGGGAGTTCCGCTCACACGTCGAGCACCCGGTGAGCACAGCCAGCGGCGGCAAACACCTCCGTGAGCCTTCGAACAGCTGCGTCCGGGTCGCTGGGCAGGCGAAAATCCCGCCACTTGATCCACTCACTCGGCCACGCCATGGCGGGTGGGGTCTGCGCAAGGAGATAGATACCGATCGTCGGGTCAGGCCCTGCAGGGAAACCTCGACCAAGTCCGCGTCCGCGCACACGCACGCCATTCGGGAACTCCACGACACCGTCAACGATCGGCCACGGATCAATGCTCACCCGCTGATACTGGCATCGTCCGAACCCACCACCGCCCGCTCGTGATCCGGCATTGTGCGCGCGCTGATGTTGTTGGTGCCCTGACCGCTACGTGCCCGACAACGCTCACATCCGCCCCGATTCGAGTGCCGATAGCGCGCAGGTCAGGCGGTCCGGTTCTGCGCGCGTTGTCTTGCCGTACTCTTTCCGAATGAATCCAGACGTGTTACTCGTGGGCTGCGGCGACCTCGGCGCCGACATCGGATTGCGCCTCGCGGGACTGGGACATCGCGTGCTCGCCATCCGACGCAACGCCGACCGTGTCCCACCGCCGCTCATCGGCGTGTCGGCCGACCTCACTCGTGAAGCTCCGAGCCTTCCAGACCTCGAACTGGGACACCTCGTCATTGCGCTTTCTGCGAGCTCGCGCACCGAGGACGCCTACCGAGCCATCTACGTCAACGGGCTCAGGCGAGCATTGGATTCCCTCGACGAAAAGGGGCAGCGACCATCACGGGCCGTGTTGGTCTCCTCGACCAGGGTTTTCGGCACCAGCGACCCGAGCATCATCTGCACCGAAGACACCACCGCCGAACCCAGCGACGGGCCCGCACAGGTGCTCCTCGAAGCCGAACAGCTTTTCGCTTCTCGAGTCCCCCACGGCACGATCCTGCGACTGGCCGGCCTGTACGGCCGGGGACCGGCACGCTTCGTTGACAAGGTCGCCAGAGGCGAGGTCACCGACCCGAATCGGTGGACGAACCGAATCCACCGCGACGACGCCGCAGCGGCGGTGGTTCATCTACTCACCCGACCGCAACCGCCAGGACCCCTGTACCTCGGTGCCGACGACGAACCAGCCCTGCTGGGCGACGTCGCCGCGTACATCGCTGCACGCTTGGCGTTGCCGAGTCCCCCGCCAGCCGACCCCGAGCAGGCTCACGGCAAACGATTGAGTAACGCGAAACTTCGCGTCAGTGGTTGGTTGCCGACCTACCCCACCTTTCGCGACGGCTATGCCGACTACCCGAACCACGAATGAGTCCTTCGCGACGAGGCGCCCCCCCCCGGACGCCGTCTCGTTGAATGATGAGCGTCCGATACTCACGCCAAGGGGGAGCTGCCGGTGTCCCAGGGGACCGCCGGGATTGGTTTCACAGCGTCATGGAGGCGGTGGGGTTGCGGTTCCACCAGCCGGTGGTGCGGTCGTAGAGGCGCATGATGCGCAACGACTCGAGTCGGGTGCGGCGAATGATGTCGGCTTCGTCGACACCCCGGTTCTTGGCTTCGGTGATGAACCCCGAACGCAACGAGTGAGCCGGGTAGCTCGACGCGTTCGCGAGGCCGCAGTTGGTGACGTGCCGCGACACGATTGCGTCGATTGCTGCACCACCGACGGGTGGGGTCCCGCACCAGGACCTGCTCGCCGAGCACCAGTTGCCGGCGCCGAAGGGGATCCTGTGGGTTCGGGCCTCCCGGTTGCGGCAAGTCGCTGATCGCCACGCGACGATGGTTGGCTGTTGATCGTGTGCTTCGACGAGATGAACGCGATGTGAGCACAGACGGGTCGGAAATCAGCTCCGACATGGAGTTCACGGTCGACCCGGCGATCCTGCGGGGTACAGGATCCGGCTAGGCTGGTCAGGGCGTCGTTGGGGTTGGCGACTTCGTCAGGAGAAACAACCAACGGACCCATCGGGCCATACCCGCGCCGGGACGTGCTCAGCGAGAACTGCGATCCAGCAGCGAATCGCAGATGGCGATCGCTGATGTCTCGACCGACCGTCAGCCCGGCGATCCCGCTATCGAGTACGAGCGTGGGCACGGTTGATGTCGGCGAGTTTCATGATGTGTGAGTCTCCTTGGTGAGGTCGGCGCGCAGCTCCTGAAGCAGGTGCTCGGCGTCTGTCGTGTCCGAGGCGGTGCCGTACAGGCGGAAATCGGGCCGTTGCAGCGCCCACGTTGCCGCATCGTGTTCGGCGAACCAGCGTTCGAATGTTGGTTCGTCGCGATCGACGACAACAATCCGTCCGCCCATCGAATCGAACCAGTCAGTCGCAGCGCCTGCTGGTGCCTTGGCCGTTCCGTCGAGCGCGACGAGGCGCCACCCGGCGCCATGAACGTCGTCGAAGTACTCGTCGCCGACCTGGCCCTGCACGAACAGCGCACCGGCATGTGGCGCCGACGAGTGCACGATGCCGCTGTCGAGGCTGGGTAGATCGACGTCGGTCGGC
>Ga0335397_10012184_pt1 | contig 10540 bp, 12 predicted proteins | sample MAT04_FD_205740 | JGI IMG/M metagenome (GOLD analysis project Ga0335397, IMG submission 205740) | Freshwater microbial communities from Lake Fryxell liftoff mats and glacier meltwater in Antarctica - MAT-04 (spades assembly) (version 2) ...
GCTGAAGTTGAGCACCACGCTGCTTGCTGCGACCAATGCGATGCTGGAGAACGGCAACTCGATGCCGTACAGCTTCGCCACGAACAGGGCGCCGACCACCCAGTAGATCGCGCTCGTGAGCTTGAACACCGACGCACAGAGCGGCAGCACGAACCCGGTTGCCGTCGCCGGCAGGCGCAGCACATCGGTGGCGCCCTTCACCATGGCGGGTAACGATGCCAGTGAACTGCGCGTGCCCATACCGACCACCTGCGATGGAATCAGCGCACGCGCGAAATCACGCAGCGGTACGCGACGCGTGACGCCCATGACCCCGTACAGGGCGGCCGTGGCGACCAGATGCAGTACGATCACCACCATGAAGTAGAACCCGATCGCGCCGAGCACCGAAGTACCGAGTTTCTGTCCGAGCACCGTGGCCAGCGCGAAAATGCCGATGGGCGCGATGGCCAGCATCCAGCGCACGACCACCAACATCGTGTCGGCCATCCCGCGGAAGAACGCGAGCTGTGCGGCGCGCGGCCCCTCGCCGACTTTGCCCAGTGCGAACGCATACAGCAGTGTGAACAACACGACCGGGAGCAACGTGCCGTCGGCCGCAGCCTTGATGGGATTGAGTGGAATCAATCCGAGAATCCACGTGCGCAACGACAACGCATCGGCCGGCGGGATATCGATCGACGCGGTGGCGCGAAGTCGAGCGGTGGCGTCCGGATCGAGCACCAGTGTGTCGAACCACAGCGGCGATACGGCGGCGGAGAACATGGCGCAGGCGATCGCCAGCCCCAGCATCCAGGCGAACGCTTTCGCGCCCACGCGTCCCGTCACGCTCGTATCACCGCCCCCCGCCACACCCACGATCAGCAGGGGCACGACCAAGGGGATCACCGTCATACGCACGGCGTTGATCCACGCCGTCCCCACAACATCCAGCACCGCGATCAAACCGCGGGTGAACGTGGAGGGCGAGGCTTCATGCGAGAGCCACATGCCCAGCGCGAGGCCGAGCACAAGGCCGAGCGTGACTTGAACGGCCTGCGATCGCAGCGGATGGCGGCGGGGCGGATCTGAGGAAACGGGAGCGGCGGACATGCGCGCGAACCTACTTCGGCGCGCTCCGCGGCGCGAGCAGTCGCTTGGGGGCAACCTGCCGGTACCCGTCTTCGAGCAGCGCACGCACGCTCGACCACTGCGGTCGTTTGTCGAGCCAGACCCCGATCCATCCACTTGGCCCGACATAGGGCGGCACGAAAAACCGGTCGGGTGCAGCGTGCACCATCAGGCGCTGATTGTCGGGAGAGGCCTTGATCCACACCGCGGGCCGTCCCTGCCCATGATGGTTGTTCGCGCTGGCGTACATCGCGAACATCGTGTTGCGCACGCGAAACGTGGGCTCGCCCCAGGCGATGGCTTCGTGGGCTTCAGGGAGCGCGAGACAGTGCGCCCGGAGCTTCGGCAACGGATCGGCGGCCATCGCGCGCTAGAAGCCGAAGCCCGCCGACCAGGTGATCACCTGCTTGCCGTGTGAACTTGCCCCGGCCTCGTCACCGAGTCGCACGTAGTAGCCCAGCTCTCCGCCAAGGGCGAGCAGTGGCCAGAGGTGTACGGAGCCGCCGATGTAGGTGCGACGCGCGGTCGCATTGAGTGGATCACCGAAGGTGCGGATGATCCCGCCGGTGATCGCGGTGCCGGTGCCCATCGAGCCGAACGACTTGGCGAGCCCGACTGACGCGCCCGCACCGCCCAAACCGACCTTGGCCACCGCCAACGCGCAGAGATCGATGCGATCGCCTTCGTAGATCATGCCGCCGCCGTACGAGAGCGCCCACTTGAACGGCGCGCCGTAGCTGAGGCCACCCATGCACTGATCGAAGCGCCACCGCATTTCCGGCGTACTCGGCGCGGTGGCGGCGGTGGCGCCAGCGGGTGTGGGCGTCACCTGCCCGTGCGCGTTGGGCGCCCACGCACCGGTGCACGCGACGAACGCCGTCGTCAACGTCACCAATCGCGCGCGTCGCATCAGAACTTCATCCCAGCAGCTTCGGCAAAGTCACGCATCGCCTTCTCCTGTGGTTCGGTGAGCGCGTCGGGGACGGTGATGGTGACCTCGACCAGCAAGTCACCCTTCTTGCCGTCCTTTTCGATTCCCTGTCCGGTGATCTTGAAGCGCTTGCCCGCCGACGTGCCGGCCGGAATGCGAAGGGCGACTTTCTTGTCGTCGAGCGTCTTGACGTTGATGCGCGAACCGAGCGTGGCCTGCGCGATGTTGATGGGGACCGTAGCGATGAGATCGAGTCCATCGCGCTTGTAGAAGCGATCGGGTGTCACCGTGAACGTGATCACGAGATCGCCCGCCAGACCACCAGAGGCGCCTTTGCCACCCTGACCGCGCAGTCGAACCTTCGCGCCCGTTTCCGCACCCGATGGTACCGAGATCAGCACTTTGCGCGACACACGCGTGTTTCCCGCACCACGGCAGGTGGGACACCGCTCTGTAGGCACACTGCCACGACCGGCACAGACCGGGCACGGGCGATTCACCGCGAAGCTGCCCTGTCCGAACGAGATCACGCCGCGGCCGCTGCATTCGCCGCAAGGACGCAGCTGCGCGCCGGGGGCGGCCCCGTTGCCGTTGCAGGTGGCACACTCTTCGTTCACTTCAATGTCGACCGGCACCTTACCGCCGACCGCAGCCACACGGAACGGCACGTCGACCGATTGCTCGATCGACTGGCCGCGCTCGGGTCCGCGTGCCTTCTGACGCCCAGCACCGGCGGTACCGCCGAACATCGACGAGAACAGATCGCCGAGTCCACCGATCCCACCGACGTCGAAGTCGTTGAAGGTGCCCGCACCCGGCTGCCCGGGTCGCGCCGCGCCCGACGGGCCGGGGCGTGTCGAGGCCCGCGCCCCGCCGAAGCCGCTCACGCCGCCGAAAGCGCCCAAGCGACGCATGTCGTCGTATTCCTTCCGCTTGTCCTTGTCGCCCAAGACGTTGTGCGCCTCGGAGATTTCCTTGAAGCGATCGGCGGCCTTGGGGTCGTTCTGGTTGGCGTCGGGATGATGCTGCTTCGCCAGTCGGCGGTACTGCTTCTTGATCTCGTCGGCAGTTGCCGTCGACGAGACCCCGAGCACTTGGTAAAAATCCTTTCCGTTGGCCATGCTTACCGCGCCCTCAGGCGCCAGTCCACTGCTTCACCACCACGCGCGCCGGACGGAGCACGTGGCCATTGATTACATAGCCGACCTGAAAGCAGACCGCGACGATATCGTCTTCTTCGGGCTGCGACGCCGGTGCGGTACTGACCGCTTCGTGCCTCGCGGGGTCGAACGGGTGACCAGTCGGGTCGATCACTTCGAAGCCGTGTCCGGAGAGGGACTTGAAGAGCTTCTTCTCGACGAGCTGCATGCCATCGATGACCGCTTTAGAGTCCAGCGTGCTGGGGTCGACGGCGGCGAAGCGTGTGATGTCGTCGAGTCCATCGAGCAGACCACGTACGAGTTCTCCCTGCGCGCGCCATCCGGCTTCCTGCCGCTCTTTTACGGCACGGCGACGAAAGTTGTCGTACTCGGCGGCGAGCCGCAGATACTTGTCCTTCTGCGACTCGAGCTCGTGCTGCACGTGTTGAAGCTCGTCACCGCCTTCGAGCGGCGGCTGCATCGCGGCGGTTTCCTGCGTGTCCATCGGGTCCATGTTGTCTACCGGGGCGTCAGACGTCGAGTCGGTCATGTTAGGGTACGAGAGTCAGCAGCGGATGTTTACGAGCATTGCTCGCGAGATACATCGAAAGAAAAGGACAGATGGGCGTATGCGTCAGCCCCGGGCGGTCCATCCGATGATATCCTGATCGCGATCGAAGGCCCGACGCAGACGATCCAGCGCCATCTGGGCTGCTCGGTACCGGATTTCCGACCGGTCACCCGGCAGGATGGCACGTACGGCATGAACCTCGCCATCGAGGTCGACCGCCACCCAGACGGTACCCACGGGCTTGTCGGGGTTGCCGCCATCGGGGCCGGCGACGCCGGTGATGCCGATGCCGATGTTGGTTTCGAAGCGGAGTCGGGCGCCGGTGGCCATGGCACGCGCCACCGGTTCACTGACGGCGCCGTGGGTGTCCAGGTCGCTCTGTGAGACCCCGAGCTCGCGCACCTTGACGTCATTTGCATAAGCGATCGTTCCGCCCTTCACGACCCTGCTGGAGCCCGGCACGGCCGTGAGGCGCATCCCGAGCAAGCCACCGGTACAGCTTTCGGCCACCGCGAGCGTGAGCCCGCGCGCCGCGCACTCGGCCAACATGAGCGCGGCGAGATCGTCGTCGCCTTCGCCGTAGATAAAGCGGCCCACTTTTTCGCGCACCAACAGCGCGGCGGCCGTGAGCGCCGCTTCCGTTTCGCGGGCCGGGAGGGCGTATGACGTGAGCCGCAGGTCCACGCCCTCGTTGCCGGGGAGATAGGCCAGCGAGAGCCCATTCACGCCACGGGCCAGCTCCCCGAGTTTATCGGCCAGCGCCGACTCGGCGATGTTGGCGGTGCGCACCGTGCGCGCCCGGATCACGGGGCCACCAACCGGGAGGCGGTCACGGAGATGTGGGATGACCGTATCGGCGAGCATACCGCGCATTTCACGAGGCACGCCGGGGAGCATGGCGACCCAGCGCTGTTGCGCGTCTTCCAGCCAAATGCCGGGCGCAGAGCCGTGGCGATTGGGCAAAATAGTACAGGCCTCGGGCACCATGGCTTGCTGGTAGTTGCTCGCGGGGAGGTCGTGGCCGAAGCGCTTGAGCCACCGCTCTTGGAGCGACGCGAGGATGGCCTCGTCGAGGACCATGCCGCGCCCGAAGATCGAAGCGATGGCGGGTTTGGTCATGTCGTCGGCGGTGGGACCCAGGCCGCCGGTGGTGATGACGGCGCCGGTGCGCTCGAGCGCCTCATGCACGGCTTGGGCGATGGCGTCGGCATCGTCACCACAGGTGGCGCGACGCACGATGCGCACACCGAGGGCGGCGAATTCGCGCGCGATGTGGGCGGCGTTGGTGTCGATCGTGAAGCCGAGGAGGAGCTCGTCGCCGATCGTGACGATTTCGAGGTTCATGGAGGGAAAGGTAGCGGTCCTGCGCGGTCTGGTGGATGGGATGGAGCGTGGCGAGGGTGCGGGGGTGCGGACAGTCCGTTGAACGGCTCGTCGGAGGCACGGAGGCACGGGGGGCACGGAGAACTGCGGTTCCGCGTGCCTCCGACGGTTTGGCCGTTTGTTCGCCGCGCTGACGCCCCGCTGACGGCCGCGCCCATGTTGTCGCCATGTCACTCATTCCCGTACACGCCGACATCACCGGCTCCATCGTGGACACCGCCATCCATTTGCACCGAGACTTTGGGCCGTCGCTCTTGGAATCGACGTACGAGGTCCTGCTGCTCGACGAACTCGAAAGGCGCGGCCACACGGTGCAAGCGCAGGTCGTGGTCCCGCTGATTTACCGCGGCCGCTTGATCGAGAAAGCGTTCCGTCTCGATCTGTTGGTGGACCACGTGGTCGTGATCGAGGTCAAGAGTACGGAGCGCAGCGCGCCGGTGCACCGGATGCAGGTGCTCACGTATTTGCGGCTCATGCGACTGCAGGTGGGGCTGGTGCTCAACTTCGGATTCGAGACGATGAAGGCGGGCATTGATCGCGTGTACAACGATCGGGAGGTACCGTAGTCGGGGCATCCCCACCCCCCCTCACGCCAACCGCGCCACCTGCCTCCCGTAGCGCCGCAAATACAGCCACAAACTCCATACCGTCAGCACCACCGCGCCGATCATGCTCGTGACGCCCACGAATCCGATGAAGTACGCGAATACCCTCCACGCGCTGTCCGCTTCCCACCCTTCGCGACCGGCCAGGGTAGCGGCGAAGAACCAGAAATACGCGGCGCCCAGCCAGATGCTCTGAAAGGTGGTCTTCCACTTGGCCGGGCCGATGGCGGCGATGACCAAGCCGCGACGCGCGGCGACCTGCCGGAACACGGTCATGAAGGCTTCGCGACCGAGTACCACCAGTACGATCCACAGCGGCAACGACACGGCGCCGAAGGGGGTCTGAAACAGCAGCGGTGTGGGCTCCGGCATGGTGCCTTCGGGCACCAGCAGCGTGTAGTGCTTCTGCAGCCAGTACATCGGAATCAACGTCGCCACCAGCAACAGCTTGTCGGCCAGCGGATCGAGCACGCGGCCGAGGTCGGTGACGAGGTTGCGCGACCGCGCGAGGTGGCCGTCCCAGTAATCGGTGACGGCGGCAATCACGAACAACACGAACGCGATAAAACGCGCGGTCGACGACGTGGTGAACGGCAACCACGCAATCAGCGGCGTCAGGGCGATGCGGCCCAGCGTGATTGCGTTCGGAAGGTTCACAGGAGTATCGCGAGGCGGGAGGTCGGGTGCCCGCAGCGGCCGCGGTTATGCGAGCGTTTTGAGCACCAGCTTGGAAACGGCTTTGAGCGTGTCGAATACGCCGTCGCCGGTCACGGCCACAGCTTCAAAGGTCGGAACGCGTTCCACCCACTCACCGGTGGGCAGTTGGCTTACAAGAAGCTCGCCCTGCTTGAAGGGATCCGCCACTGCGCGCATACGCGTGGGGTCGGTCACTTCCCAGCCGGGATTGAGCATGGCCTGCAGCTCCGCGAGTGGTGCGGCGTTCGGCAGGTCGCGCTTGTTGTACTGAATGACGAACGGCATGCGCGTGAGATCATACCCGTACGCCGCCATGTTGTCATACAGGTTCTGCATGGACTCGAGGTTGGCCTCGGCGCGCTCCACCTGCGAGTCGGCCACGAACACCACACCATCCACACCCTTCAAGATGAGCTTGCGGCTGGCATTGTAGTAGACCTGACCGGGCACAGTGTACAGATGAAATCGCGTGCGAAATCCCCGAATCGTGCCCAGATCGACCGGCAGGAAGTCGAAAAACAGGGTGCGTTCGGTTTCCGTGGCCAGCGAGATCAGCTTCCCACGGGTATTCGGGGAGACTTTGCCATACACATACTCGAGATTGGTCGTCTTGCCACCGAGCCCCGGACCGTAGAACACGATCTTACAGTTGATCTCACGGGACGCGTAGTTGATCATCGACATCTATTTGCGGCCCCTTACTGGAAAAGCCGATCGATCTCGTCCTCGGCGCCAGCCAGGAACCCCGGCGGCGGCGTGGACGCGGACCCACCGCGGGAAAAGACGCCTTCGAACGTCTTCGTGAGCTCGTCGACGGCCGACTTCATGCGCAGCCGAACCAGGCCGAGCGTGGTGCGGTTGTCGAAGAGCACGACGAGAATGACGCGTCGGGCGATGTCGGCGAGGTACATGGACTCCTTCTCGCCCTGATGAAACAGGACGCTGAAGTCGGTCTCGCCGATAAGGCGCGCCAGCTGATCGTTGGCGCTGAAGTCGGCCGCCGTGAGCGTGGCAAACGCGGTCGCGTCGAAGTTCGGTGGCTCGCCGACGGTGGCGACCAACTGTCCGCTCCGGTCTACGAGCAGAGCGCAACGCGCCTTTGCGTCGTAGAGGAACCGCTGCAGCGTAATGGTGATGGCCCCGAAGTCGTCCTCGGTGAACGACCAGGTGGCAGCGCCAAGAGACATGAACGGTGGGTAGAGGGGATCAGGTGCCGCGCGCCAGCGTCACGTGGCTGGCATGCCGGTCCATTACGAACGTAACAGCTGTTCCGTGCGGCGCAGAACCCCTCGGGCCTTGCGACGCAGCAACGGCAGCGGCTCCCACTGCAGATAGTCGCGGAGGAGCCGTGCACTATCAACGCTTGGATGCGCCCGAAGGTAACCGAGCGCCGCCAGGCGGCTCGTGGCGTCCGGATGAAAGAGGGATCGTCGGTGCCGATGCTGGTGCGCGCTCCAGCCCGCGAGGCCCACGGCCAGACCGGCCACCAGTCCGGTGGAGAGCATTCCCACCACGGTCCAAATGGCTCCGCGACGTCGCATCAGAGCATCTCCCGACGGGCGGACAACGCCTGAGCGATCGTCACGCCATCGGCATATTCGAGGTCGCCGCCCACGGGCAACCCGCGGGCGATCCGGGTAATCCGTACGCCACGTGGCAGTAGTTGCCGCTGGACGTAAAGGGCCGTGGCTTCCCCCTCCAGCGACGGATTGGTGGCCAGAATGACCTCCGTGACCCCTTCGGGTTGGATTCGAGCCACGAGGTCGTCGATGGCGAGATCGTCGGGCCCGACGCCGTCCAGCGGCGACAGGCGCCCTCCCAGTACGTGATACAGTCCGCGAAACTCTCCGGCGCGCTCGATGGAGGCGATGTCGGACGCTTCCTCGACCACACAGACGAGGGTCGGGTCGCGGCGCGGGTCGGCGCAGAGCGCGCACAGCGGCGACTCGGTGAGGTTATGGCACCGGTCACACGCGCGCACCCGCTCGGTGAGCTGCACGAGTGCTTCGGCCAGCCGTCGGCTCTGCGAATGCGGCTGCCGCAGCAGATGATAGGTGAGCCGCAGCGCGGTTTTCCGGCCGATGCCGGGCAGACGCGCCAACTCGCTCGTGAGTTCGTCGATGACGCTCAACGGCGGGCGATCAAAACGGCAGCTTGAACGGCAGGTCGATGCCGCCAGTGACTTTGCCGAGCTCCATCTGCATCGCTTCGGCCGCCTTCTTCTGCGCTTCGGCCACGGCGACTACGATGAGATCCTCGAGCATCTCGATGTCGTTGCCGTTCACGATGGTCGGATCGAGCTTGATGCGCTTGAGCTGCATCTTGCCGTCGACGTCGGCCGCGACCATCCCGCCCCCGGCCAGCGCCGAAAATGTGCGCTGCGACATGTCGTCCTGCATGGTCTGCATGCGCGCCTGCATGTCCTTGAACTGGCCCATCATCTTGAACAAATCCATGACTGTTCCTTGAGTCGTTAGTCGAGTAATTCGAGGTCGAGTGCGCGCACGGCGGCTTCGAGCAACGGGTCCTTCGACGACAGCTGTTCGGTGCGCTGCTGCTGCACGTCGTGCGCGGTGAGGCGCTTGGTCGTATCGCGCGGCGCCCGCGACTGCGCCTGCGTGCCGGCATTCACCGAGGACACCACTGTTACCCCGGTCACGCCGGTAAAGCACGCCTGCAGTGCCGCGAGAATATCGGGGCGTGCGCCATCGGCGGCGCGGGCGAAGGTGTCGTCGGCCGGATCGTAGCTCAGCGCCACGCTGCCGTGGGCCGAGACGGACGCCGGCACCAACCGCGCGACGGCCTGCGCCAGCATACCGCGGCCCGCGCTCTTGATGGCGTCACTCACACTGCCCCACCGGGCCTTGAGCTGTTCCACCGAGGGCGGCGGTCCCACTCTCGGCGCGGCCGCGGCGGCACGCGACGCCGGACGTTGCTCCGCCAGCTGCACGGCGGCGGCGGCTTCCGCTACTTGCTGCGTGGCCGAGCGCGGCGGCGCCATCACAGTCGGGGCCGGTGCTACCATGTACGCGACAGCAGGCGGCGGTGACGGCGGCATGCCATGGGCCGACGCCACGCGCGGCTCGTGCGCGACACGACGTATCGGCGGATCATCATGACCGCCGGCGCCGAAGCCCTTGATCACCTCTTCCAACTCCACCGTTCGATCGAGCAGCGCAAAGCGCACCAGCAGAGTCTCGAGCAGTAGCTGCGGTTGCCCACTCCGGCGGTACATCGGTTCCATCTCCAGCAGCGCGTGCAGCATGCGCAACAGGTCGCCGGCGGACAGCTGCCCCTTCCGCTCGGTGAGCGCGACGCGCATGCGCTCCGACAACTCCGGCGGAGTCCCGCCGAGGGCGATCGTGAGCTGCGCCCGCAACATGCGACCGATGCCCGCGAGCAGCAGGATCAGATCGACGCCGCCGTCGGCCTGACGCTGCACTGCACCGAACACGTCGACGGCACGACGCTGCGCGATGATATCGAGGAGCAGCAGATATTCCTCTTCAGGCACGAGCCCCAACGCCGTGCGCACGCGCTCCGACGTGACTTCGGCGGTTTCCCCGAGGGACAGCACCTGGTCGGTGAGCGACAACGCGTCGCGCAGACCGCCATCGGCCGCGCCGGCAATCATGCCCAGTGCATCGAGCTCGAAGAGGATCCCTTCCTCGGTGAGCACGGCGGCGAGCCGCTCACGGATTTCGGCGGGGCCGATACGCTTGAGGTCGAACCGTTGGAGCCGCGAAATAACCGTAGGCAATACCTTCTGCGCTTCGGTCGTAGCAAACACGAAGACCACGCGCGGGGGTGGCTCCTCGAGCACCTTGAGCAGCGCATTCCACGCGTCACGCGAGAGCATGTGCGCTTCGTCGATGATGTACACCTTGTAGCGATCATCACCGGAGGGGGCGTACATGGCACGTTCGCGCAGCTCACGCGCATCGGCCACTCCGCCATTCGACGCGGCATCGATCTCGACCACGTCGAGCGACGAGCTCCCGCTCCAGATGCGCTGACAGCTGATGCAGCGCCCGCACGGTTCGCCGGCGGCGGCCATGGCGTCGCTGAACTCGGTGGCCGATGCCGTACCGCCTGCGCGGCGGGC
>Ga0335397_10012186_pt1 | contig 10538 bp, 9 predicted proteins | sample MAT04_FD_205740 | JGI IMG/M metagenome (GOLD analysis project Ga0335397, IMG submission 205740) | Freshwater microbial communities from Lake Fryxell liftoff mats and glacier meltwater in Antarctica - MAT-04 (spades assembly) (version 2) ...
GGGGGCCAAGCCCCCCGGAAACCCGCTCGGCGCGCGGCCCCTGCGGGCCCGCGCTTCGGGGCGGTGAGGGAATCTTCGATTCCTTCACCGCCCCTCAGCGCCCCGCCGCGAGGACGAGGTCGTGGACACGGCGGTCGGGGGTCAACTCGGGGTGGAACGTCGCCGCGAACACGCGGCCCTCGCGCACGAGGACCGGTTCGCCCCGCCATCGCGCAAGCACCTCGACGCCGGAGCCCACGCGCCGGATCCGCGGCGCGCGGATGAAGACCGCGGCGTAGTCGGGCTCGAGGACCGCCTCGAACGAGTCGACCTGCCGGCCGAAGGCGTTGCGCTCGATGCCCACGTCGAGGAGGCCCCACGAGCGCTGGGGCGGATTCGTCACGTCCTTCGCCAGGAGGATGGCGCCGGCGCACGTGCCGAACACCACGCCGCCGCGGGCCACGAGCCGGTGGACCGCCGCTTCGATCCCGCTGCCGTCGAGCAACTTCAGCATCGTCGTGGACTCGCCGCCCGGCAGCACCAGGAGGTCGAGTGCGTCCACCTGCGCGGCGGTGCGCACCTCGACCGCCCCCGGAGGCAGGGCGGCGAGGTGCGCGGCGAAGTCGCCCTGGAGGGCGAGGACGCCCGCCCGCATCACCAGCCCCGCGTCTGCAGCAGGTTCTCGGCGCCGATCTTGCCGATCTCGAGGCCGGGCATCGCGTCCCCGAGCGCCTCCGAGACCTCCGCGAGCACCTTGGGGTCGCGATAGTGGGTCACGGCGCGCACGATGGCCTTCGCGCGGATCTCGGGATCGGCGCTCTTGAAGATGCCGGAGCCGACGAACACGCTCTCGGCGCCGAGGTGCATCATCAGCGCGGCGTCCGCGGGCGTAGCGACGCCGCCGGCGGCGAAGTTCGGCACCGGCAGCTTGCCCGTCTCGGCGACGAGCTTCACCAGCTCGTACGGCGCGCCGAGGTCCTTGGCCGTACGGACCAACTCCTCCGGGCGGAGCGTCGTGAGGCGGCGCATCTCGGCGGTCACCGCGCGCATGTGGCGCACGGCCTCGACGATGTTGCCCGTGCCCGCCTCGCCCTTGGTGCGGATCATGGCGGCGCCCTCGGCGATGCGGCGCAGCGCCTCGCCGAGGTCGCGGCAGCCGCAGACGAACGGCACCTTGAACGCGAGCTTGTCGATGTGGTACGCCTCGTCGGCGGGCGTCAGGACCTCGCTCTCGTCGATGAAGTCCACGCCGAGGGCCTCGAGGATCTGCGCCTCGACGAAGTGGCCGATGCGGCACTTCGCCATGACGGGGATCGAGACCGCCTTCTGGATCTCCTTCACCTTCGACACGGGCGACATGCGGGCGACGCCGCCCTGCGCGCGGATGTCGCTCGGCACGCGCTCGAGCGCCATGACGGCCACGGCGCCGGCGCGCTCGGCGAGCACGGCCTGGTCGGCGTTGACGACGTCCATGATGACGCCGCCCTTGAGCATCTCGGCGAGGCCGGTCTTGAGCTTCAGCGGGGAGTTCGGGGACATGCGCGGGCTCCGGAGCAGGGGTCGGGAATGCGGGGGAACGCGGGGGAATGCGGGGGAACGCGGGGGAATGCGGGGGAATGCGGGGAAGGAAGGAGCGGAAGGGGCTCGGCGTCGTCAGACGGGGGTCGAGGCCGCGGCGGCGGCGCGGGCCTCGCGTCCCGTGAGCGAGGCGATCGCGGCGCCGAGCCGTCGAACGCCCTCGCGGACGTCCTCGGGGGTGGCGGTGGTGTATCCGAGGCGGAACGACGATGCGCAGCCGCCGTCGACGTCGTACGCGGGGCCCGGCGCGATCGCGACGCCGCGTTCGACGCCGCGGAGGAAGACCTCGAGGGCCGAGAGGCCGTCGGGGAGCGTGACCCAGAGTTGGAAGCCGCCCTCGGGGACCGAGACGCGGGTGCCGGCGGGCATTGCGTCGGCGAGCGCGGCGACGGCGGCGTCGCGGCGCGCGAGGTACCACGGGCGCATGCGGGCGACGTGGGCGTCGTAGCCGTCGGCGAGGAAGGCGGCGGCGACGGCCTGGACGAGGGTGGGCCCGCCGAGGTCCATGGAGCGCTTGTAGGGGAGCAACTCCTCCACGAGCGCGGGGTCGGCGGCGAGGTAGCCGACGCGGAGGCCGGTCATGAACGACTTCGAGACGGAGCCGACGAGGATGCGGCGGCCGGGCGGGAGGCGGCCGTAGAGCGGCGCGGGCGCGTCGCCGGCGAAGCGCAGGTCGCGGAAGATGAGGTCTTCGACGACGACGGCGTCGGTCGCACGGGCCCAGGCGGCGATGTCGTCGCGGGCGCGGGAGGAGAGCGTGCGGCCGGTGGGGTTCTGGAAGTCGGGGCAGACGTAGAGGAGGGGGCGGGGGCCGCCGCGCGCGCGGAGCACGTCGAGGTCGAGGGCGGCGGCGGCGGGGCCTTCCTCGACGAGCGGGACGGAGGTGACGGCGTGGCCGAGGAGGAGGAACGCGCCGGGGACGCCGCTGTACGTCGGCGTCTCGCAGAGGACGGTGCGGGCGTTCTCGCGGGCCCAGGCGGCGACGAGCGAGATCGCCTGTTGCGTGCCGTTCGTGGCGACGACCGCGTTGGGGGAGACGGCGAGGCCGTCGAGGGCGAGGCGGTGGGCGACCGCTTCGCGGAGGGACGCGAGGCCCGCGGGGCCGGGATAGGCGTAGAGGCGGCGGGGGTCGGTGGCGAGGACGTCGCGGGTGAGGCGGGCGAGGATGTCCTCGGGGACGGTGTCGGGGCTCGGGACGCCGCCGGTGAGGTCGAGGGTGCCCGGCGGGCGGGGGACGCGCATCACGTCCTGGACGCCGCGGGCGTAGCCTTCTCGGAGCGTGCGGAGCGAGCGGCCGTCGGGGCCGTCGGCGGGGGGCGGCGTCGCGGCGCCGGGCGCTCCTGCGCGGTCGCCGCCGGCGACGAAGGTGCCGCGGCCGACTTCGCTCGAGAGGACGCCGTCGCGCTCGAGGCCTTGGAACGCCTTGAGCACGGTCAGGCGGGCGACCTTCAGGGTGCGGGCGAGTTCGGCGACCGAGGGGAGCCGATCGCCGGGGCCGAGGCGGCCGGCCTCGATCGCCTCGCGGACGCCGACCTGGATCCGCTGGTACAGCGGGGCGTCGTCGGGTCCGGCGAGGTAGAGCGGGGCAACCACGGCGACCAAGATGGTATGCATACCGCTCTACGGATCAAGTCCGCGAACCGCCGCAAACGTCCACGACCCCGATGTTCCGCTGTCGACGCAGGAGGAACGCAGGAGGAACGCAGGAGGAACGCAGGAGGACTGGCCTACGACCCCGATGAATCCGTTGGGACCGGGGGGGGGTGTCGCCTTTGATGGGGGCATGGGCCGGTTCGCCGTCAGCGTCGTCATCCCCACCTACAACCGCGCGCACCTGATCGCCCGGGCGGTGCGGTCGGCCCTCGCGACCCTCGAACCCGGGGACGAGGTCGTCGTCGCGGACGACGGCTCCACCGACGGCACCGCCGCCGCGCTCGCGCCGTTCGGCGACCGCGTCCGCCACCTCGTCCTCCCGCACCGCGGCGCCGGGCCGACCCGCAACGACGGCGCCGCGGCCGCCAAGGGCCCCCTCCTCGCGTTCCTCGACAGCGACGACGAGTGGTTCCCCGACAAGACCGCCCTCCAACGCACCCTCCACGACGCACGCCCCGACCTCCTCTTCTCCTTCACCGACTTCGCGGCGAAAGACGAGGACGGCGCCGAACACCGCCGCTTCCTCCCCCGGTGGCAGGACCGCCCCTGGACCTGGGACGAGATGCTCGGCGCGCCCGTTCCCTTCTCCACCGTCGCACCGCTTCCGCCCGGCCGCCCCGACTTCGACCTCCGCCTCGGCGACCTCTTCCCCGCCGAGATGGAGGACAACTTCGTCGCCACCTTCACGCTGATGGTCCGCAAGGACCTCGCCGGCGACGCGGTCCACTTCTCCCCCGACCTCCGCACCTGCGACGACTGGGAGTGCTTCGGCCGCCTCGCCCGCCGCGGCCCCGCCGCCTTCCTCGACACCGAGACCGCCTGGCAACACGGCCACGCCGGCCCGCGCATCACCCGCATCGACCCCCTCGTCTTCGCCGAAGCCCGCCTCACCGTCCTCGCGCGCGTCTGGGGCCGCGACGCCGCCTTCCAGACCGTCCACGGCGAACGCTACCGCGACGTCGTGTGCGGCCTCGAGCACGTCCGTGCCCGTCGTCTGCTCCGCAGCGGCCGCACCGCCGAGGCACGCGAGGCCCTGCGGCTCGCGGGCGGCGGCTCGTTCCCCGAGCGCCTCCTCTCGTGGCTGCCGGGCCCGCTCGTCCGCGGCGCCCTCCGCCTCCTCAAGGGCCGCGGCGACGACCGCACCCAACAGGGCTGACGTCAGCCCCGCGCGTCGAGCACCCGGCCGAGATCGCGCAGGAACGCTGCCGCCACGCGCGCCGGAGCGTACACGTCGGGGGCGGGCGCCCGCCACGACGCGAGGCCCGCGTCGCCCGACGTCGCGAATCGGTCCACGAACGCCACGAGCCCCGCCGTCGCCGACGCCTCCGTCTGCCCGAGCAGGCCCGGATGGCCCGCGCCGAGCGCGTCCGCCACCGTGCCCGCCGCCGGGCTGAACGCGAGCACGGGGCGCCCGGACCGCGCGTAGTCGCAGAACTTCGACGGCAAGTACACGCCCTCCGCCATGGGCGCCTCGAGCAGCAGGCCCGCCGTCGCGTCCCGCAGCGTCGCGAGCGTTGCGGCGTGGGACCGCCACCCCACGAACCGCACCACCGACGCGAGGCTCGCCACGCGCACGCGGGCCTCGTCCACCGGCTTCGGCGGGCCCACGAGGTCCACGTGGAACGCCACGCCCGTTGCCGCCGCGTGCGTCGCCGCCGCGCGCAGCGCCGCGAGCCCCGCATCGGAGACGCGCCCCTTCATCCACAGCCCCGTGTGCACGAGCGTGATGCCGACGGCCCGCGACGCGCCGGGCCTCGCGTCCCCGTCGCCCGGGGAAACGTCCACCGCCCCCGCGCCGTCGGCGACGCCGCCGACGTGGGGCACGACGATCTGCGGCACGTCCTCGCGCCCGAGCGCCTGCGCGTGCGCGCGCGCGAGCCGCGCGCTGGGCCACGCGAACGCCGCGGCCGCGTCCCACCACCGCAGCGACGCCGCGAGATCGTCCCGTTCGCGGGCGTCGCGCGGGGCCCCCGCGCCGTACGGCGGTGGGTGCAGGCACGGCGGCGACGGGTCGGGGAAGTACGCGACCCACGGCAGGCCCGCCGTCGCCAGCGCATGGCCGATCCACGCCGTCCGGTCAGGCTCGTGCCGCGTCATCACGGCGTCGAACGGGCGCGCGGCGTGGAGCGCGGTCGCGCGGCGCCGCGCGGCCTCATGCCACCACTTCATGCGTCGCGGCCGGCGCCACCGCGTCCACGCGGTGCGCCACGCCTTCCACGGCCGCGGCCACGGCGTCCGCAGCCGCACCACCTCGACGCCTTCCTCGTCGGCCCAGCACGGCGACGGGTCCTCGGGTGTCTCCCGCACGTACCCCGGCCCCGACGTGACCACGGTCACCTCCGCGCCCGCCGCCACGAGCGCGCGGGCGAACCGCGCCGTGCAGAACGCCTCGGTGTGCGCGGTCGGCGCGTAGAGCTCGCTGACGACGAGGAGGCGCATCGGGGGGCGTCCGGCCCGCGGAGCGCGCGACGACGCGCCGCCCGGCCCCGAGGCCCTTGCTGGATACCAGCGATCCGTCGCCACGCCAGCGCGGCGGGGCTACGATTCCCCTTGATGGACGCCGCGCCCCTCCCCGCCGCCGTCCCCGTCCTCGAGCGCACGCCGACCGCGCCCGCGGACCTCGGCGACGCGCCGTTCACCATCGCGAACCGGCTCGCGAGTCACCCGCTCTTCACCGACGACCGCATCCGAGAGCTGCTGCGCCGGGTCCCGCGCGAACGCGTCGAGGTCCGCCGCGTCACCGTCGACCCGGACCCCGCGGGCGGCTGGAAGCGCGGCCCCCTCGACGAGGACGTGGACCCGGTCGCGGCGTTCGATGGCCTCGCGACCCGGCCCACGTGGATGTTGCTCCACGACACGTGGAAACACGACGCCGGCTACCGCGACCTCCTCGAGCGGTACCTCGCCGACCTCCGGGCGGCGTTCCCCTCGCTCCGCGGCGAGATCCACGACCTCGGCTGCTGGATGTTCCTGTCGTCGGGTCGCTCGGTGGTGCACTTCCACGCCGACCCCGACCAGTCGTTCCTCAACCAGGTCCGCGGCGGAAAGACGGTCCACGTCTACCCGGCGAAGGTGCTTCCCGAGGCGACGGTCGAGGAACTCGTCTACGCGTACGACCAGGGCGTCGTGACGTACGACCCCGCGTACGAATCGCAGCAGTTCCCGCCGACGCACCTCGCGCCGGGCTCGTCGGTGTTCCTGCCGCTCTACGCGCCGCACCGCGTCGTCAACGACGACACGGTCTGCGTCTCGTGGAACGTCGGCTTCAACACGGCCGCGACGCGCCGTCGCCGCGACGTGCACTGCGTCAACCTCGAGCTGCGCCACCTCGGCGTCACGCCGACGCCGGTCGGTCGTCGCCCCTGGCTCGACGGCCTGAAGCGCACGTCGCGGTTCGTCTTCAAGGCGAAGAACCGCCTGTTGCCCTTCACGCGCCCGAAGATCGACGTCGTGACGAAGTACGGCGCGTAGCGGCGGCCTCGCGTCCCTCCGACCCGCGCGGGTCAGCGCGCGTCCACCGGCAGCAGGGCGGACGCGAGGGCCGCGTACCCGGCCTCGAAGGACGACGCGAGGCCCGGCGTCGCGTAGCGCAGGTTCGGCGCGTTGCGCTTCGCGACGACGTCGCGGGTCCAGGGCGCGCCGCGGCGGGCCGCGAGCGCCCGGCAGGCGTCGTTCACCTTGCGCGTCGCGTTCGCGAAGCCGAGCGCCTCCCGGGCGTACGCGAGCGGCTCGAACCGGTCGCGGTGATCCACCACGTCGATCAGCACGTCGGCGAGGGCCGCGTCGGTCGCGAACGTGCCCGTGCGCGCGTTCACGTGCGACCGGTCGATGCCCACCTGCCCCGCCGTCACCACGACGGGCGTCCCCGCGAGCAATGCCTCCCCGAGGATGCGGCTGCTGCCCTCCTGCCTCGACAGCAGCACCGCGCACCGGCTGCGGGCGGTGAGCCGCGCCACCTCCGCGTGGGGCAGCTGCTCGCGGATCGTCACCTGATCCGTCAGTCCGCGGGCCTCGACCGCCCGCACGACGTCGTGCGCCGTCCACACCGCGGGCACGCCGACCAGCAACGTGTCGAGCCGCCGGCCCTTCGCGCGCGCCGCGGCCAGGGCGTCGAGGAGCGTCGTGTGCCGCTTCAACGGGTCCCACGAGGCCACCATGATCACGTCGTGGGCGTAGGGTTCGTCGGCCGGCTTCGGCTGGAACACCGCCGGGTCGACCCAGTCGGCGGAGCCGACCCGCAGGGGCACGAGGTTCGTCCCCCACGCGGCGAGGAACGCGAAGTCCTCCTCCCGCGGCGCCATCACGACCACGTCGAGGTCGGCGCCGAGGTAGGGGAGGAACCGCCATTCGCGCGCGCCCCACGTGCTCGTCTCGAGGACGAGTTGCCACGTGGCGGCGAGCGCGGGCAGGTCGAAACACGCCGCGAAGGCCTCGAGGGCCTCGTGGTACATCACGAGCAGCACGCCCCGCTCGCGCACGACCCCGTCGGGCCCGACGTCGGGGGCCTTGAGGACCATCAGGTCGCCCTGGCGCTCGGGGTCCGGGTCCGTCCGCGGGTAGCGCAGTCGCACGCGGTCGGCGGACGGGAACGCCGCGAACTTTGCCCGCAGCGCGCGCGCCCCCGCCGACGCCACGAACTCGCGCCGCAACGCGTTGCCCGCCACGGGGCGCAGGGCCCCGCCGTCGCGCGTGCCGTCGTCCACCAGCCGCCGGATCCACGCGAGGCGCCGCGGGCCCATCCGGGCGTCGCCGAGGTGCTTCCACGCGTGCATCAGGCGCTGGAGCGCCGCGAAGGGCCTCCCGCGCAGGCAGCGCGCGCGCGCGACGAGCGACGACGAGAGCGCGAACCCACGCTGCAGCAGCGCCGAGGCCTGGACGCGCTCCTTCCAGCGGAGGCGGCTCACGCGTCGTGCCCCGGGACGGGCCTCGCGTCCCGCGAGACCATCCGCCGCAGCCAGCCGATCTGTTTCGCGCGCGCCTTCAGGGCGGCGGGGAGCCAGCCGAGCGCGCGGGCCCCGACGCCCGCGGGGAAGAGCGTGAGGCGCGCGTAGCCCGAGCGCGGGAGCGCCCAGTTGCGGTGCCAGGCCATGTCGGTCGTGCAGTTGACCTCCGCGATCGTGCGGGCGGCGAACTCCTGCGCCAGCAGGCGCTCGAAGAGGAGGTTGCCCGGGCCGAGGCGTGCGAAGCGTTCGTCGTACGCGATCTTGAGCAGGACGAGCGCGCGGCCGGCGCGCACGGCGAGGTGCATGGCGACGGGGGCGCCGCCGATCTCGAGCGTGTGCCACTCGAGGCGGCCGCGTGCGGCGAAGCCCGCGACCAGTTCGCGGTAGAAGGCGAGGAGGCGCGGGTCGCGCGCGATCGCGGTGCCCGAGCGACCCTTCCAGCCCGCGGCCTCGAGCGCGAGGAAGCGGTCGAGCGTGGCGGGGGAGGCGTCGGCGCCGCGGTCGAAGCGGAAGGCGACGCCCGCTTCCTTCGCGAGGCGGTTGCCGGCCTTGCGGACGTTCCGGCGGAAGTTGTCGGAGAGCGTGGCGCGGAACGCCTCGAGGCTCGAGCCTTCGACGGGCACGAACGACCCCCGCTCGTCGGTGTCGCGCACGACGGCGAACGGGAGGCGCGCGGCCTCGAGCGCGGCGAGCGCGGCGACCGTGCGCGACGAGTCGCGGACGCCGGCCAACGTCAGGGCGCGGGCGCCGGGCGCGGCGGCGAACGCCCCGGCGACGAGCGCGGCGAGGTCGGGCGCCGCGGCGGTCGGGGCGAGGAGCGCGTCGCCCGACTTCGTGTGGTCGTCGTGGGGGGCCGCGAGCGTCGGTCCAAGGCGGCCGGGGCGGGTCACGACGGGCAGCACGCCCGTGAGCGTGGCCCCCGAGGCGGTCGCGACGACGCGCAGCGTCTCGCCGTCGTCGAGGCGGTGGCGTGCGTAGGCGCGGACCCAGGTCGGCGTCAGCATCGGCAGGCGCGTCGGCGCGTCGAGGGCGAGGGCGTCCCAGGGGGCGTCGAGGCCGTCGAGTTCGGCCTCCGTGGCGAGGGTCGCGACCCGGCCGCCCGCGTACCCCGTGCCCGCGCGCAGCGCGGCGTGCGCGGCCCCGGTGAGGCGGGGGGCGGGCGACGGGGCGTCCGGGAGGCTTGCGGGCATGGCGAAAGAGGGTGCTACGGTCCCGAGGACGACGATCCGATGGGATCGTACAGAAACCCCCGCCGGGGGAGGAGGCTCCGTGCATCTTCGTCAGGTCGCGCTCGTGGCTGCAGCGCTTTCCGTCGCCGGCTGTGCCGGCTCGTCCGCCGCCCGCTACCGCGGGGGGCCGGTGGCCCCGACGGCCGGCGCGTCGAGCGCGAGGACGGTCCCGAACGACGCCTCGACCCGGTGGGCCGCGGGGACCGAACGCTCCGCGGGGGCCGAGCGGCCCGTGGTCCCGGTCCAGTTCCGCTTCGACGTCGGCGACGAGATCGCGACGGGGGTGTGGACCGAGCCCGAACTCACCTCCCAGCAGCGCCTGCTCGTCGACGGCACGATCTCGCCGCCGCTCCTCAAGCCGCAGCGCGTCGTCGGCCTCACCGTCGAGGAGGTCCAGGCGAAGCTGACGCTCGCGTACAAGGAGTACCTGAAGGAGCCGAAGGTCTCGGTGCGCGTGGTGACGATCCACGGCGACCGCGTGTTCGTGCTCGGCGAGGTGCGCACGCCGCAGACGGTCTCCCTGATCGGGCCCATCACCGTGGTGCAGAGCATCGCGGCGGCGGGCGGCTTCGCGGAGGAGTACGCGGAGAAGACGCGGGTGCAGGTGCTGCGCGTGGGGCCCGACGGGAAGCCGGCGCCGATCTTCGTGAACACGAAGGCCGTGCTCGCGGGCCTCGAGCGCGACCTGCCGCTCCAGCGAGGCGACATCGTGTACGTGCCGGCGACGGGCGTGGCGGGCTTCTCGCGCACGGTCGGGCAGGCCCTCTCCCCGATCACCAACGCGATCGGCTCCGTGAGCAGCGTCGGGGCGCTGATCATCGCGTCCGGCGGCAACTGACCGCGGTCCCGCGCCCGGCGACGCGAGGCCCGGCCGACGCCGGCCGGGCCTCGCGTACGAGTTGGGCAAGCGCTCGCCTGCGCTCGGTTTTCGGCGGGCAACGTCCCCCGGAAACCCGCCCGGCGTGCGGCCCCGGCGGGCCTGCGCTTCGCGGATGTGAAGGAATCGAGGTGGCGGAATCTTCGATTCCGTCACAGGCTCTCAGAACTCGTGAAGAAATCGCCTTCGCTCGGTTTCCGGCGGGCCAAGCCCCCCGGAAACCCGCTCGGCGCGCGGCCCCTGCGGGTCCGCGCTTCGCGGCTGTGACGGAATCTTCGA
>Ga0335397_10012197_pt1 | contig 10530 bp, 8 predicted proteins | sample MAT04_FD_205740 | JGI IMG/M metagenome (GOLD analysis project Ga0335397, IMG submission 205740) | Freshwater microbial communities from Lake Fryxell liftoff mats and glacier meltwater in Antarctica - MAT-04 (spades assembly) (version 2) ...
GACGGGGCGGTGACCAGACGCTGGCCCGACGGGCCGAGGCGGTGGCCGCCCGGACCTACGAGCTGTCCGAGCTGCTCGTCGACGTCCTGGGCGTCGAGGACGTCGGGGCGACGTACGCGCACCGCGTGACCTACCACCCGACCTGTCACGCTCTGCGGATGCTGCGCGTGGAGGACAAGCCGCTGCGCCTCCTGCAGCATGTGCGGGGGCTCGACCTGGTCGCGCTGCCCGAGGCCGACTCCTGCTGCGGGTTCGGCGGCACCTTCGCGCTCAAGAACGCCGACACCTCCACAGCGATGCTGATCGACAAGGTGCGCCACGTGCTGTCCACCGGAGCGGAGGTCTGCACGGCGGGGGACTCCTCGTGCCTGATGCACATCGGTGGAGGTCTCTCCCGGATGCGGACCGGGACCCGGACGGTCCACCTGGCCGAGATCCTCGCGTCCACGGGAGGAACCCGATGACGACGTTCCTGGGCATGCCGGTCGTCCACGCGCCGCCCGGGGTGGGGGCGTTGCAGGGCGACGAGACGTTCCCGGCCGCAGCCCGACGCGCGCTCGCCGACACCCAGCTGCGGCGCAACATCGGACGGGCGACCTCCACCATCCGCGCGAAGCGGGCCGCCGTCGTCGACGAGGTGCCCGACTGGGAGCAGCTGCGCGAGGCCGGCCGGACCCTGAAAGCCCAGACGATGGCCCGCCTGCCCGAGCTGCTGGAGCAGCTCGAGGAGCAGGTCCGCGCCCGTGGCGGCGTCGTGCACTGGGCGCGGGACGCGCAGGAGGCGAACGAGATCGTCACCCGGCTGGTCAAGGCCACGGGCGCCGACGAGGTCGTCAAGGTCAAGTCGATGGCGACCCAGGAGATCGGCCTCAACGAGGCGCTCGAGGAGGCCGGGGTCGCCGCCTGGGAGACCGATCTGGCGGAGCTCATCGTCCAGCTCGGTCACGACCGGCCCTCGCACATCCTCGTCCCGGCGATCCACCGCAACCGGCAGGAGATCCTCGCGATCTTCCAGCGCGAGATGCCCGGCCTGGGCACCGAGCTCCCGGACGGGCTGACCGCTGACCCGCGCGAGCTCGCCATGACGGCCCGCCGACACCTGAGGCGGACCTTCCTGCGGGCCCGCGTCGCGGTGTCGGGGGCGAACTTCGCCGTCGCCGAGACCGGCACCCTGTCGGTCGTGGAGTCCGAGGGCAACGGCCGGATGTGCCTGACGCTGCCCGAGACGCTGATCACCGTGATGGGCATCGAGAAGCTGGTCCCGACGTGGACCGACCTCGAGGTGTTCCTGCAGCTGCTGCCGCGCTCCTCGACCGGCGAGCGGATGAACCCCTACACCTCGATGTGGACCGGCGTCACACCCGGCGACGGGCCGCAGGAGTTCCACCTCGTGCTCCTGGACAACGGCCGCACGGCGGTGCTGGCTGACGAGGTCGGGCGAGAGGCGCTGCACTGCATCCGCTGCTCGGCGTGCCTGAACGTCTGCCCCGTCTACGAGCGCACCGGCGGCCATGCCTACGGCTCGGTCTACCCCGGGCCCATCGGCGCGGTGCTGTCCCCCCTGCTGACCGGCGTCACCGGCGACGGCGTGAACGACACGCTGCCGTTCGCCTCCTCGCTGTGCGGCGCCTGCTACGACGTCTGCCCAGTGAAGATCGACATCCCGAGCATCCTGGTCGAGCTCCGCGCGCAGCACGTCGAAGCACGGGCGGCCGCCCACCGGCTGCCGGGTCCGGAGGCGCTGGCCATGACGGCGGCCGCGGCGGCGATGACCAGGGCGTCCCGCTGGCGGCTGCTGCAGCGGGTGAGTCGCCTGGGCCGGCTGCTCGGCCGGCCCCGTGGCAGCGCCGACCGGCGCATCGTCGCCCTGCCGCCGCCGCTGTCGTCCTGGACGGCCAGCCGGGACCTGCCGATGCCGCCGGCCGAGACCTTCCGCGAGCAGTGGCTGCGGGAGCGGTCGTGAGGCCTGGTGACGCCCGCACCGAGGTGCTGGCCCGCATCCGGTCGGCGCTCGGTCCGGCTCCATCGGCGGACCCCGTCGTGCGCGACTACCGGCGTACGGGTGACCACCCGCCTGGGGACGACGTGCTCCTGGAGCTGCTGGCCGACCGCCTGCTCGACTACCGCGCGGGCGTGCACCGGTGCACGCTCAGGCAGGTGCCGCAGGTCCTCGCCGAGGTGCTGGACCGGCGCGCTCCCGGTGGCCGGATCGTCGTGCCGCCAGACCTTCCCGCGACCTGGACGTCCGGCCGTGAGGTCGTGCGCGACGACGGCTCGACGAGCACCGACCAGCTCGACGCGGTCGCCGGCGTGGTGACCTGCTGCGCCGTGGCCGTCGCGGAGACCGGAACGCTCGTTCTGGACGCCTCGCCCGACCAGGGCCGGCGCGCGATCACCCTCGTCCCGGACCTGCACGTCTGCGTGGTGCGTGCCGAGCAGGTGGTGCAGACGGTCCCGGAGGCGCTTCGGCTGCTGGATCCCCGGCGCCCGCTGACGTGGATCAGCGGCCCGTCGGCCACCAGCGACATCGAGCTGCAGCGGGTCGAGGGCGTGCACGGACCGCGCACGCTCGAGGTCCTGCTGGTGAAGGAGTAGCCCCGCTCAGAGCTGGACGCCCCGGGTGAGCGCCCCGTCCACGACCAGGTTGGTCCCGCTGGTGAAGCTCGACAGGGGACTGGCGAGGAAGACGACGGCGTCCGCCATCTCCTTCGACGTGCCCATGCGGCCGGTGGGGTTGAGGGCCAGCGAGCTCGCGTACAGCGCCGGGTCGCCCTGCTGGATCTGGTCCCAGACGCCACCCTCGAAGAACGTGTTGCCGGGTGACACGGTGTTGGCCCGGATCCCCTTGCTCGCCAGCGTGTAGGCCAGGCCCTGCACGTAGTGGACCAGGGCGGCCTTCATCGTGCCGTACGGCCCTGCGGTGAAGTCGATCTCGCGTCCCGAGACGCTGCTGATGGCCAGGATCACTGCCGCGTCGCTCTGCTCGAGGTGCGGCATCGCGGCGCCGACCATCCGCACCGCCCCCATCAGGTCGACCTCGAAGCTGGCCCGCCAGCTGTCCTCGGTGTTCGGGATCGCGAGCGCGCTGACGTTCGAGACCACGATGTCGATGCCACCCAGGTGCGCGGCGCTCGCCCCGACCCAGGCGGTGAGGGCCGGGCCGTCGGACACGTCGACGACCGCCCCCTTGACCGGCCCAGCCCGGCCGGCGACCTCCTTCTCGGTCGCGGCGATCTCGGCGGCGTCACGCGCGCAGAACGCCACGGCCGTCCCCTCGCCGGCCAGCGCTTCGACGATCGCACGTCCGATGCCGCGTGTCCCGCCCGTGACGAGGGCACGTCGTCCTGTGAGCTGCAGGTCCATGGCAGATCCTCCTGGCTAGGCTTTCTCGGTCAGAGCAGGGTGGTGGCGCGCCGACGCAGATCGGCGTGCAGGCCTCCGTAGGCCTGGGCGGCAGGGAGCAGCGACTTGCGGGCCTTGACGACTGCGCTGTAGTTGGCGTCGACGACGTTGGCGATCGGCGCCTCGGTGATCTGCGACAGCAGCTGGTAGCCGTCCATCGGGTGGAGGTCGTACAGCTCTTCGAACCAACGTACGAGGTCGGCCTGGGCGATGCGCCAGGCGTCCTCGAGGGGGCGGCTCGAGCCGACGACCATCCAGTGGTCGTCGTCCTCCAGGCGGGGCCAGCCGGGGGCGGCGCCGCCCTTGAGGAGCTCGACGATGAGCGTCGTCGTCATGGCCCCTTCGACCGCCGTGCCACAGGCCTCGCCCTCGCCCTGGCGGTAGTGGCCGTCGCCGACCGAGAACAGCGCGCCCTCGACGTTGACGCCGAGGTAGCAGGTGGTGCCGGCCCGCATCTGCGGGGTGTCCATGTTGCCGCCGAACCGGTCCGGGACCAGGGAGCTGCGCACCTCCCCGCCGGCCGGCGCCACCCCCACCGTGCCGAGCATCGGGGCCAGCGGGAGGTCGACGCTGAAGTCGCCGGTGTGCGCCACGAACGTGACCGTCTGCCTGGCCCGGTCGAGCTCGTAGATGTAGGTCAGGTCCGGCAGCGCGTCCTGCAGCGTCACCACGCGGTCGGTTCCGGTCATGCCACCGAAGAAGGGGATGTGCGCCGACGCACCCCAGTCGCGAGCCGGCTCCAGGCTGACCAGGTGCAGCGCCAGGGTGTCACCGGGCTCCGCGCCCTCGACGTAGAAGGGCCCGGTCTGCGGGTTGACGTGGCGCAGGTCCACCTTCTCGCTGGACAGGTCGGTCGTGGAGCGCAGCACGCCGCAGAAGGCGTCGTCGGACCACAGTCGCAGTGCCGTCCCGGGCGTGACCCTCCGGATGGGCGCCGCGCCCCCGAAGGTGAACGCGTACTCCTCGAACGTGGGGGTGAACTCGACGACGTCCATGCGCTGCACCGTAGGGGCACGGGGCGCGCAGCGCTAGCGTCAGGCGGGCGACCAGCATGGGCCGAGACGCGGCTGATCGCCGCGCTCGAGACCGCCCGCGGGGACAGCTGAGCACGGGGGATCGGGGAGGGTGACGGGCATGAGCAGCGGGCAGCGCGACCTCCCCGGCCTGTCCGTGCCCGAGCTGGGGGCCTTTCTCGACCGGGCTCTGCCCGGCTTGCTGACCGGGCCGCTGTCCGCCGAGCTGGTGGCGGGCGGTCGCTCCAACCTGACGTACGTCCTGAGCGACGGGACCAGCCGGTGGGTGCTGCGCCGTCCACCGCTGGGGAGCGTCGCCGCGACCGCCCATGACATGGGCCGGGAGCACCGGCTGCTCGCGGCGCTGCACCCGACCGCTGTCCCCGTGCCGCAGCCGATCCTGCTTGCGGACGACGAGCTCCTCGGTGCGCCGTTCTACGTCATGTCCTTCGCCGACGGGGTCGTGCTGCGCGAGCGGGCACAGCTCGACGCGCTGTCCGAGGGGCAGGCGGCATCGCTCACCGACGCCCTGACCGGCGTGCTGGTGCAGCTGCACGAGGTCGACCCGGCGCATGTCGCCCTGGCTGACCTCGGCCGACCCGACGGCTACCTCGTCCGCCAGCTGCGGCGGTGGACCGCGCAGCTGGCCCGGCTCGAGGGCGACGCGCTCCCGGGGCTGCGCCGGCTGGGTGAGCGCCTGGCGCAGGACGTCCCACCGCCGCAGCGGGCCTGCGTCGTCCACGGTGACTACCGCCTCGACAACGTCGTCGTCGACCCCGGGACCCTGGCGGTCCGGGCGGTGCTCGACTGGGAGATGGCCACCCTGGGCGACCCGCTGGCCGACCTCGCGTCGACGGTCGTCTGGTGGGACGGCATCAGCGGGCTCGACAGCCCGGTCGCGGCGGTTCCGGGTGACGTGCCCGGCTTCCCGAGCTCGGCGCGCATCGTCGACCGCTACGCCGAGCGCACCGGCCTGGACCTGACCCGGCTGCCCTGGTACTCCGCGTTCGCGCTGTTCAAGGCCGCCGCGATCTTCGAGGGGATCCACGAGCGGCAGCGGCTCGGGCTGACCGTCGGCGAGGGCTTCGACCGGCTCGGCCCGATGGTGGGCCCGCTGACGAGCCGGGGCCACGCCGCGCTCGACGGGGCAGCACCCGGCCGCGTCTGAGCCGACGACTCAGGCCGGGGCGGCCGGCAGGTCGAGCGCCCGGGCGGCCCGCCGCGCCCGGACCGCGCCCGGCAGGACGAGGACGGTCGTGAGCAGCGAGGCGACGGTGAGGCTGACCAGGCTGGCCGACAGCCCGTTCGTCGCCGAGATGCCGAGGTCGGCCTGGCGGGCTGCCCACCACGAGGTCCAGCCGGCGCCGGCGGCGAAGAAGTAGGTCGGGACCGTCAGCTGGTAGGTGATGAAGCCGGCCGCCCACGGCAGCAGCAGGACCGGCCGCGCCGGCGCCTCCTCGGACACGTCCCAGCTGCCCGCCGGCATCGCGTGGTAGGCGACCAGGAAGACCCCGGCCAGGGGCACGAACACCGCGCCGAGCAGGAACAGGAACGGCTCGTACGCCACGACGTCCAGAGCCAGCGCCAGCAGCGTCGCCACGGTCCCGACGAGCACGGCGAGCACGCGGCGGTCGAGCCGGGCCGAGAGGTTCTGCGTGGAGACCGCGGTCGAGTAGATGTTGGCGAAGGCCTCGTCGACCTCCACGGTGAGCAGGACCAGGACCGCGAGCAGGCCCAGGGGCGCGGCCAGCAGCGCGTCGACGACGTCCAGGCCCACCGTTCCGTAGGCGGCCAGCGCGAGCAGGCCAAGGCTGAACATCGTCACCGTCGCGAGCCCGTAGCCGCCGGCGGTGCCGAGAAAGGCCGTCCGGGAGTCGCGGACGTACCGGGTGTAGTCGGCCGCGAGCGGGAACCACGAGACGGGCAGGGCGATGACGATGTCGACGGCCGACCAGAACGACCCGGCCCCGCCCTCCTCCACCCGGGGCAGCGGCTCGCGCAGCACACGGACGAACAGGTAGAGCACGGCCAGCGCGGCCGCCCAGACGCCGAAACGGGTCAGCAGCCGCACAATCCCGAGGGGCCGTAGCGCCATCGCCGTCGCCACGGCACCGGCCCCGAGCACGAACGGCCAGCGCGGCAGGTCCAGGGCTCGTGAGGCGGCCTCGGCGATGATGACGATCTCGAACGTCGCCCAGCCCAGGCACTGCACGATGTTCAAGCCGGTGGGCAGGTAGGACCCGCGGTGCCCGAGCAGGCCCCGGAGCATCACCATCGCGGGGACCCGCTCTCGCGCGGCGGGTGCGGCGGTCAGGCCGAGCAGCACCGCGCCGATGACGGCGCCGACCACGACCGCCACGAACGTCACCCCGAGCGGTCGACCGGCGAGGACGACGAACGAGGCGGCGACCGGCAGCAGCAGGCTGATGCCCAGGCTGGTCCAGAGCGCGAAGGTGCCGCGCAGGCCGAGGACGGGGGTGGCCCGCCCGGTCAGGGTGGGCGGCGGCTCGATGTCGACCGGGACGGACGTGCTGGGACTGCTCACGGTGTCTCCCTACGCCGGCATGACCCGGACAGGTTCAAGCGGTCGACGGCGGCAGCCGTCCTCTCAGCCCGGTCGACCCGGGCTCCCGCACACGGGGCACACCCTAGAGCAACGTCAGCGCTAGATGCGCGCGGCGGCAGCGGCGCAGAGGGTCGCCCAGTGCGCCTGCGCCTGGTCGTGCCAGGACTCGTGCTTGAGGTGGAACAGCTCGGCGGCCGCAGGGCCGGGCCACGTCGTCGGCAGCAGCTCCGACGGCAGAGCCGGGTCCAGGAACGGGAAGCGGCGCCACTCCTGCACCAGCCGGACCTGCTCGCGGAAGGCCAGGGCGGGCGTCTCGACCTCGACCACGGAGAACGCGTCGAGAAAAGCCAGGTAGCGACCCTCGACGTCCGCCAGCGCCCACGCCTGCTCCACCACCCGCTGCTGATCTCCGACCTGACCGAAAGGACCGGTGAACGAGAAGGCCTCGACCCCGAGCTCCTCGATCGCTGCGGCGACCTCCTTCTCCTTCTCGGCGTCGGGGGTGACCCACAGCCCGGGCATGGGGGACCCGAGGCCGGCCCAGGTGAGCCGTGTTCGCAGCCGGTGGCGGAGCTGGCGCTGGGTCTCCGGGACGCTGACGGCCAGGACGAGCCACCGCCCGTCCCATGCGTCGACCCGTCGCCCGAAGCCGTAGATGCGGTCGGCGCCCTGTGCCAGCAGGCGCTCCCCTGCCGGCGTGAGGGCCCACCTCACCCGCCGGCCGTCACGCTCGGCGGTCAGCAGTCCCTCGGCGGCGGTCCTGGACAGCGCCTGGCGGGCGGCCTTCTCCTCGACGTCGACCTTGCCGAGCGCCGCCACCAGGGCTCCGGTCCACGCGGGGGCCTCCCGGGGCCGCACGAACTCGCCGAGCACCGTGAGCAGCAGCGAGCGGGCACTGGCCGCGCCCGTCTCCCGCCGCCGCGCCCCTGCGCCCACGTCCACATCGCCATGACACCACAGCCGCACCCGCAGCAGCCCGTACGACCTGCTACAGGGCCTTGACGCTACAGGGCCTGGCCGTAGTGTGTCCTGAGCCACACCGCACCCAGGAGTGTCCTTCGGGACACCGACGGACAGGACAGCGATGAGCGAGCCCTTCAACGCCGCGCACTACCTCGTGGACCGCCACGTCGAGGCGGGCGACGGCGGTCGCACCGCGGTCCGCAGCGGGGATGAGCGGCTCAGCTACGCCGATCTTCAGGACCGGTCGGCTGCCTTCGCCACCGGACTGGCCTGGCTGGACGTGCGCCGCGGCGAACGCGTCATGTTCGTCTGCTCCGACCGGCCGGAGCTCCTCGTCGGGCTGCTCGGCGCGTGGCGGCACGGCGCCGTGGCAGTACCCGTCTCCACCATGCTCACCGGACCCGAGCTGGCCAAGGTCGTGGCCGACTCAGGGGCCCGGGTTCTGGTCGTGACGCCGGAGTACGTCGTGGCGGCCCAGCTCGCAGCAGGTGCGGCGTCCGAGCTCGCCCACCTGATCGCGGTCGGGGGCGCCGACCTGGCGCCGACCGAGTCCGCGGCCGTCACCTCCTATGACGATCTGCTGGCCGCGGGTGACGGGCGATCCGGGGACGCCGTGCCGGTGGCCCCGACCACGGAGGACACCCCTGCCCTGTGGCTCTACACGTCCGGGACGACCGGCACCCCCAAGGGCGCGATGCACCGGCACCTGAACATCCGTGCGGTCTGCGAGTCGTACGGACGCGACGTTCTGCGGATCAGCCGGGACGACGTCTGCTTCTCGGTGGCAAAGCTCTTCTTCGCCTACGGCCTCGGCAACTCTGCGCTGTTCCCCTTGGCCGCCGGCGCGACCACGGTGCTGGAGCCGCGCCGCCCGTCACCCGACATCGTGGCGGAGCGGATGCGCGAGGACGCTCCCACGCTGTTCTTCGCCGGGCCGACCTTCTTCGCCGCCCTGCTCGCCGCCGCCCTGCCGCAAGACACGTTCCGGTCCGTGCGGACGTGCGCGTCGGCCGGTGAGGCGCTGCCCGCGACGCTCTACCGCCGCTTCACCGAGCGGTTCGACACCGACGTCCTTGACGGGCTCGGCTCGACCGAGGCGCTCCACATCTTCCTGTCCAACAGCACCGGCGCCGTGCGGCCGGGCACGTCCGGCACCCCGGTCCCCGGCTACGACGTCGAGCTCCGCGACGAGCACGGTCAGCCGGTGCCGGACGGCGCCCCCGGCGCCCTGTTCGTGCGAGGCGCGTCGATCGCCACGGGCTACTGGCAGCGCACCGACGCCACGCGCGCGGTTTTCCAGGGCGAGTGGCTGGCCACCGGTGACACCTACACCCGGTCGGCGGACGGCTACTACACCTGCCTCGGGCGCTCCAACGACCTGCTCAAGGCCGGCGGGATCTGGGTCTCCCCGGCCGAGGTCGAGGAGCGCCTGCTGCAGCACCCGGCCGTCGTGGAGGCCGTGGTCGTCGGGGTGCCGGACAGCAACGAGCTCGACAAGCCGATCGCCTGCGTGGTGCTGGCCGAGGGTTCGCAAGCCGACGAGGACGAGCTGATCGCCTGGTGCCGCGAGGGCCTGGCGGCCTTCAAGCGACCACGAGCCGTCCTGCTCGTCGATGACCTGCCGAAGACCGCGACCGGCAAGATCAGGCGCTTCGCCCTGCGCGAGATGGCCGCCCGGCTCGTGCCTCCGGCCCCCGCCGGTCAGGCGAGCACCGAGGCGCCTGCCATGCCGGCGTCGGTCTAGCGCCGTGCTCGAACGGGTGTGGCGGCCCGACGGCGCACCCGAACCCGCCCAGCTGGCTGACCTGTTCGCCGAACAGGGCGTCGATGTCGCACTGCTGTTCTGCGAGTACAGCCCCAAGACCACTGGCTACCAGTCCTTCGACGACCTGCTGCCGCTGGTCGAGCACGACCCGCGGCTGTTCCGCCCGGTGGCGAACGTCAACCCCAACCTGCACCACCCGATCGCCAGGGAGCTGTCGCGTCAGCTCGACCACGGGGCCGCGGCGCTCAAGCTGCACCCGGTGCACGGCGGGTTCCGTGCCGACGACCGCGCGCTCTACCCGGCCTACTCCGTGCTGGTCGAGCGCGGTGTCCCCCTGGTGGTCCACTGCGGCACGAGCAGCTTCCCCGGCTCGACGAACGCGTACGCCGACCCCACGCTCCTGGACGCGGTGCTGCGCGACTTCCCGGACCTGGACGTCGTCCTGGCCCACGGCGGTCGGGGCTGGTGGTACGACGCGGCAGCGTTCCTGGCGCTGTCCAACCCGCGCGTGTGGATCGAGCTGTCCGGACTGCCGCCCACGAGGCTGCCGGAGTACTACGCCCGCTTCCACCTCGGCCGGCTCGCACGCAAGTGGATCTACGGCACGGACTGGCCGGGGGTGCCGGGAGTGGCGGCCAACGCCCGGGTAGTGGCCGGGGTGGGGCTGCCGGCGGACGTCGTGCCCCTCGTGCTCGGCGGGAACGCGCTGGCCGTCTACTCGGGGCTGTCCACCCGAGCGGCTGAGTGTGACGGTGGTCACATCTGCATCCGTTCGGCGCCCCCGGCCCGTACTCCTGCATGCACCGACCGGTGCGGACCAC
>Ga0335397_10012200_pt1 | contig 10527 bp, 8 predicted proteins | sample MAT04_FD_205740 | JGI IMG/M metagenome (GOLD analysis project Ga0335397, IMG submission 205740) | Freshwater microbial communities from Lake Fryxell liftoff mats and glacier meltwater in Antarctica - MAT-04 (spades assembly) (version 2) ...
GGTACTACCAGATCGCGCGCTGCTACCGCGACGAAGACTTCCGCGCCGACCGGCAACCCGAGTTCACCCAGCTCGACATCGAGATGTCCTTCGTGGAGCAGGACGACATCATCGATCTTGGTGAGCAGATCGTGCGGGCGTTATGGCAGGGCACCATCAACCACACCATTGGTGAGATCCCGCGTATGACCTACGCCGATGCCATGACCCGCTTCGGCACCGACAAGCCCGACCTTCGCTTCGACCTTGAGATCAGCGACCTCACCGAATACTTCAACGCCACCGAGTTCCGCGTGTTCCAGGCCGAGCATGTGGGCGCGGTGGTCATGCCCGGCGGAGCGAGCCAGCCACGCCGTCAGTTCGACGCTTGGCAGGAGTGGGCCAAGCAGCGCGGTGCGCGCGGCCTCGCCTACGTGGTGTTCGGCGAGGATGGCGAACTGACCGGTCCGGTCGCCAAGAACCTGTCCGATGCCGAGCGAGCGGGTCTTCGGGAAGCCGTGGGTGCCCAGCCTGGTGATTGTGCCTTCTTCGCCGCCGACAAGCGTTCCGATGCTGTGGCCCTGCTCGGTGCTGCGCGGTTGGAGATCGGCAAGCGGTGCGATCTCATCGATGAGTCGCAGTGGTCGTTCGTGTGGGTCGTCGACGCCCCGATGTTCGAAGCCATCGAGGACGACGCAGGCAACGCCGGCTGGACGGCGGTGCACCACCCGTTCACCGCTCCCAACGCCGACTGGTCCGATTCCTTCACTGAGCACCCCGGCGAGGCGCTTGCGTGGGCCTACGACATCGTCTGCAACGGCAACGAGATCGGCGGTGGATCGATTCGAATTCACCAGGCCAAGATGCAGTCCGACGTCTTCGCTGTACTGGGAATCTCGCAGGACGAGGCGGACTCGAAGTTTGGGTTCCTCCTGGAGGCGTTCAAGTACGGCCCGCCGCCGCATGGCGGGATCGCGTTCGGTTGGGATCGCATCTGCATGCTGCTCGCCGGTGCCTCCTCACTGCGCGAAGTGATCGCCTTCCCGAAGACAGGTGGGGGTCACGACCCGTTGACCGGAGCGCCCACGCCGATCACCGATCAGCAGCGTTCAGAGGCTGGAATCGACGCGAAGCCTGAGCTGAACCAGGAATAGGCGCACGTGTAGCCAAGTCTGGTGTAGACCCTGCGGGCGATGTCGTTGTGCGCGTACATCCCGAGCGAAACCAGGGGAGCGCCCTCGGCCAGTAGTTCCTGGGTCATCCATCCTGTGACGGCCACAGCCATGCCGCGTCCCCTGTGATCGGGGTGGGTGGCTACCGACGCGAGGTGCGGATGTCCGGGGATGCGCAGCGTCTCGGCCACGCACGCGAGTACTGCGCCGTGCTGATCGACGATGCCGGCCCAGCGGGTGACGTGGGGATGCTCTGGTGGCGCCCAGTGGGTGGGGGAGGCGACGGCGAGCAGAGTGCGGATGGCATCAGCGGTCATCGGGTCGAAGGCGTCCAGCCAGATCACCTCGTGGGCGGCCGGTTCGTCCAGCCGGACCTCGGCGGCCCACCACCAGTCCCAAGGCGCGCCCTGATCGGTGGTGCCCCATCTGATCGGCGGCGTTCGCGACAGCAGCCGCTGAGACAGTTGCGTTCTGATCGAGGCCGGCACGGTGGCACCGCCCACGAGGCCCCCGTCGTTCACCTCGCCATGCTCAGTGAGCAGATGCTCCACCAACATCTCGACGTCGCCAGGATCCCCGAGGGCGGTGATCCATGGATGGTCGCGATCAGCTGATGGCGTGCGGATGAAGGCGACCGAGCGGGTGGCGCCCGCAAGGTCAACCGCGCGGCACCCGAATGCAACGTCCGAGGCGGCAACATCACTGGTCAGATACGGCTGGCCGCCAGGCCAGCCGAGCAGGTCATCGGCCTGGCTGATGGGCTGGATGGTGCGATCGCGTGCGGTGGCCACGGGTCTAGTCTCTCGAAGGTGGCCGACGACGACCTCTTCACCGCGTTGGCGGACGAGCGGTTGCGGCTGCCGTTGGCGGCTCGCATGCGGCCCAGGAGCCTGTCCGAGGTCGTCGGCCAGCATCGGGCGACCGCCGAGGGAAGCCCCCTTCGCCGACTCGTGGCTCCCCCTAATGATTCATCGATCACCCCGGCCTCGGTACTGCTGTGGGGCCCGCCTGGCTGCGGCAAGACGACCATCGCCGGCCTGATCGCCGGTGTCCCAGGTCGAGCCTTCGTCGAGATCTCGGCGGTGTCGGCCGGTATCAAGGACGTACGGGCTGCGGTGGATGCGGCGCGACACAACCTCGGGGCGCGAGGCACTGAGACCGTGCTCTTCGTTGACGAGGTGCATCGCTTCTCCAAGACCCAGCAGGATGCGTTGCTTCCGGCCGTCGAGAACCGATGGGTCACCCTCGTGGCGGCGACCACGGAGAACCCGGCCTTCAGCGTTGTGACGCCGTTGCTTTCGCGGTCGCTGCTCATCACGCTCGAGCCGTTGACCGCCGACGACATCGCGGATCTGCTCGATCGTGCGATGGCCGACCCCCGCGGTCTGGGTGGTGCGCTCGCGCTCGATGAGCAGGCACGTGATCACCTCGTGCGACTGGCCGCCGGCGACGCACGACGGGCGTTGACGGCTCTCGAGGCGGCTGCCGGTGCAGCACAGGATCGCGGCGCCGACACCGTGCTGTCTGACGATGTCGAACGCGCGGTTGATCGCGCACTTGTGCACTACGACCGAGCCGGTGATCAGCACTACGACGTGATCAGCGCCTTCATCAAGTCGATGCGTGGGTCAGACGTCGACGCTGCCCTTCACTATCTGGCCCGGATGATCGATGCCGGCGAGGATCCTCGCTTCATCGCTCGCCGCATCGTGATCGCAGCCTCGGAGGACGTAGGGATGGCAGACCCTGAAGCGCTGACCATCGCTGTGGCTGCGGCTGATGCGGTGGCGTTCATCGGTATGCCGGAGGGTCGCATTCCGTTGGCCCAGGCTGTGATCGCCTTGGCGACCGCTCCCAAATCGAACGCAGCCATCGTGGCGATCGACGCAGCGCTCGCCGACGTGAAAGCTGGGCGGTCCGGAGCGGTTCCCGCGCACCTTCGTGATGGACACGCGGTGTCGACGCGCGAGCAGGGTCACGGGGCCGGATACATCTACCCGCACGCGCTGCCCGAACGGGTGGCCGCCCAGCAGTACCTGCCCGACACGCTCGTCGGAACCCGCTACTACGACCCTTCGTCGATTGGCAATGAAGCGTTGATCGCAGAAAGGCTGGTCCGAGTGCGCGAGATCCTCGACGCAGCCGCGCGGCCCAAGGATGCGGGCCAGGGCCCGCGATAGGCTGGACCGTCCCTGGACGGGGCCTGGTGCCTGCCTGAACCTGCCATTCACCGGCGGCACCGCCGATCGACTGCCTCACGCTGAAACGTCTGCCGGTGTGCCCGGCCAGAAAGGGTGCCTTCCTCCATGGACTCCGCCGAGATCGCGAATCGGTGGCTGCGATTCTTCGCCGAACGCGACCACGCCGTCGTGCCGTCGGCCTCGCTGATCGCCGACGATCCCACGCTCCTGCTGGTCAACGCCGGAATGGTGCCGTTCAAGCCCTACTTCCTCGGAGAGCTTCCATCGCCATGGCCACGTGCGACGAGCGTTCAGAAGGTGGTGCGCACGCTCGACATCGAAGAGGTGGGCCGAACCACACGGCATGCTTCGTTCTTTCAAATGTGCGGCAACTTCTCCTTCGGCGACTACTTCAAGGAGAAGGCCATCCCGTTGGCCTGGGAGTTGCTGACCCTGCCAGTGACCGACGGCGGTTACGGGTTGCCGGAGAGCAAGTTGTGGGTCACGGTCTTCCAAGATGACGACGAAGCGGCCGACCTGTGGCACAACGTTGTTGGCGTTCCGAAGGAGCGAATCCAACGACGCGGCATGGCCGACAACTTCTGGTCGATGGGTGTACCCGGCCCGTGCGGCCCGTGTTCGGAGATCTACTACGACCGCGGTCCGGACTACGGACTCGAGGGCGGGCCCATCATTGATGAGGAGCGCTACCTCGAGATCTGGAACCTGGTGTTCATGCAGTTCCAACGTGGCGAAGGGCAGGGCAAGGACAACTTCCCGATCCTGGGCGACCTCCCCGCCAAGAGCATCGACACAGGACTCGGTCTTGAGCGGATGGCGGCGATCCTTCAGGGCGTCGAGAACATCTACGAGATCGACACCACACGAGGCATCATCGACCGCGCAGGAGAGCTATCGGGAACGCGGTACGGGTCCGGTAATGAATCCGACGTGCGTCTTCGCGTGGTGGGTGACCACGCACGAACGTCGGTGATGCTGATCGGCGACGGTGTTCAGCCAGGCAACGAGGGTCGCGGTTACGTCCTGCGACGCATCATGCGCCGCGTCGTGCGTTCCATGCGGCTCCTGGGCGCAACCGGACCCACGATGAGCGAGCTGGTAGCCACGACGATCGAGGCGATGAGCCCGCAGTATCCAGAACTTGCACGTGACGCGAAGCGGATCCTGTCGGTGTCGGTGGCCGAGGAGTCGGCATTCGCCCAGACCCTGAGAACGGGAACCGCGATCCTGGACACCGCGGTCCGTGAGGCCAAGGCGGGGGGAACACCCGCGCTCACAGGCGAGCAGGTGTTTGCGCTCCACGACACCTATGGCTTCCCGTTCGACCTCACGCTCGAGATGGCTGCCGAGCAGGACATCTCCGTTGACGAGGTGGGTTTCCGGGGCCTGATGGCGCAGCAGCGCGATCGCGCCAAGGCCGATGCGCGCAGCAAGAAGACCGGGCATGCCGATCTAACCCAATACCGCACCATGCTGGATGCCGGCGGACCCGTTCGTTTCACCGGCTACGACGAGGTCATCACCGATACCCGCGTGCGTGGATTTCTCGTTGATGGCTCGGCATCGGTATCAGCAGTCGAGGGACAGTCGGTCGACGTTGTGCTCGACAGCACTCCGTTCTATGCCGAGGCCGGCGGCCAGCTGGCAGACGCCGGTGTGATCGAACTGGGCGACGGCACTCTGGTCCGGATCGATGACGTCCAGTCGCCGTTGCCCGGACTCGTTGTTCATCGCGGCACCGTTGTCCGCGGCGTGCTTGAAGTCGGATCATCTGTCATTGGACGTGTGGACATCGATCGCCGACGGGCCATCTCGCGCGCTCATACGGCCACCCACCTCGTGCACAAAGCCTTCCGAGAATTGATCGGCGAGACAGCCACTCAGGCCGGTTCTGAGAATGCTCCCGGTCGATTCCGGTTCGATTTTGCGTCCACCACGGCCATTCCTGAATCGGTCATGGCCGATGTGCAAGACCGTGTGAATCACGTGCTTACGCAGGATCTGGCGGTCACGGCCGAGGTGATGACCCAGGACCAGGCGCGCAGCATCGGCGCCATGGCACTGTTCGGCGAGAAGTACGGCGACCAGGTGCGCGTGGTGTCGGTCGGCGACTGGGCGCGTGAACTGTGCGGGGGCACGCACGCCGCGCGGTCCGGGCAGATCGGCGTCATCACGTTGCTCGGCGAGTCGTCCATTGGATCCGGCGTGCGCCGCGTCGAGGCGCTCGTAGGCGCGGACGCGTATCGCTTCCTTGCGCGTGAGCATGTGATTCTTGATCAAGTGTCGCGGATGGTGAAGGCCAGACCCGAGGAGCTTCCCGAACGCATCGAGGCGATGCTCGGCCGGCTGAAGGAGGCCGAGCGCGACATCGTCAAACTGCGGGCCGACAGGCTGAAGTCCGATACTGCGGCGCTCTCGAACGCCGGGATCGAGGTCGACGGCGTCAAGGTTGTCGTGGTGCGTGCGCCGGATGGCACGTCGCCCGCCGAGGTGCGCCAAGTAGCGCTCGATGCACGGGGTGGCGCGCAGGGTGCGCCCGTCATCGTCGTGGTCATGGCCAGTGCCGACGACAAGGTGGCCGCCGTAGCTGCTGCCAGTCCTGAAGCCAATGCGCGGGGCGTATCAGCCGCTGAGATTCTTCGGACCGCGCTCGAGCCGATCGGTGGACGAGGTGGCGGCAAGGACGACATCGCGCAGGGCGGCGGTACCGACCCTGCTGCCATCGACGCCGCCCTGGCCAGCGTTGCCGACGCGGTGGCGAGAGCGCTGGCCGGATGAGCCCGACGGCATGAGAACCGGCGCCCGCATCGGCATCGATGTGGGCAGCGTGCGCATCGGCGTTGCCTCGTGCGATCCAGGTGCGGTCTTGGCCACGCCTGTCGAAACGGTGCAGCGTGGCCCTGGTGACGTGCAGCGACTGAGCGAGTTGGCGCGTGAACGTGAGGCCATCGAGTTCGTCGTCGGCCAACCGGTTGGCCTGTCCGGGCGTGCTGGCCCTGCCGTCGACGCCGTTGCGACCTTTGTCGAGGAGCTCCGCACCGTGACAGATGTGCCGATTCGCCTCGTGGATGAACGGATGTCGACCACCTCGGCCGGCCGATCCTTGAAGGCAGCCGGGCGCACGGCCAAGAAGTCGCGGTCGGTGATCGATCAACAGGCCGCCGTCGTGATTCTGCAGAGCGCCCTGGATGGCGAAAGGGTCTCGGGCAAGCCTCCCGGCCGGTGTGTGAAGGTTGATCCATGACCATCGAGGGAACGCGCAGCCGCCGAACGAGGCAGCGCCGCTCCCAGCGTCGTGGCCGCGCGGTGCTGCTGGTAGCGGTCGTCGTCGTGCTCGGGCTGGTGGCCGGTGGTGCGTATGGGGTGTGGAACGCGTTCGGCCCGGCTCAGGACTACAGCGGATCCGGTTCCGGTCAGGTCGACGTGACCCTCCCTGCCGGTGCGAGCCTCACCAGGATCGGGAGCCTCCTCGCGGAGTCCGATGTTGTGGCCAGCACTAAGGCCTTCGTCGAGGCCGCCCAGTCCGACGCCAAGAGTTCTTCCATTGGACCAGGCACGTACGCGATGGCGCTGAAGATGAGCGGATCGGCCGCCGTGGAGCGTCTCTTGGACCCCTCGGCGCGGGTGACGGCTCGCGTCTTGGTGCGCGAGGGCGACAGCATCAGGGAGATCACGGCCGAGATCGTCGACAAGACCCCGATCACGAGCCGGCAGGTGGAAGCCGCGTTGGCGGCACCGCAGAAACTTGGGCTTCCGGCGTACGCCAAGGATCGCCCGGAAGGCTTCTTGTTCCCTGCCACCTATGACGTCGACGCCAAAGACACCGCCACCACGTTGCTCCAGGCCATGGTCCAGCGGTTCAACGAGGTGTCGGTCGAGATCGGCTTCGAGGCGAAGGCTGCAGACATCGGCGTCGATCCCTATGACGCGATGATCGTGGCCAGTCTTGTGCAGGCCGAGGCGGCTCCCGTCGACTACCCGAAGGTCTCTCGCGTGGTCTTCAACCGGCTCGACCAGAGGATGCGCCTGCAATTCGACTCCACGGTGAACTACGCACTCGGGAGGTCAAAGGTGCGGCTCAACCTCGATGACCTGAAGGTCGACTCGCCCTACAACACGTACCGCGTCGCAGGGCTCCCGCCGACGCCGTTGGACTCTCCCTCGCGTGAGGCGCTGCTCGGCGCAGTGACGCCAGATGATGGCCCCTGGATCTACTTCGTGACTACCGATCTTGAGACTCAGACCACCAAGTTCACCGACTCCTACGAGGAGTTCCTCACATTCAAGGCCGAGTTCAAGGCGAGCCTGTCGTGATCTCCGCCCCAACCGAGGGTGCTGATACTCGTCGGGCGGCAGTCCTGGGTCACCCGATTGCTCACTCGCTCTCGCCGGTGATCCATCGCGCCGCATACAGCGCACTGGGCCTGCCGTGGCAGTACGACGCGATCGATGTGGAGCCCAACGGAGTCGAGGCATTCGTCGCAGGTTGCGGACCCGAATGGGTCGGACTCTCGCTCACCATGCCGTTGAAGGAGGCCGTGCTGCCGGTCCTGACCCAGCACAGCCCGGTGGTCGAACTGGCCCAAGCCGCCAACACCGTGCTGTTCGAGGCCGGTGAGCGGATCGGCCACAACACTGATGTGACCGGCATGATCGCGGCGCTCGCCGAGGCCGAGGTCGTGTCCGTCGACGCTGCGGCCGTGCTCGGATCGGGTGCCACCGCTCGCTCGGCCCTCGTCGCTCTGCAGCAGATGGGGGCCCGTGAGGTAGATGTCGTGGCACGGCCGGGTACCTCGGCTGAGCGCATGCTGGATCTGGGTCGGTTGCTGGGCCTTCGCATCGCACTCGTGGATTGGTCCGACCCATCGACGGGCTTGCAGCGACCCCTGGTGATCAGCACTGTGCCGTCGAGCGTTGCGGCGTCGGCAGTCCGTTGGTTACCGCCGGAGCCCGGCCATCTGTTCGACGTGATCTATGCCCCTTGGCCGACCGAGCTAGGGGCAGCGTGGAGCGTGAATGGCGTCGTGCTGGGCGGACTCGACCTGCTGGTTCACCAGGCCTGCGGGCAGATCGAGCTCATGACCGGCGCGTGCGTGCCACCGCAGATCCTGCGCCAGGCGTTAGACCGGCGGGGGAGCGATCCCGCTCCGCTCGTGGACTGACCCGCGGGCTCAAGCACGAGCCTGATCCGGCCGAAGCACAACACAGGCCGGTGCTTCCGGCCTTCCGTTCGCGACGGATTCGGATTCGAGCACCGAGGACCCCCCATGTCATTGCCGACCCACCTGTCCGCCTCCGGATCGGCCCCCATCGGCCGGGCCTCACGACTGGATCTGGCCCTGGCCGCCCTTCTGAGCCAAACTCCCGAACTCCTCGCGGCGTCCGTGGTGTCCTTCGACGGTCTGCCGATGGCCTCCAGCCTGCCGGTCGGCATGGACGAGGACCGGCTGGCCGCCATGAGCGCGGCGTTGCTCTCACTGGGCGAGCGTGCGGCCCAAGGGCTGGGGCGCGGCGAACTGAACCAGGTCTACGTCGAGGGAGAGAACGGATCGGTCTTCCTGGTCTCGGCACTGGACGAAGCCGTCCTGGTCGCGGTGTCCACCAAGGAGGCCAAGATCGGCCTGATGCTCTTCGAGGTGCGTCGTGCAGCCGAGTCCGTAGGGCAAATCCTCCGGCACGAAGACCTCGAGGCCGCCTCGGAGGCTGCTGCTCAGGACCTCGGCACCGCAGTCCACGTGCCTACGTCGCCGGCTCCCCAGTCTCCTGCTCCAGAAGCGTCGCCGACCGTACTGTCGCCGACCGTGCAGTTGACCACCGAGCCTGTCGTGCCGACCGACACCTACGGATACCGGGACAGTTCGCTCGGTTCACCGTCCTGGACCTAGTCGACCCCCTGACCACCCACCTGATTCTCGTCTCTCCGCACCATTGAAGGACCCTCTGTGAAGCTCGAAGGTTCGCTCGACGCCTTCGGACTGTCCGATGTCTTCCACCTGCTGCAGGCCACGCAGAAGACCGGCGGTCTGTGGCTTCGTCGCGAGGGTTCGGAGGCACTGGTCCACCTTGAGGACGGCGCAATCTCAGCAGCCACGCTTGACCCGGCCCGGATGGGGCTCTTGCGACGTCTGGTGATGACCGGTGCTGTCGATGACGAGGCAATCGCCGATGCGGCGACATATGCGGCCGACAACGGCATCGGACTTGTTGCCGCCCTGCAGGCTCTCGATCTAGTGGCCGACGACGAACTCACGCGCCTGGCACGGGTGATGGTGATCGACGTGGTCTTTGATCTGTTGCAGTGGCCGGAGGGAGACTTCTCCTTCGCAGCCGAGGACCGCTCGGCCGACGACGTTGGCCTTCGTCTGGCCACAGCGGAAGCCGTCACCGAAGCCCGTTCCCGAGTGGATCGGTGGGAATCGGCAGCGGTGACCGTGCCGTCACCAGCATCGGTGCCCTCGATCATCGAGCGCGTCGATGACCCCACCCCCGTTCTGGCTGCCGAGCAATGGTCGATCCTGGCGCTGATCGATGGCCGCAGAAGTGTGCAAGAGATGGTCGACCTCATCGGTGTCGGCGCGTTCGACGTTGTGATTGTGCTCGCCGACCTTGTCGAGGCTGGTCTGGTACAGGTGACCCCACCTGGCGACGAGGCACCCCTGCAGGTGCGTCTGCGTCGACTCGAACTCATGGGGTTGCTGGATGCGGCAGCCGCGGCGGCCGACGAGCCCGATGCACGGGCAGTTTCGGCGAAGGCTTCAGCGTCAGCACCTTCCGCCACGGCAGCTCGGGCCCGCGAAGAACCGGCCCCTTCTCAGCTTTCGCGTTCCGGTGTGGTTCCCGAGCGCGCTGAACCCTTCCCGTTGACCCGTCGACCCGACCACCCAGAGCCGGCCCCCGTAGGCGCCTCACGGGCTCGCGCATCGCTGGCATCGCGTCCGCATGCCACCACTGTGGTGGGAGCCAACGCCGTGGCCAACGATCCGCTCGATCAGATGCACCCTGCGCGCGAGTTGGCCGATCCCCACGCCCTCCCCGAGTCGGCCGATGAGGATGCCGATCCGCTCTTCAACCGATCCCTCGTCCTGAGGCTGATCGCCGGCGTGAGGGGGCTCTGACATGGCGCGCGCTGGACGTCGCAGGGGAGGTCAGGCCGTCAAGGTGGTCGTCACCGGACC
>Ga0335397_10012201_pt1 | contig 10527 bp, 9 predicted proteins | sample MAT04_FD_205740 | JGI IMG/M metagenome (GOLD analysis project Ga0335397, IMG submission 205740) | Freshwater microbial communities from Lake Fryxell liftoff mats and glacier meltwater in Antarctica - MAT-04 (spades assembly) (version 2) ...
AAAAAGTCACGCACGGTGAGCAGCTTCCTTTTTCGGAGGGCACTCAGCATCTTCAACCAGATCTTCGGGACGATGCGGGCCGCTGGAAGATCGGGATGTGTCGTGGCGATGGTCTTGAGTTGCAGCCCGCGCAGAGCCAGTACGCAGGTGATGCCTGCGACCGCTTCCAACCGGTGAGCTTGCATCTCTTGCCGGGCTTCCAGTCGGCAACCCGTTTTGATCGCCTTGTGGAACTCCTCAATGAGCCACCGTTTTTCGTAATCCTTGATCACCTGCCACGCCTCATCGAAGCTGGTCATCGGCAGCGAGGTCCACAGCACCCCATGCAATGGCGGGACGCCTTGAGGGGGACGGATCTCACGGACTTCGACGACCCATTGCGTCAGTTCGGTGAAGCCGATGCCCGCTTGAGACTTCGTTCGCCGCTTCGGGCGGCGCAGGGTGACTCGCGCGAAGCGAACATGAAGTCGTGCTGTTCGCGCCGGATGGTTCTTCGTCGCGCGGACCGCCAGAGTGTCGGTCCCGGACAGGGGTTGCTGTTCCAGTGTGCGACGCCCAGTGTGCGACGCAAGGAACGCCTTGTGCCGCGATCATCTTCCACCTGGCGATGCCACTGAGCGGCGCGAATCACCCCGTCGGCATGTTGTGCGCGACAATGGCAAAACACGTCCAGATTGTCCGCACCACGCTCGAAGACAGGCATGAAGCGAGACCCCTCGGCCGGTGAGCCAACATCCTCCACGACACGTCCCCAGACTTCGGATTCTCGGGGACGCCGCAGAGCTTGATCCGAGTTCTCTCCCTGGGGAGCCGGCTGACGATCAAACAACTCCTGTCCCGCCAGGCCGACAATCTCGCCGCTGTCCGCCTGCACCATCATCGAACTGTGAATGAAAAAGCCGAGTCCGTATCCGTCACCCGTGGGACCCAGCCCAGTCACCGAGCGGTGATACCCAAAGTCCGTCTGGGTCGTGTCACCAATCAGAAGCACAGTCCCCCGCGCCTGGGATCGGGTCCGTTGCCAGTGCGGCGTTGCCAAGGCCGTGAATGTCACATCTTCGGCATCGAACAGGCGATACATGGCTTTCAAATCCGACCAGTTCTCCGTCTGAGCGGGGCCGCTGCCGTCGGGGTGTTCCGCCATCTGCCGCGCCACTTTGACCGCCCGCCGTGTCCGACGGGAATCATTCAGATCGCAACTGCCAAAATTCTCTTCAGCCCATTGAGCCACGTCCAAGGCGAGATCCGTCACGACACGCATCCGTACTGGATTCCTGCACCTGCCGCGACGGCGTTCCAGCCGTCGGCTGGAAAGGCCATCCACGTTCCTGGCGGCAATTCCTCACATCTGCAATCGACATGCCTTCGACCAGTTCTCGGACTGGAGCCGGGCGTAACTCCCTGCCAGCGAGCACTTAAAGAGGCGAAATCAGGACTTGGCCGCGGAGGGAGCCATTGTAAAAACTGCGTACAAGTTCAAGGCGCTCCATCCCCGGCCACCCCGTGGAGAACGTCTCACAGGAAATGAGGCGATGGCCCTGTCCTATGCTGGCCAGGCCTGTCCGCTTGAGATAGGATCTGCTTGCTGAAAATTGGCGACCTGTACTCGATATTCTGCGTGATCAGACCTCTCATTCCGATCGCAACGAATGGAAAATAACAGCGACACTCGGCTCTGGGCGACTCATGGAGGAGTAGTCATTTGCGGGGGATGATTCTGCAACTGGCCGCACCTTTGTTGTGGGGGACATTCACGGCTGCGATGTGGCTTTGTCTGTCCTTGTGGAACGCCTGCAACTCACATCCCAGGATTGTTTCGTCGTTTTGGGAGTTGCTGTCGACCGAAGGCCAGGTAGTCGGGAAGTCCTCGACCAATTGGTAGTCCTGCAACTTTCCTGTCAGCGAATTTATCTCAAGGGAAATCACGAAGAAATGATGCTGGATTCGATCCGAGGACATCGCAGTACCCTGTGGTTGAGAAACGGCGGCGCGGCGACACTCGCGTCCTACAATAATTTGCTGACGAATTTGCCCGAGAAACATTTGCACTTACTTGACGCCACGCAACCTGACTGGAAATCGGCGACAGACATGTGCGTGCATGCCAATTTGGAGCCAGGCGTGGCGCTCCCAGACCAGCGTTCCGTCTGGCTGCGCTGGCAAAAGCTGACGGGTTTGGAGTTCCCTCATCCTTCTGGCAAGCGAGTCTTGTGCGGCCACAGTGGCGTTTCCACCAACCAACTCGCTTTCCTGAATGGCTGGATTTGCCTCGACACGCTGGCCCATCAGAATGGGTACCTGACATGCATCGAAACCCGAACGGGCGAGATTTCCCAGTCACGTCAGTCTGGCACATTTCGCACAAGGCGGCGGCTCAGGAATCTGCAATCGTGATGCGCAGGCTGGGACCCATTGGCGAAACATCGCGGAAGTCACCAAGCTGAACCCGTACCTACCTGAGAAAACCGGAATCCATCGCGAAGCCCATGCCCTCTCTTGCCCCATCTTTCAACGAACCACTCGTCTTCTCACCCTTCTTCCGCCCGCAGGTCTGGGGCGGGCAACGGCTGGCGGAACTGCTGAATAAGCCGCTCCCCAGCGGCGTGTCGATTGGCGAATCCTGGGAATTGAGCGCCCAATCGCGGCATCACAGTCTGGTTCAGCAAGGCCCATTCGCGGGGAAAACTCTGCCACAACTCTGGCAGACCGCGCGCGAGAAGTTCATCGGTTCTGATCATCCCGAAGTAAAATCGTTTCCCTGGCTCATCAAATGGCTCGACTGCCATGCCGACTTATCCGTGCAAGTTCATCCCGATGACGCCTTGGCGCAACGCCTGCTCGGCGAACCCAACGGTAAAACGGAATCGTGGGTGATTCTGCGAGCCGAACCAACCGCTCGCATTTACGCCGGTTGGAAAGCCGGCGTCACACGGGCCGATGTGGTCGCGGCACTCGCCGCGGGATCGGTCGCCGAGTGTCTCCATCGCTTCACACCAACTGCGGGCCAATGCATCCACATTCCCGCCGGCACGGTGCATGCCTTATCTGGCGGGATCGTCCTGGCGGAAATCCAGCAAACGAGCGATGCCACGTTCCGGTTGTTCGATTGGAATCGCGTCGATGGTCTGGGCCACGCGCGGCCGCTGCATCTCGCGACGGCCATGGAAGCGGCCGATTTCACCCACGGTCCGGTATCACCCATCACGCCGAGTTCGCTGCCAGATTCCACTGATGGAGCCGAACATCAACTGCTGGTGGAGTGTCCCTATTATCGGTTGGAACGACTCCAACTGACGCGCAGCTGGATGGCTCCTCAAGGCGGATTATCGGCGCTGATCATGATCTCCGGCAGCGCTGTATTACAAGTCCCCGGCGTCGCAACCGATCAACCACTTCACCGTGGCATGACGGTCCTGCTACCCGCCGTGATGCCGGTACCAACCATCCAGCCGACCGACGACGCACCTGCCGTATTGCTGAAGGTTTGCTTGCCGAATCCCTTTGACCGATCCGTAATATCGAGTGCTTGAACGTAGAGCACTTGCTCCGCAAGTGCAAAAACACTTGCGCAGCAGTACTCCACACCACGCACATCGATCGCATAAAAGTACGCCCTTCCCGGCGGATCGCCTGCTTCGTAGAATATCAGGACATTGCGCAATTCCCCGCGAGATTTCGGCAGCAGGAGTCAGCTTTGAGCGAATTCGTCGAACCCCTGGGCAAACGGATTCTCATCCGCAAAGACGAAGCCCGGCAGAAAACGCGCGGCGGCATCGTCCTGCCGGATCAGGCGGAAATTCCGACCATCACCGGCCGCGTCGTCGAAATCAGCGCGCAGGTCGAGCGGGACGACGATTTTCCGATCCGCAAATACGACAAAGTCCTGTTTCACCCGAAGAACTCGATCCCTGTCGATCTGGAAGCGGACAACGTGTTGTTCGTAGTCCCCATCGAAGATGTCGTCGCCGTCTTTCGCCGAACGGAAGCGAAGGCCACGAACAGTAAGAAGCGAAAAGCCGACGCGGACGAAGAGTAGGGGCCGACTACCTCAAAAGCGGGGGATTGTGTGGCACGTCCCTGAGGTTTTGGGAAGGGCGTGGTCCGCGAGCAATTGCCACGCCCTTGGAGGACTCAGGGTCGTGCCACCCAATCCGAACATTTTGTAATCGACGACGACTCCAGAAGGACTCACCATGCGCATCGGCGTGCCCAGGGAAGTGAAGCAGGATGAATACCGCGTCGGCATGATTCCCGCCGGCGTCGAGGAACTCACCCACGCCGGCCACGAAGTCCGCCTCGAAGCCGGCGCGGGCCTCGGCAGCGGCATCACCGACGAACAATACGTCGAAGCCGGCGCGATCATCGCGAACGACGCCGCCGAGGTATACGGTTTCGCCGACCTCATCGTCAAAGTGAAAGAACCGCAGCCCTCCGAATGGCCATTGATGCGGGCCGGGCAACTCGTCTTCACCTACTTCCATTTCGCCGCCAGCGAAGAACTGACGAAAGCCGTGCTCGCCACCGGTGTCACGGCGATTGCCTATGAAACATTGCGTGGGCCGAAGGGGGACTTGCCCTGCCTGACGCCGATGAGCGAAATCGCCGGCCGCATGTCGATTCAGGAAGGGGCCAAATATCTCGAACGCCCGCAACTCGGCCGCGGAATTCTGCTCGCGGGAGTCCCCGGCGTCGCCCCGGCTCACATCTGCATCCTCGGCGGCGGCGTCGTCGGCAAGAACGCGGCCCGCATTGCCGCCGGCTTTCAGGCCGATGTCGTCATTCTCGATATCAGCATCGACCGGCTCCGTTACCTCGAAGACATCATGCCGCCGAATGTGAACACCCTCTACAGCGACCGGCACAACATCCGCGAACAACTCCGGCTCGCCGACCTCGTGATCGGAGCCGTCTTGATCGAAGGGGCCCGTGCCCCGCGTTTGGTGAGCCGGGCCGATTTGAAGCTGATGAAGCCGGGGGCCGTGATCATCGATGTCGCAGTCGATCAAGGGGGCTGCATCGAAACGACCCGCCCGACCACGCATTCGCAGCCGACGTATGTGGTCGATGGCATCGTCCACTACTGCGTGACGAACATGCCCGGCGCCGTCGGCCGCACCAGCACATACGCCCTGTGCAACGTGACGCTGCCGTATGTGCTACGCTTGGCCAATTACGGCTTGGCGAAACTCACTACCCTCGACCCCGGCTTCACCCACGCCATCAACCTGCACGCCGGGCAAGTGACCAACCAGGCCGTCGCGGAGACGTTTGGGTTGGGATACAGACCGTTCGTGGCGTGATTTAATCGTTCCTCAAAGCCGCGGTTGGCAACCGCGGGCTTTCCCTTCAATATGGTCGCATCGGTTGCCCCAACCGATGTCGCGCAGCGAATAGAAGCCTCAGGACGCGGCGGGAAGTTCAATTCAGGCCGTTACGTCATCGAGAATGTTTTTCGTGACGCCACCCGCGTCCGGCGGCTTCTCGCGGCTTCGCCGCACCGGTTGAGGCAACCGGTGGTATCCGGTCGATAACAGGGCACGACATACAACGGGCGCTTCAAGTGCCTGTATTTCCATCCGTTGTTTCGCTTCCAACAGTCCGGGGATTTCGAGCGAGTTTGCTGCGGCACGGCAATCGAGCGGTTGACGCCCGCGACTTGTCATAATTAGCCGGCCTGCGAGTCGACTTGTTAACTCACCCGGAACGATCATCAGAGAATGAAAGTGAGCAGAAATTAGAAGTCAATTTCGAGATCGACTCTCGCCCCCTGGCCTTACCGGCGGCGTCTTAGTATGCAGCAACTAAAATGTCGGAAGAACCTTGGAAATTGACCATAAAAAAAGAAGCCGCTCGGTGACGAGCGGCTTCCCAAAAGCTGGAGTCAATACGCCGGACTCAAATTAGACGACGACGGCTTTCTGGGCACGGCGACGACGTAAACCGGCAATACCAGCCGCAATACCACCGAAGCCCAGCAACACCATCGTCGTCGGTTCCGGAACGGCGGAGACAGAGATTGCGTCGAGCGCTACGCCACCCACGCCCGCATTCGTGGATTGGAACTTCAAAACGGTCGAGATGCTGATCGCTTTAAAGACATAAGTCACTGTCGCCCAATTCATGTTGTTGGGCCCAGTGGAAGCGATTGCGACGATGTTCGCAATCTGACTGCCGCCGACGAACACGTCCGCTGTCCTTCCCGTAAAAGGGCTGGACGGCGAGTTAAGACCATACGGATTGTTGGCATAACTAAATGTCAGATAATAGTCTGTGCCTACCTCGGTAGCCAGCGATTGTGAAATCGATCCGGTCGTTAAGCCATTCAGATCAAGGCTCTGAACGCCATTGGCTTGGGCATCTTGCCAGCGGTATATTCCCGATTGATTCTCATCAACAACATCCACTTCGCCACTTACAGTCCAGCCGATCAACGGATTGCTGGCGGAATAAGTGATGAAATGCTCCGGCGCCGTAGTCGATGTATTAACAGGAATTTCAAAGCTACCATTCGTCACGAGTTCGCTGGCGGCGAACACCTGAGAAGTGATGGTCATTGCCATGGTTACTAACAACAGATTCAAGTACAAGTTTTTCATTCGATAAAATCCCTAAACGAGTTGGAACATTGAGTTACGCATTTGCAATTGTGTCGGCTTGATCGCGTCGAACGAGCAATCCACCTTGTGGGGGGCGTAACAGTTCCAGCGCGGGTGCGGGCGAGATTTTCAACCATTGGCTTGCTTGCAACCATGTGACGAGGTCGAGAATAGGCGGTTCGGTGAACCTGCCCGGCAACGCGATGGGAGCCGAGGCCGATTGTTCAGCCCCTTGCCTGCCACTTGTGGGTCTTCCCGGCGAGTGATCGCCGGCAGCTTGTTGCTGTAGAATATTTAGCAAGGAGTCGAGATCGGGTTCGGATGTGTTGTTGTCCAAGTCCGCAATTTGAGAGCTTGCTGCCCCGTCGCTTCCCTCGCAGATCAAAATAACTGAGGAGTCTTCCGAAGCCGCAATTTGCAGAGCCGAGTTTGAAAAATCGTCAAGGACTGCCCCACCGTTCGCCGAACCGGCCAATGTCGTCACGCACACACAGACCGCCAGCCATATCCTCAGCGAGGGATGGATGTAGGGACTGTGTAGAAGATTGACGAACGAGATTTTTCTAGCGATCCGGGCGTCGGTAATTAGAGTGCGACCACCTTGGGCAGGTGTACCAAACATTCAGCATCTTTGATGCCATTTAAACATTTGTGATTTATTGGCTGTTCTTCAGCCAAATTATCTTTGACAACGTAAAAGCCTCAGCGTGGAGTGGCGTTCGTGAACTCGAAGCGGTAGCCGGCCGCTTCAACTGATTGATGATCTGGCAGATGTTGGACCGCGAGACGCAGGTGGCACAGGTTGCCGCTTCGGCTATCTGTGTCGCGTAGCGATCCGAGGTTTCACAACGCGTGGCGGGGCATCAGGCTTTACGTCGCCCCGATGCGTGGCCACAGGGCAACGCCGCGGCGGCGAGTGCCATGCCACTAGTTTGGACGCATTCTTTGCCTTCCAGCCCGTCAGGGCGGCAGAGCTTAGCCCGGGACGTGAGTCCTGGGAAACGTGCGTCAACAGATCGGCCAAGCCCCGTGAGGGGCGGCAGAAGTTCCTTCGCCTCTCGCGGGACTGCCAACGCTTTGGGGAACGCGGTCCCAGGACTTGCGTCCTGGGCTATGTTCTGCCGCCCTGCGGGCTGTATTTTCCCAATCAGACTGAATCCAAGTTACCCTTGCTGGCGCGGCGGGCTGGTGAGCAACCGGGGGTGCCCGGTGCGGCTTCCCAATTCACACAATTTGCGGACTGGTCTTGCGCCTCACAGTGTGATCAGCGACGACTCCCTCGGAAGCATTTGGTGCGGGGCGCGGTGGTTTGGTGGTACTTTCCCCCAGACAAGGATAAACTGCCGGGCACAATCCCTTAACCTGCTCACTTCGTACCTTCGCCCTGTCCACTTCGTGAAGTTCATTTCACGTCAGGGCATGTCGCCGGATTTCGACGCGGTCGACCTACAAAAAGACTGGCACCATGCATCCCCCATTCATCGATTGCCACGCCCTAATCTGGCAGCCATTGGTCGTGTGCCGGCAAATCTCCGTACGGAGCATGGCTGGTCTGCTCCTGGTCATGGCTGCGGGCTGTACCACAAAATCAGCACCGGCACCGGAACTGATCCGCCCGGTCAAAACGCTGTTGGTCTCAGCCGGGTCCGACCTTCGCACGCGGATTTTCCCAGGGAAAGTCGATGCAGCCAAACGGGTTGAGCTGGCGTTTTAAGTCTCAGGTCTGCTGGTTGACCTCCGTGTCAAAGAGGGCCAGCGGGTTGCACAAGGCGAGGTGATTGGCCAATTGAGGCAGACAGAGTTCCAGGTTCGGGTCGACACAATTCAGGCCCAGGTGGATCAGGCGAAGGCAGGATTAACGGCCTTGCAGCAAGGTGAACGCCCCGAAGAGCGGCTGAATCGCGAATCGCAAGTCCGTACCGCTCAAGCCAGGCTGGCCAAAGCCCGCGCAGAGTACGGCCGAATTGCTCAGCTAACTCAACGACGAATTCTCACACAGGCAGACTATGAAATTGCAGAGACCGCGTACCGGGTCGCCCAGGAGGCCTATCAGTCGTCTCTTCAAATGGTGGCACTCGGCACGATTGGACGGGAAGAAGACATTCAGGGACAAAGTGCCCTGGTGCGTGGGCTGGAAAGTCAGCTCGTCGAGGCGTCCCTCAATCTGCAAGACAGCACACTGAAAGCCCCATACGACGGCGTGATCGCGCAGCGGTTCGTCGAGCAAGGGCAGAACATCGCGGCCAAGGCTCCTGTTGTCCGCTTACAGGATATTGAGGAAGTCGAAATTGTCGTCGATGTTCCCGAAACCGTGATGGCCAACGACATTCTCACGGCGGATATCGTCCAGTTAACGGCCCGGATTAGTGGTGCCCCGGGACTTGAGTTTCCGGTACACATCCGCGAGATGGCAAAAGTCGCTGACCCCACGACTCAAACCTTCAGCGTGCGGGTGGCCATGCAGGTCCCCGTAGGGAATCGGGTGTTACCAGGAATGACAGCCACAATTACGGCGACCTACCGCCGAGCACAAATTCTTGAGAATGGGATCTTTGTGCCGGTGGCGGCCATCAGCCGCTCGGACCAGGGACGGTCACTGGTCTGGATTGTCGACACCATCGACGACTCGATGGTCGCGCGGGCCCAGACTGTCACCATCAGCCGCGCCGTGGGGAGTGATGTGGAAGTGACCAGCGGGCTGTCTCCGGGAGACCGAATCGTCGTGGCCGGAGTTCCCTTTCTGCGTGAAGGAATGAAAGTCCGCGATCTGGCTGATGGCCTGAATTCGGCAGCCATGCCGGGCGAAGGGATCATCCGATGAATATCGGCGAATTCTCTGTCCGCAACAACCGCGTCCTGTTTGTTTCCATGTTCTTCGTGCTGTTAGGGGGCCTGGTGGCCTACCAGCGCCTGGGGCGACTGGAAGACCCCGAATTCACCATTAAAGAGGCCCTGATTGTCACCGATTATCCCGGCGCCAGCGCGGATGAAGTCGCCCAGGAAGTGACCAATCACATCGAAGCGGCGTGCCAGCAACTCGGTCAGTTGCTTCGCGTTGAAAGTGAATCGGTTCGCGGCCGTTCCGTCGTCACAGCGGTCATTCAGGATCGCTTCGATCGGTTCTCGATACCACAGGTGTGGGACGAACTCCGCCGCAAAGTCAACGATGCACAGGCCCTGCTCCCCCCATCGGCCCGGGGCCGGACACGCGTGATCGACGACTTTGGCGACGTATACGGTGTTTTCTTCGCGATTCATGGCGCAGGATTCACTCAGCCCGAAATCCGTCGTTATGCGGAGTCGGTTCGCCGGGAACTGCTGACCGTGGCAGGAGTTAAAAAGGTCGATCTCTTCAGTCAGCAGCCAGAGGTGATTTATCTCGAAATCTCGAGGCACCGACTGGCGCAGTTGGGAATGAACGAACAACAGATTTATAGCCTGCTACAGGCCAAGAACATTGCCGCGGATGGGGGCCGAATTCGCGTGGGAAGTGATCACCTCGCCCTGGCCCCGGAAGTTTCCATTACGTCCGCCGAAGAAATGCTGGACATCGTGATCAGCTCGAACACCTCCGGGCGACAACTGCGCCTGCGTGATGTCGCCGAGATTCAGCGAACTGAAATCGACCCTCCCCAGCGTCTGTTGCGATTCGATGGGCAAGCGGCCATCGGCTTGGGCGTTTCCACCGTTCAAGGGGGAAATGTCGTCACGATGGGCGAAGGGGTGCGGACCAAATTGCAGCAGATGAAAGCCGATCAGCCACTGGGGCTGGAAATTGGCGAAATCAATTTTCAGCCGGACGCCGTAACCATCGCCACGAACGACTTTGTGTTTAACCTGGCCAAGGCGGTGGGCATCGTTTTCATTGTGCTCTTCATCACAATGGGTCGAAAAACCGGGATGATTATTGGTGCCGTCTTGTTTCTAACAA
>Ga0335397_10012210_pt1 | contig 10523 bp, 12 predicted proteins | sample MAT04_FD_205740 | JGI IMG/M metagenome (GOLD analysis project Ga0335397, IMG submission 205740) | Freshwater microbial communities from Lake Fryxell liftoff mats and glacier meltwater in Antarctica - MAT-04 (spades assembly) (version 2) ...
TCCACCTTTGGACTCGGGAGAGGACAATCCGCAAGACAGGCATCGCTCCTCCTTTGCAGCTCCCAGAGCAGCAAAGGAGGAGCGATGGCCCGGGACCCGCATGACACAACAAGCATCGCTCCTTGTTGGCTGCTCTGGGAGAAGCCAACAAGGAGCGATGCCTGTTGTCGAGCCCGTTCCGGAGCCCGTTCTGATGCCCGCTCTGCTGTCCGTCCTGGTATCTGCCACGAGGCTGGTCCTTCAGCTTTCACTGTGAGGTCCCCGACACCTGGATCCCCTGACCCTGTGTGGGTAATGAGGACGGTGGTGGCGGAAAACTTCCGAGTCGGACTGCGCAGGCAAGTTTTGCGCCACCGCCGAGCTCATTAACCGGCCGCGCCCGCCAGGACCGGCGGCCAACATCCGGCCGCCACCGCAGAAGAATGCCTACTCTGGAGGCTTCCAGTTGATGGGGAGAGCTCCAAGGATTCCCTGGACCAGGAACTCGGGATCCTGGGGTTCGCGTGGACCCGGCTCTCCAACCCGCTTCACCAGTTCAAGCTGCTCGGGGCTTTCCAGCACCAGCAACTTGCCTTCGGCAATCAGGGCTTCGTCCACTCCGCCCATCCTGCCGGCGAAAGTCGTGTAGACGGGAGTGCCGAGGGCTACCGCCTCACGGTTCATTGTGCCGCCGGCGCTGACCACCAGGTCGGCGTAGGCGATCAGGCTCTGGGCATCGATTGCGTGGTCCGGGACGATCAGGTTCGGTGAGTTCCTCCCCCTCGCGATCTCGGCCTGGGAATCGGTGCGCGGGATGATGATGGCGGTGACGCTGTCAGCCGCCGCAAGGCGGTCAATCACCTGCTCGTAGAGAGGATTTTCGGCGTGGTACTCGGAAGTCTCGGGTGGCGGGCGAACCACGACCAGCACCCGTTTCCGGTCGATGCCGAGTTCAGTGATGACCGCCGGATCGGGCTCGAAGCCGGCCAGGTAGTAATCCTCTTTCAGGCCCGGGTAGCGGACCAGCTTGTCGCCTTTGGCGCCGATCCTGGCCATGCGTTCGATCGGGATCGTGTCCGGCACCAGCACACGTTTGGCAATCCGGAAGGCCAGCTGACGCTGGAGTCCGGCGAACTCGTAGTCCTGGAGCTGGGCCGAAGGGATCAGGTTGGATCCCGCCACAAGGGCGAGGTCAACCGAACCATGGGCCACGGCCAGGTCGGGGCGGAACTTCCAGGCGACACCACCAAGGCGCGCCGAACGGCTGGCCAGTGCCCAGCCCTTGCCCAGCTTCGAACCGCCGCCATGAGCGCCCACGACCCTGTGCTCGATTCCGAGCCGCTCGAGGATGCCGACCGTCTGCCCGTATTCGCGGGCAGTGACCAGCACCTCGTCACCGCGCTCCTGAAACCGGTCGATGATCGGCTTGAGGACCAGCGGGTGAGCCGCAGCCGTGCAGTCGAACCAGACCTTCATCGCGGCCCGGCCCTCCGGGCCTTCTTTCGGTTTCCCGCCGGTTCAGCCAAGCCCGGGATAAAGCGGGTACTTGTCCATCAGATTGCGGCTGCGGGCCACCAGGGCATCCCGTTCACCTTCGAAATCGTCGCCCAGGGCGACCGCGATGATCGCGGCGATCTCGGTCATGTCTTCCGGCTGGAAGCCACGGGTGGTCAGGGCCGGCGTTCCGATGCGAAGACCGGAAGGATTCATCGGCGGCCGCTCGTCGAACGGGATTGCGTTGCGGTTGACCGTGATGCCAACCTGGTCGAGGCGATCCTCAGCCGTCTGGCCGTCGAGGCCGGTAGAAGTCAGGTCGACCAGCACCAGGTGGACGTCGGTGCCACCGGTCAGCACATCGATGCCATCATCAATGAGACCGGCGGCAAGGGCCTGGGCGTTGGCGATCGTGCGGCGCTGGCGCTCGGCAAACTCGTCGGTGGAAGCGATGCCGAGGGCAACTGCTTTGGCGGCAATCACATGCATGAGTGGCCCACCCTGCTGGCCCGGGAACACCGCCCGGTTGATGTCTGCCTTCAGTTCTTCCCTGCTCAGGATCATGCCGCTGCGCGGGCCACCGAGGGTCTTGTGGATCGTCGTCGTAACCACGTCGGCGTAGGGCACCGGGTTCGGGTGTTCACCCGCGGCGACGAGGCCGGCAAAGTGCGCCATGTCCACCATCAGCTTGGCGCCGACCGAATCGGCGATCTCGCGGAAAGCCGGGAAATCGAGCTGGCGGGGATACGCGGACCAGCCAGCGACGATCAGGTCCGGCTTGTTCTCTTTCGCCAGGGCGGCGACTTCGTCCATGTCCACCAGAAGGTCTTCACGGGAGACGTGGTAAGGCACGACGCCGTAAAGCTTGCCGGAGATGTTGAGCTTCATGCCGTGGCTCAGGTGTCCTCCGTGATCGAGGGCAAGTCCCATGATCGTGTCGCCCGGGTTGATCAGAGCCATGTAAGCGGCGTTGTTCGCCTGTGCCCCGGAGTGCGGCTGCACGTTGGCGTGACCAGCCCCGAAAAGTTCCATCGCCCGGTCGATTGCCAACTGCTCGACGATGTCGACCTGCTCGCAACCGCCGTAATAACGGCGGCCGGGGTAACCCTCGGCGTACTTGTTCGTCAAAACCGAGCCGGCAGCTTCAAGAACGGCGCGCGGTACGAAGTTCTCCGACGCGATCATTTCGAGCGTGTCACGCTGACGGGCGAGTTCGCCGTCGAGCGCAGCCGCAACCTCGGGGTCGACATCGGCCAGTGGGGCATCGAGCATCTGCTCGTAAACGGCGCTCATTGGATCTGGACAACCTTTCGACTCTTACCAGCCATTCGGGCTGGTTCCACGCGGACAGGAACTATGTCCAGACTAGCAACGCCGGAGGTCCGCCCAACGGCCTCCCCCCGGAAGCAGGAGGTGTCCAGGCAGCAAGCCCCGAAGGGACACTCAGGCCAGGTCGCAGAACAGGCTGCGGATCGCTCGGGCATCTGAAGCAGTTGTGGTGGCCTGCGGGCCGCCGGGAGGACCCGTCATTCCACCCATGCCAGCGTTGAGTAAAGAGGAATCGACCGTCCGTTGGAAACAACGGATCGACGAGTACAACGTCCTGATGTTCAGACCCTGCTTCGAGATCTCCTTGATCGAGTCGGTGACCATCTTCTCGTTGGCGGAGTCGGTGATCTTGCCCTGCTTGGCTTTGTAGAGGACCGGAATCGTGACGGCGATCGCAACGATCAACACCGGCCGGGTCGGCTAGCCGGCGGCCCGCTCTTCGACTTCTCGTTCCACCGTGGCGATCTCATTCACGCGACGCTCGTGGCGACCACCTTCGAAGTCCTCGGACAGGAACTCGTCGACGATCTTTCCGGCTTCGTCCGGGCTCAGCCGGGACCCCGAGAGGGTGACGACGTTGATGTTGTTGTGGCGGCGGGCCATTTCGGCCTCAGCCACGTCGTGTGCGTTGACTGCCCGGATCCCGTGGACCTTGTTGGCAACGATCGCGACGCCGTTCCCGGAACCGCAGACGATCACCCCGCGCTCGGCTTCACCAGTGGAAACCAGGGTTGCGGCTTCAGCGGCGAAAGGCGGGTAATCGGTCGATTCCGACGAATGGGTACCGACGTCGGTCACCTGGTGCCCGTCGGCCTCCAGCTTCGATTTGACGGCTTCCTTCAGTTCGAAGCCAGCATGATCACTCCCCATTGCAATGCGCACCGGCCGAGACTACCACTGAAATAGAGTGTTTAGTCTGACAAGGTTCCTGCAACCAAACTTCGTGAATTTCCGCCTGTGAAACCAAGCGCCCTGAAGTCACCAATTGCCCTGATCGCCCTCGCCGCCGGCATCTGCATGCTCCCCGCCGGCAGCGCCTCGGCCGATGGCAATGGCCCGTGCGCCACCGATGCCAGACAGCGACCGAGCCTCCTTTGCCCGGACCTGCGAATCGGCAAACCCTCCGAGATGTACGTCGACCGGAAAACTGTGAAGGGCCGGGTCCTGTTGCGGGCCACCAACGACATCAAGAGTCGCGGCGAAGGCCCGATCGAGCTGCGGGGCCGGCGGGACCAGCCAAGATCGATGAACGTCACCCAGGCGATCGCCCGCAAGCGCGGCGGCTACGCCCTCTTCCCGACCCAGGCCCGCCTGCGCTTCTTCAACGTTGGACTCCAGTACGGCGGCGCCTACTGGAAGGTTGCCCAGCCACTCCACTTCGAACTCTGGAAGGTCAACGCCCAGCGCCGCAAGACCAAACTGGTGAAGCGGGGGCCGAAGCAGTTCTACTGTTTCCGCGATCTCGAAAACACCAACCCGGGTCCGCGTTCCCCCGAAAACCCGGTCTACCCCGCCTGCAACCAGGACCCGGAAGAGAACCGCGTCACCCTCGGCACTTCGGTCGGTTGGTCGGACATCTATCCCTCCACCTACGACCAGCAGTGGATCGATGTCACTGGTCTTGAAGGCTGTTTCGCATACGTCCTTCGCCTGGACCCGTTCAATTCACTCTTCGAACTGGAAAAGAAGAACAACGTCGCCCAGAGAATCGTGAAGCTGCCTTACAGGCGGGTCCCGAACCAGGGCTGTTAAAGAATAAGGAATCCGGATTGACATCCCGAAGCGGCACGAGTCGCGATTGCTTCGCGGAAGCCAATCCGGATTACGAAGGTCCGCCGCGTGAATGGGCAAACCTGTTGCCTCTCAGCGGCCCAACGCGGCTATGAGGTCGCCTCTCGACATTCCGCCTTCGCGGAGGACTGTCCAGACTCCGTTTTCGTCGAGTTCGGTCAGGTCGACGACGGTTGATGGCAGGCCGGGCAGCAGGCCGCCGTCGATCGCCAGGTCCACTTCTTCGCGGACCTCGGGCACGACGCCCTTGAACGACGAAGGAGACGGTTCACCACTGAGGTTGGCGCTTGTCTGGAAGATCGGGCAGCGGGCGCCGGACAGCGGTCCGTCGATCACGCGGAAGCCGAGCCTCGAAGGATCCTCGCGACAGGCCAGCGGATAACGATGACGGGGGTTCGGAACGATCAGGGTCACCGGGCCAGGCAACAGTCGACCGGCGGCCTCCCCCACCTTCTGCCCGAGGTCACGGATCAGTTCCCGCATCGCCAGAGGTGAGAAGTACATGACCGCCGAAGGCTTGCCATCGTCGCGACCCTTGATCTGGTGGATCCGCTCGATCGCCTTCTCGTTCAGCGGATCGCAGGCAAGGCCGTAGACGCCGTCAGACGGAAATAGCACGACCTCTCCCTTGCTGATGCTGCTTTCGAGGGCCTGGCGGGCTGCGTCACCCGCGTTCATGTCGGTCGCAATGACTTTCACGACCAGATCATTTCAAGCGGCGGGCTCCGGCTGCGGCGAATGCCCTACTACAACCCGGCCGATCCCGGCAAGGTCAGGCCAGAGCGTCACGTCGACGAAGCCGGCTCCTTCGACCAGACCACAGATCACTTCGCCCTGACCGTGTCCGATCTCAAGGCCGATTGCCCTGGTCGTGATCTCGCCCGCGGCCAGCTCGCCCAGGACGGATTCAAAAACTTCATAGCCGGTCTTGCCGCCGAATACGGCGACGTCCGGCTCCCAGCCACGGATCTCCGGGGCAAGCCCCGCACCATCAGCAACATAAGGCAAGTTGGCCAGGATCAGGTCGAAGTCGCCATCGTCCGGGAGCGACCCGATCATGAATTCCACCCGGTCGTCAAGTTCAAGGTTGATCGCGTTGGCACTGGCCACGGAAATTGCGTCGGCCGAGATGTCGGTCGCGAGTACTTCGCAGCCGGGGATCTCGTTGGCAACCGCCAGGCCGATTGCGCCAGAGCCGGTTCCGATTTCCAGGACCGTCTTCGGCTTCTGCTCCAGGGCGAACTCCACCAGCATCTCGGACTCGGGCCGTGGCACCAGCACTCGCGGGTCGACGATCAGGTCGATGTAACGAAAGCCTTTGCTGCCGAGGATGTACGCGACCGGTTCGCGGCGCAGCCGGCGGCGGACGGCTGTCGCAAAAGATCTTGACTCTCCCGGGGTCAGGGTCGTCTCCGGGCTGGCGATCAGGTTGGAACGGTCCCGACCGGTGATGGTGGAGAGCATCACCTCCGCATCGAGGCGGGGCATCTGGATGCCAGCCGCCGTGAAAGATTCGATTGCGGCACTCAGGGCTTCACCCTGGGGGGCACCTTCGGGGATCTTTGATTCGGTCATGCTGCTCACCCGGCCTGCGCCGCTTCGAGGCGCATGCGCTTCTCTTCGCCAGCCAGAGCACCGGTGAACTCGCTCAGGTCGCCGTTCAGGACGCCTTCGAGGTCGTGCGAAGTGAGCTTGATGCGATGGTCGGTGACTCGACCCTGCGGGTAGTTGTAAGTCCGGACCTTCTCCGCACGCTGGCCGGTGCCGACCTGCGCCTTGCGCTCGGAAGCGATCTCGGCCTGCTGCTCGGCGAGCTGACGTTCATAGATGCGCGCCCGCAGGACACGCATCCCCTTTTCACGATTCTGAAGCTGTGACTTTTCGTCCTGCATCGAGACCACGATTCCGGTTGGTTTGTGTGTGATTCGAACCGCGGAGTCGGTGGTGTTAACCGACTGCCCACCCGGTCCCGATGAGCGGTAAACGTCAATCTGAAGGTCGCTCTGGTCGACCTGAATCTCAACTTCTTCTGCTTCCGGCAGCACCGCGACGGTTGCGGTCGAGGTGTGGATGCGGCCCTGCGATTCGGTCTCCGGGACACGTTGGACCCGGTGGGTTCCGCCTTCGTACTTGAAGACGGAATATGCAGCGTCACCCTTGACCGCAAAAGTCACTTCCTTGAAGCCGCCCTGCTCGGCTCTCGACTCGGAGAGTGCTTCGGTGCTGAACCCGCGCACGGCGGCATAACGCGTAAGCATTTTGTAGAGGTCCCCGGCAAACAGCGCGGCCTCATCACCGCCGGTGCCGGCCCGGATCTCCACGAGTACGTTTTTGTCGTCATTCGGGTCCGGATCGACCATTGCCAGCCGGATGTCCTCTTCCAGCTCGGCAAGGCGTTTCGGAGCTTCGTTGACAACCGCCTGGAGCTCGTCGTCATCGCCGACCTCTTCGATCAGCTCGCGGGCCCCGGCCAGGTCATCGCTGAGGGTGCGGTGTTCGACCACAAATGCGTGGGCCTTGGCGATCTGGCGGTATTCCCGCCCGACTTCGGCGTAACGCTCCCGGTCATTGATGACCTCAGGATCGCTCATCGCCCGTTCGAGCTCGGCGAAGCGCTCTTCGATCTGTTCAATGAGTCGGTTGATCACTGCACTGATTGTGACGACCGCGACCGGCAGCGGAGGTCAGGCAACTATTTCGATCGGTTCCAGGTCCGCGTTGTCTTCCGGGCGCTCGACTTCAAGGACTGCCTGGAGTGCGGCGATCGCCACTTCAAGCTGGCTTTCGTCCGGTTCACGGGTGGTCAGGTTCTGGAGCATCAGCCCTGGCCACATCACGCCACGCACCCACTTCCGGTTGCGGTTCCGACCGGCCCACTTGATGACTTCGTAAGACAGGCCAGCGATCAGCGGCACCCCGAGGATGCGGGACAGAACCAGCCAGTACCAGGCGGGCAGACCGATCGGGGCGAAGACGAAGATCGCCAGGACCATCACGATCAGGAGGAACGACGTGCCGCAGCGTGGGTGGAGTCGGGAGTAGAGCTTCGCCCGAGCCGGGGTCAGCTCGTCTTCGGCTTCGTAACAGGAGATCGTTTTGTGCTCGGCGCCGTGGAACTCGAAGACGCGACGCAGGTCACGCAAGCGGCTGATCGCGATGATGTAGCCAAAGAAGATGGCGGTGCGGAGGACGCCTTCGACCAGCCAGAAGAGCACCGGTGAGCCGAGTTGCTCCTTAAAAAGGCTGGTCAGCCCGACCGGGATCACGAAAAACAGTCCGATCGCCAGGACCAGCGAGAATGCGATGGTCAGGCCCCAGGCGACGCCACCGATTTCTTCTTCCTTCTCGTCTTCGGCCAGCTGGGCGTTGGCGGAGATGCCGAGTGCCTTGAATCCGATTTTCATCGACTCGGCCAGGGCGACCACCCCACGGAGGATCGGCCAGCGCAGGGCTGGATGCCGTCTCGCCCAGGAGATGATGCCTTCCCGGGTGATCTCGATTTCCCCCCTTGGGTTGCGCACGGCAACCGCCCAGTTGGAAACGCCCCGCATCATCACGCCTTCGAGCACGGCCTGACCCCCGACCGGAGCGTCGCGTTTGGCGACGAGGGCACCGTCCGGCATCAGCCTGCTGTCGACCGACAGTTCCGCGCTCATCGGGAAGCCGTTGCTTTTGTCGTTATTTCCCGAAGTTTCCACTTGCACGAAAAACGACCCTAAACAAGGGTCGTAGTCGAAGCTTGTCCGGCCGGGCAGAATGACCGGCCGAGAGCCTGTAGTGGTTATTCCTGGCTGGCGTTGGCCTTGGCACGCTTGGCGGCGCGGCGCTGGAAACGCTCGACGCGACCACCGGTGTCAACGAGCTTCTGCTTGCCGGTGTAGAAAGGATGGCAGGCAGAGCAGAGTTCAACGTGCAGGTCCGACTTCGTTGAGCGCGTGTAGAACTGGTTGCCACACGAACAATGAACGTTGGCCAGGACGTACTCGGGATGGATATCTGCCTTCATATTGTGAAGTTTAGAGAACTCGTCAAGTCGGCATCAGGCTGCCCTGAGTGCACCCCCGGTGGGCCCTTTCGAAAAAAGTCGCTTTTTGCGGCAGGTTTTCCGTCCGACGGGTCGAACACACTTTCCATAACCCCCGTGGTAGGAGAGGATTGCCCCTATGGCTAAAGAGGTGTTTGACCAAGCTCGTCCCAAAAGTGTGAAGGCCCAGCTTTTCGCTGAAGCTTTCCGCGGGATTGACGAGTGGGTTGTGCCGCCTCGCAGGCCTCGCCCGGCCTCCCGGACCCTGTTTGACGCGAATGCGCCACTCAGCATCCAGGACGTCGAGCTTGACTTCCGCGAAGCTGCCTGACTACTAACGAATAACAGTCACCGTCAGGCGGCGATCCTTGAAGATCGCTGTTCCTCCGGTTGTGTCGTAGCGCAGGGAGAATGTTTTCGTTCCCGCTGTCGATGGCATGACGATCCATCCGGCTCGCACTTTGCTGGCGACGCCGTCGTCGGCTCCGCTGGCTGCGGTGCCGGGCACCGAGTACTTGGTCTGGAAGTCGGCCGTGGCACCAGAACCAAGAACCTTGGTTGGCGTCGGGGCCAGGGTCGGTTCGGTCAGGTAGACCCGACCCGTGTTGTTTCCGGTCGTCCGGATCGCTGCTTCTGCCTGGATCGCGATCATGGCCCCCTCGGGAACCTTCACCGAAACCGAAGGGCCTCCCAGGTCAACCGGGACGGTGGACGTGGTCGACGATTCGTTCAGCGCCGTAGCCGTGCCATTCAGGCGCAGCTTGTAGGAACCGACCTGGCCATCCTTGATCTTGCCCGAAGTAACTGCCTGGCCTGCCAACTGGTTGGTCGACACAGCCTTCAGAGCGATGTCATCCCGCTTCACGGAGAACTTTCCGCTCAGTGCTGTCGCCGTTCCACCCATGGCCACTATCAAAGCCAGGACCGCAATCGCGATGGACGGTGAAGGCAACAACCGCCGTTTGTTTGGTGAGCTCATTTCTTCTCCTCCTGCTGGGAAATACTTGGAAACCCTAATAACACGCTAACGGGATATTAAGATCGGTCCAGGGGAATAACACACCCTGAACCTTGGTTACCCCGAAAGGCTGATGGGGCAAACAAGGCCGTCTGTGGGCAGCAGCGCCGGGGCCGGAATCCGATTCTGGTTCGGTCTGCCGCCATGACGCCCGGAATCGAATTGGGTTCGGTCTACCGCGTTGGCGCCCGGACCGAATAAAGAACAACCGACTGGTTCCGGGCTGTCCGCGACTTCACGGTTCTGAATAAGAGATTTCAAGTGACATCCCCTCAACATCGCTGGTCCAGCCACCCAGGTCTCAGGTTTGCGGGAAAGCCCCTGGAAATTCGAAGTGACCGCCGAGTGGTCGAGAGAAGTGTTGCCTCCCACATGCCTCCGACGTGGTTACGTCGACGGAGAGCCGAAAGGTGGTCGGGCAGATGGTTCCTTCGGCACCAACCCAAGGTTCCGGGTCGATTTCACCCCCGTATAGACGGCAAAGTCGACCCAGAACATCAGCGTCATTCGGGTGGGTGCGATCAGCACGCACTACGCGTGAGGATCGCCCCCACCCCGACTGGCAGGCAAAGGCGAAGGCGAAAACGAGGTGAAGCAACTTTGCGCCTCCAGGAGGCACAAAGTTGCGTCACCTCGACCAAACCAAACGCGCGAAGCGCGGAGCAAAGCGACCAGCCCCCAAGACGCGGCCGTAAACGCAACTCGAAAAGAGGCCCGACCGCCAAAGGCGGGAGCATCAACCAAAGGCCAACCAAGTCTCAGCCGTAAACACCACGCAAGTGGTGTCCGGGGACGTCCTGCGCGCCGCTGCCGAGGAGTAAGCGAAGGTGCCGACGGGGGCGCACTTTTGTGCGATCCCAAGGCTCCGAGCGTCGACGAAGGTCAGCG